>Ga0114931_10000577_pt1 | contig 44552 bp, 31 predicted proteins | sample 2SBtaG_FD_89579 | JGI IMG/M metagenome (GOLD analysis project Ga0114931, IMG submission 89579) | Deep subsurface microbial communities from Kolumbo volcano to uncover new lineages of life (NeLLi) - 2SBTROV14_V59a metaG | ecosystem: Environmental > Aquatic > Marine > Volcanic | place: Kolumbo... | reverse complement strand
TGCCGTCGCTGCCGTCGCTGCCGTCGCTGCTGCCTGCGGCGCTGGCTTCGCAGGTAGCTCTTTGGTTGCGCCGACCTCAGCTTCTTCCATGATGCCGATGACATCGCCGACTGCAGCGTCCTGACCGTTCTCGGCCCGGATCTCGGTGATCACCCCGTCTTTCGGGGCGGGTAGCTCGACGTTGACCTTGTCGGTCTCGATCACCACCACGGTCTCGTCACGTCGCACGCGGTCGCCGACGGACTTCAGCCATTCCCCGATCACCACCTCGGTGATCGACTCGCCGACGTTGGGTACCTTCAGCTCGATGGGCATATCCTCAAACCTTTCCGGATTCCTGACGTGATAAGACAGCCAGAGATTGCTGGCCAGCGGGGTGACAGCCGTGACCCGCGCGCCCCGCGGGGATCGATGGCGGGTTTCCAGCGCTCGATGCCGGACTGGTCTCGCCCGGCGCCCGAATCCTACACGCTCACTGCTTCCGGTGCTGGAAGTCGGGTGAACGGACGCGATAGGGTCAGGCCACGATGCGCTTTCGCGAGCTGGCCATCCCCGGTGTCTTCCTGATCGAGCCGGAACGCCACGAGGACGAGCGTGGTTTCTTTGCCCGCACCTTTTGCCAGCGTGAGATGGCCGCCCGGGGCCTGGATGTGCGCGTCGCCCAGTGCAACACCTCCTACAACCGTCTGCGGGGAACCGTGCGTGGCATGCACTACGCCGTGCCACCGGCCGACGAGCGCAAGCTGGTGCGCTGCACCCGCGGTGCCATCCACGACGTCCTGATCGATCTGCGCCCAGATTCGCCAGCCTATGGACGCCACATCGCAGTCGAGCTGGACGCTGAGAATCGCCTGGGACTCTACGTCCCCGCGCAGGTCGCCCACGGTTTTCAGACCCTGGCCGACCACAGTGAGGTGCTGTACCAGATGTCGACCTTCTACGATCCCGACTGCGCGCGTGGCGTGCGCTTCGACGACCCGTCGTTCGCCATTCGCTGGCCGCAGGAGATCACGGTGGCCTCGCAGCGCGACCGCGCCTTCCCCGATGCCGTCTTGGCGCCATGAGCGATCTGGCGCAATGCCTCGCGGAGCTCGACACAGAGGCTGCGGGCGCCTCCATCCATGCCTTTGCCACCGCCGCGTTCCCGATCTGCCGAAGCATCACTGGCGATGGTGTGCGCGCCACGCTCGACTTGGTGCGCGGCATCGTGCCGATCGACGTGTACGAGATCGCCAGCGGTACCGAGGTCTTCGATTGGCAGATTCCGCCGGAGTGGAATGTCCGCGATGCCTGGATTCGCGATCCGTCCGGTGCGCGCGTGGTCGATTTCCGGGCCCACAACCTGCACCTGTTGGGCTACAGCGTCCCGGTGCACGATCGGCTGCGGCTGGAGGCGCTGCGCCCGCACCTCTACAGCCTTCCCGAGCAGCCGGATGTGATTCCCTACCGCACCAGCTACTACCGAGAGCGCTGGGGTTTTTGTCTGCCCCACCGCATGCTGCAAGGGCTCGGTGACGGTCCCTACGAGGTCTGTGTCGACAGCCGGCTCGAAGCGGGGCATCTGACCTATGGCGAGCTGGTGCTGCCCGGTGCTTCGGAGGAGACGATCCTGATCTCCGCGCATATCTGTCACCCGTCGTTGGCCAATGACAACCTCTCGGGCGTCGGCGTGGCGGCCCATCTCGCGCGCCATCTCGCCGGCTGCGCGCGGCGCTACACCTACCGTTTTCTCTTCATTCCCGGCACCATCGGGTCGATCGCCTGGCTGGCGGGTCACCGCCAAGAGGCCGCAGCCATCCACGCCGGCCTGGTCGCCGCGAACCTGGGCGATGGCGGGTCATTTCACTACCAGCGCAGCCGCCGAGGCGATAGCGAGGTCGACCGCGCCGTCGCCCGCGTGCTCGAGGACGCCGGGCTACCGTTCGCGATCCAAGACTTCGTACCCTTCGGCTACGATGAGCGGCAGTTCAACTCGCCAGGCTTCGCCCTCGACGTCGGCCTGCTCTCGCGCACACCCTGGGGCCGCTACCGCGAGTACCACACCTCTGGCGACAATCTCGACTTCATCCGTCCCGAGCATCTCGGTATCTCACTCGGGCGCTACCTCGAGGTGATACAGCTTCTCGAGACCAATCGCAGGTACCGCAACCGCCAGCCCTTCTGCGAGCCCCAGCTCGGCAAGAGGGGCCTTTACCGCACCGTCGGTGGCCAGCAAGGCGGTCGCGAGCGAGAGCTAGATCTGCTGTGGGTGCTCAACCAGAGCGACGGGAGCAAGAGCCTGCTCGACATCGCCGAGCGCGCGGGCCGCCCCTTCAAAGCAGTGCGCACCGCCGCCGACGCGCTCTTGGCGGCCGACCTGCTCGAAGCGTGCGACGGTGCCCAATCGCCCTGAGCCCAATCGCCCCGAGCCTGCAGTCATTACGCATCACCTTAAACGCGCGTCGGGGATCCGGATCTCAGCGACCGGCGCGGCAACCCGCGCACCGGCCGGGACATCGCGGGTGACCACGGCGTTGGTCCCGATCTTGGCGCCGTCGCCGATCGTGATGGCACCGATCAAGCGCGCACCGGCACCGATGAAAACATCGTCACCCACCGACGGCATCTGTTCCAAACGGCCGATCGACGGCGCGCCGAGGGTGACCTGCTGCATCAGCGTTGCGCCACGGCCGAGGGTTGCCCATTGGCCGATGACGATGCCCTGGCCGTGGCTGATCAAGAGCCCCGGACCGATGGTCGCTCCGGGCGCGATCTCGACACCGGTGAGCAAGGTCTGGGCGCGTGCGATGAGAGGGCCCATCAGGGGAATGCGCCGGACCTTGAACCAATGCGCCAAGCGGTAAAGAACCACGGCCAAGAAGCCGTTGTTCAACGCCAGCGACTCGGCCAGCAGCACGGCGGTCGAACGGCCGGGCCGAAGCACGCGCAGCCGTTCCAGATCCGCACGCAACGTCAATGACACGGCGCTCGGTCCTCCGCCAGCAGCCCCTGGGCGTGGGCCTCGCGGTACCAGGCGATGGTCTTGGCCAGTCCCGAAGGGAGCGCGGTCACAGGCCGCCAACCGATCAAGCGTTCGGTCTGAGCCACATCGGCCAGGCGCACCTGCTCCATCGCGCGGTCACGACGCCCGCCAAAGGTCGGTGTTTGCGCGGGCGCCATCTGCTCGAAGATCGCTTCGACCACCGCGCGTACAGTGTGTTGTTGTCCTGAACCCAGGTCGACACGGGCGCCGTCGAGGCGGGGCGCGGTGGCCAGGCGGATCAATCCCTCGACCACGTCATCGACATAGACCCAGTCGACCGCTCGGCTGCCCGAGGTAAATCGTGGCATCTCGCCGCGCGCCAAGCTGAGAATGGTGTAGGGCACCAGCTTGCGCGTGTCCCATTGTCCCGGTCCGTAGACCATGAACAGGCGTGCCAGCACGACCGGGGTGCCATACAAGGCGTGAAACATTCGTCCATATAAAGCGGCAGCCCATTTGGCCGCGGCATACGGCGACGAAGGCACGCAGCCCGCGGTGTCCTCGTCCGCCGGCTCCTCGAGCGAGCCGATCTGGACGAAGCGCCGGCAGCGTGCGCGGCTCGCCGCATCGAGCAACGAGACGCTGCTCATCAGGCTGGCCCGCAAGGTCGGCAGCACCAGCGCCTGGTCGCGGGAACCGGCCACGTGGCTCGCCAGATGCACGATGATGTCGGGTCGAACGCGCTCGATCAGGCGGCTCGTGGCCGCGGGATCGGCGAGGTCGGTGGTGTGGGCCTCGACCGTTGGCCCCGCCCGCGCGCGGGGCAGAGGCCGGCGGTGGAGCGTGGCGTGCACGACCGCGCCTTCAGCCACCAGCCGCGTCACCAACCGCCCGCCGATAAATCCGGTGGCACCCGTCACCAGCACCCGGGCATCGCGCAGCGCCGGCGCACTCATCGCAGTCGCCTCCACGCGACGATTCGCTTCATGCGCCCCCATGCATGGGGTGGGGAGCGTCGGCGGACGGTCGATGGGTACCCGCAGCCCTGCCATCACGCCACGAAGCTTTTCGGTCACCGCCCGGGCATTGCCTCGAAACGCTTCCCGCACCAGGGCCACGGGGATCGAGGCGGCATAGATCAACAGGAAGCTCAGCCATTGGCTGGGTCGGGCGAACTTGCGCACGAAGATCGCGGTCGAGCGTCCGGTATGGAAGGTGCGGCCGGGCTTGTAAACGCCGACCGATGCCGAAACCTTGTGCCAGAGCCTGGCGCGATGGGCATACCAGCAGGCAAAGCCCTGCTGCTTCATCCGCACACACCAGTCCGCGTCTTCGACACCCAAGAAGTACAGCGGATGCCACAGGCCAGTGGCCTCGATCGCCGTCCGGCGCATGAGCATGGCGCAGCCGTTGACGTAATCGACCGGTTGGTCGCGCTCGTACTGGCCGCGGTCGAGTTCGCCATTGCCGCGTTCGCGCGTCACCGACTCTTGAAAGCGCAAGATGCCGCCCGCTGACCACAGGCGCTCGGGATCGCCATGGTAGTAGGTCTTGGGGCCGACACAGCCGATGTGCGCATCGCGCTCGGCGACCGCCACCATCTCCCGCAGCATGCCGCGCCCGACCTCGATGTCATTGTTGAGCACCAGGGCATACTCATAGCCCCTGGCGAGAGCGTGGCGTAGGCCGAGGTTGATCCCTGGCGAGATGCCCTGGTTCAGTGGCCTCTTGAGCTGCGCAACGGTGGGAAAGGCCGCGGTCAGCCGTGCGACCGAGTCGTCGGTCGAACCATTGTCGATCACCACCACGTCGTGTGCGGGGTAGTCCATGGCGAGCAGGCTGGCCACCGATTCGATGGTGATCTGGGGCCCATTGTAGTTGAGCACCAGGGCCACCACCCGTGGCGCATCGGTGCGGGTTGGCGAGGTCGTGACGGTCATGAATCCGGAGCGAAGGTGGTGCCCGCGGGCGGCCGGTCGCCGCCGAGATCGCCAGCATGGTATCAGCCTGCCTGCCGCCCGCCAGACGCCGTGGCCCGCTGCTGGCGGTCACGATCCCTTCGGCCACGGATTACTCGCGCCGAAGCCAGCCGCGTTCGCCGCCGCGTTGCTCGAGCACCCGCTCGGCCCCTTGGGCCAGCGCGACGCCTTGTTGTGAAAGGTAGCATGCCAGCGCCCTGCGCTTGGCTGCGCGTCCCGGCGTCGAGACGACCACCGTCTCAGCGCGTAGCGCAGCGTCGAGGGCACGCCACCGCCGCAGTCGCGACTGTGCGTAGGGGAGGTCTTCGTAAAGCATCAGGCGCGGGCCAAAGACCTGCTCTGCGGCGTGACGGACCAATCGGTGGTCGACATGTCCAGCAGCGAGCGGCGCGGCGATGAAGGGCGCGCGTGGGATCCTCGCGAGGGCTGCCGCGACCCTGCCCAGCGCCGGCTGGTCGTCGCGCGCTCGCGCGTGGCGAAGTGCGTCCCATGTACGGTAGCGCGGTCCCCGTGCGTCGCCACGAAACATCGCGTCGACCAGACCCAGATGGCGAAGCTCGACCCCCAAGACGGAGGTCGCCGCGGCGTCTTCGGCGCGCCGCTGGGCCATCACCCGCTCGCGCGACAGGCCCCATGCGGCCAGCGTGCTCGCCGCGAACGCCGAGAGCGCGAGATCACTCGGGACATCCGCCGTGAACACCGTCGCCACCAACACCCGCTCCCCGCGCTGCGCGCGCTCGAAGAGCTGTCCGCCGCAAGACAGCACCGCGTCATCGGCGTGCGGTGACAGGTAGATGGCGTCGTAGCCGCGTTCAGTCATCGATCCTCGTCCGGCCCTCGATCCGCGCGACCAGGTCGTGGGCGAAACGGCGGTAGCCAGCCTCGAAGTGCGCCTTGGTGTGGTGGTTGCGGGCAAAGTGCCACGCCGCACGCGCCAGGCGCTCGACCCTAGCGGGCGAACGGGCGGCCCACGCGCGGGCGGTCCGCTGGATCGACGCGATCGAGCAGTCGGCGAGCACGATGCCGGTCTCCGCGTCGACGACATCGACACTCGCCTCCCGCGGCACGATCGGCACCATCGAAGCGTGCATGCAGCTCAGCACGCTTGCGCCTCCACCCTCCGAGCAGGTGGGATAAAGCAGCGCCCCGATCCCGCGGGCGAGCGTCTCGAAGCGTCCGCCCGGACGCACGTCCACCCAGCCCACGGTGTCGATATTCGGTGTCCGGTACAGCTCGCGGAAGTAGGCGCGCTCGAAGTCGGCCTCCCGGCGAATCGGCCCGCACACCGTGAGGTGGAGTTCGGGCATGGCCGCGAAGGCCTCGAGCACCAGGTCGAGGCCCTTGTGCACCAACCCGCCAGAGCCAAACCACAAGAAACGGTGGCGGGCGAGCTGCCAGTCCTTGGCCGCGGGCCAGGGGTAGGTGAAGGGCACCGAGATCGGGATGCGTACCAGCGGGGTGCCGGCGAAGGCGTAGGTCTCCTGCGTGAACCGGTTGCCGAGCAGCGTGGCGATGTCCGCGGCCTCGATCGCTCGGGTGCGAGGAAGTTGCTTGCGGGCACGAATCCGCACGCCGCGCCGCCCTTCGAGTTCGGCATGGCGCCGGGCCTGCGCGGCATTGTGGAAGTGCCAGTGGGCAGTGTCCGCGTGCAACACCTTGATGGCGTCGGGCAGCATCGGAGCCAGGCGCTCGAGGTTCGAGCGCACGTCGATGATCGCGTGGTACTGGCGCCGGGGCACGAAGTCCTGGTGGGTCCAGGAGATAGCGTCGACCCGCAGCCCCGCCTCTGCGAGCAGCCGGCCCATGGTGAAGGACTCCCAAAAGTGCGTGTGGCTGTGCGGCGCGGCGGTGCCCGGTGGCAGCAAGAAGGGGTCGATGATGTACGACAGCAGCACATCGCCGCGGTGCTTGCCCACCGGTTCGAGGGTCCGGAGCCGGCGATCGACGCGGCCCAGCCGTCGCCACGCCTTGGCCCACAACCGTGCGACCTCGCCGGCGAGAAAGGCCGGGTCGCGTGCGCGGTGCACCACCTGCGGGAGCGAAACGTCCATCAGCGACCCCGCAAGAAGGCGTTGAAGTCGTGACCGAAGCGGCGCTGCGCGAAGGCCAGCACCAGCGCTGCGGCGAGCAGGCTGGAAGCGAGACGTGTCCAAGTCGCGGCTGGCGTCAGTATCTCGATCGGTACGAACAGCAACCCGGCAACACTGTAGAGACGCAGGATGTCGGCGCACAGCCGTTTGAAGGCGTGGGGGTCGAGGCGGTAGATTCCCCAGGCGAGCCACAGCATGCCCAACGGCGCGTAGCCGGCCACCGCCATGCCGAGCGCACGCAGGTCGGTGTGGACCAGCCACGCGCCGAGGCCACCGATGACAACCAGGTTGGTGGTGGCGTAAAGCATCAGCAGCCGGTCGCGGTGGCGGGTCAGCAAGAGCTCGAAGCCGAACATGCTGAACGGGCGAAGCAGCGGCACCAAGGCCAGCATGCGCAGGTAGTCCGCTGCGCCGACCCACGCATCACCGCCCAAAAAGCGCGCCGCCCACGCGGCATTGAGAAACAGCCCAAAAGCGGTGGGCACAGCGAACGCGAGCAACAGCAAGGTGGCGATGCGGAAGGCTTCGAAGGCGCGTGGAGGATCGCTGCGGTAGCGCACCAAGGCGGGATATACGGCACGGCCGATCGAGTCGGCGAGCAGCCTGGGAAAGAAAAAAACTGCGAACATCGCCAGACCCACGAAGCCGATGATCTCGGAGTCGAAGTACAGGCCGAGCACCATCGGGTCGAGACGCAGTACGGCCTGCTGGAGCAGAGAAAGCAGCGCCAGCGGCCACGATGCGCCGAGCAGCGAGGCGGTGGCGCCGGACGCGAACGACAGGTCCAGAAACGGCCACGCAGCACGCCATAGCATGGCGGCGAAGATCAACGCTCCGCTCAGATGACCGAGGATAATGCTCCACACCCCAAAGCCGTACCAGGCCAGGGTCAGCGACACCCCGGCGAAGACGAAGTTGCGAACCAGCTCGGCCGGCACCGCCTTGTCGACCTTGAGCTCGGCCTCGAGGTAGGTGAGCGGAACCGAGCCCATCCCCTGCACGAAGAAAAACAGTCACATGGCGCGAATGATCCATTCGAAATCCGCACCGGCATCGACGTAGACGTGGCGCAAGAGCTGTGCAGCCGAGCCCAGCGCCACGGCCAAGAGGCCCCCCCACACGACTTCGACCCGCAGAAAATTCCCGAACAGTTTGCGCTCAGCACGCACCAGGTGGCCGGGCAGACCACCATCGCGAATCTGCGCCAGCACCAAAAACAAGGGTTCGACCCAGATCCAAACCCCCATCTCGGCCGGCGGGATCATTCGCCGCAACAGCCAGCCGGTGGCGAATGTAACGCCCAGGCGCCACACCTGCGACAGGCTGGCCGCACCCGCGGAACGCACCAACTGCTGGACAACGCGCGGTTGGTTCATAAGACTCTCTCAGCAGCGGTGAGCGAGACCCGGGGTCAGTAGCGTGCGATGGTCGGCGGTCGCTTCTTCGGACCGAAGCGCCGGCTGAGCTCGCGCACCAGCTTCCACGCGAGCATCAGGCGGGACGCGTGCCGGGGGTTCGAGGCTTGGATGGATGGTGCCGGCGCCCCGCTTGTGTGCCCAGCTTGCGCCTTCGCCCACAGCCGGCGGTACTGTCCCTGCTGCGGCACCGCTTCACTCGAAGCGCCGGGCAGCTTGGTGGCGACCACGAAGATGTTGGTTTGCCTGTTTCCCCAGCGACCGTAGCTCAAATGATCGAGTGACCCCGGCAGGTAACGATAGATGCGGAACGGCCGGCTAAAAAGCCGACCATGGAACCAGAACGGCAGGAAGTCGCAAAGATAGATGGTCTCGATTCGGTAACCGAAAGTACTGTAGGTGTCGGCGAAGAGGGTTGGCGAGAACATGTAAAAGCCGTGGTCGACGTGGTTGTTCGATGGGCTCATTGCATGAATGACCCGTCCGCCTGTCTTGAGAGTCGAGTGGATATTGGCAAAGACCTGGCGCAGGTCAAAAATATGCTGAATCGTTCCGCCTTCGAACACCAAATCGAACCGTTCATAAAGCGTCTCCGGTGCTGGCTGATTCAGATCCCATAGAATGTCTGCGCCTTCGTAATCCGAAATATCGGCCGACACCACCTGGTCGAAGCCAAGCAGGTGGAAAAAACTCCGATCCGAAAGACACCCTTGCATCGCCAGACGCGGATCATGGGACAGCGAGGTCGCAGCATCCGCAGCCAGCGCAACGCCATGCTTGCGCGCCCAGCGCCGAAGCTCCGCTTCGGTGAAAAAGATCGAGGTGCGTGCGAGCTGGAGCACGGTGCCGGTGAACGGCCGCCTGTGTGCCTCATCGAGCAGCAGGCGGGCGCTACCGCGAACGATGCCCATTGCCTTGCCTCTGGTATGGCCACGCGCGGATCGCGGCCGGCGAAGCGATGTTTCGCTCGAGCAGCGGTACGAGCGCACCAGCGGCCAGTCGCGGATGCTCCCTGGGGCGTGGCGGTGCGCTCGGCCTCAGGACCACACCTTCCACGGTGCTTGACCGGTGGCCCAGTCGGCCTCGAGGATGCCCTTGTCGCGCAGCGTATCCATCGATTGCCAGTAGCCGCGGTGACGGTAGGCGGCGACTTGGTGCTGCGCCACCAATCGCTGCATGGGATCGTGCTCCCAGGGCGTGTGGTCGCCGTCGATGTAGTCGATCACCGCCGGTGACAACACGAAGAAACCGCCATTGATCCAGCCGCCCTCCCCCGCGGGTTTTTCCTGAAACTCGCAAACAGCCTCGTCGTCGAACGAGATCACACCATACTTCGAGGGGGGCTGGATGGCAGTCATGGTCGCCATGCGACCTTGCTTGCGGTGAAAGGATATAAGTGCGGTGATATCGACATCTGCTACGCCGTCTCCATAGGTAAAGCAGAACATCTCCTCGGAATGGATGTAGGGACGGATCCGCTTCAGGCGGCCGCCGGTGGCGGTCTCGGCACCGGTGTCGACCACCGTGACCCGCCAGGGCTCGGTCGCGTTCTCGTGCACCGTCATGTCGTTACTGGCCAGGTCAAAGGTGATGTCTGAATTATGCAGGAAGTAATTTGCGAAGTACTCCTTGATCAGATAGCCCTTGTAGCCGCAGCAGATCACGAACTCCTCGATGCCGTGGCTGGCGAAGATCTTCATGATGTGCCAGAGGATCGGCTTGCCGCCGATCTCGACCATCGGCTTGGGCCGCAAGGAGGTCTCTTCCGCCAGGCGGGTGCCGCGACCGCCAGCCAGGATGACAGCCTTCATCCTGCCACCTCGAGGATGGGATCGATCATGGCGTGGTACCTCGGATCGGCATTTGCTCGCTGGGCCTGGTAGCGCCCGGATGGATCGATGTGCTCATGCCAGCGCGCGGTCGATGAGTTCCGCCTGCTCGAGCTTGTGCGCAGCGGAGGAGCCGGTGGCTGGGCTCGCGGACTCTGCCCGGCTGACGCAGGAAAGCGGCCAACGATCGGCGATCTCGGCGCGTAGCTTGCGGGCGATGAAGCTCCATGCACCCATATTGTGCGGCTCTTCTTGGGTCCAGACCAGCGGCGTACCGGCCGGGTACGGCGCCAGGCACTCCGCGAGAACGTCCTGCGAAAGGGGGTAGTACTGCTCGAGGCGCAGGATCGCCACGTCATGGGCCGAACGTTTCTCGCGCGCGGCGGCAAGCTCATAGTACACCTTGCCGCTGGTCAAGATGATCTTGCGTACCGATGCCGGCGGGCTGTCTCCGGTGTCGGGCAGGATGCGGTGAAAGCGGCCCGTGGCCAGCTCATCGAGCGGTGAGACCGCCAGAGGATGGCGCAGCAGGCTCTTGGGTGACATCACGACCAGCGGTTTGCGCCAGGGTCGCAGGACCTGGCGGCGCAGGCAGTGGAAGAGCTGGGAGGGTGAGGTCAGGTTGACCACTTGGAGGTTGTCCTCAGCGGCGAGCGTCAAGAAGCGCTCGAGGCGCGCGCTCGAATGCTCGGGCCCTTGACCTTCAAAGCCGTGTGGCAGGAGCATCACCAGCCCGGACAGGCGCCGCCACTTCTCCTCGCTCGAGCTGATGAACTGGTCGAAGATCACCTGCGCGACGTTGGAAAAGTCGCCGAACTGTGCCTCCCAGACGGTCAGACCTTCGGGAGTGTCGAGGCTGTAGCCATACTCGAAGCCCACTACCGCCACCTCCGAAAGGGGGCTGTTGTAAATCTCGAAGCGTGCCTGGTCGCCGCGCAAATGGGCGAGTGGAATATAACAATGGCCATCTTTGACGTCGTGCAGTGCTGCATGCCGGTGGCTGAAGGTGCCGCGCTGCGCGTCTTGGCCGCTGATGCGGACAGGATAGCCCTCGGCCACCAACGAGGCGTAGGCGAGTGCCTCGCCGGCGGCCCAATCGAGCGGACGCTCGCCGGCCGCCATCGCCTGGCGTAGTCGCAACGCACGGCCGAGCTTGGGATGGAGGTGAAAGTCCGCGGGGGTCTCGGTCAGCCGCGTGAGCATGGCGCTCAGATCCTCGGCCGGCATGCCAGTCGGGACCTCGGGCGTATCCGCGTCTGGTCCGCCCCGGTAGGGACGCCAGAAGCCAGCACCCGCGGCCGGATGGGGTGCTGGCTTCTCGGCCGAGCGCGCTGCGTTGAGTTCGGCCTCGAGCCGCTTGCGTTGGCGGTCCTCGATCGTCCGGGCATCCGCCTCGTCAATGCCCTCATCCGCCAAGCTCGCGAGATAGCCGTCGCGCACCGAACGCCGCTTGCGGATCTTGGCATACAGCAGCGGCTGCGTGTAGGAGGGCTCGTCCCCCTCATTGTGACCGTAGCGCCGGTAGCAGTACATGTCGATGATCACGTCTTGGCGGAAGGTTTCGCGGTAGGCCATGGCCAGGCGCACGACCTGTGCCACGGCGTTCGGGTCCTCGCCATTGACGTGGAAGATCGGCGTCTGGAACATGCGGGCGAGATCGCTGGCGTATTGCGTGGAACGGCCCTCGGCAGCGGGGGTCGTAAAGCCGATTTGATTGTTCACGATAATGTGAAGGATGCCGCCGGTCGAGAAGCCAGGAAGACGGCTCATGTTGAACAACTCTTGGTTCACACCTTGACCGGCGAATGCGGCATCGCCGTTGATCAGCATGCCCATGCAGCGCCGTCGCTGCCGATCGTCGAAACGGTCCTGCTTGGCCCGGACGCGGCCTGCTGTCACCGGGTTGACAAACTCGAGATGGCTCGGGTTAAAGCACAGCGACAGGTGGACCGACTGCCCGCTGGCGGTTTCCCGCTCGCTGCCGAATCCCAGGTGGTACTTGACATCGCCACGGCCACGGTAGGCCTCGGGTGCGTCGTCGGTGAATTCGCGAAAAACCTGAGAAGGGCTCTTCCCGATGATGTTCACCAGCACGTTCAACCGTCCGCGGTGGGCCATGCCGATGACCGCTTCCTCGATCGCCTGAGCGCCAGCCTCTTCGATCGCCAGATCGAGCAGTGGGATCAGCGTCTCGGCGCCCTCGAGGGAGAATCGCTTGGCGCCCACGAAGTTGTGGTGAATGAATTGTTCAAAGCTCTCGGCATCGGCCAGCTTGGTGAAAATGCGCAGTTTCTCATCGCGCTCGAGCTGCCGATGGTGCTTGGAGTCTTCCATGCGTTCGATCAACCAGTCCTTGGCCTGGATATCGTCGATATGCATGAACTGGACGCCGATCGAAGAGCAATAGGTGCTCTCGAGTAGTGTCAGGATCTCGCGCAGAGTCAGCAGTGTCATGCCGCCAGTGGTGGTGCTGGCGAAGAGCAGGCCCATGTGGCGCGCGTCGAGGCCGTAGTAGGCGGGGTCGAGCTCCGGGGTTTGGGTTCTGGTGCTGCCGAGCGGGTCGAGATGCGCGCGCAGGTGACCGCGGACCCGGTAGGCATGGATCAGCTTGTTGACGCGGTCCTGGCGGTCGCTGCGCAGGCGCAGCCGGCTGGTCAGCATGTGGATGACACTGCGCGCCAGGACGGGCCGGCGGGCGAGTAGCTGCTCGAGATCCTGCCCGCCGACGCGCAGCACACGGACATCTGAATGCGCGATGACGTCGGCCGCGCGGGGCTGGGCGTCGAGTACAGCAAGCTCGCCGACCACCTCGCCCGGGTTGATCGTCGCCACCACCGTGCCCTTGCGCTGGACCACCAGGTGCCCCGCGGCCAGCACGAAGAGCTCATTGCCCTCTTCGGCTTCGCGAAACAGCATCTCGCCCTTGGCGAGTTGGCGCTCGGTGGCAAAATGCGCGACACCGACCAGCTCTTCGTCCGGTACGCCAGTGAAGATGCGCAGCCCACGCAGCAGCGACAGGTTGCGCGCGAGCTGCGCAGCGGACACCGGCGGCAGGGCGAGCGGAGCGAGGGCCTGCGTCTCGCCGCCCGAGGGTGAGCCTCCCGGCGGGTTGAACAGAGTTCGGTGCGGGAAGCTCGGGACGCCGAGTGCCTGGCGGCTGGGCCCAGGGCTGTTGAGCCTCCCGAAGTAGCGGCGCCAGGTCGCGTCGACCGAGACCGGATCGTCGAGGTAGCGTGCCCATTGGGCCTCGGCAAAGGCGAGATTGGCGGAAGAAATCAAGGGGAGGCTCGGATCCATGGCACTTCCTGTCGGCAATTTCAGCCAGGGCCCCGCATCGAGGGCGGCCCTGCGGGTGCATTCTGCCACGATTGGCCCATGCCTTCCGAGATCATCGGTCGACGGATACTCGGCGCAACGAGGATCTCCGCTACCCCGATGGGGCCGACAGCCACCTACGCCGGGCACATCGCGCCTGTCGTCCCGCATTGACCTGGGCGGCACGAACCGGTAGCATGCTGCTTGTTTCGCGATGTTGTCGTTTCGCAGTGTTGCGGTCTCGCGACCTCTTTGTTTCGCGACCTTGCAGCCTTGCGACCGAATCGATTCGCGATATTTGTCGAATCTACGGTGCCTGCATCGAGAGGGCGCTTCGCTTCGCGGAGCGGCGGCTGCGGTTGGCGGTCGATGATGCGGCGCAAAGGAGGCTTTTGTGGTACGGCGACCTGTGGCCAGTCGGCCGGCGTGCGCGCTGATCCTGGCACTTTTGTTGTTGAGCTGCCTACCCCTGATCGCTGCCGCATCGGACGGCGCTGGTTTGGGACCGAACGAACCAGGCATCATGGACCCGGTTTTGACCGCGCTTCTCGGGCATGAGGTGCGCATTCCGAACACCGACCAGTCGGTCGATGGCGAGCACCAGTCGGCGGTGCATGGCACCGTCGTGCGCGAAGATGCGTTCGGCGCTACGAGCGTGCTCGGCCACACGATCACCCACGTGGCGAGCCCGAACGACGACCTGCGCCAAGCGCTGGCCGCGCTTTTCGCCGCTACGATCAATCAGGATACCGCCAGCATGCATGCGGCCGCCGAGGATCTCCAGGCGATTCTCTTGGGTACCACGCGGGGCCGCATCTACGACGGTTTCGCGATGCTGAACTTCAATCGCTTCAAAGATCCCTCGATCGGTCCGGAAAGCTTTCCGCCGGACGTGGTTCCAGGCGAGTACAAGATGAAGCGCGTGCGCGACACGGGCAAGACCTTCATCAGTCCCTACGATGGTCAGCCACGGCGGATCTGGGAGGTGGACGTCGCGATGCTCTACTACGACGGGCAAATCGATGCCGACACCTTTCTGCCGCTGTTCCCGGCCGAGGCCCACCCGGACGACACCCTCCGGGTCAACTACCGCATCTACTCACTGGTCCAAGAAGACTTCTCGCCCACCCTGGTGATGCAGGATAAGCGCTTCGCGCAGAATACGGTGCAGTTTCCGTTCAAGGGCTTCGATGCGGTGTGGATCGCTGTTGCGCCGGGCCAGATTCTCAATGTTTCGGTCGACTACCCACCGATCCGGCAAATCCGCGGCGTCTACACCTGGGGTTGGCGAGAGCATCCGCCGCGCATCCAGTTCATGCAGCCGATTTTTGAGCAGATTGACGCGCATACCGGCACGGTCATCTACGATCCGCAGGGGCTCAGCTATGCCTACCGAAACCGGGAGGACCTGACCCTCGAGACGATCGCCGATGCAGCACCGGAAAAGAAGATGCTGACCGTGGCTCGCGCGGTGCTCGAGGGGGCGTCGCCGGCCATGATCGAGCAGTGGATGGCCGATCCGGACGCCGGTCCGCGCGGCAACTGGATCGAATGGGCCGATCTTGTCAAGGTGCAAACCCAGCTCTCGCCGGAGGCCTGGGATCTGCTGGCGCAAGAGGGGGTGCGGCCAGGAGATTTTGGTGATTATAACATGGTCTCGGTGTACATGAACAACGAGATGTACGGTGAGGGTCCATTTGCCAACGAGGTCTTGGGTTGGGAGCAGGGCGACGTCTTCAAGGTCAAGCTGATCAACCTCGATCACCACACCCACTACTTTCGCAACGTCGATTTCGGTACGCGGCTGCATGACGACATCCTGCGCTGCTGCGGCGGTGGCGAGACCAGCTTCGAGATCATGAATTTCAAGCCCAGCTATGGTGCGCCCAAGGTTGCCGAGGCGCAGTGGCGCGCTGGCTGGGGGTTCCGGCCGCACAACAACATCATCCAGCAGCCGCAGGTTTTCTCGCGCGGCTCGGACCGAGTCCAGCTCAAGCCGTTTACGGGTGGAGAAGGCGACACGTTCTTCGGCTTCCAGCACTCGGAACAAAACCGTCGCGGGGATTTCCGCTTAGATCCGCCACCATTCATCATCAAGAGCGAGGAAGAGCCGAGCTCCGATCGTTTGCGCGATGCCGATGGCCGTCCCGGTCTCGTGATCGGGCAGCACACGGAGGGTTATGGCGTCGAGCAGTTTTGTCCGGAGGATCCATTCCCGGGGTTTTGCTCGAAGAACATCGCTGCCTACAACCCCGATGGCGTGCTCAACTGGCCGCCACCGCCCCTCCAGGGTGTGAACGGCAATCCCGACCATGTGACCGAGCTGCGCTTTCCACCCTTCTTGCGCAATCCGGATCAGGGCGCTGCGGATGCAGGCGATATCATTCCGCCTACCGGCGCCTGGCGTCCGTTTCTATGGCTCAACCCCAACAACGGCACCCTCTTTATCGATCCCGAGGACAAGAGCAAGGGCTACTGGGCCGATCTGACCTTCGAGCACGGCCGCCCGGTCTTTGCCGGAGACTCGATCGTGGCCAACATCGAGCTGCCGCGAGCATCAGGACAGGTTTTTTACCAGTTCGATGATCTTTTTCATGACAACGACATCTTCTCGCCCCATCCCTTGTTCGAGGGCCTCGAGCTGGTGGACGAGGTGCAGGATCTCAGAGCGAACATTCGTAGCGGCTTGCTGCGCGTCCGCGGGCGCCTGAGCAAACTCTCGACCGGCGACCACGCGGGTTGGGTGTCGGTGTTCGCCGGCTCGGCGGGCGCCAGCGGTTGCAGCGGCTCGGTGCTCGGTACAGCCCAGGTGCGGAGCACCAACGGCCGCTTCGTGTTCCGCCGTATGGTTCCGGGAATCACATCGGGCTCCGCGATCTGTGTGCAGTCGCCAGTGCACGGATTTGCCAGCTTGACGCTCGACCAATGACCTGATCTCGCAGCGATGCCATCGCCAGCGCCCGTGCCTCCCGGGCACGGGCGCTCAGTGTTTCTGGGGTGGCTCGGGCTCGGGCAGCTTGGGGGGTAAAAGGCCCGAAAGCGCCGCACGGAAGCCGATATAGGGGGTACGGTCCTCGGGTAGCAGACGGTAGCGGTGGGCGCTGCGCAGCTCGCTCGACGGCAGCACGAAGGCGCCGCCGCGCAAGACCTTGTACCGACCGTCTTCCCGGTTGATCGGGTTGCGCGCGGGGGCGCGGGTGTAGAAGCGGGCTTCGTAGGTGTCAGCCACCCATTCGTACACATTGCCCGCCATGTTCAAAGCGCCGTAGGGCGAAGCGCCAGTGGCGCAACAGGTTACATCGGCGGTCGACTCAGCGGACGCCGGATGTTGTTTCCACATTGCCCGCTCAAAGCTTGGTGCCTCGTTGCCCCACGGGTAGATTCGGCCATCGGTGCCGCGTGCAGCCTTCTCCCATTCCGCTTCGGACGGTAGTCGCTTGCCCGCCCACTCGACATAGGCGCGGGCCTCGGGCCAGGTGACATTCAGCACCGGTTGGGTGTTGACGATGCCCCAGTCGGGTGCGCGTACGTGCAGCTTGCGAGACTGTGGATCCGGGTCGATCGGGGCGCCGGAGCGCCGGTATTGGGCCCAGCTTACCTCGTACTTGTCGATGTAAAAGCCGTCCAGCCAGACCTCGTGAACCGGCTGCTCATCCGGGTCTCCGGCCTCGCTGCCCATGGTGAACTTGCCCGACGGGACATAGACCATTACGGAGCTGTCCCGAGCCCAGATATACTCGCCGTCCTCTGCGCCGCGCGCCAGTCCTGAAGGCATCCGCTCGCCGTGCCAGCCGAGCTGCGCGTGCGCGACGCTGGGTGCTGCCAGCCCGGGGACGAAGACGACGCTGGCCGCGAGTGCCGCCACGAGCTGTCCTTGGTTCCAAGAACCCATATGAGACCTCCTCGGACCAGGGATCGCCCTGGTCGATACCGCAAACACCGGCGCGTCGCTCGGTTCTGCCGGTCGGATCAGCGGCCGGGCTGCGTGGAAAGAAAAAGGGCCCGGGCGGTGCGGCACCCGGGCCTTCACACGAGCGGAGCAGGGGGTCGGCTAGCCGCCGGTCCCGATCGCCTTCACTCCACCAGCGGTGGATTGCACACACACCGAAGCGGGCATGCTGGCGAGCGGTTGGCGGATTTGCCAGGCACCGCTGCCCTGGTTGACCCGTGCTCGGCCGAGGTATCGGCCGGTGCACGTGCCGCCTCGCGCATCACCTGCGAACACCCGCACCCAAGGTGCGGTATCGCCGGCGGGGCGCAAGCCATTGCGACCTCGAAGCACGTAGGTGTCTTGCGAGGTCTCGAGATCAAGAATCGCGACCGAATCCGAGCCGCCGGAGCGGCCATCGTCGGTCACGCGAACCAACATCCACAGGCCATACTCGAGGAACGGTTGTCGCCGATCGAGGAAGAGGTAGTCACCGGGTGCCTCGAGGTCGCCGCCAGCGCCGCCCACAAACTCGAGGTTGAGGCTCATACCCGGCAGCAGCACATCATTGTACACCTGTTCGCTGCCCGCCATGCGCGGCTCCAGCAGCCAGCGGTGACCCTCCAGCGTCGGTACATGGGTCTGGTTGCCCCAGGGTTGGCCGACGCGGAACACCAAAGGCGTACCTGCCGGCACGGTGACCACGTAGCGTGGATCCCCCCACAGGCTGGATTGGAAGACGCTGGCCGGGTCGCTCAGCCGGCCGCGCAGATCGAGGGGTTCTTGGGCGTAGCTCAAGCCCGCGAAGCGCTGCACTGATACCGGATAGGGCATGGTGTTTTGGCCGATTCTGCGATCTTCATCACTGAACAGGGCGACAAACTCGCGCTTTATGACACCATCGGTAACGATGTCCGCCTGCACACCCATCCCGCCATTCGGCAGGGGCTCGCTTGTACCCGGACGCCGGTACAGCGAGCCCGCGGGTTCGATCACCACGCCAGGAAAGGCGCCCCGCTGGACCGACAGTGGGTCGGAGAGGTTGAGTCCAAGCACCAGTCCGAGCTCCTGGTCTGCGTAGTACTCGTAGCGCTTGTGCCAGCCGGGGCGAATCGTCGAATCGAAGTTGTAGCCGATGGCGGTTCCGTAGGAGCGTTGGGGATCGAAAAGCAGCTCTCCGAGCGAGAACGAACCCCGCTCGCGCCGGCTGTTGCGCACGTTGACGCGCAGGCAGTCGCCAGCATTGGCGCGCAGCACCAGGGGCGTGCGGGCTGCGTCGCTGAGCCGGTTTCCAGGGTGGTAGGCAACGCCGAAACGGTCGGACGCTGCTAGGTCGTTGTAGACGATTCGTACGTCTGAGACACCGATATCGTAGGACCGAACCGGGGCCTCTGGCGGGCATACGGAGCCCGGGCCGTCCTCGAGCGCGGGAGGTGGATCACCCGTGAACCCGAGCCTCGGAAAGCCCTCGCCGCCCGCTGGCGGCGCGCGGTCGGGAAGCGGCTGTAGATCGCCCTGGGCGGTGTCGTGAACCCGTAGGATGCCCCAGGCTCCAGACTCGAAGTCCTTGCCCAGGGTGCTGTAGTAGAGGTAATCACCCGGGTAGCCGCCGGGACCGCCGGCACCCCCCTGAAGTGAGACATCGAAGCGTTCGGAGATGCCGATGAATGTGGCGTCGCGGATGTCGCTTTCGTCGGTGAATCGCTCCATGTTGAAGCGATGGCCGGTAAAGCGGATGCCGCCCACCCGTTCGACCAAGCCCATGCCGCGGATCACCAGCGGATCGCCCACATAGGCCCGTACGAGCGGCGTATGCGGGTCGCCATGACGTACCGACGAGAAGCGGTACGCGGGGTCTCCGTCACGCCGGCGCCAGGGCTCTGCGCGCAGGTTGATGGTGCCTCCGCCGCGGGTGAAGGCACCCTCCACCGGGCTGTTGTTGTGCAAGAAAAGCATGAACTCGCGGAACGATCCGTCGACCCCGAAGGCCACCGGATTCCCACCTGCCGACGGATCGACGTGGACGTCCACCAGCCCGCCCGCCCGCACGGTCTCGCCGGTCACCGGATGGTGGTAGGTCGAGCCCTTGGGCTCCACGATGTGGGTTCCGAAGAGTCCATGGTCCCAGTCCTTGAACTCGACGTGGGTATGGAAGAAAACCGTGCCGAAATCGACGTCCGAATACCACCGGTAGCGGACGAACTCGACACCGACGGCCTGGCCGCTTCCGTGGTCCTTGTCGAGCGGCCGATCGAGTGTGATCGAGGTGTCGGTGAGGCCCTCGATCCTTCGGATCTCGGTGCATGGCAACGGCTGACCCCTGGGGTCGGTGCCACAGACACCCTCGCCGAGACCGATCCCGAGCCAGATGCCCGTGCGCAGCCGATCGGTGTGGTTGACCGCCAGCAGCGTGTCACCGGCCGAGGCCGCCGTCGTCAGCACACGGTCTTCACTCTGGATCGGGCGTACGGACTGCTCATAGGAAAACCCCGTGATCACGCCGTCGGAGGCCTGGGTGTCGAACTGCACAAAGTGGCTGTGCATATTCGACTTGGAGAAGTTCTTGTTCAGCGGGCCATCGGGGATCTTATTGGTGAAGACGATCTCCACGCAATCTCCGACGTTCGAACGGATGGCCAGCGGCTCGGCGAGCTTGTCGCCGCGCCGGATTGCCTCTTCCTCCTCATTGAGCACGAAGATCTGGCCGTCAGGATCGACGTTGTCCGCCGAAACCTGGATCGGGAGCGTGATCGCCGAGATCGGGTAGAAGCGATCAAAAGACTCGCCAACGTCGACCCCGGGATGTACACCGTTGCGTGCGCAGAGGCCATCCATGCGGCCCTTCTTCATCTCTTCGCCCAGCCAGGGCGCGCCGCTGTGGCGCGCGGAAAACGGCGGACGGCGGCCCTTTTGCGGGTGAAAGAGCGGGTAGGCGTAGCGGCCATTCTTGGGATTGAAGAGTACCTCCTGGCGCTCGCCGGGTGTCGAGGAAACGTAGCCGGCGAACGGCTCGGTCGATTCGGGCGGCCCCCAGACCCGGTAGCCGGTGCCAGCTCCGGTGCTGGCCCAATCCCACACAGTGGCATCGAATTTGTCGAGGGGCACGCCCGCGGGCGGCAGCATCTGATGTGCCCATTCGGCGATGCCAAGCTGGCTTTCCGGGTCGGTGACCGCGTCATCGGCGACCAGCGTACGTCCGTCGTCGACCGTCAGGCCGATCAGCGCACCCGCCGGAACCCCCTGGAGCGGCGGGGTGTTCGACGCCGCCTCGAGGTCAGTGAATGGGTTATCGGCTTGAAATAGCGCGGGCACCACGGCAAGCGGCTTGCCATAGAGATTGGTCTCGGTGGTTTGGAGGGTACCGAAGACACGCCAGAAAGACCACATGCCAGAGATGTAGTGATGGCCGATGTGGCAATGATAGAGAAAGTCACCGACCCCCTGCTGACAACCACCGGCACCGCATTCATGCTCGAGGTTGTAACTGGTCCCCGGCCCGATGGACTGCGAGTCGAGGTGGATCGACTTGAGCCTGGGATCGGGCACCTTGGTCAAACCTTTCCAGTAGTCGTTGTTCGGATCGGCGTTCGGGTTTCGCCGCCAGCGATCACCGCCCCCGTGAAGGTGGTGTACGTGAAAGATCTCGCTGCCGCCATGCATCAACCGCGTCTTGCTCGCCTCGCCAACGTAGGAGCGGGGCATCGGGGTCGCCGGATCGCCAAATGGGAAAGAGGCGTAACCGAGCGATTTGGCGGTCTTTTCAACCTCCAGGCGACGCCTGAAAGGTTCGCTCCGGTAGTTGAGCGCGCGTGCTGCTGGGCGATAGACACCGGCCACGTCATCGACCAGTGGCATCAGCTTGTTATCACGGTCACGGATGTCCGTGAAGCCCTCGTCCCCGATCTCATGGTAGAAGATGACGAACTCTCGAAAGCTCTTGGCGTCCGCCTGTCCTGCCAGGTTGGGATCGAGAATGATCGCCTCCCAGTTGCTGCCGGTGACCGTGTCGAGTGGTTCGCCGGTCTCGACGTCGAGGTACGTGGCGCCAGCCGGCTCGGCGACAATCGCGCCAAAAAGCCCCATGTTTTGTTGGGCGCGGCCGGCACCATGGTTGTGAAAGTAGTAGGAACGCTCGGCGCCGGGATCCGAAGGGATGGGGATCTCGTAGGTGATCGTCTGTCCCGGAGCGGCCATCGAGTCGGGGTTGTCCCCCACGGCGCTGCCGGCATTGGATGCCGTATGTGCCAGGCCGAGTATGTGCATCGAACTGGTCATGTCCAGATCGTTGGTGAAGTTGACACGCAGACATTCACCGAGGTTGGCGCGCAGCACCAGCGGCTGGATCGGATCTTTGCGCAGGCCATGAGACACGCGGGTCACACCGATGCCATCCTCCAGCGCGCGATCCGCTTCGAGCGCGGCTTCGAAGCTGCGGATCGCCGGAATATTCGCCTCGAGGGCATACATGAACCCGTGGTTGATGTGGTCCCCCCAGCGGTTGAGGGTGATCGTCACCTCGATCGCGTGCACGTCATAGGTCTTGACTAGGGCACTGCCATCACAGGCGTTGATCGGTGCCTGGCGTGGCTGGGCGCTGGCGATGCCACGACCATCGTTCCCGGTCCCGAAACAAAAGAGCGCGACGCTGCCGAGCGCCAGGCTCATCCAGCGCACGGCCGACTTGGTACGCCGATGGCGAGCACCGATCATGCGCAGTCGGCCGGCGATGCCAGCGCGGTGGCGGCGCGCGGTGGCGGCCAGCAGCAGCGGCAACAACGCCGCGAGCTGGAGCAGCGCATCGCGCCCGGCGGTGCGTGCGCGGTCAAGCAACAGGCTCGCGGTGGTTGGCTCGAAGCGGTCCGCGGCCGGGTCTCGCACCGAGCCGAAGGAGCAAAGTTGCTGGGCCTCTTCGCTCGTCAGCGCTAGGCCTGCGCTGGCCGGGCGCAGCTCGGCGAGCGAAAGGCCGTAGGTGGTCCCCATCCATTCGTGCATGCGATCTCGGCTGGCGGTGACCGGCAGGGTTGCGAGCAAGAAGACCATCGCGATCAGGCTGATGCGGCCGAGAACACTCGGCACATCCGCTCCCTCCAGCGCGAGGCGGCGGCCGAGGCGACGGCCAGCAAACACAGAAAGAATCGCGATCGGCACGATCAGCACGGCATCGAGTGCTGCATGCGCGGCCAGACCGAACGCATTCCAATCTACATCCGGGTTCAAGACCGTGTTGAGCAGGTACTCCCAACCCACCACGGCCATTCCCAAGACGGCGGCTGCCGCGAGCCAGCGGTCTTTTCGTGCTGTCGTGCGCACAGACTCCCCTTCGGCATACTCAAGTCTCATGGTTTCCTCCATCGGTGCAAGAATGCCCTCGTCTTCTGGCGGCAAAAGGTTCCGCCGATCCGGCCAGTGAAACGACAGTCTGGACGCAGACCGCCCAGGTCGCCACGAATGATGATGGTTTCTGCGTCACCGCAGGTCCTCGAACAAGTAGGTCACCAGGTCTGCAACGTCCTCAAGCGAGAGCAGGTTGCCATACTCGGGCATGGCCGAAGGTTGCTCGCAGGGCTGGTGGTCGCGGCATTCCGGCGCGATGAACGCGTTGGGCTCGAGGATCGACTGGTAGATGTACTGGAGCGCCGAAACGCCTTCGATACGGGTCGCCGCGCGGGTTGAGAGACCGGCCAGGTGGGGTCCGACGTTGTTGCTGCCGGGAATCGATGGGTCGCCATGACACGCGATGCAGCCGTAGACCTGCTCGAAGAGCTGCCGGCCGCGTTCGGGCTTGCCGATCGGCAACAGCAGTCGGGCATCGCCCGGCAGCGCGCTGGCATCGCCGCGGGGCAGCAGATGCTGATGCTCGACCGGCGCTGGGATCGGCAAGTAGATCGCTTCGCCGTCGCGTCGCCAAACCACACGCAACTTGCCATGCGGCCGGCGGGTATCGAAGTCGAAGTGCAGCACGGTGTTGAGGGTCTGGCCAGCACGCAGGACCGCATGTCCTACCTGCGCTGCGACCGGCGCGACCGCGTCGCCGATCTCGGGCTCGAGCAGAAACTCCTCGCCACGGAAGACCTTGACGCCGGGGGAGCGGTTCTCGAGCGAGACGGAAAGGGTCACGCGCTGGCTACCCCTGGCGGGCATTCCGGGCATCATCGAGCCCGGTTTCTGGAAGTTCTCGCCGTGGTCCATCTGGTCGACGATCCAGCGTGCCTCGACCAGGCGCAGGTACAGCTTCTGGACCATCGCCTCACGCACTGGCAAAGTCCGCCCGGCCTCGATCAAGAGGGCCCAGCCAGCGGCGGCCGCGAGTGCGACGAAGCAAAAAAGGCCCAACGCGGCACGTGTGGGTCGCCGGCTCTCCGGCGTGGTGATCCGCTGGTGTTGCCGTGAGCGCTTCATCCCTTCCCCCCGGTGTTCATGAGTGTGCCTCGTCGCCGGTCGCGAGGTCGCTGGGATCGACCACGGGCACGCGCAATGCGACGTCACCGGCGCGGGCGAAGTGAAGCGTCAGGTCGAGCGCACGTGGCGTCTCATCGAGATCCGGCGCCACCACCATCGCGTGCCGGCCGCCAGGCTCGAGCACCAGGCGCCCGTGTGCGGGCACGGCAAAGCCTTCCGGGTGAGCCCGCATGCGGATCACCCCGTGCATCTCGAGGCTCTGGTGCAGCTCGACGGCGCGGGCCGTGGTGCAGGAGATGCCCAGCAGGGTGTCATCGCTGTTGCCGTGGTTCACCACCGCGAAGTACAACGCTGCGCTCGATGGCAGCACGATCGCTGCGGGCGCCAGGACGGTCAGGTCACCGGCCGCTGCGACCGGCGTCTCGGTTGCGGCGGGTGGCGCGACGCAGGCACCGATGATGGCAAACGTTGCGATCATTGCGTTCAGCATCCGCGCGCAGCGGGTCCGTAACCACACACTGCATCGCCGGTGGCTCATGATCCGCCAGCATCCTCGAGCAGGGCCTCGATGTCCGGCAACAGGTCACCAGCCCTAGCGCTCGGCGGGAAGGTCAGTCGCAGATTGCCGCGCCGGTCGATGACGAAGAAGGTGCCGGTGTGATCGACGAAGTAGCGGTTGCCGTCGCCACCGTCCGGAGGGCGTCCGTAGCGGACGGTGATACCAAAATCATCAGCGACGCGATCGAGGGCGTCGGGCGCCAGGCGCACGCCGTAAAATCTGCGATCAAAACCCGGAACATAGCGTGACAGCTTGGCCACTGTGTCGCGTTTCGGATCAACCGAGACGAAGACCACGGCGACATCGTCTGCTCGCGGGCCGAGGGCGCGGTAGAGCTGCTGCATCTTGGCCAGGGCAAACGGGCACACGTCGGGGCAGAAGGTGTAGCCGAAGAAAACAATACGGACGCGATCCTGGAGCTGTGCCAGGTCCAGCGGCTCACCATCCCAATTCACGCCTACCAAGTGGGGCGCCGAAGTCGCTGGCTCGACCGGTGTGCCATTCCAGCTCCGGTGCGGTGTCCCGCTCATGCAAGCCGCGAAGATCGCGGCGAGCGCCAGCGCCAGCGTCTGGACGCCGCACAGGCGCGCGCCTTGATGAGAGCGATGTTGAGAAATGTTCATGCAATGCTCATCCTCGAGCTACAGACGCTGGCCACTGCACCCTTGCGCTGCCAGCGCTTGTGGTCGCGCCCCTTACCATCCGGCCCGAATGCCTGCGCGGCGTGCTCGGCGCGAGGCATTCAGCGCGGTGGCGCTCAGCACGACCGAGCGTTGGTGGAAGGCAGCAGCGCGCCGCGATGTTATGGACAAGTGGCGAACGCCGCGGTATCGGTCACCGCGTTGGCGGGCTGGCCTTGCGGATTGAAGTAGGTTTTCTGCTGGCTGGACTGCGTGTCGATCACGGTCAATGTGAATTCAACATTGGTCGCGCCAGCAAAGAATACCCAGAAATGGTCGTTGACATCGCAGCCGTCGAGTACCTTGACCAGGAACTCGAGATTCTCGGGGTTGGCGAAGGTGAAGATCGCCGCCAGATCGGTTTGGAAGCTTGAGACCTGTGCCGGCTGCGGCTGGAAATCCGGAGCAAACGACCAAATGACACCGACCTCGAAGCGCCCGCCCTGAAGCAAGATGGTTTCCTCGTTGCCAGTGCCACCACCCCCGGACGCCACCGAGCCGCTGTTGGGTGCAACATCCGTCGGCTCGGCGAGCGTGCCCACGATCGCCGCGACATCCACCGCACCGTCGTCACCGAGCAGCGCCAGCGGGATGGTCACAGTCAGACTGTCGTTGCCAAAGGCGATCGGAACATCGACCGCGGTGCCTGGACTCGAGACGTCATCGACCAGTGAGATGGTGCTGCCGGTGCTGTCGAAATCGAAAAGATCCAGGTGGAACTCGTCTCCCATACCGGTGGTCGGATTGCCGGTCAGGAGGTCGACAAACGGAACCAGACCGGTGGCGCCATCCTGATCGACATCGATATCGATGATGCCGTCGATAGCGTTGGGCAATTCGCTGTCAGGAAGTGAGATCGCAGCCGAAAAGTCGATCCCAATCACCAGGGTGTTGCCGACCACGTCGGCGCGAAGCTCGACAACATCGATCTGCGTCATGCCTGCGCCGAAGGTGTCGCCGATCGGATCCTGGGCACTGCTCTTGGCGCGTGGTGCGTTCAGGTTCTTCGGCAGCGGCAGCACCGTGCGTGCCGGCCGATCGACGGCGTGCCAATCGTGGGCCACGGGCCGGGCGAGGGCAAGGCCAGGAATCAGCGTCAAGGCGCCGATCAAGGTAGCGCCTCGGCGCAAATATGGGTACAGGTATTCGTTGCGACGACGTCTCGGCATCTCCACTCTCCTTCAAGCGACGCGATACACGTCGCATTTCTCACCCCGCGCGACGCGGGCTCGATACAACCCTCAACCGAGCGGACCATCCGGCGCAGCCATTCTCCTCCTGCTCGCGCCAGCACTCGATCGCGGTGCCTCTTTTCACCAGTCTACCACAGATGAGCGCAATCGCCGCACAATCGGCGCGCAAGCGGACCGATCATGCTGGCATGAATTCCTTGTTGAAACAGCAGAGCGGGACTCCAACGCTGCTACGGCTCCAGGTGCGGAGCGGGATCTGGGGCCCCCGGATCGCTTCCTCGGAAGCTGAGCATGACGCCGAGATAAACGTCCGCCAGCGATCCACCGCGCCACATCGGCAGCTCGCCATCGCTGATCTCGACCACCAGCCGGTAGGCGAAGAGATCCTGACGGCGGCGGTGATCTGCCTGCCAGGCACTGCGCAATCGACTGGGTTTATGCGGGGTGAGAATCACCCGCTGCGGTTGGCCAGGCTCGAGGATCACGCGCTGGCGGTCATCACCGAGCGAGAGGGTGACGGTGTTGTGCGGCGCTTGGGTGCGCAGATCGAAGACCCAGGTGTCGAGGGGGACCGCGCTCTGCGCCCACAGCTCGCTGCGATCCGCGCCTTGGACCAAGAGGGTGCCGTCGATCGGCCGCACCTGGTCCTTGCGGCAGATCCACCACACATCGGAGATGACGATGCTGTGGTGCCCGGGAAACGATCGTAACGACAGCTCGGAGGGGAAAAGCTGGAAGGCGCGCGCGCGCGCATGGGCTTGCAGCGTCGGCTCGGGGACCAGGGTTCCCAGCGGTGCCAAGACCAGCGGTCCGAGCACCAGACTGCCAGCCGCCCATCCGAACAGCGTGACAGCGCTCGGTGCGATGCGGGTGACCAGGAATAGAAAGGCGGGGTAGACGATGACAATATACCTGTTGCCGATAAAACCTCCCCCGCCATGCCAGTTGAATGGAATCAAGAGCAGGAAAAAAAGCGCGACGCCAGCGATGGCCGCGAGCAATGTCCAGCGGATCGTCGAACGCCGGCCGTGCAGGATGAAAAGCAGTAAGCAGAGCAACGCGAAGGGCTGGTAGACCACGAGCCCGGTATGGCGCCCGATCAGGAAGTCGCGCAAGGACTCCGCCAGCTCTGCCGGCTCGATCTCCGGCATCCGGAACAACCACCCCCAGCCGGCCGACCGCTGGCCCAGACGTTCTGCCTGCTCGGGCTGCATCTCGCTCGGCACCACCGGCAGCTCGTAGGGGCTCTCGATCACGAAGCCGGCGCGCTCGGGTCCCAGGTACGGCGTGGCGAAACCGACCAGCAGGTACGAGCCACCGATCGCCAGCAAGCCAGCGAGGGCCGCCCCGCTGAGCCACCCAGCCGCGCTGCGCCAGCGCCGCAGGCGCGCGAGCGCCACCAGCACGGGTAGGCCGAGCAGCGCGATCACCGGCTTGTGGTACGCGGCGAGGGCGAGTGCGCCGCCCGAAAGCGCCGGTGCGAAAATCTGCACCCAAGCGTTGGCCTGGGCGCCGGGGTGCTCGCGCGCGGCGACGTCGATGCCGAGAAACAGGGCGACCGCAGCCCCAGCCATCATGAAGATCTCGGGATGCAGCCAGAAGGCGTAGGGCAGAACCGTGCTCCAGAGCACGAACCCGGTGGCGAAAAGTGCGGATCGGATGTCGTCGTTGTAGCGCCTGAGATGCAGCACTCCGAGCCACAGGATGAGCACCACCAACAGTAGGTTGAGCTCCACCATGCCGTTGGGGCCCCAGAGCGCGACCAGCGGCGCCGCGATCAGTGAGTAGAGGTAGGGCTTGCCAAAGGCGATCGTGTGCCAGCCATCGGTGGTGGCCAGAATCAGGTTCTCGGTCGGCAGGTAGGGGTAGGCGTCGAACAGGCGCTTCAAGTCGCCGGTGTCGCAGTGCAGATCGCCGTCTTGTACCAGGCTCTCGGCGGCCAACAAGTAGGCGGGCTCGTCCGCGCGCAGAGTCTGCGGCAAACCCGGCTTGGGCTGGGTGATCGGCAGCGCCAGCAAGACCGCACTCAGCAACACCAGCGGCCACAAGACCGCGCGGCTCAAAGGCGTGGCTCCGCAAGTAGCCCCTTGGCCCGCGGCGCCAGGCTGCGTTGGGGGCCGCTCGCTGCGATCGCCCACAAGGTCCCGACGCTTTGGGTGATGTCCGCGATGCGGCTGTTGGCGGTCAAAGAAGCGTCGGATCACAGAATCGGCGGCAGGGATGGGGTGGTTCGAGACGCGACCTCCGGGGCCCCGGCAAGCCAGGCCGGGCGGAGCATACCTCAGCGCCCGGAGGGCGCCTGGCGCATGCGCGCGGCCGGCAACGGCCAGTCGACGTCGTGCGCATCGAGCCGGTGCTCCTGGGCACTGTCATAGGCGATCTCGCTGTGTTGCAAGAAGACCTCGGTCCCGGCCAACAAGGTCTGGTAGCCGAAGGCGATCCCAGCCGGCAGGTAGAGCCCATGTCGCTTTTCGGTCTCGAGCGTCAGCGCAGCGTTCGCGCCGTCGCCATCGCGCAGGTCCACGATCACGGCGTGCACGGCGCCGCGGGTGCAGCGCACAAAGGTTGCCTCTTCAAACGGTGGCACCAGACACCGCGGTGGGCAGATCTCGCCAGCAGCGTGATGCACCGCCACCCGGGTTCGTGCGACCACCGGCTCGAGGCCGTGGGCTTCAAGCTCCCAGCGGCACCAACCGCGGGTGAAAAAGCCGCGCCGATCGGCGTCGTTTTCCGGCTCGACCACCACCGCGCCGGCAAGCGTGAGCGGCAGAATCTTCATGCCAGCTCGGTGAGATCCGGGATGGCGACCAGAAAACGCGTGCCGCGCGCGTCGAGATCCGCGAGCTGGCCGCGGATCTCCTGGCGCAGGTTCCAGGGCAGAATCAGCACATGGTCCGGTGGCTGCGCGCGCAGCGCCTCGGGAGCCAGGATCGGGATGCGCGTTCCCGGCAGGAAACGTCCCTGCTTGTGCGGGCTGCGGTCGACGGTAAAGGCCAGCAGGTCGCGGCGTACGCCGCAGTAGTTGAGCAAGGTGTTGCCCTTCGCCGGCGCGCCGTAGCCGGCCACGGTCCGGCCCGCGTCGGCCTGTTCGATCAAGAAGCGCAGCAGGTGGCGGCGGATGGCGCGCACGCGGCCCGCGAAACCGCGGTAGGGCGCTGCGGTGTGGTACCCAGCGTCGCGTTCTCGCGCTTCGAGCGTGGCCACCCGGGGCGCCACTGCGCGGGTGGCGGAATCGGCGTGCTGGGCGAAGATGCGCAGTGAGCCGCCATGGGTCGGGAGCTGTTCGACGTCGAAGATCTCGAGCCCGTGTGCGGCCAGCACGGCGCGCACCGACAGCATGGAGAAATACGAGAAGTGCTCGTGGTAGATGGTGTCGAATTGGTTGTTCTCGACCAGCTCGACCAGGTGTGGAAACTCCAGCGTCAGCACGCCGGTAGCCGCCAGCAAGCGGGTCAGACCGTCCACGAAGTCATTCAGATCGGGCGTATGGGCCAGGACGTTGTTGGCCACCAGGAGATCCGCGGGTCCGCGCTCAGCCAGCAGGCGCTCGGCAAGCTCGCTGCCGAAGAACTCGACCACCGTCGGCACTCCGATCTTCTCGGCCGCGGCCGCCACATTGCGCGCCGGCTCGATGCCTAGGACGGGAATGCTGCGGCGGGCAAAACAGCGCAGCAAATAGCCGTCATTGGACGCCACTTCGACCACCCGATGACGGGCATCGAGCCCGAAGCGGGCCGTGACGGCCGCGGCGAATGCTTCGGCATGGGCCAGCCAGCTTTCCGACATCGATGAAAAGTAGGCATACTCGCGAAAAATCGTTTCCGGGCTCTCAACGGCCGGAAGCTGCACCAGGTGGCAGTGCGTGCAGCGCAAGACATGGAGCGGATAAAACGTCTCGGGCTGCTCGCACGCCGCAGCGCTCAAGTAGGCGTTGGCGAGGGGTGAGACACCCAGGTCGACGAAGCTTTCCGCGAGTGGCTGCGAACAGAATCGGCAGGCAAGCGGGCTCATCGCGGATGTCTTGATCGGGAGGTCCTTGGTGTCCAGTGCACGGGGTGGCCCAGTGCTCGGCGTCCGGCGTGCTGGGAGCGGCGAATGCTAGCATGCCGGCCGCCGGCCCACCCGCCCTGGGGTCAGCCTCCACCATGGTCGTTCGAACACCGCCGCATGATCTGCGCAAAGCTCCCACCGCGGCTCGAGCGCCTCACGCCCGCGGCCAGCGAGTGGGCTGGTGGCTGTTCGTCGCGCATCTGGCCACGGTCGCGGGGCTGGCAGTGTCGAACATCTTCCACGGGCTGGCCTTGTTGTGGACCATTGCCAGCGGCGCGCGCCGGCGCTTCACGCGCTGGCGATGGTCCCGGCTCCGGCCCTTGCTGGCTCCGCTCGGCTGGTACTACCTCTTTCTCGCCGTCTCGGTGGCGATGTCCTATGACCCGCGGCGCAGCCTGGGCGCTCTCGGCGAGGTGATCACACTCAGCACCTTGCCGTTAGCAGCGCTCTGGGTCCGCGGTCCGCGCGCCACGCGACGGGTCTTCGATGTGCTCATCGCCGTCTCGGGCCTGCTGGCTGCCTACGGCATCGGCCAATTCTTCTTCAGCGACTATGGCAGCATACAAAAGAGGATTCCGGGTCCCTTCTCTCACTACCAGACTTTTGCCGGCGTGTTGCTGATCGGCGATCTGCTGTTGATCGCGCGGCTGGCTGCGCCCGGGGGCCGGCGGCGGGGGTGGGAATGGGTGACGCTGGTGGCGGTCAACTGGACGCTGGTGCTCACCATGACCCGCGGCTCCTGGGTGGCCCTGGTGTCGGCCTTCGCGGTCTTGGTGGTGGTCCTCGGTCGCTGGCGTATGCTGTTTTTCGGTCTGCCTACCCTGCTGCTGGTCGTGGCCCTGGCACCCGCCTCTTGGCAGGCGCGCGCGCGCGCCATCTGGGACCTCCGCGATCCGTCGAGCTACGATCGACTGTGCATGGCCGAAGCGAGCCTGCACATGGTTCGCGATCGCCCGCTCTTTGGCCTCGGCCCGCGTCAGGTCAAGGAGCGTTACCCCATCTACCGCCACCCCACCGCGGTTCGCTACCAAGTCACCCACCTGCACAACAGCTTCCTGCAACAAGCGGCCGAGCGGGGCCTGCTCGCCCTCGGGGCCTACGTATGGCTGATGCTCCGCTGTGCGCAGCTTGCCCACCGCGGCTACCGGCGCTCGCTGGCACGCGGGGGTGGTCGCGCGAGCCTGCATCTGGGGGTGCTGCTGGTGCTGGTCGGCTTCAACGTCGCGGGTCTGTTCGAGGCCAACTGGCGCGACACCGAAGTGCAACGCCTGGTGCTCTTCGTGCTGGCGGTACCGCTGTGCCTGTGGCCAGCGCGCACGCCGGTTCCGGATCCTTCCCGCACCACCCGGCGGGCTACGTCTGCTGCGGTGCCGGCAAGAGCTCGCTGAGGCCGGCATAGCCACCGTCCCCGATGCGCTCCGCAGCCTCGGCGAAGTAGTCGCCCTCAGCGTCGATTCCCAGGCCCTCGACCAGCCGGTTCATGAAGTTGAACAGCGCGCATACCGACACTGCGTCGTGCAAGGCCCGCGCGTCCCAGCCGGCTTCGAATACGCTGTTGGCATCGTCGCGGGTGATGCGCTCGGGCGTGCGGGTCAACTTGGCGGCGTAGCGCAGGACCGGGCGCAGACGCGCGGGAACGGCCTCGAAATCCTGGTCGAGTAGGCGTGCCAGCGTCTGTTCCGCAATGCCGAAGCGGGCTGCCACGGCCCCATGCACGCCGTGGCAGTAGTGGCAAGCGTTGAGTCCCGAGACGAAGGCCGCGATCAGCTCGCGTTCCGCCACGCTCAACGCGGAAGGGCCGCGCATGAGGGCCTGGTGGTAGGCGATCAGTGGCCGCGCGGTGTGCGCAAATGCGCGGAACACATCGAGCAGCACGGCGTCTTCGGGCAGTGGGTCGAGGTAGGACATGGCCGCTCCGCCTCTGGGTCTAGGGTGCGGACAAGATCTCGAGCAAGTGCTCGTGGGCCACGGGTTGCAGGATGGTCTTGAAATGCTCGGCGAGCACCGGGAAGACCTCGCCGACAACAGCCGAGTGCTCTGCGGCCGACAAGTAGAGCTGGCTCGCGCGCGTGGCGTGACCATCGCCCTTCGCGGTGATCGCAGCCAGCAGCGCGCCGCGCGCGCGGAGGTCCTTGTCGCCGGTGAATCTCAGGTGCCAGCCGCCGTCCGGATCGGGCTCGATCAGCGCGCGATCGGGGGTTTCCCATGACACATTCTGAATCAGGTGGTAGTGCGTCTCGGGTGCCAAAGGACCACTGCCGGCGAGACGGTGCTCGAGCCGACTGGCGCGGTCGAGCATGCGTTCGAGATGCGCCCGGCGCTCCTTTTCGTTGCCGAAAAAACGTGCAGGTGGATGCCGTTTCTGGAGACTCCGTTTTGCTCGCGGGCTCCAGATCGACCAGCCGTAGCGCAACCAGTTCTCGGGATCGAACACATCGACCGCCATGCTCTCCCCATCGCTATCGACAAAGAAGTCAGGACGGTAGATCGGCAGATCTTGGAAGAAAGCCGGCACCGTAAAGAATACTTCAGGCTCGAAGCGTCGTCCGACCCAAGACACATAACGGCGGCCGCGGGTCATTTCGCGCAAGGTCCGAATGCTGCCACCATTCGAGGTGCCGACCAGCACCACGTGATGGATCACTAGGCTGTCCGGGGGGCCTGCCGTTCCCGCTTCCGCAGCCTCGAGCCCGGCATCGCCGTAGCGCGCCAGCCAGCGACAAACAGCGCCACCGTTGGATTGGCACACCAGGTCGACGTCCAGCCTGCGCCCGCCACGCGCCCGGCGCACACCCTCGAGTGCGGCAAAGAGCTGCTGGGCGGTACGGATGTTGTCTTGGCGCCAGTCGAACGAGAAGAGGAAGAAATCGCGGTCGCTTCGCGGTGCTTCGAGGTCGCCGAGCCGATAGCCATTGGCGGTGAAGAGATCGATCACCGGTTGGTAAATCGCTCTGTGCAGGCCGAGTAGGCTCATCCCGCGCAAGATGCCGTCGGCGACCAGTTGTGGCCTGGGTGCGGCGCCAGGCGGCGGCTCGGCGATCGGCAATGCCAGGCGGTAGGCGCCGTCGTGCGGCGCGATCAGGTTGCGGCCGCGTCCCCACGCCACCTTGCCGCTGACGGTGTCGCGCAACACGCTGCCGGTGATGCCGGGCACCAAGACCAGCACCCGGCGAGCTTCGCCCGCGTGCCAGCCGCCGCCTGTGACCGGTGGCTGTCGGCCACCGCAGCCGGTGGCCGACACCACCAACAGACTGAGGAGACCGGCGAGCAGCCGGTACCAGCCCGCAGGGTGGTGGCTCGCTACGCCTTGGCGCCCCGCGTGGCGGGCGCCTGCTGCGTGATTGGGCTCGGGGATGGGGCGCACGGCACGGGAGTATACCGGCGCTGCGGGCGGCAGGTGGCTCACCGCGGGCCGCTCGCTCGCGGCGCCGCTCGGCCCGCCGCACGCCCCAGCAGCCCGGCAGCGCGCTGCCGGCCGATCTCGGCTGCGCGCAGCGGATCGAAGGGCTCGCGGTCGCTGCCGCGCAACCGCCCGTCGTCGCGATCCCCTGTGTGATCGCCCGTGCTTGGGACGCTGCCCGCGGCGCTCACGCCCTCGCCGGGTGACGCCAGGTGTACGGTCTGCGTCGGGAACGCGAAGGCAACCCCGAGGCTCTTTGCGAGGCGCAGAATGGCGATCGCGAGTCGGTGGCGAGCGGCCAGCTCCTGTGACCAGTCCGCCGTATCGAAGAACATATAGAGCATGATGTCGATCGATGAGGCCGAAAACGTATTGACGTGTACCTCAAAGGCGTCCTTGCGCGTGTCGGGATGCTGGCGGATGAGCAAGCGGATGCCCTCGCAAAAGGCCTCGAGCCGATCGGGCGACGTGTCGTAGGTGACGCCGAGAACCGTGCTCCAGCGGCGGTAGCGACGGGCGCCGTAGTTGTCGACCGCGGCGCTGATCAAGCGCGCATTGGGCACCGTGACCAAGGAGTTGTAGAAGGTCCTGACGCGGGTGCTGCGAAAGCCGACCTCAGCGACCGTGCCTTCGATGTCGTCGATCACCACCCAATCGCCGACCGCGAAGGGTCGGTCGAGGATCACCATCAAGGAGCCGAAGAGGTTCTTGACGATGTCCTGGGCCGCCAATGCCACGGCCAAGCCGCCGATGCCCAGGCCGGCGAGCAGGCTCGAGATATCCAGGTCGAGGTTGTCGGCCACGAAGACCAGACCGAAGGCCACGACCAAGACCTTGAGCGATTTGCGCACCAACGGCGCCAGCAGGGCGTCGAACTTCGATTCCGTCGCAGCGGCCCGCGCTCCGAGCACTTCGGCGCATAGGTCCGCCAGCCGGTAGGCGACCCACACGCTGGCCAAGGCAACCGCCAAGCGCGCGGCCACCAGCAGCACGCCGAGCGCGGCCGAGGGCAGGTCGAACCAGAAAATACCGCTCCACCACAAGAGCCCGGCGGCCAGCAGCCCGGCCGGGCGCAGGGCGACCTCGAGGGCTTGGCGGTCGGTGACGGCGAAGCGCCTGGCGAGCGGGCCGACCACTGCGCGACGCAAAAGCAAGGCCACCACGCGTTCGAGCGCGATCCCGATCAGCACCAGCAAGAAGAGCCCGAGCCATTGCCAGGTCTCGAGCAGGAAGCCGGAGCCTTGAACCGAGTCGGGGAGGCGCGAGCGCAACCACATACCGATCGTCTGGGGCGCCTCGCGAACGCCTTCGACCAGCTTCCACGTGCGACTCTGGCGGTACAACTCGGGGACCGCTGCGACGGTCTCAGGGGTGAAGCGCCAATCGCCGCGAGCGTCGGCCGCGAGCACGATGTCGCCGAGATCGTGGACCGGCAACCGCCACGGCGGACCGCTGGCGGTATCGGGAACGGTTTCGAGATCGATCCGTTCGACGCGGTCCAAGACCGTCTTGAGCTGGCTGGCGAGCTCGCGGCCACGCCGGTCACGAAGGGCCTTGGGGATCCCGGACAGGTCGAGGACGCTGGCCGCAGACGGCAGGTCTGGTGCGCTGCCGTCATCGCCATAAAACGCTCCGAGGAACGTAAGCAGCGCTGCCCGCGGCGACCGGCGTTGGGGTGGCACCGGCGGCGGTGTCGGTGCTGCCGTCACCGCCTGCGCCGCGGTCTCCACCGGCGTCTCCTGGCCCGGATCCGCGGAAGCTGGGGGCGATTGCGCCGCGATCGGAAGCTGGGTCAGCGCGGCGAGTAGCAGCGCCCAAAGCGCAGGAGCTCGGGCGGACATGAAGCTGCGCGGGGGCCTCACGATAGACAATCGCTTCTGTTTCTCAAGCATCCCATACACCTTAGAAAGCTATGAAAACGTGGAGAGATGGTCGCTAGCATGCGTTGCCCAGGCTACCAGAGAGACCCCTCACCCTGCGTCTTCTCCAGGCACCGGCGCGCGCCGACTCGGGACCGGGATGTGGTAAGAAAGCCGGCGCTGCGGCACCGGCCGGAGCCGTACCCCAAACCACGGGAGTCTTGAGCGTGAGCGTGACCCTGCAGAAAATCGTATCGCTCGCCAAGCGGCGCGGCTTTGTTTTCCAAAGCTCGGAGATCTACGGCGGCCTGCGTTCCGCCTACGACTTCGGACCGATGGGCGTCGAACTCAAGCGTAACTTGATGGATGAGTGGTGGCGCTCGATGGTGCACAGCCGCGAAGACATCGTCGGCCTCGACGCATCGATCTTCATGCACCCCAAGGTGTGGCAGTCGAGCGGTCATCTGTCTTCGTTCTCGGATCCGCTGGTCGATTGCCTGGTATGCGGCGAGCGCTTTCGTGCCGACAAGGCACCGCGCCTGGCGCCTGGCGCCGACGCGCCCATCGAGCTGGCCGACAAGGGGCGTGCCAAGGCCATGCTCGAAAAGCTGCAAGGTCATGGCGAATCGCAGCTCGAGCGGCGGGGCAAGATCCTCCACGGCGCGAAGGCAGGGGAGCGCGGCTACGTCTGTCCCACCTGCGGCGCACCGCTGCTTTCCGAGGAGCGCCAGTTCAACCTCATGTTCCGCACCTTCATGGGCCCGGTCGACCCGATCGGCAAGGTGATCGAGACCGTGCGCGCGGCGATCGAGGGCGGTGCCGGGGAGGCGGCCATCCGTGAACGCGCCGAGGCGGCACTCGACGAGTCCACACTCTACCTGCGCCCCGAGACGGCCCAGGCGATGTTCGTTCAGTTTTCGAACGTGGTGCAGGCGATGAGCCCGAAGATCCCGTTCGGCATCGCGCAGATCGGAAAAAGCTTCCGCAATGAAGTGACCGTCGAACACTTCGTTTTCCGCTCGGTCGAGTTCGAGCAGATGGAGATGGAGTACTTCGTGCCACCGGGTGAGGGGCCCAAGTACCTCGAGTACTGGAAGAACGAACGCCTGGGCTGGTGGCAGTCGGTGGGACTCAAGGCCCAGAACCTGCGCTTCAGGCGCCATGACCAGGGCGAACTCGCCCACTACTCGGACGGCTGTTTCGACGTCGACTACCATTTTCCTTGGGGTTGGGACGAGCTCGAAGGTATCGCCTCGCGCACCGACTACGACCTCAAGGCGCACGCCGCAGGTTCGGGGAAAAAACTCGACTACTTCGACCCTCAGGCCACCGACCCTGCCACCGGCAAGGCCGGCTGGCGCTACGTGCCCCACGTGGTCGAGCCCGCGGCCGGCGCCACCCGCGGCACCCTCGCCCTGCTGGTCGATGCCTACCATGAGGAGGCTGCTGGCCAGACCGGCAAAGGTGAGCGAACCGTGCTTCGCCTCCACCCGCGGCTGGCACCGATCAAGGCGGCGGTGCTACCGCTGGTGAAGAAAGACGGCATGCCCGAGAAGGCACGCGAGATCGTCGAAGCACTGCTCGAAGCCGGCGTCAACGCGAACTTTGATCAGCAACATTCGATCGGCAAGCGCTACGCTCGTCACGACGAGGTCGGCACGCCCTTTTGCCTCACCGTCGACGGCCAGACCCGTGACGACGACACCGTTACCATCCGCTACCGCGACGACCGCCGCCAGCAGCGCATCCCGACCGGCGAGGCAGTGGCAGTGGTCCAAGAGGCCTTGCGGTGCTGAGAGCCGGCGGCGTGGACTGAAGCGCTTCTGCGAAACCCCCCACATTCCGCTCGACCGGCTGGTACCCGTCGCTATGCGCCGGGCGTCGGTTCGTACAACAGCAGCTCTCGCGTAGAGGAAGAATCTTGGTTATTCAAGAAGATCTACTCTCTCCTGCGCCTGTATCATAATACATTTTCGGGCGCATCTCTAGGCATGTAAGGATCGATTCCATGCCTTCGAGGTGCGCTCCCTTGGGTCGATGTCCTCCATTTCCCCCGCTGTCCGTGCCTTTCGCGTCCGCGAGCGTGGCAAAGATGCACCGCTCCTGCAGACACTCGTGCTCCGTTTGGGCCATGCGGCCATGAGGGCCCAAAAGAGCCTGCCAAGGTCGCGTGCCGCTCCGATACCGACACGGGCTGATCACCGACAACGGGAAGTGCCGTTTGTCTGCGGCGCCTGCTGGCCGTTGGAAGTGGTGCCGCTGCTGGAATCGGGGGCGAAGGGCGCGCCAACGGTGTTCTCGGAGCTTGGGGCGCAGCTCCCGGCGCGTATCGCCGGCGCGTCCGCTCTCGGAGGCCGGACTCCGCTCGACGATCGAGTCGCTACGTTGTTGACTGCAAGGGGCTTAGAACTGGTGGAGCCGAAGGGAATCGAACCCTCGACCTCTTGAATGCCATTCATGATCGTCCAGATTCACTACTTCCCATGACGTCCCATAAAGCACTGAGGAACAGCGATTTACAGGTAGACAGCTACCATCGTCTACGCTAGAATAGCACCTAGTTTGCTGACACGGCGCTGACACGGCGCTGACACGGTGCTGACACGGAAACAGCGAACTGAGGCAGTCATGAAGCTCACGAAGACCATTATAGACCGGGCCACCTACGAGGGCTCTCCCGTCGCCTGCAAGGACGGTTCGACCACTTGGAGCCGATGCGTCCTCTGGGACGACGACGTTCGCGGCCTCGGGCTTCGGATCACCCGTGCAGGCAAGAAGTCGTTCATCCTCTTCTACCGGGCCGGCTCTCGCCAGGGCCAGATGACCCTGGGCGCCTATGGCGTCTTGACCTTTCAGCAGGCCCGAGCCAAGGCACAGCAGGTGCTCGGCGCCGTCACCATTGAGGGGCGCGACCCCTTGGCGGAGCGCAAGGCTGCCGTCGCCAAGGGTGTCACCGTGGCGCAGCTCGGCGAGCGGTATATGACCGAGCACGCCGAGGTGAAGAAGAAGCCGGCCAGCGCCAAGACAGATCGCCAGATGCTCCGGGAATACGTCCTCCCCAAGCTTGGCCACCGATGCGTCGAAAATGTCAGTCGGCAGGACGTAGTGGCGCTCCACCACGGCTTGCGCGAGAAGCCCTATGTCTCCAACCGAGTGCTGGCGCTGGTTTCGAAAATGCTCAACCTGGCCGAGAAGTGGGGCTGCGTGCCGATGGCTCCAATCCCTGTCGGCATGTTGAGCCCTTCAAGGAGCAGAAGCGGGAGCGGTACATGTCCTCTGAGGAGCTGGCACGAATGACGCACGCCATCGGAGCAGCGGAGGAGACCGGCACCGAAAGTGTCCACGCTATCGCTGCCCTCCGGCTCCTCATCCTCACTGGCTGTCGGCTCCGGGAGATTCTGAGCCTCCGCTGGGAGCACGTGGACTTCGAGAACGGGCGATTGGCCCTCCCTGACTCCAAGACCGGTGCGAAGCTCGTCTTTCTTGGTACAGTTGGCCGAGAAGTTCTGGCCGGGATCCCCCGGACCAGAGGCAACCCGTGGGTGATCGAGGGTCGGAAGCCCAAGTCACACCTAAACGACCTGAAGGGACCATGGAAGAGAATCTGCAAGCAGGCCAAGCTGAAGGATCTCCGCATCCATGATCTCCGCAACAGCTTCGCCGCTGTCTGGGCAGGTCTGGGGCTTTCCCTGCCCATCATCGGGAAGCTTCTTGGCCACACCCAGCCGCGGACGACAGCTCGGTATGCGCATCTGGCCGCTGATCCGATGCATGAGGCGGCCAACAAGATCGAGGGGCACCTTGCGGGAATAAACGGGAAGTGAGCCTGTGAGCTAAGAGGGGAGACCTACAATGGCAGAATTCGAACTTGACCAGGAGTCGGTTTCGCGTGCGGAGAGACTCTCGGCTCGCTTGATGCGTGATCTGAGTATGGTCTCGGAACAAGGCCCACGGTCCGAAATGCGACGGGAGTTGTTTTCTGAGCGGCGCTATGCGAATCAGGCGGAAGGGGTCCCTATCAACGACGTAGTAGCGAACGTCGGCCAGATGGCAATGGAGTTCGCGATGGCACGCCGTTGGGATAGCGAGATCCCTTGCTTAGAGTTGGCAGACGGGTACTTGGCTCCAATCTCGATGACCGGGTCTCTCGTAGGCCCAATGTGGCCAACCCGAGGCGCCGAAGATCTGTTCGAGTTCTGGGAGAGGCACCTCCCCTTCCCACTCCATAGCTTCTGGAGCGAGCTTCTACGGCGGTCCATGCGAGAAGATGATCGAGTCGTGTTGACTGATACTCGTGAAGCACAAGCTCCCGTGGAGCGCGGCCTCAAAGACTTCCTTTCGTATAGATTCGCAGGGATTAAGAAGTGGGCGGACTGGATTCGGGGACCCGGCACCCAAATCTCCGGAGGATCTAAGAAGCCACCTAAGGGGCCGACTGGCGGCAGCCCACCGCCGCCATCAGTTGCTCCCGGCGGTGGTCTTAGAGTGCAAGTCTCCTGTCTCACGCCTGGTCTGCGGATTCATGTCGCGCCAGCGTATTTTATCAATTGGGTCTTTTTCGGCAGCCCTACGACGCCTGTCTCAGGTTATGTCCTCCCCGGGCGCTATGTCTTTGCGGGTGACGGACCAATGCTTCCGAAGCGCACAAGGGATAATGGAGTATTTTCCATCCCGCACAGCTACCACCCTGCCCTCACGAGGTTCTGAAATGTTAGATTCTCCGTCTGAGTATGGTCCGTTCGCTCCTGCTGTTGGATATGCTGGAGCGATTATGGCGGCTGGCGCTGCTCTGTTCTTCCTCTGGGGCGGCAAGATGCGGAAGTGGCGACCACCGGATGAAGATCTTCCAGGTACAGCTCAGGCGCTTGTTCTGCTGTTGTGTGGCGTGGGAATGGTGCTTCAATGGTACTTCGCGGTGCCCGCCTCAATCGGGTGGTTTCTGGCGACGGTTGCCCTCCTGGCAATCGCTTGTGTCGCGTCTTTCCTGCGCTACAATGGCTTGCTTGGAACCCACACTTATACCAAGAAGGTTGCGATCGACCCAGCTACGACTCGAGACGTCCGCATGCTCGGGGGTCGTGAATTACTGCCTAAGGCTGAAAAGAAAAGAGATGAGCATGGCGTTGACATCCAATCGCTGCTGGAGGGAGCCGCTTATAACCCGGACCTAGTCTGGAGCCGTGAGTCCCGGCAGTGGGTTAAGCAGAGGGTGCTGCTCTTCTTCATCCTCACACTCCTTCTTGGAACCTCAGCGTTGACCGGCGCCAGCTTTGCCACTCAAGTACTTCTTACTAAGAAGGCGGCGGCAAATGTAATTCGCGCCGCCGATGCTCCGGCCTTAGAATAGACCTCCGAGTCGGTCTTCAGGCCAATGCCTTTCAACTTCTGAGATCCTGGAAGCTGACGCCCTAGTAAAAAAGCTACCAGGGAGGCAAGAACTAACATCAGGGATGAACAATGAAGAGTTATGAACGCGGATCAGAATGGCGAAGGTGGGATCCTCATGTGCACACACCTGCGTCGATCCTCAACAACCAGTTCGGTAATGATTGGGATTCATACACAAGAGAGTTGTTCCGTCGCGCCCTAGAAGACAAGATCGCTGTAATCGGGATCACTGATTACTTCTGTTGCGATGGCTACCGAAAGATCAGAGCTGAGTACCTCGAGGATCCAGAAAGACTCAAAACGGTCTTCGCAGAAGATCAAGAACGTGCGCCTCACTTTTTGAAGAACTTGGCAAATATACTTGTCCTGGCAAACGTTGAGCTGCGACTAGACAAGTTCTTAGTTACTAGGCCCGAAAAAACTAGCAAGAAGCCAAATCTACACGTCCTCTTCTCTGACGAAGTCTCACCAGACGACATCGATGAACTCTTCTTGAGTCGAGTCGAGTTCGACTATGACGGCGACGTCAATATTGGATTCGATCGACGCACGCTCACGAAAAGCAACCTAGAACGACTTGGCGAACTCCTCAAGAAGGACGAACCGTCCTATAGAGGGAAAGGAGCCTACCGCGTTGGCTGCGAGAATGCAGCTGTTTCGCATAAGCAAGTACTACAAGTTCTAGGAACGACAAGGGAGTTTCGGGGCAAGTACGTTGTGGCGCTTGCTGACGAAGGGTTGAGTCGTATCAATTGGGGAGGAGGCGATCACAACGCAAGGCGCCTGCTATCAAAAGGCTGCGATATCTTCTTCACTTCGAACAAGAGAACAATTGAATGGCTTCTCTCAGACGAGTTCTTCGAGAAGTTCGACTGTAATAAGGCGGCGATCTGGGGTTCGGACGCACATAGGTTTGAAGATCTCTTCGAGCCCGCCGGCGGACGATACTGTTGGATCAAAGCAGATCCGACGTTCTCTGGACTCAAGCAAGTGATGTGTGAACCAGGAGAACGAGTCTATATCGGAGAGCTGCCTGAGCAGCTTGAGTCCTGGGAAGACAACTCGCCGCACCTAGTCGACTCGATCACACTACGGAAGAAAGATGAATCTCTAGATGAGAAATGGTTCGAGGGCGTGCACCTCGACTTCAATGCAGGGTTGGTTGCAGTGATCGGCAATAAGGGAAGTGGCAAGAGTGCGCTCGCAGATATTGTAGCCCTTCTTGCCGACTCGTCCGTAGATGAAGAGAACTTCGCTTTCCTGAACAGCCAGCGATTCCGGGAACCAAATCCGAACAGATCGGAGTTCTTTGAGGGACTACTAACTTGGGCGAACGGTGACAGCAACGATCAACCTCGACCTCTAAGCGAAGATGTGCCAGCCCGAGAGGAACGTGCGAAGTATCTCCCTCAGAATTTCTTGGAACGCGTTTGCAATACGTACACTGAAGGCGAGACATCGCTATTCGACCGTGAGTTAAAGCAAGTTATCTTCTCACATGTTGGCGCAGCCGAACGCGAAGACGCAGAGGGACTCGATTCCCTCATTGAGGCGCGGCGCGCCGACCTGTTTGCCATGCGACAAGACAAGCAACAAGAAATCAGACGGCTCAATCAACTGATTACAGACAAGGAGGATGCTATATCCAAAGCAAGCCTAGGAAAGGCGAAGCAGAAACTTGAGCGCTTAGAGGAGGAACACAAAAGACATGTTGCTGGCAAGCCGAAAGAAGTGAAGAAACCACGTGAAGATGATCCCAAGAAGCGGGAAATCTTGCAGAAGATTGCGCAAGCAGAGATGCAAATCGCAGTCCTTGAGGAGAGCATTAGCATCCTGAAGAGTTGGTTGCTCGAACTGACTCGACTGGATGACATAGCCGAATCCGTAAAGAATAAGCTGCGTCGCTTCTACAAGAGTTATCAGGACCTAGAGAAGGAGATAGCGAATGACCTCAATCTCCTTGGTTTTAAGATGCCTGACTTGATTACGCTAGAGATTCGTGGCGACAAGTTCAAGGAAATACGCAAGGATCTTCGAAGGTGTCGAAATAACATAGAGCAAGCACTGGACGCGTCGGGAGGCATGAGGGCACTTCAGCAGAAGTCCCGCGATGAGATAAAGACTTCCCGGACGCTGCTCAAAAAACCTGACCGAGAGTACCAGAGCTATCTACAACAGCTCAAGAAGTGGAACGCCCGAAGTCAACTCCTGGTTGGTGCGAAAGATAAGCCGAACACCGTGAATGGGCAGAAAGAGCTACTGCGACGACTGCGAGAAGACGCGCCGCGGGAGCTTGCTGGCCTAAGGGAAGAGAGAGAAACGGCGACCAGAGAGGTCTTCGAGCTTTTGCAGGAGGAGCTCGGTGTTATGAAGCGCTATTACTCTCCAGTACAGAAGGCTATCCTTGAGAACGCCGTTACCAAGGACCAAGTTGACCTGAGAATAGATGCCTGCATTCGTGAATCCGGATTCCTTGAGAGTTTCTTCAAGTTGGTCAGCCATCAACCCAGCGGCACGTTCAGGCTCATCGAGCAGGGCCGTAAGCGCTTGCAGGAGATGCTAGCCACGACTGATTACGAGCACTGCGATGGCGTCATAAAGCTAGTTAACCGCCTGCTTTCGGGGCTTGCTGGCAGCAGCGATGACTCCAAGGATTTAGCCAGTACTATTGATACGAAGCTCAAAGAGCGAGGAACCCGGAAGCTGCTGTACGATCTGCTGTTCTCGCTAGACTACCTAGAGCCGAAGTTTGAACTCCGGCTTGATGGCAAGAAGCTAAACAAGCTCTCGCCCGGAGAAAGGGGGCTGTTGCTGCTGCTGTTCTATCTTCTCGTTGATAATAATCAGGTGCCACTTATTGTAGACCAACCAGAAGAAAACATTGACAACCAGTCAGTTTATAGATACCTGGTTCCAGCTATCAAGTTTGCAAGGCAACGGCGGCAAGTGATCATAGTCACGCACAACCCGAACCTGGCTGTCGTCTGCGATGCAGAGCAGGTCATATTCGCAGATATCGACAAGGCTGACGGGAATCGTGTTAGTTATGTGAGCGGATCTATCGAGAATCCAAATATCAATAAAAGACTTGTGGACATTCTTGAGGGTACGAAGCCAGCATTCCGCAATAGAGGTTCGAAGTATCGGGTTACCGATAGCATTTAGGTGATTCCGCAAACGGTGACGCGAAGACTATCAGAGAGAGGTAGTGGTATTCTCGGCGGCTGGGTTCTTAAGGTGTCCCGTTTTCGAAGGACCGCTCACTAGGACAAGAATACGAGATGCTTCAACGCCTGCTCTCGGAGATGATCGACCGAGGCAGCAAGATAGATCGCGGTAGTCTTGATGTCGGCGTGGCCCATGAGTCTGGACAAGCTGAAGAGATCACAGCCTCCCTCTAGCATCAGCGTAGCGAATGTGTGCCGCAGCAGATGAGGTGCGAAGTAGACGCCGCTGACGCCTCTCGCTCTCGTGATCATTCTCCTTAGCGTCTTGTCGCTTAGCCG
>Ga0114931_10000576_pt1 | contig 44557 bp, 43 predicted proteins | sample 2SBtaG_FD_89579 | JGI IMG/M metagenome (GOLD analysis project Ga0114931, IMG submission 89579) | Deep subsurface microbial communities from Kolumbo volcano to uncover new lineages of life (NeLLi) - 2SBTROV14_V59a metaG | ecosystem: Environmental > Aquatic > Marine > Volcanic | place: Kolumbo... | reverse complement strand
GATTAATTCAAAATTTCCGTCATTGCGAGCGAAGTGCGGCAATCTCGTGCAATGGAATCAATTGGTTAGAGATTGCCACGTCACTTCGTTCCTCGCAATGACGAATTAATCAGAGGTTCCCTAGGTTGACGGCCGCTAGCCACCGTCTACAGTTAACCATCATGCCCATGGTGGCAAGGTGGATGGGAGTCGCCACCCCCGACCCGGCAGGATCGGTCTGATTCACGGGGTGTGAAGAAATGGGGGGCAGTCCAGGAAGGCAACGGGAGACGGATATGGAACCGATACACCACTCTGGCGCGGCAACTGCGCCGTCGCCGTCTTACCAACCCCTGCCGCCGGTACCGATGGAACGACTGGAACAGCTGGAACAGCGCATCAACCGGCTGGAGGAAACCGTCCCCAGGGCGGACAAGGTGACGTTACTCGTCTTCTCGGGTGAACTCGACAAGGTACTCGCGGGCCTGATGATCGCCACCACGGCGGCATCACTGGGCATGGAGGTCACCGTGTTTTTCACCTTCTGGGGGATCAATGTACTCAAGGAGAAACGCAGTTATTCCGGCAAGGCCGTCAAGGAGCGCATGATCGACCTGATGACGCCGGCCGGGCCCGGGTTTATGGGTGTGTCACAGCTGAACATGCTCGGGGCCGGGCGCATGATGCTCAAGCAGATGATGAAGGACAAGGAGGTCGTGTCAGCGGACGAGTTGCTGGTGATCGCCAGGGACAGCGGTGTCAAGCTGGTGGCATGCAGCATGACCATGCAGGTGATGGGCATCCGCAAGGATGAACTGACGGAGGATATCGAGATAGCCGGGGCGGCCAGTTACCTGGTGGATGCCAGCCGCTCGGGCTGTACCTTGTTCATCTAGCCAGTGCATCTTGCGCGGGAGGGAGGGTGGCCTTTATGGGGCCCTGAGGAGCAGGAGTATCAGGCAGGAGGTGTACTATGGGAGAGGTTGCATACCGTATCGGGAAGAACCCGGAAAGTAATGTTGAAATCGTGGTACATATAGGTGAAACGCTGGGAGAAGAACGGCGCGCTGACCTGGTCACGGCGTTAGTAGATCATGGTGGTATTCGATCGGCATAATTCTGCCCGCTGCGATACCATCTTATGCTGGTCCAGTACAACAGGGACAGGATGTCAGCACAGGATGTGCTTGGCAGGGTCAAGTTACAGAATATTCATGCAGAATTAATCGGCCCTGTGTAAGAAATCAGCCGCTTCGGTTATATTAAAAGCCCCCGTTGCAAATCACGGGGGCTTTTTTATTGGGCGCTTCGCTGCCGGTGTATGGCAGTGAATCACACCGCGGGTTGACCGGAAACGTCATGGCCAGGGCAAAAACAGTCTATGCATGCAGTGCCTGCGGGGCCCGGTCCCCGCAATGGGCCGGCCAGTGTGGCGACTGCGGCGCCTGGAATACGCTCACTGAAGTCGTTCCCATGCCCGGTCCTGCCAGCGGCCGGATTACCGGTTATACGGGCAAGGGCAAGCTACCGGTGGTCCCGCTGGCGGCGGTCAAGGCGGACACGGAAACCCGTTCTTCAACCGGATTGCAGGAGCTGGACCGGGTGCTGGGAGGCGGGCTGGTCTCCGGATCGGTGGTACTGATTGGCGGGGATCCAGGCATCGGGAAATCCACCCTGTTGCTGCAGGTACTGGCCACCCTGTCCGGTGAAATGCAGGCCCTGTATATCACCGGTGAGGAGTCGCCGGAACAGATATTGCTGCGCGCCGAACGTCTCGGGGTCACTGACAGCGATCTCCGGCTGGTCTCGGAAACCTCGGTCGAGCGCATTATCGAGACCGCCCGCCACGAGAAACCACGGGTGATGGTGCTGGATTCCATCCAGACCCTGTATACCGAGATGCTGCAATCCGCACCGGGCTCGGTTGCGCAGGTCCGGGAAGCCGCCGGGCAGCTGGTCCGCTTTGCCAAGCAGTCCGGTACCGCGATGTTCCTGGTCGGCCATGTCACCAAGGAAGGCGCCCTGGCCGGCCCGCGCGTCCTGGAGCACATGGTGGATACAGTGCTGTATTTCGAAGGGGATCCGGGCGATCGTTTCCGCATGTTACGTGCGGTGAAGAACCGCTTTGGCGCGGTCAATGAACTCGGTGTGTTTGCCATGACCAGTGCCGGACTGAAGGAAGTTCGCAATCCGTCTGCGATCTTCCTGTCGCGTCATGAAACGGCAGTTCCCGGCAGCGTGGTGATGGTGACCTGGGAGGGGACCCGCCCGATCCTGGTCGAGGTGCAGGCCCTGGTGGATCAGAGCCAGTTGTCCAACCCGCGGCGCGTGACCCTGGGGCTGGAACAGAACCGCCTGTCGATGCTGCTGGCCGTACTGCACCGGCACGCTGGTCTGGTGACCGGCGACCAGGACGTGTTCGTGAACGTGGTGGGCGGTGTGCGAGTCAGTGAAACCGCCGCCGACCTGGCGGTCCTGCTGGCGGTGACGTCGAGTGTTGGGAACAAACCATTGCCCGGTGATCTGGTGGTGTTCGGTGAAGTGGGCCTGTCCGGAGAACTCCGGCCGGTACCCAATGGCCAGGAGCGGTTGAACGAGGCCGTAAAACACGGGTTCAAACAGGCTATTATCCCGGCCGCCAACCGGCCGCGGGAACCGGTAGCCGGTCTTGATGTGTTTGCGGCTGATCGCCTGGCGCAGGTGCTTGATCGAATTTCAAATGAAAGCTGACCGGGTTTTGCGCCTAATACCTGTTAGGGTCCGCGCCGCGCCGGGAAAGGCAGCAATTTCCGGCGAGGGCGCCGGTCCTGCAGGTCAGTCGTTGTCTCGATCGAGTTTCAACGAGGCCGAGTTGATGCAGTAGCGTAACTCGCCGGGTGCGGGACCGTCTTCGAAGACATGCCCGAGGTGGGCGCCGCAGGCATCACACATGACCTCGGTACGGATCATGCCATGCGTGTTGTCGGTTTCCGTGACGATGCGTTCAGTACTGGTCGGGCTGGTAAAGCTGGGCCAACCGGTGCCGGAATCAAATTTTGAACTGGAACTGAATAGCGGTGCTCCGCAACACACGCACTGATATATCCCGGAGTCCTTGCAGTTATGGTATGCGCCCGTGAACGCCGGCTCTGTACCTTTCCGGCGGGTGACCCGGTATTGCTCCGGGCTGAGTTGCGCACGCCACTGCGCGTCGGTTTTGTCAGTTTTAGCGCTCATGTGTCCTGTCCGTCTCCCCGGTGAAGATCGCCGGTTGTTCCAGTTTCGCCAGGAATTCACGGGCGGTCGCCACACCGATTTCCGCCTCGGCACGGGCCTTAGGGTTCTTTCCATCGGCGACCTCGGCTTCCGCCCAGCGGAGGAATTCGGCGACCTCGGCTATCTGCCGTTCAACCGGCAGCGCCTGCAGGTAATCGCTGGGCCGCGCGGACACCCGGTTCCCCTCGATGACATCCAGGTTGAATAACAGTTTCATGATTCAGCCTCTTGCTTGCCTGGCGACTTGTCCGCCAGCGGGGCATGAATGCGCACGGTTTTAATCATATTGTCCCGGATCTTGATAATGTCAACCGGGCGGTGCCCGAGTAGCAGGCTGGTGCCAGTGCCCGGGATCATTTCCAGGTACTCGGTGATCAGTCCGTTCACGGTCCTCGGTCCGTCTGTGGCCAGTGACATGTGCAGTGCGGCATTCAGGGCGCGGATGCTGGTCGAGCCATCGACCAGCCAGCTGCCGTCTTCCTGCGGGACAATATCTTCATGGTGGTCGGCCGGGTCCGTGGTGAATTCACCGACGACCTCTTCGAGGATATCCACCAGCGCAACCAGTCCCTGCAAATCGCCATATTCATCAACGACAAAAGCGGTGCGGCGTTTTTCGCGCTGGAAGTTCAGCAGCTGGCGGTTCAGCGAAGTGTTCTCCGGGATAAAGTAGGGTTCACGGATGATGCCCTGCAGCGTGTTTGCATCCAGTTCATCCCGGTGCAGTAAAGGCCGGACATCGCGCAGGTGCAAGGTACCGATCACCTGGTCAATCGTATCACGGTAGACCGGCAGGCGGGTGTAATGGCTGTCGGACAGTTGCCGGGTGATGGTCTCCCAGTCATCGGCAATATTTATTGCTGTTACCTCATTGCGCGGTACCATAACATCCTCGACGGTCACCTTTTCCAGATCGATAAGGTTCAGCAGCATGGCCTGGTGGCGCTCCGGGATCAGTGCGCCGGCCTCCTTGACCACCGTACGCAACTCTTCCGCAGACAGGGCGTCCGAGCGGTGTGTGTCGGTGGACACACCGAACATCCTCAGCAGATTATGGGTAATGGTATTGACCAGCCAGACCAGCGGGTAGAGGATCTTGAGTAACGGGATATAGATAAAGGCGGCCGGGAAGGCGATACGTTCGGGATGCAGGGCAGCCAGCGTCTTCGGTGTCACTTCGGCAAATATCAGCAGGATCAGTACCAGCAGTCCGGCCGCAATCGCCACGCCGGTTTCCCCGGCAATCCTGAGTGCAATCAGGGTGGTGAGCATGGAGGCCAGCACATTGACGAAGTTATTGCCGAGCAGGATCAGGCTAATCAGGCGGTCCGGCCGGTCCAGCAGTTGCTGTGCCCGGCGGGCCCCCGGATGCTGCTTGTTTGCGAGGTGGCGCAGACGGTAGCGATTCAGCGTCATCAAGCCGGTTTCCGAGCCGGAGAAGAAGGCTGACAGCAGGAGCAGTATGAACAGCGCTAAAAACAGAGCACTTAAGGGAATGGCGTCCAAACAGGAACGACCTCTGGTGAGGAATTACCGTTGAGTTTACTGAAAAAGTCCTTGATTGTCAGTAATTTCAACGATTCAGGATGAGTTCCAGCACCATCTTGCTGCCGAAATAGGCAAGCATCAGGAAGAGGAAGCCGCCAATGGTCCAGCGGATCGCGACGCGCCCGCGCCAGCCGAAGCGCCAGCGGCCCCAGAGCAGCAGGGCGAACACCCCCCAGGCGATAAAGGACAGCACGGTCTTGTGGACCAGGTGCTGCGCGAAGATATCCTCCAGAAACAGCATCCCGGTCACCAGTGACAGGGTCAGCAGCACAAAACCGATGCCGATCATCCGGAACATCAGTGATTCCATGGTCTGCAACGGCGGCAGCGCGCGCACAATACCTCCGGGCTGGCGACTGTGCAGGTGATATTCCTGGATGGCCAGCAACAGCGCCTGCAGTGCCGCCAGCCCGAGAATACTGTAGGCAAGCAGTGATATCAGGATATGGGCATCCAGTTGCCAGCCGTGTGTCGTGCTGGTGATCAGGTGTTGCGCCGGATACAGCAGTACCAGTCCGATACTGATGGCGGCCACCGGGAACACCGGAATACCCAGGTTCTCAACCGGTTCACGGAATGCGGCAAGCAGTAACAGCGCCACGGTAATCAGTGCCACCAGGGAGGCGGCATTGAAAAATCCCAGGTTGAGTCCGCCGGGCTCAATGATCGAGGGGTACAGCAGGGCGCCGTGTGCGAGCAGGGCGGCCCAGCCGATCAGCAGGATCACTGGCGGGCGCGTATTCGTGTCGGCCTTGCCCCGCGACAGTCGAACTGCCAGCAGGCCACTGGCCAGCAGGTAGAGCAGAATAGCAAGCAGTCCGGGTACGAGTGTATACATGTCAGGTCAGTCAGGCTGAATGATCGCGTCATCATCGCATAACTTGTACGGGCAATGAAGCGTTCGTCGTGCCTGCACTTCGGTTTATTCCGCCAGACAAGCTTGCTGCCACCCTGTCCCTGCCGATTTCTTTCCAGTTATAATCAGGTCCCGAAGCGATACCGCCGGATATTCCAGAACCCATGTTTAATAGCCTGACTGAGCGCCTTTCCCGGACCATCCAGACCTTGCGCGGTCAGGGCCGGCTGACCGAGGACAACATCAAGGATACCCTGCGGGAAGTGCGCATGGCGCTGCTGGAGGCCGACGTGGCCCTGCCCGTGGTCAAGGAATTTATCGACCGGGTACGGGAACGTGCTGGCGGGCAGGAGGTACTGAAAAGCCTGACGCCCGGACAGACGCTGGTCAAGGTGGTCAATGATGAACTCGTCCGGGTCATGGGCGAGGCCAATGATGAGTTGAACCTGAATGTGCCGCCACCGGCAGTTATTCTGATGGCCGGCTTGCAGGGCTCGGGCAAGACGACCAGCAGTGCCAAGCTGGCCCGACTGCTCAGGGAACGCCATAAAAAATCGGTGTTGCTGACCAGTTGTGATATTTACCGTCCGGCTGCTATTGAACAACTGGAAACGCTGGCCGGCGAAGTCGGTGCGGAATTCTTTCCCAGTCACCCGGATCAGCAACCCGTCACCATCGCACAGGATGCCGTCAGCCAGTCGCGCAAACGGCATATTGACGTCGTCATCATTGATACCGCAGGACGCCTGCATATCGACACGGAAATGATGACGGAGATTCGCGAGCTGCATGCCGTGCTGAATCCGGTGGAAACCCTGTTTGTCGTGGACAGTATGACCGGCCAGGATGCGGCCAATACCGCGCATACCTTCAACGAGGCCCTGCCGCTGACAGGCGTGATCCTGACCAAGACGGATGGTGACGCCCGTGGTGGCGCTGCGTTATCCATTCGTTCAATTACCGGTAAACCAATCAAGTTTATCGGCGTCGGCGAAAAAACCACGGCACTGGAACCGTTTCACCCGGACCGTGTCGCGTCGCGGATACTCGGGATGGGCGACGTGGTCAGCCTGGTCGAGGCGGCGGAGCAGAAGGTTGACAAGGAAAAGGTCGCAAAGCTCGCCAGGAAAATCTCGAAGGGGAAGCGCTTTGACCTGGACGACTTTCGCGAACAGCTGGAGCAGATGCAAAACATGGGCGGACTGACCGGGCTGATGGACAAATTGCCCGGTATGGGCCAGTTACCGAAAAACGCCAAAGCCATGGCCAATGACGGCGAGGTACACCGGATGATGGCCATTATCGGTTCCATGACGACGCAGGAGCGCAGTTTCCCCGGCGTCATCAAGGGTTCGCGCCGGCGCCGTATCGCGGCCGGATCCGGAACCCAGGTCCAGGATGTCAACCGCCTGCTCAAGCAGTTTACCCAGATGCAGAAAATGATGAAGAAAATGTCGAAAGGGGGTATGGGAAAGATGCTGCGAGGTATGCAGGGAAAGTTGCCGCCAGGCTTTCCGCCGCCGGGAATATAATGCGCTAATCGGCACGGACTGCGGGGTTTTTCAGGGCTATCAATAAAAACGGTGGCCAAGGCCACCGTTGAATGTTGCGCTGAATCGGCTCGTGTTATCTTTATTAGCGTTGTTCTGCGATACCTCGTTATGCTTGCGTGCCGTGCGCTGACCCGGTGCGATTTATTGTATGCAATGACGTTGCGTCTATAATCCGGGTAACTTCTCCACCGCCTGTTGCCTTTCTGGCTTTTTTCGGTGCCCGCCAGATTAAAAAGCAATCCCCGTGCCATGTTTGTAAAAACAACACTGCGAAAGGCACTTAGAGTCATGGCATTGAGGCAGGAAGGGGCCGATCACCCCCTGAGTAAGGAAAACCGACAATCTTCTGTCCGCGACCCGGTGCGCGATACCCCGACTTTATCTTGTATATTCATGTAGTTGCATAAGTATAAGCCAGTGCGGGCAGGGCAGCCAGCGCATGTAATTAATCCCGACAACCCGTGGTGGTGAGACCTTAGACCTCCCGGTGGTCGTCCCGGCCCCGGGCCGCACAACATATTAAGGCGTTACCCCCTTCACATTTGTTGATAATCGCGTAAAATTGCGCGGTTTTCCGCATTGCCGTCCTTTGGTGGCGGCGATTTCACAGATTGAAGTAGAGGATCCCAATTCATGGTGACGATCAGGATGTCACGCGGTGGCGCAAAAAAGCGTCCCTTCTACCACATCGTGGTAACCGATAGCCGCAACAAGCGCGATGGCCGCTATATCGAACGTATTGGCCTGTTCAACCCGATTGCGACCGGCGGTGAAGAGAAACTCCGCATTGATACCGAGCGGGCCGATTACTGGTGCTCCAAAGGCGCGCAGGTATCCGACCGTGTTGCGAAGCTGCTGAAGCAATACAAGCAGCAGTAAGCGGCGGCGCCCGGATCACCGGTCCGGAATCAACCGCGTGGTGGAACGGAACAGTACAGCCGGGCGTGAAGACACCCCCCAGATCATGGGTCGTGTCATCGGGGCCTGGGGTGTGAAAGGCTGGGTCAGGGTGAAGTCCTATACCCGCCAGCCGGAAGACCTGCTGACCTATCTCCCCTGGTACCTGGGCCGTGGTGACCACTGGCAGGCAACGGAGATACTGGAAGGGCGGCCACACAGGAAGGGCCTGGTCGCAAGGCTGGCCGGGTATGATGATCGCGATATGGCGGAACGGCTGGCGGGAGTGGATATCGGTATCTACCGGCGCCAGTTACCGCGGCCTGAACAGAACGAATACTACTGGAACGACCTCGTCGGCCTGCAGGTATCGACTCTTGAGGGCAGGGTATTGGGCAGCGTGGATTCTCTGCTCGAAACCGGTGCCAATGATGTACTGGTTGTGAAAGGGGACCGGGAACGACTCATCCCGTTTATCCAGGGACCGGTGATTGCGGCGGTCGATCTCGATGCCGGGCTTATCCGGGTCGACTGGAACCCCGACGACTGACCGGCCACGTGCATGAGAATTGATGTGGTGACACTGTTCCCGGAGATGGTCCGGGCACTGACCGGATTCGGTATCCAGTCCCGGGCGCTGGAACAGGGGCTGCTGGAACTGGCGACCTGGAACCCGCGGGACTACACCCGGGACCGGAATGGTTCCGTGGACGACCGGCCCTATGGGGGTGGACCGGGGATGGTGATGCAGGTACAGCCGTTGCTCGATGCTATCCGGGCTGCGCAGGCGGTGGAACAACCGGCGCCGGTGATCTACCTGTCTCCGCAAGGACCGCCGTTTACCCAGGACAAGGCACGGGAACTGGCCGGTCTGGAGCGTCTCATCCTGGTCGCAGGCCGTTATGAGGGGGTCGATGAACGGATCATCGACCTGGTGATTGATGAAGAATTGTCGATCGGTGACTTTGTCCTCAGCGGCGGCGAGTTGCCGGTGCTGGTGGTGACTGATGCGCTTACCCGATTGTTGCCGGGTGCCCTGGGGGATGATGCATCGGCGCAGGCGGACTCGTTCATGGACGGGCTGCTGGATTTTCCGCACTACACGCGGCCGGATGAAATCCACGGCAGTCGGGTGCCGGAGGTGTTGCTGGGCGGCAACCACGCCGACATTCGGCGCTGGCGCCACAAGCAGGCGCTTGGCAGGACCTGGCAGCGCCGCCCGGACCTGTTGCAGGCCAGGGTGCTGGATACGGAACAGCAAGAATTACTGGATGAGTATATTGAAGAACTGGAGCAAAATGCCGGCGTAGCGGCGACGGCAGGTACAGCGGACACTGAGGATTAAGTCATGACGAATATTATTGAACAACTGGAAGCAGAGCAGATCAACAAAAATATCCCGGATTTCAGTCCCGGTGATACCGTGGTAGTCCAGGTCAAGGTAAAGGAAGGCAGCCGTGAACGGCTGCAGGCCTTCGAGGGTATCGTCATCGCCAAGCGCAACCGGGGCCTGAATTCGGCATTTACCGTTCGCAAGATTTCACATGGCGAGGGGGTTGAACGTATTTTCCAGACCCACAGTCCTCTGATCGGTTCTGTCAAGGTCAAGCGTCGTGGCGCTGTCCGCCGCGCCAAGCTGTATTACTTGCGCGAGCGCTTCGGCAAGTCCGCGCGAATCAAGGAAAAGCTGTCCTGAACCAGCACGCAGCTGGCAAGCGGACAATAACCGGGTACCCTTGAACCAGGGTACCCGTTTTTTTGCGCGGAGAATGCGATGCGCCGGCAACCGTTCAGTTACGATATCGTGTGGGGATCACCGGTCGGCAAGCTGGGTATTTGCATGCACGACCGACGGGTAACCCGGCTGGATTACCTGCCGGCATCAACACGCCTCAAGCCGGCATCAACGGCTTCCGGGAAACAGCTCTGTGCCGGGCTGGAGGCCTGGTTCAGGGACCCGGGGTACCGGTTTGGCGTACGACTTGACCTGCAGGGCACGGCGTTTCAGCAGCAGGTATGGCGGCAGCTGACCCGGATCGCGCCGGGTGAGGTGCGGACCTACGGAGAACTCGCGGCCGATATCGGCAGTGGCGCCCGCGCCGTGGGCAATGCCTGCCGCCAGAACCCGGTCTCCATTATTGTTCCGTGTCACCGGGTCGTCGCTACGGGTGGCCCCGGCGGCTACTCCGGAAAAACCGAGGGGCCCGACCTGGAGCGCAAGTGCTGGCTGCTGCGGCATGAAGGTGCGGTCATTCCAGCCTTGAAATCTGCCTGAAGCGGCCCCATTGTTGTCAGTGCCAACCAGCTTTCAAGTAACGAAAGGGGAGTGGTTGTGCGAGTTAATTGCAAATAATGCAACTACGTAAAGAACAGCAAGAGGATGATGTCCATATGAGTGTCGATACCCAGAAGGAAACCCTGGAATTCCAGACCGAGGTGACGCAACTGCTGAACCTCATGATTCATTCCCTGTATTCCAACAAGGAAATATTTCTCAGGGAGCTGATATCGAACGGCGCTGACGCTTGTGACAAGCTGCGTTTCGAGGCGCTTGGCAATGATACGCTGTATGAAGGCGATACCAGTCAGCGGATCCGCGTTGACTATGACAAGGAGGCGCGCACCGTTACGATTACCGATAACGGTATCGGCATGAGTCGCGACGAAGTCGTTGACAATATCGGGACGATTGCCAAGTCCGGTACCCGCCAGTTCTTTGAATCCCTGACGGGTGACCAGGCAAAAGACTCGCAGCTGATCGGCCAGTTCGGCGTTGGCTTCTACTCGGCTTTTATCGTGGCGGACAAGGTAACGCTGATAACGCGCCGTGCCGGTGTGGCAGCAGACCAGGGTGTGCGCTGGATTTCCGGTGGTGACGGGCGCTACACGCTGGAGACCTTTGAGAAACCCGGGCGCGGCACGGAAATCGTGTTGCATCTGCGTGATGATGCGAGTGAATTTCTTGATGGCTTCCGGTTACGCAATGTGATCCACAAATACTCCGACCATATCCCGCTGCCAATCGAAATGCGGGCTGAGGGCGAAGACGAAAAGCAGGAGGAATTCGAGGCGGTCAACAAGGCCTCCGCGTTGTGGAAACGGCCACGCAAGGACATCAGCGAGGAAGAATACCGGGAGTTTTATAAACAAGTGGCCCATGACTTTGAGGACCCTCTGCAGTGGGTGCATAGCCAGGTCGAGGGTTCGCAGTCCTATACGTCGCTGTTCTATATTCCGAAACGCGCACAGTTCGATCTGTACGACCGGGACAGCCGCCACGGCATCAAGCTCTATGTGAACCGGGTCTATATTATGGATGATGCCGAGCAGTTGATGCCGGTATATCTGCGCTTCGTGCGTGGACTGGTTGACTCCGATGACCTGCCGCTGAACGTGTCCCGCGAGATCCTTCAGCATAACAAGCTGATTGATACTATTCGTGCCGGTTCCGTCAAGAAAGTACTCGGGGTACTGGAAACCATGGCAAAAGATGACCCGGAGACCTATGCGAAATTATGGAAGGAATTCGGCAATGTCATAAAGGAAGGACCGGGCGAGGATTTTACCAACCGCGAGCGCATTGCGAAGCTGTTACGGTTTTCCTCTACGTCGACGGACAACGAGGAGCAGACGGTATCGCTTGAGGAGTATGTCAGCCGCATGCAGGACGGGCAGGAAAAAATCTACTACATCACCGCCGAAAATTTTTCCACCGCCCGGCACAGTCCGCACCTGCAGATATTCCGCAGCAAGGGTATCGAGGTATTGTTGCTGTCCGATCGCGTGGATGAGTGGCTGGTGTCTCATCTTAACGAATTCGATGGCAAGCCGCTGGCATCGGTTGCCAGGGGTGAACTGGAGCTTGACGCGGTGGCCGATGACGAAGAAAAGGCCGCGGCGGAGCAGACGGCGGGAGAGTATGCCGATGTGGTCAAGCGCATGCAGGAGACACTCGGGGACCGGGTCAAGGAGGTGCGCGTCAGCCGGCGCCTCACGGATTCGCCGTCCTGTGTGGTCGCGGATGAACAGGATATGCCATCACACATGCAGCGTATGCTTAAACAGGCCGGGCACGCGGTGCCGGAATCAAAACCTATACTCGAGATCAATCCGGCACATGCACTGGTTATGCGCCTGAAAGACGAATCCGATGACCGGCGTTTTGTTGACTGGTCGAATATCCTGCTCGATCAGGCTATGCTTAGCGAAGGTGGGCAACTGGATGATCCGGTTGCCTTTGTAAACTGCCTGAACGATCTGCTGCAGGAAATACCGAGGATTGTTCTCAAGTAGTGGGTGGCGGATTAACCAGCGGTTCATTGCGTACCGATGCATTCCTGCGGACGGGAGGTAAACATGCCCGAACCCGAAAAACCCGTTTTACTGGCCACCGTATTTTCGGACTACATCTGTCCGTTCTGCTATATCGGAGATTTACGTCTGGACCGGTTACGCGAGCACTATGACCTTAGAATCAACTGGTGCATGCTGTAGATTCACCCGGAGACGCCCGTTGAAGGCAAGTCGGTAAACTGCCTTGGTTACAGCAACGAACGCTGGCAGATGATGATGGCAAACCTGCGGGCGCTGGCGGCCGAGGAGGGTGTAAAGTTCCGCGAGCACGACTTTACCGCCAATTCACACAAGGCCCTGCTGCTGGCCGAGGCATCCAAGAAAGCCGGTCACGATATTTTTTACGCCCTGCATCGGCGTCTGTTCACGGCGTTTTTTGAAGAGGGGCTTGATATCGGGGATGAAGCCGTGTTGACCGGTCTCGCCATTGCCTGTGGCGTACCGGGGGAACTCATTCAGCAAGCGTGGACAGATCCGGAATACGAACACACACTGCAGCAGAATCTGGCAGCTTCAGGCAAATACAATGTCCGTGCCACGCCGACAGTATTCTTCAGTGAGCAGCACCGGCTCAATGGCGCGGTGCCCTATGAGCGCTTCCTGGAAACCGCCCGCGCCGGTTTCATCGAACAACAGCAACCGTAATATTTCTCCCGGATTTGGCACTGCCGTGACTTTGCGCGAGAATCTGCGCATGGACAAGTTCACACCCGACACTATGCGTATTGACAAGTGGTTGTGGGCGGCGCGTTTTTATAAAACCCGTGCACTGGCGACCCGGGCCGTTACCGGTGGCAAGGTGCATATGAATGGTGAACGTATCAAGCCGGCGCGCAAATTGGCACCGGGTGACCGGCTGGTAATACGCAAGGGTCAGTACCAGTTCGATATAACTGTCGAGCAACTGGGTGCGCAGCGCAGACCTGCCACCGAGGCACGTACCCTGTACAGTGAATCTGAAGAAAGTGCCGCGACACGGCAGGCCCTGTACCGTGAACGCAAACTGCAGGGTGTCAGCGCGCATCAGCGCGAGCGCCGTCCCGACAAGCGCACGCGTCGACTGATCCACCGGTTCAAGCAACAATAATCCATCATGGGCAAGCCGGTGACACCCCTGTTGACGGTCGATCTCATTATCGAGATGCGCGATCGTCCGGATCGGCTAATCGTGCTGATTGAAAGAAAGCATCCACCACACGGATGGGCACTGCCCGGTGGCTTCGTTGAGGTGGGTGAAACCCTGGAAGCGGCGGCTGTCCGCGAGGCGCGGGAGGAGACCTCGCTGGATGTCGCGCTCTTGGTACTGCTGGGCAATTACTCGGATCCGGCGCGTGATCCGCGCGGGCACACGGTGAGCGCGGTTTACATTGCCACGGCGGCTGGCGTACCTGCGGCGGCGGATGATGCCGCGAGTCTGGATGTATTTGCACCGGAGAATGTCCCGGCACTGGTTTTCGATCACGGACTTATTCTGACGGACTACCTTGCTTACCGTGCCGGTACTGTCGTTGCCCCACTGCGGACTGAACCATGAAGCTATTGATTATCGGCAACACGTTGGTTGATCGCTAGAAATGCAATGATTTTCAATGGCAATGCCAGTAAGATTCCACTTCCTGATTATCAGCCCGGTGCGAAAGACACGATCAAAAAACCATGAGACCTGCCCAGTTATTAATCGTGCTGGAGCGTGAGTTCCAGGCCGCCAGCAATAACCAGCACACTCCAGTGATGGTGTGGGGCCCGCCAGGGGTGGGTAAATCCCAGATGGTGGCCCAGGTGGCCGAGCGCCACGGGGTGCCGCTCATCGATATCCGGCTCTCGCAGATGGAACCCAGTGACCTGCGCGGCATCCCGTTTCGGGTCGATGATCAGGTAGAGTGGGCCGTACCGGCAATGTTACCGGACCGTGAACGGCATGGCGGACAGGGGATCCTGTTTCTGGATGAAATTACTTCGGTGCCACCCAGTGTGTCGGCGGCCGCCTACCAGCTGATTCTCGACCGGCGTCTCGGCGCCTACGCAGTGCCGGACGGTTGGGCCATTTTTGCAGCCGGTAACCGGCAGGGTGACCGCGGCGTTACCTATACCATGCCGTCACCACTGGCCAACCGGTTTTCCCATTTCGAGGTGGACGTGAACCTGGATGACTGGGTCGGCTGGGCCTATGCCAATGGTATAGATGAGCGCGTCATCGCCTTTCTGCGGTTTCGTCCCGAGTTGCTGTTCGAGTTCGACCCCGCACATAACCCGGTGGCATTTCCATCGCCGCGCTCCTGGGAGTTCAGCCACCGTGCCCTGCAAAAGTTCGGTGACATACAGGATCTGCTTACCGGCGCACTGCAGGCCTGTGTCGGGCCGGCTGCCGGCATCGAACTGTCGGCGTTCGTGGAGAACCTGGATCAGTTACCGGATATCGATGCCATCGTGCGCGGCGAGAAAGTGAAGGTGCCGAAGGAAACCGACTTGCAGTATGCCGTGGCGGCCGCGCTGGTCGGGCGTGCGATCCGGGCAAAGAACGGGGCAGGCAGCGAGACCACCTACGGCAACATCATCGAGTTTGCCGGTACGTTCCCGCAGCGGGAAATGGGCGTCATGCTGGTCTCCGACATGTACCGCGCCATCGGCCAGGACATCTTCAGCGTGCCGCAATTTTCGAGATGGGCAAACATCGTGGCGGATGTGATGCTGTATGACCGCTGAAAAAGAATTCTCGCGCGAAGACGCAAAGGCGCAAAGAAAAAAGGACTCTTCCCCTGATCGAGCGGGTCACACCTGCCAGGGTGAATTTTGCTGTCCCGGCAGTCTCCTTGACAGGGAAATGCTGCAAGTATCTCCCTGTACGCTCAGCGGCTTCATTCCTGAAGCCGCTGTCCCTGACAAGGAGACTGCCGGGACAGCGAGACGCCTGATGAGAAACACCTTCGCAGTTACTCGGGGCCCAGGGTGGCTTCTCAAGACCGTTGGCCGCAGGGATGCGGCAATCTCATACAATGGAATCAGTAGGTTGGAGATTGCCGCGTCACTTCGTTCCTCGCAATGACGAATTGATCAGAGGTTCCTTGGTTAGCAGGAGTAGCTTTTTCTGTACGGTGCGCCAGTTATAGTGCATCTGTCCGAGGTGCCTGCGCTCCTGTCAGGACACATTTACTTGGCGCCTTTGCGTCTTTGCGCGAGGCAGATTTTTTATCCAATGTCAGACGAGATTGAAACAAAACTCAGTGCCGCACGCACCCGGCTGATTCTCGACAAGCCATTCCTTGGCGCACTGGTGTTGCGTATGCCAATGAAAGCGGCCGACCCGACGTGGTGCAAAACGATTGGTACCGATGCGCGTGCCTTTTACTACAATCCCGAATACATCGATACACTGACCGTGGACCAGGCACAGTTTGCGCTTGCCCACGAGGTACTGCATTGTGCCCTGTCTCACTTTGCCCGGCGCGAACACCGTGACCGCAAACGCTGGGATATCGCCTGTGATCTGGCGATCAACCCGTTGTTGATGCGCGAAGGAATGACGCCACCTCCGGGGGCGCTGTTCGATATCGGGTTTGAAGACATGATGGCCGAGGAGATCTATCCCTGCATCAAGGAAGATACCGAGGAAGAAACCCATGATGAACACCTCTATGGGGATGATTCCGGCAGTAGCCGTCAGGGCGAGCAGAATGAATCATCCCTGCAGCCGGCACCGGATACCGGCGAGGGACAGGGCGGTGCGGCAGGCCACAGCGTGGCGGCGCCGGACCCATTGTCTGAAACCGAGCGCGAACGGCTCTCTATTCAATGGCGTCAGCGCCTGGCCGGTGCGGCCCAGCAGGCACTGCAGGCCGGCAAGCTCGGTGCTAACCTGCGGTGCCTTGTCGATCACCTGCTTGCCCCGCAATTGCCGTGGCGTATGTTGCTGGCGCGTTACATGACGGCTGCCAGTCGTGATGACTACAGCTACATGCGGCCATCGCGGCGCGAGGGCAGCGCCATCTTTCCGACCTTGAGAAGCGCCCAGATAGATGCTTTGGTGGTGCTGGATACCAGCGGTTCCATCAAGCCGGACGAGATGCGCGAGTTCGTGACCGAGGTCGATGCCATCAAGGGACAGGTGCGCGCCCGAATTATTCTGCATGCCTGTGACGCAGCACTTGCCGATAGTGGTCCGTGGATCTTTGAACCGTGGGAAGAATTTAAACTGCCAAAGCGGTTGCGCGGTGGTGGTGGCACCCGCTTTACCCCGGTATTCGACTGGCTGCAGCAGGCGGGGCAGCGGCCGGACCTGCTGGTTTATTTGACCGATGCCAGGGGTGAATTTCCCAAACAGGAACCGGATTTCCCGGTGATCTGGCTGGTGAAGGGCCGGGGCACGGTGCCCTGGGGTCAGCGTATCCAGCTGAATTAATGCAGGACCCGCGCCTCGCGGGGAATCTTTACCACCCCCTGCCGGCTGCACGGTGCAGCATCGTGCCCGGTCTTATCTATAGGCGAATGGCACTAAATTAAGCCCGAACAGCGTAAAATCAGTCCCTTCTCCCCTCTGGGGAGAAGGTTGGGATGAGGGGAAAGACGCAACGCGTCTTTTATAGTGACTCACCCTCACCCCGACCCTTCAAGGGAGAGGGAGAAAACAGAGGGTGAACGGTTTAAGTCAGTGCCATTGATCTATAGACCGGCTTCATCCCCCTATATAGACAGCTATATGGCTATTGCGCACAAACATGCGGATAATACCGGCCTTCAACCAGCGCGTTGTTTAAAGGAGAACACTTATGCGGGTTATCTTGTTGGGCGGGCCGGGTGCCGGAAAAGGCACACAGGCCAATTATATAAAAGAGAAATACAACATCCCCCAGATTTCGACCGGTGACATGCTGCGTGCGGCGGTCAAGGCCGGTACGCCGATGGGTGTGGAAGCCAAGAAAGTCATGGATTCCGGTGGACTGGTCTCGGATGAGATCATCCTGGGACTCATCGATGAACGCTTGAAAGAAGACGATTGCAAGAACGGCTACCTGTTCGACGGCTTTCCGCGGACCCTGGCACAGGCCGATGCGCTGAAGGACAAGGGTGTCCCGGTCGATGCCGTGGTGGAGATCGATGTGGATGATGACGAGATCATCAGGCGCATGAGCGGCCGTCGTGTGCATCTCGCCTCGGGGCGGACTTACCACGTGGTATTCAACCCGCCGAAGGAAGAGGGCAAGGATGATGAGACCGGCGAGCCCCTGGTCCAGCGCGATGATGATCAGGAAGACACCGTACGCGAACGTCTGAATGTCTATCATGACCAGACCGAGCCGCTGATTTCCTACTACTCCAGCTGGGCCAATGCCGGTGGTGACGGTGCTCCGCGCTATGTGAAGATCAACGGCATCGGCAAGGTCGAGGAAATCCGCGATGCCATCTTTGCCGGCCTGGACGGGTAAATACACCCTGTGCGAATGTTACCAGGAGGCCGGCTTGTCCGGCCTTTTTTATTGATCAGTTGCAGGGCGTTACGGGCTACAGACTGCGGCAGGTTGTTGTTCCGTTGCCCACCGGGTCAGGTTGCATCCGCATGGAACCGCTACAGGCAACCGGATTAGTACCAAAGTACCACTACCCGGCGGTTCGGGTTTACTGCTACACTTCCTAACGTCAAATATGTGACGTTTTCACCGTAGTAATAAGCTGTTAGGACTTTGTATATCCTACTGAATATATTATAGAAATACATAGATTGACCGGTCGTGACAGCACCTGCCTGCGAGCGGTTGGCCTGTAATCCGGAGTTGCACGGGCAGCGAATGGATCAAATAAACTACGGTCTGCGGGCGCACGGGTCAGACAACGCGTGCCGGTTAGCTTGAAAACGAACAATAAAGCGGGCAGACAGGGAATGCTCTGCCGCATGCGCAGGGATGTGCAGGAGTAGTTATGGTAGCGGGTAACAACAGACCGGAGGAAATAGATCCGAGTGGCGTGCGCAAGCTGCTGCAGCTGCTGGATGCGCTGCGTGATTCACCGGCCGGCAGCGTGATCTACCGGCAGGTCGAGGCAATGCTCGATGATATTGCCAGCAATCACCTCAAGGCGGAAATCGCCTATGCCGGTTTTGTCGGGACCCTGCTCGAGGCATTTACCACAAACCTTGCACCGGGGTCACCCCGTTACGTGCAGGTCAAACTCCTGCAGGCACGCCTGCAACCCCCGTTGACTATTACCGAGCTGGAGACGCTCGGTGAATTTATCGAGCTGTGCGCGGACGAGATCGAGGATGACGGTGATGCCGCCGCACTGCTGTCACAGGCCGTTGATCCGCTACTGTGTGCATTCGGTATCGATGTCGCCCCAGTTGATGACAAGCAGCCACCTGCCGAGCCACAGGCCAGCATGCCCGTGGATGCCGGGCCGGCGCCGGTGGCCAGCCTGCAGGATCCGGAACCTGCCGCAGCGGATAGTCCTGTTCCAGAGCCGATACCGACACCGACACCCTCCGACGCCCTGGCTGCCGGCGACGGGACAGCAGCAGAGGAGGCCGTTGAGGTTGATGAAGAGACGGACGGGATATCACCTGACATGGTGTTTGGCGAGGACTTTCGCAACGAGCTTGAGGCACGCCGTGAAGACATACAACAGCTTCAGGCCACGCTTGGTCAGCAGGTTGTGGAAACCATTTCCCAGAACGAGGAGTTTGGTGAAATTCTCGAGACCGTCATGACGGAACTGCGCGATGCGGATGATCGGGACGGGGTCGAAAATATCCGTTGGGCGGTTATCCGTGAAATCGAGAAGTTGATGCAAGGCCATAATGAACTGGCTGACAAGCTCGATAACACGCACCACTATCTGCAGCTGATCGAGTCCGACAGCCGCGAACTGACAGACGAGTTGACGCGGGTCAGGCTGCTCAGCCTGACCGATGAACTGACGAGTCTGCCGAACCGGCGTGCGTTTATGCGGCGCCTCGAGGACGAGGTGGCGCGCGTGCAGCGTTATGGGTTCCCGTTGTCATTTGCACTCATGGATCTGGATCATTTCAAGGAGATTAATGACGAGTATGGTCACGCGGCCGGGGATGAAGTGTTGCGTGTGTACTCAAAGAATATCCTGTCTGTATTCCGCCATCATGACATGGTGGCGCGCTACGGCGGCGAGGAATTCGCGGTACTGTTACCGAATACCGATGCGGACGGCGCCATCCGCGCCCTGAACAAGGTCAAGCTCCGTTTCGCGGAAACCCGCTGGCAATGTAACGGGACAGTGGCCCGTGTGCCGTCATTTTCGGCCGGGGTCTCCCTGTTCAAACCCGGCGAATCCGCCACTGCCTTTATCGAACGTGCGGACAAGGCCCTGTACCGCGCCAAGCGTCTCGGCCGTGACCGTATCGAACTGGATATTACCTACGAAACGGAAGAGAGTGAGAAGGACCGCCGTCGTCGCAGTTCCGATAGCTAGTTTGACCGGGTGCAGCGCCAGTCTTACCCGGGTGTATCCCACCCTGCAGCAATTGTATAATACCTTGCTTCGACACGAGGCAGGGAGTTACCCGATGGCTGTTATTGATGCAAGCAAAGAGACACTGGAGGGCCTGATCACCGGCAACGATATTGTGCTGGTGGATTTCTGGGCCCCGTGGTGCGGGCCCTGTCGCCAGTTTGCGCCGGTCTACGAATCTCTTTCGGAACAATACCCGGACATTGTATTCAGCAAGGTGAATACCGAGGAAGAGCAGGAACTCGGGGCCCACTTCCGGATTCGCTCCATTCCCACATTGATGGTTTTCCGTGAACAGATTATTGTCTATTCACAGCCGGGGGCGTTGCCACCGGCAGGCCTGACAGCGGTGATCGACAAGGCCGGTGAGCTCGATATGGAACAGGTACGCAAGGACATCGAGGCGACACAGGCGGGGTAAACCGCATATGCACACATCACTGTCGAAATACGGGTTACTTTTCCTGCCGGCTTTGCTGGCAATGGCCACAGCCCATGCCGATGAGCTGCGCTACAACCAGGTCCGGTTGCAGGCACAGCAATCCGAGCCGGTCAGTAACGACACCATGCATGTTAGCTTGAGTACCTACGGTGAGGCACAGGATCCGGCCCGGCTTGCCCGGCAGATCAACAGTGACATGCAATGGGCGCTGTCGCGGGCGAAGACCGAAACGGAGATACAGGTCAGTACCGGAAATTACCAGACCTATCCGGTGCGCGAAAACAATAAACACAAGGGATGGCGCGGGCAGCAGGACCTGATGCTGGAAGGCGAGGACACGCAGCATATCAGCGATCTGGTCGGAAAGTTGCAGGAAAAGCTGCAGGTAAAAACCATCCGCTTTTCAGTATCGGAGCGGAAACGTCACGCCGTGGAGAACCGTCTGATCGGTCGGGCGCTGGATGCATTCAAGACGCGTGCGGGCATTATCGGCGACAATCTCCAGGCTGGCGGGTATCGTATCGTCGATATCCATGTCAACACGGCGACCCAGCGGCCGCCAATTCCTTACCAGGCCCGGATGTCCGCTACGGCAATGGAGTCGGCACCGGTCGCCGTCGAGGCTGGCGAGAGTACTGTGACGGTCACCGTGAGCGGGACCATCGAGTTGCAGTTGCCCTGACAGCCGTTATTCCGGTCAGGTACTGGTTGCTGACGGCGCCTGCGAGGTTTCAACCAGGTCCGGCTCCCCGCAAAACCGGCTGATATCGCGGCGTGCGGCATTACGCAGGTTTAGTGCCACCTGCCAGCCTTCGCCGTGCGGAGTGATCGGGGGACAGATTGTGACCTCCAGGCGGCCGCGGTGCGGAAACAGCTTACTGCCGCGCACGATATTCCGCGCACCCTTGATGGCTACCGGGACCACCGGGACATTACTGCGTACCGCGGTGACGAAGGCGCCCATGCGGAATGGCTGCAGGCCGGCAAAGCCGGTAAAGGTTCCTTCCGGAAAAAATACCAGTGACTGTCCGTTTTGCAATTTTCCGGCCAGCCGGCGGACATCGCTGGCTCCCCGGTGGGCGTTGAACCGGTCCACGAACTCAACGCCGAAGCGTTCCAGCAGCAGGCGTGCCGCCAGGTTTCCGGAAAGCTCACCCTTGACGATAAAGTGAATCGGGACATCCAGTGCGGCCGTCACGATGAATCCGTCAAGGTAACTGGCATGGTTGGCAACCAGTACCTGGGGCTTGTCACTGTCGAGATGCTCTGTGCCGGACACCTTCAGCGGGATAAAGGTGAGTGCCAGAAACAGCCGTACCCAGAGCCGGGCAAGCTTGCGGCGTACGCCGGCACCCGGTGTCACTACAACCAGTAACCAGACAAGCAATCCGGCAATGATGGAAACCGGCCAGGCATAGAGTGCATACAGCCATTCACCCAGCGAATGACCTGTAACAGCCGGGTTTGTGCCACGGGTATTATCGTGGCCAAAATTCCCCATCAGCAGTTCACCTGCATCAGCAGTACGCTTGTCAGTCATCGCCGGGCCGGCGTCTGCGGCGGGATTGATTGCGCGCAGCAGGTCATTCGGTGTGGCGGCGCAAATTGCAGCCGCTTCATCAATGCGGGTTCCCAGCGTTGACTTGATGCGTATACACAGTTCCATGCGGGCCATACTGTCCAGCCCAAGCTCGCGTTCCAGCTGTGTGTCCGGGGTGAAGTGGAGGTTCTTCCACTGCGGGTTCACCTCACCGACCAGGCTGCGAATAATGTCCAGTAACGCATGGATATCGGCTGTCACGGGGGGCGCGGTTGCTGGATCGTCCGGTTCGCTCATTTGACCGTTTATGCTAATGTAATCCCGTGATGAGTCAATTGAATCGTTGCCGGCTATCCGCATTGCTGTGTGTTGCACTGGCGCTGGTATCTGTGTCGGTCCCTGCTGCAGAGAACCGTATTGCAGTGGCCCTGGATATCCAGGGAGCAATTGGCCCGGCAACGGCGGACTATTTTCACCGTGGACTGGAACAGGCACGGGAACGCGCTGCGACGCTGGTCATCCTGCGCATCGATACACCCGGTGGTCTGGATACCGCCATGCGCCACATCATCCAGGATATCCTGGTCTCGGATATTCCCGTGGCAAGCTACGTCACCCCGGGCGGTGCACGTGCGGCCAGTGCCGGTACCTATATTCTGTACGCCAGTCACGTGGCTGCCATGGCGCCGGGCACCAATCTTGGCGCGGCCACGCCGGTTTCTATCGGTGGTGTTCCCGAACCGGATGACCTGGCAAGCAAGGGCAAGGGTGACGGGGACAGCGCTGGCAGTAAATCCGCTGGCAGCCACATGGAGAAAAAGCGTATTAATGATGCCGTTGCCTATCTGCGCAGTCTGGCGCAACTGCGTGACCGAAATGCCGAGTGGGCCGAGCAGGCGGTGCGTGAGGCCGCCAGCCTGCCCGCCAGGGAGGCGCTCGAGGCGGGTGTCATCGATATCGTGGCGACCGATCAGGGTGACCTGCTGAAACAACTGAACGGGCGTAGCGTAACAGTGCTGGATACCCCGCGGGTGCTGGATACCACCGGAATGCAGGTCGAAACAATCGCACCGGACTGGCGTAATCGACTGCTGGCCGTGATTGCAGATCCGAACGTGGCCTATATCCTGATGCTGATCGGCATCTATGGCCTGTTTTTCGAATTCGCCAGTCCGGGCCATGTGTTGCCGGGGGTTGCCGGTGCGATTTCCCTGCTGCTCGCCCTGTATGCCTTTCAGGTGTTGCCGGTCAATTACGTCGGACTGGCATTGGTTGGGCTGGGTATCATTTTCATGCTGGCAGAGGTCTTCGTGCCGAGTTTCGGTGCGCTGGGGATCGGCGGTGTCATTGCCTTTGTGATCGGCTCGGTCATCCTGTTCGACACGCAAGGCACCGGTTATGCCGTGTCACTGCCGTTGATCCTGTCACTGGCGGTGACCAGCGCCGGGTTTTTTCTGTTCATTGTCGGTGCGGCGGTCAAGGCGCGCCAGCGCCCGGTGGTCACCGGCAGGGAAGAGATGCTGTCTGCCGAAGGCGTGGTGATCGATGATTTTGAGGGCAGTGGGCGCATTCGCATCCATGGCGAGGTGTGGGAAGCGGAGTCGAGTGCGCCACTGAAACGCGGCAACCACGTCCGGGTAACGGCTGTCGAAGGTCTGGTGCTGAAGGTTCAACCGAAGGAGAATTGACATGGCAATACCAGGAATATTCGTGGTGGTGATTATTGTCGTTGCAATGTTGTTGTACATGTTCCGTATTCTCAGGGAATACGAGCGTGGTGTTATCTTTACCCTCGGACGTTTCTGGAAGGTGAAGGGTCCGGGGCTGATTATGCTTATCCCGATTATCCAGCAGATGGTCCGGGTGGAACTGCGTACCGTCGTCATGGATGTACCAAGCCAGGACGTCATTTCCCGGGACAACGTGTCAGTCAAGGTCAATGCCGTCATCTACTTTCGGGTAATCGACCCGGAGCGCGCCATTATCCAGGTCGAGGACTTTCTCGCGGCCACCAGTCAGCTGGCACAGACCACACTGCGCTCCGTGCTCGGGCAGCACGATCTGGATGACATGCTGGCTGAACGTGACAAGCTCAATTCCGATATCCAGGCGTTGCTGGACAAGCAGACCGATGCCTGGGGCATCAAGGTGGCCAATGTGGAGATCAAGCATGTCGATATCGACGAGAGCATGGTGCGCGCCATTGCACGTCAGTCCGAGGCCGAGCGTGAGCGGCGCGCCAAGGTGATTCATGCCGAAGGTGAAATGCAGGCCGCCGAGAAACTGGTTGCCGCTGCCAAGACCCTGAACGAGCAGCCGCAGTCGCTGCAGCTGCGCTATCTGCAAACGCTGACCGAAATTGCCGGCGAGAAAAGCTCGACCATTGTCTTTCCCTTGCCACTGGACAGCATTGGCAAGATGATGGGCCGGGACTGAGCGGGCAGGGGCGTGTGGCGCAACATCCCGGAAAGGAGTCAGACCGGCCTGACGCGCAAGCGCAGCAGGAAATCGAGACCTTCCTGGACACCCTGTGGGTGGAGCGCGGTCTGAGCGAGAACACACTCGCCGCCTACCGGCATGATCTGGCCGGATTGGCTGTCTGGCTCCAGTCAAGAAATTCCAGCCTGCCCGGCGCGCGCCGCGAGGACTTGCTGGATTACCTGTCCGCCCGGGTCGCCGACGGCGCCAAACCGCGAACTACGGCGCGCCTGTTGTCCTCGATGCGCCGGTTCTATCGCCACCATGTGCGTGAGGGTCGACTAAAGGATGATCCGAGCGCGCGCATCGATGCCCCGCGAATCGGCCGGCCATTGCCAGATTCCCTCAGCGAAGCTGAAGTGGAGTTGCTGTTGTCTGCTCCGGAGACCGGGGATGTACTCGGCTTGCGCGATCGCGCCATGCTGGAACTGTTGTATGCCTGCGGGCTGCGGGTCTCCGAACTGATCCAGGTGACGACCGAACAGGTCAACCTGACCCAGGGGGTCGTCCGCCTGGTCGGCAAGGGCAACAAGGAGCGCCTGGTACCGCTGGGTGAGGAGGCGGTGGAGTGGCTGCAGCGCTACATCGACGCAAGCCGGCCGGATCTGGCGGGGCAAGCCAGTGCGCGGCAGCTGTTCATTACCCGCCGCGGGGCCGGCATGACACGCCAGGCGTTCTGGCACCGCCTGCGCCACTATGCGGTAAAGTCCGGGATAAACAAGAGCTTATCTCCCCATACCCTGCGTCATGCGTTTGCAACGCACCTGCTGAATCATGGGGCCGACCTGCGCGTGGTACAGATGTTGCTGGGCCATAGTGACCTGTCGACGACACAGATATATACTCATGTGGCACGTGAACGACTGAAAGACCTGCACGCCCGACATCATCCCCGCGGCTGAATCTTACTTTTCCGTGCCGGGTACTTTTACCCGGGTCATTTCATGAACTTGCAGTCAGCCTGCACTGTCACACCAGCGCGGGGGACTAACCAGGACTGAGTGGTATCTATATGAAGATGAAAAGCATTGTAATGACATGCCTGCTGGCGCCGGTTCTGGCCTGGTGCGGCGCCGTATCGGCGGCCCCCGGATCGCATGCTGCCATCGAGAAATCCTTGAAGCAGGCACTGCCCGGTGTCGAGATTGGCGAAATTACCGCGTCCCCGGTCGCTGGAATGTCCGAGGTTCTTGTGGGTCCCAGCGTGATGTACATGACCAATGACGGCAAATATCTCTTTCAGGGTAACCTGATTGACATGAAGACTCGCAAGAATCTCAGTGAGGATCGCCGCAATAAAGTCCGTATAGCGGCGATCAACGATCTTGGCGAAGACAAGATGATTATCTTCCCGGCCGAGAAGCCACGCCACACCATCTCGGTATTTACCGATATCGACTGCGGTTATTGCCGCAAGCTGCACAGCGAGATCGGCAAGTACAATGACAAAGGCATCACGGTGCGTTACCTGTCGTTTCCGCGTACCGGGCTCAATTCGCCTTCATACGACAAGGCGGTGTCCGTGTGGTGCGAGAAAGATCGCAAACAGGCCTTGACGAATGCCAAGACGGGCAAGGTATTACCCAAGGCTAACTGCGACAACCCGGTCAGGGAGGAATACGAACTGGGAAATGCGATCGGCGTTCGGGGCACCCCTGCGATCATCCTGGAAGATGGCGAGATGCTGCCCGGTTACGTCCCGCCGGACCGGCTCGCCAAGGCGCTGGATAGCAAATAGCCGCGTTTTTAGCGGCCCGTTTGTTTCAATGCAGGCTGTTAAACAGCTTGCGGCGGTATCCGGCGACCAGTTCACCTTCGTTGCCGAGTATATCGAATACCGCCAGCAGGCCCTTGTGGCCGGCATCCTCACCGAATCCGCGATCATGCTGCAGCAGGTACAGCAGCTCCTGCAGGGCGGATTCCGGCCGGTCTTCAAGTACGTGACGTGCCGCCAGCTGGTGACGGGCTTCAAGATTATCCGGCTGTTGTGCAATGCGGCGCTCCAACTCTGTCGTTGCCGGTGCGGTTGCCGCGATGCGCGCAAAGCCGAGCAGGGCATACAGGCGCACGGCATCAGGTTCTTCACGAATATCGCGCGGCAAGGCATCCAGTAACCCCTGTGCTTCGTCAAGATCGCCAAGGTGCAGCTTGATATCTGCGGTATTCAGCGGGATACGGGGATTGTCGGGGTCTGCCTCGCGGGCTGCGTTCAGCCGTCGCAAGGCCTCCGTCGGGTTGCCCTGGCGCCAGCTTTCCAGTGCGGCTTCGCGCACCGTGTCTGAAGCGCGTGCCACATGCTTGTCGAGCAGGATGCGCAGCGTGGACTCGGTCTGTGCACCAAGGATTTCCTCGACAATTCCGCCGTCCTTGTACAGGCGCATGGTCGGCAGGCTGCGAATGCCATGCTCGCGCGCCAGCGTACGCTGTTCTTCGGTGTTGACCTTGGCCAGCAGCACTTGACCGTCGTGTTCATCGATCAGCTTTTTGAGTACCGGCATCTGCATCCGGCAGGGGCCACACCACTCGGCCCAGTAGTCAACCAGCACCGGCACCTGCTGTGAACGTTCCACGACCGCGCTCTGGAAGTCCTCAGCGGTTACATCATATATATGTAGCAAGTCATTCATTTATATTAATCATTGTTGTTTCTGTTCCCCCGCTCCCTTTGGAGGGTGTTGTAAAAGCAATGAAGGGTGCGTCGTGCGCACCGTTCGGGAAGCGTAACCCTTTGTTTAGAATGGTGCGCACGGCGCACCCTACGGTAGCACCGGCGCCGCGCCGGAAATGGCTACCTTTCCCCGCGGGGTGCGAGGCACACATCCCGGTCAGTTTGACGAATTATATCCCCACATCAGACCTTGATTTCGACCAGTTTCGCCACGTGGGTAAACAGCAGCCGCGCCTCGATCCGGTGGTCCGGCCACAGACGTGCAGCACCGGTGGCATAGTATTGCATCTGTGGCCGGTATTGTTCCGCCAGTTGTGGCAGGACGGCATTATCCGCCAGACGGTGGGTTTTGTAATCTACCAGGTAAATGCAGGTCTCCGTGACCACCAGGCGGTCGATAATCCCGTAGACAAGTTGCCGGCCCTCCCGGTAGTGCAGGGGGACCTCGCTGTAGGCGGCCTGGTACTGGTGCGGGTCGAACAGCAAGGCCAGTGCCGGATCCCGGTAAATCGCCAGCGATTCTTCCCACCATGACTGCAGTTCGCTGTCTTCGGCGGCGCGTCCGTGCCGGCCGGCGATGGACTGGTACAGGGAGTGCAGATTTGTCGGTGTGTGGCCGGCGAGTTGCTCCAGCATCCGATGAATGGTGGTGCCGCGCTCGCGGCCGTCCGGGTCGCCGGGACGGGTGTCGGTTGTCTCAATGGTGCGACTGGGAGAGATCAGCACGGTGTCTGCTCTGATGGCCGGCACCGGGCCGGCAAGACGGGGGTCCGGCTGAACCGCTTTGGCTACCGGCACCGCGATCTCCGGTACTGCGGCCGGTGTGCCGGTTTCATGCACCCGGCTGCCGCTGTCCGTTTGCTCCCAGCCGGCAACGGCTGCTGCGACCAGCCCGTACCAGCCGAGCCCGCTGCTGCGTGGCGGGGTGCAGCCGGACAGGGTCAGGTACTGGCGTGCGCGCGTCAGGGCGACGTACAGCAGGTTGGCGTCTTCACGGGTTTGCTCGCGCTGCTGTTTATCCAGTAGCGCGCGGCTTGTGGTGTCCATGTCAGCCTGTCGCAATGCCAGCAGAAAGTGTTCCGGCCGGTCACAGCTTGCCGGCCAGTCGACCAGGGCATTGTAGGCCGTGCGGGAAACCGGCTTCACGGTGGCATCGGCAACAAAGACCACCGGGGCTTCCAGCCCCTTGGCGCCGTGGATGGTCAGCAGCCGGACGCGGTCGTTGCCGGTGTCCGCTGGGGCGCCCTCGTCCGGCTGGTCCTTGCCGGCGCCGCGCAGGCGTTCCAGTTGATACAGAAAACGCGGCAGGCTCGGATAGCGTCCGTTATCCACTTCCAGGGCAAGCTCGATGAAGCGGGTCAGGTTGGCAAGCACGCCCGGCACCATGGCCGGTGGAAAGGCGGCCGCGTAGCGTTCCATGATCCCGGCTTCGTGAAATATCCGGTCCAGCAGGTCGTGTACCGGCAACGTGCCGGTCAGTCCGCGCCAGCGCTCGAGTTGCCGGAAAACGTCTGCAAACGGCGCCTGCCTGTCAGCGGCAAGTATGGCAAGGCGCTCATACCAGGTGCCGGTTGTTAACCGGGCCAGGGGAATGAGCTGCATGCTGTCCAGGTTGAATATTGGCGAGCGCAGCACCTGTGCAAGCGCCAGATTGTCAAAGGGCGAGACCAGCAGGTTCAGCAGGGCATCCAGGTCACGCACTTCCAGGTTGTCGAGCAACCGGCTGTTGCCGGCACCGAGGTACGGAATGCCGGCAGCACGCAATGCCTGTTCATAGCAGTGCGCATGGGTGCGCTGCCGTAGCAGGATCATGACATCGGCATAGCGCATGAGCCGGCTGCTGCCATTATCAACCACCGGGGTCTGCGCCTCGATCAGTGCCCTGATCCGCCCGGCAATCTGTTCGCCTTCCAGTGTGTGTGCCGGTACCACGGCCGCGCGGTGTGGCGTCGTCAACGGGTTGCGCAATCCGGCCGTTGCATCCATGGCGCTTGCTTCGGCATGCGTGATCAGTGGCATGATTTCGACGCGCCCGTAGACCTCGGCATGGTGAGTCGTATGGGCATTGAACCCGGTCATGGTCTGGCTCAGTGGCTCACTGCCGAACACGGCATTGACGCAGTCAATAACGGCCTGTGCCGAACGCCGCGAGGCGTCCAGCGGGTAGCGTGCGGCATCAAGGTGCTGCTCCAGCCAGCCGGATGCTGCAGCCATCAGTGCCGGGTTGGCCCGCCGGAAACCGTAGATCGATTGTTTCTCGTCGCCGACCAGAAACACCGAGCGTTTGCGGTCATCCTTGCCGGCGGCGAGTTCCTGCAGCAGCGGGAGCAACAGGCGCCACTGGGTCGGGTTGGTATCCTGAAATTCATCGATCAGCAAGTGCTCGATGCGCGTATCCAGCTTGTACTGGACCCAGCTGGCATGGTCACTGCGGTTCAGCAGTTCGCAGGCGCGCCATTCAAGATCGGCGAAATCCAGCAGGCGCTGTTCCTGCTTGAGGCGCTGGTAGTCAGCCAGCAGTTGAGTGCCGGTGGCCAGCCAGTCCTGCGTCGCCAGCAGGGTGCGCCGCCGCGCCAGCCGGTCCTGCAGCCCGGTCAACTCATCGACAAGGTGCTCATTGAGTTCGAGAAAACGCTGCTCGTCGTCGCGGCCCAGTCGTTTGGCTTGCGCATTACCCGCCTTGCGCTTGCAGGGTGTCCCGCGCTTGGTGAAAAACGCCGGCAGGACGGCGTCCAGGAATGCCTGGCCCTGTTGGTCTCCGGCGAGCGTGGTGACCAGCCCGTTGGCCAGTTCGGTATTGGTCGTTGTGGTATTGCGGCCCAGCAGGGTGGCAAATTCCTGCAGGCGTTCACGCAACGCGGCCGCGGGGAACCCGGCCAGCGGGTCTTCAGCGGCGTCTATCCCCAGGGTGTGCGCCAGCCGGGCGGTCGCGGCCGCACAGGCATCCGCGGCGCCGGCGCTGTAGGCCCACCAGTCACTGCGATGGGCGATCAAGGCCTTGAGCGCCGTTTGGGTATTGGCAAGACCATGGCAGTGTTCGACCAGCCGGTCCAGTGCCTGCGCCAGCGGGCCTGACGGGTCCTGTGCGGTCTTCGCAACCAGCGCATCCCACGCGGCCTGTTCCAGCAAGCCGGTGGATTCGCTGATGTCAAATCCGGGATCGATACCGGCCTCCAGCGGGAAGCGCTGCAGCAGTTCCTGGCAGAAGGCATGAAAGGTGGTGGTGCGCAGCGGATACGGCGCATGTAACAACTCCTCATACAACCGTCGCGCCCGATCACGGGACGTCTCGCCGGCGTCGGCACCACACGCATCGAGATGCCTGTCGAGTTCATCCACCGGTGCCTGCATGAGTTCACGCAGCCGCTCGATGATGCGCTGCTGCATCTCCGCGGCCGCCTTGCGGGTGAACGTCACGGCAAGGATGCTGTCGGGGCGCACGCCGGCCAGCAGCAGGCGGATGATGCGCGTCGTCAGTAACCAGGTTTTACCGGTTCCGGCCGAGGCATGCACACTGGCATTGAGCGTCGGGTTGGCCGCCTGCAGGTAGTCCTTGTCCATCATGCGTCTGTGTCCAGCCAGGCCGCGCGGCGACACACCACGTCCATATCACAATACCGGCAGGCATCGGCATCGCCCCAGGCCGGCAGGGGCGCCCCGGTCTCGATGGCCTGCATGACTGCCACCAGTCGCTGCTGCACCGCGCGCGCCAGTTCCGCCAGGGTCTCCCCCTCAAGGGTGGCGCCACTGCCGACCGTGTTATCCAGTTGCAGGTATTCCACCCGTGTCGGGAACTGCCCGGCAAGCAGCGCATAGGACGGGAGCTGTACCTTCTCGCCACTATCGACCTCTGTCTGGCCGGGCGGTTTGCCGGTCTTGTAATCGATAATGGCCGCGCCCGAGGGGCCGCTATCCACCCGGTCGAGTCGTCCGCAGAGTGTGTGCTGCCCGTCCAGTTGCCGTTCCATGTGCAGCTCGGTGGCGCATACGTTCCAGTGTGGCTGGCGTTGTATCTGCCAGTCGATGTATGCGGGGATCAGGGCGGTCCAGCGGCGCAGCCAGGCGCGGTGCTCGAAATTGTCTTCCAGGTCACGCGTGAACACGTGCCCGGATATGTGTACCAGTGCGACTATGGCGGCTGTGCGGTTCATGGCCGTCAAGGGTTCATCGATGGGCGCCGGCCAGGCCTCCACGCCACCGTGGAAGATTTCCAGACAGCGATGCACCTTTTCGCCGTAATCGGTTTTTTGCAGTGCCTCGCTGACCACCTCGGTGGGTTTCAGACCGAGTGCGTGGTGACTGAAAAACCGGTACGGACAATCAATCAGGTTGCCGTGTGCACTGACGGACAGGGTGGCCGGCAACAGCTCACCGGGTACGGCCGGTGCCGGGTAGCCTGCGGGTTTTGGGACGGGCAACGGGTTACTGCCGCGTACCCGGGTCTGCGGGTGTTCGACCAGTTGTCCCAGGTCCGGGTGTTCCAGGTCATGCCCCCAGCCCAGTTGGTTAAATGTCTGCAGGGCTTCCAGCCAGGGGGAGGGCATGCGTGGCTCGCCGTCGGCTTCCCGGTGCCAGGTCAGCAGGATATCCGGGGCGCTTTCCAGCAGGCGGCGGAACCGGGACAGCTGCAGGGCGGTGTGTTGTGGCCACACCGGCAGTCCGAGTTCCCGGCGGACCGGGTCATTGAAGAACGGGGTGGCGGCGACGCCAGCCGGCAGGTGTTCGCGATCGCAGGCGCCGATCACCAGGCCGGCGAAGCGGCCCAGCCGGGCCTGTTCCAGCGTCAGTAACCACACCGGGCTGTTGGTGGTGGCCGGATGAAAGTCGTGGCGTTCCAGTGCGGCGCCGAACCAGGCGCGAAACTCGGTCCAGCACAGGCGTACCGCACTGGGTACGGCTGCATCGTATAACAGTTGCCACTCATGCAGGATGCGCTGGCCCGCCGGGTCCGCCTCGAAGGCCGCCCACATGCCCAGCCCGGTCAGGCTGTCACGCAGACGCTGCAGCAGGTCGGCCGGGGCGGCCCGGTCTTCGTGGAGGACTTCCCGCAGGGGATCGGCGGCCTGGTCCAGCCGGTTGAGGAGTTGTTGCAGATCGGTCGCTGTATTGCGTGACCAGGCACCGGGCAGGCGCTGCCGGCGCAACTCGATGTGCCGGCGGTAACGGTCCAGCCCGCGAGCGATATTTTCATGCTGAATGATGTCCTGTTCGAGCCGGTACACGGTGCGGCGCAGCGGTTCCGGCTCGTCCTCCGGGAAACAGAAGGGTGACTTGAGGACATCCAGCAACGGCTGGTGGGCAAAGTCTTCCTCGATGGTCTCCAGCCAGCGCTCCAGTGCCGCGGCCGCGCTCGTGGTCGACAGGGCCCAGCCACCACGGTCCTGCAACTCGATACCGGCGCGTTCCAGCAGGGCGCGCACCCGGCGCGCCAGCCGGCGGTCTTCCGTCACGATACCGACCGGACGGCGTTCATCGAGCAGCCACTGCCGCACCTGCAGGTCGATGGCGCGGGCCTCCTGTTCCGGCGAGTGTGCCGTGAACACCGCCAGTGGCCCGGCCAGCGGGGAGTCGTTGAAACTATCGGCGAGGCGCGCGGCACGTTCCGGCATGGGCGGGGTGCGTGCCTGGAAGATGGCCTCGAGGCAGGTCGCGGCCGGGGTGGCGGGCGTTGCTGCTGGTGGCAGCAGCCGGCTGATGGGGGTGTCGGCACTGGCCGGCTGCGGGTAGAGCAGGCAATGCGCCTGACCGGCATCGAGCAGGGCAGTGACCCAGTCGACTTCCGCCGCGCTGAAGCTGTCAAACCCGGCAATGAATACGGTGTGTTGTGATGCTGCGTCGCGACTCAGGGCCAGTTGTTCGATGTGCGCCATGCCGGGGTCAATCAGGTGCATGGCGCCGAGTTGCATATGCCAGGCAATCCACAGGCGGTGTACGACGCCGGCCTCCATCCCGAGCGGTTCCGGCAGGCGCTCGTCGATCCCGTAGGCCGTGCGCAGTTGTTCGATGAAGTGCTCGAGGTCCGCCGGCACCGGCACCCGGTGGACCGTCAGTTCCTCGAACAGCGCGGCCAGGCTGGCAGCGATCTGCCACGGATTGCTGCCAGCGAACACGACCGGGTGCTGTTGCAGCACGTCCACCAGGATGAGTTCACGGCGTGCGCGCCCCGGAATCTGTGCGGGCAGCGGACAGGTGTCCGCCAGCCAGTGATCCAGTGTGCTGATGACCGGTCCCAGCAGTGCCGCATGGCCATGGTCTTCGGCCTGTTGCAACAGCTGCAGGCGCAAGCGCGGGGCAAACTGCAGGTCGGGCAGCAGGACAACGCTGCCGGTCAGGTCCGGCAGGGTCTCCGCCTGTTCAATGAGGAGACGGGCGGTGACTTCGAGAATGTCATCACCCGCCGGGACGGCAAGAACCTTTCCTTGATTATGCGTCACAGGAAGTCATCTGAAACCGGTCAATGTCAATGTGCAGTGATGTCAGGTAGTTGCTTCCTCCCTGAGGAGGGTGTTAATGCGGCAGGTAATCAGCGTTCCAGCTGCTTCAGCTTGTCCGGTTTGCCTTCCCACTCGGCGGCATCCGGCGGGGCGTCTTTCATCTGGGTGATGACCGGCCAGTCACGAGATAATTCGGCGTTGAGTTCCAGGAACTGCTCCTGTCCATCCGGGATGTCATCCTCGGCAACGATGGCATTGATCGGGCACTCCGGTTCGCACAGGGTGCAGTCGATACATTCATCCGGGTCGATGACCAGGAAGTTCGGGCCCTCGTGAAAACAGTCGACCGGGCAGACTTCGACACAATCGGTGTACTTGCACTTGATACAGTTTTCCAGCACTACAAAGGTCATTGATCTCTCTCCAGGGTATCCATGCCGCCCATCAGTCCGTATCAGGATTCTCCTGAGGTAGGCATGCTAACTATCTGTCTTGTAAAATGAATAGTAACCTGTTGCATGGGTGTTGAACAGCCTCCGGCAATGCTCAGCCGTTGAGCTTCTGCCGTGAAAGTTCCTTCAAAGTATACAGAACCTGCTGCGCTTGTTGCGGGGTCATGCTGTCCGGGTCAATGCCGTCCAGTGCCTCGACGACGGGGTGCTCGACCGGGGTGTTGAACAAGTCCGGCTGGGTGAGCGCGCGGGTGTTGTGTGACGCTGGTGCGGCGGACTTCTCGAGCTCCTCAAGCCGCGTTCTCGCTTTGGCAATCACCGCGCCCGGTATCCCGGCCAGCGCGGCTACGTGCAGTCCGTAACTGCGGTCCGCGGCGCCGTCCCTGACGGCATGCAGGAAGACGATGTGGTCCTCGTGTTCGACGGCGTCGAGATGGACATTGGCAATGCCGTCAATGCTGTCGGGCAGGGTGGTCAGTTCAAAGTAGTGGGTGGCAAACAGGGTGAATGCACGCACGCGGACAGCGAGGTCAACGGCGCAGGCCCACGCCAGTGACAGGCCGTCATAGGTGCTGGTGCCTCGGCCGATTTCGTCCATCAGCACCAGGCTGTGCTGCGTTGCATTATGCAGGATATTGGCGGTTTCCGTCATCTCGACCATAAAGGTCGAGCGTCCACCGGCGAGATCATCGGAGGCGCCGATGCGGGTAAAGATCCGGTCCACCGGTCCGATCACCGCCCGGTCCGCCGGGACAAAACAGCCGATGTGCGCCAGCAGCACGATCAGTGCTGTCTGGCGCATGTAGGTGGACTTACCCCCCATATTCGGGCCGGTGATGACCAGCATGCGCTGTTTGGCATTCAGCCGGGTATCGTTGGGTACAAAGGCATCATCCAGCAGTTGCTCGACGACCGGGTGACGCCCGCCCTCGATGGTGATGCCGGGGCGTGCATCGAGCACCGGGCAGGACAGGTTTAATGCGATGCTGCGTTCGGCAAAGGTAGTCAGTACATCCAGTTCGGCGAGCGCCCCGGCGCATTCGCCCAGCGCACCCAGTGCACCGGTCAGTGTTTCCAGCAGGTCGTTGTAGAGTCTTTTTTCCAGCGACAGGGCGCGTTCCCGGGCGCTCAGGACCCGGTCCTCGTGTTCCTTGAGTTCCGGCGTAATGTAGCGTTCGACCGCCTTGAGTGTCTGGCGCCGCTGGTAGTCGAGCGGCACCTTGTCCGCCTGCTGGCGGCTGATTTCTATATAGAAGCCATGCACCCGGTTGTAGCTGATCTTGAGCCCGGGGATGCCGCTGCGCTCGCGCTCGCGGGTCTCCATCTCGACCAGTCCCCGGTCGCCATGTTCGCTCAGGCTGCGGTAGTCGTCGAGTTGCGCGTCGTAGCCCGGTGCAATCACGCCACCGTCACGGACCAGCAGTGGCGGCGCGTCGATGATGGCCTGCTCGAGCAGGGCACAGGTATCGGGATACTCGCCGATGCGCCGCGCGATGTCAGCCAGTAGCGGGTCGTCACTGCCGGCCAGTGGCTGCTGCAGACCAGGCAGTACTTTCAGGGTGTCGCGCAGCCCGCTGAGGTCGCGCGGGCGGGCGGATTTCAGGGCAATGCGTGCGAGGATGCGTTCGATGTCCACGCAGTGACGCAGCCGCTCGTGCAGGTCCTCGTGGCGCTGGTCGGTGCACAGGTAATCGATGCACTGGTAGCGGGTCTTCAGGGTGGCCTGGTGGCGCAAGGGCCGGTGCAACCAGCGTCGCAACAGGCGGCCACCCATGCTGCTGGCGGTGTGATCGAGTACGGCCAGCAAGGTGTGCTTGCCATCGGTGTTTGTCGTGGCTTCCAGCTCCAGATTGCGACGCGTCACGGCATCCAGCACCAGGCCCTCGGCATGTGCTTCGACGTACAGTCCGCGTAAATGCGGCAGGGCCGTGCGCTGGGTGTTGCGGGCGTACTGCAACAGGCACCCGGCCGCGCCGATGGCGCAGGCAAGTTTCTCACAACCAAACCCGGACAGGTCACGGGTGCCGAATTGCGCGTTCAGCTGGCGCCGGGAACTGTCGGTATCGAATAGCCAGGGGGCCTGGCGGCGTAGCCCGGTGCGTTCGGACAAAGCGGCCGGGAGCGTCACGGACTCGTTGACAAGCAGCTCGGTCGGTTGCAGACGTTCCAGTTCCGCCAGCAGGGTTTCCTCGCCCTGGAATTCCTGCACATGAAAGCGACCACCGGCGAGGTCGAGTGCCGCCAGTCCCCAGGTGTTTGCATCCTGGTTGACGGCCACCAGCAGGTTGTCGTGGCGGTCGTCCAGCAGCGCTTCTTCGGTCACGGTTCCCGGGGTGATAATCCGGGTGACGGCACGATCAACCGGCCCCTTGCCGGCGCCGGGTTCGCTGACCTGTTCGCAGATGGCCACGGATTCCCCCTGGCGGACCAGGCGGCCGAGATACTGGTCAGCGGCATGTACCGGCACCCCGGCCATCGGGATCGGTGCGCCGGCTGACTGGCCCCGGGAGGTCAGCGTGATATCCAGCAGGCCGGCCGCGCGCCGGGCATCGTCATAAAACAGTTCGTAGAAGTCGCCCATCCGGTAGAACAGCAGGATATCCGGGTGCTCTGACTTGATACCGAGATACTGCTGCATCATCGGCGTGTGGCTGGGGGTCGCGCCTGACATGGCGGGCAAGTCTACCGCATCAGAAATCGTTTGCGCAGATTGACATTCTTTGAAAGGTGTTGCGAGATCATGTTTGTAACCGTGATCAGGCAATGGCATGCGGTTAAACCAAAGGCATACACGTTATAGGGAAAGAGGAGAGCAGGGAGGGCCGTGCGCACCTGCAAGAGCATGTAAGCCGTTGATTCATGGCGTGCAGGATGCACCCTACTGCCTGGCAGAAATTCCTGTCACAATCGCTTGAATAGAGCGTCCAGGAGGCGGTGGTTGTGTGAAAGAATTAAATGTCTGAACTGAAGAAGCAGCGTAGGTCGGATTAGCGCAGCGTAATCCGACGTTGAATTGTCGGGTTACGGCGCTACGCGCCTAACCTGACCTACTGGCTGGTTGACATTCCGTAGGAGCGGCCCTGGCCGCGAACAGCGCCTTGTTCTCCTGGGTTCGCGGCCAGGGCCGCTCCTACCTGTGTCAATTGATTAGGTAAGTCTCAATAATCAGCGTTCTTGACTAAACGAATGTCCGAACTGAAAAAACTGGCCACACAGCTTGGCGAGGTCCTGCAACAGCGCGGCTGGCTGCTGGCCGCGGCCGAGTCCTGTACCGGCGGCTGGATCGCCAAGTGCTGTACGGATATTGCCGGCAGCTCGACCTGGTTTGACCGCGGTTTCGTCACCTACAGCAATGTCGCCAAGCAGGAAATGCTGAGTGTTAACGCAAAAGTAATTGCAGTCGAGGGCGCCGTCAGCGAGGCTACGGTGGTCGCCATGGCCCGTGGCGCACTGGAATACTCACGGGCCGATGTCGCGGTTGCGGTCAGCGGTATTGCCGGTCCCGGCGGGGGCCGGCCGGGCAAGCCGGTCGGCCTGGTGTGGTTTGCCTGGGTGACGCGTGCCGGGGCGCCACAGGTGAAGTCTTGTCAGTTCGACGGTGATCGGGATGCGGTGCGGCGCCAGGCCGTGATGGAGGCGCTGCAGGGGCTGCTGGATGCCGCAAACGCCTGAACCCACCCGCCGCCTGTTTTTTGCCCTGTGGCCGGATGCCGCAGTTCGCGAGGCGCTGGCCACGGTATCGGGCCAGCAGCTGCGCCGGGTAAAACGTGTGCCGCCGGCCAATCTACACCTCACGCTGGTGTTTGTCGGGCCGGTCACGGAACCGGTTCAGCAATGCCTGGAGGCGGGGGCCGGGCGTATCGTGGCGCCCCCGTTTGATTTGCAGGTGGACCATGCCGGGCACTGGCCACGTCCCCGCATTAGCTGGATCGGGCCAACCCGGATTCCGGCAGGGTTATGGACCCTGGTCACTGCCCTGCGGGAGGCGCAGGCGGCCTGCGGACTGGAACCTGAAATACACCCCTACCAGCCGCATGTCACCCTGGCCCGCAAGACACCGTCGGCGTCCGTGGTCGGGGAATTCGGGCCGATCCACTGGTCAATCAGACAGTTCAGCCTGGTCGAGTCAGTCACTGACCCGGCCGGCGTAAGATATCTGCCACTGCGCGGCTGGGCGCTAGAGGGTCAGTGACTTCTGTGTGATAATCCGGGCACCGATAACGCCCGCTGCAGGGCAACCGCTGGAGGAGCCAGATGGAAGACAATAAACGCAAGGCATTGAGTGCGGCGTTGAGCCAGATCGAGAAACAGTTCGGCAAGGGCGCCGTCATGCGGATGGGTGACGTGACCGCGGTGAGTGATGCCGACGTGGTCTCTACCGGTTCACTCGGCCTCGATGTGGCCCTCGGCATTGGTGGCCTGCCACGCGGGCGGGTCATCGAAATCTACGGACCGGAATCTTCGGGCAAGACCACACTGACCCTGCAAGTGATCGCCGAAGCCCAGAAGACCGGTGGCACGGCTGCCTTTGTGGACGCCGAGCATGCGCTGGACCCGGTGTATGCCGCAAAACTCGGTGTTGATGTCGATGAACTGCTGGTATCGCAGCCGGACACCGGGGAGCAGGCACTCGAGATCACCGATATGCTGGTGCGTTCCGGTTCCATCGACGTGGTGGTGGTCGATTCCGTTGCGGCCCTGACCCCCAAGGCCGAAATCGAGGGCGACATGGGGGATTCGCACATGGGGCTGCAGGCGCGCCTGATGTCACAGGCGCTGCGCAAGCTGACCGGTAACATCAAACGCTCCAACACCATGGTGATTTTCATTAACCAGATCCGTATGAAGATCGGTGTCATGTTCGGTAACCCGGAAACCACGACCGGGGGTAACGCGCTCAAGTTCTATGCCTCCGTGCGCATGGATATTCGCCGCATCGGCGCCATCAAGAAGGGGGATGAAATTATCGGCAACGAGACCCGTGTCAAGGTGGTAAAGAACAAAATGGCGCCGCCGTTTCGGCAGGCCGAGTTCCAGATTCTCTACGGTGCCGGCATTTCCCGGGAAGGTGAAATCATCGACCTGGGTGTCAAGCACGGTTTCGTCGAAAAATCCGGTGCCTGGTACAGTTATAACGGTGACCGGATCGGGCAGGGCAAGGAAAACGTGCGCCAGTTCCTGAAAGACAATCCGGACATTGCTGCGGAGATCGAGGTCAAGGTGCGGGCCGAACTGTTGCCATCCACGGCACCACCTGATGCGCCGTCCGAACAGCCGGAGGAAGCCGCCGCTGAGGCCTGAAGCGGACGCCGGTCCGCTCGAAGTCCGGAAGTCCGCGCTGGACCTGCTGGCGCGCCGGGAACACAGTGAGCAGGAACTGTCACGCAAGCTGTCTGTCAGGAATTTTGCACCGGAACTGATCGAGTCCACGCTCGCCGGGCTGGTCGACGAGGGCTTGCTGGATAACGCCCGTTTTGCAGAATCCTTTGTCCATTCCCGCTATCAGCGTGGCCAGGGTCCGCACAAGATCCGGGCGGGACTGCGCGAACGCGGTATCGAAGACGAGCTGGCCACCGCCTGTCTCGAAGACGGCGAACTGCGCTGGTCCGAGCTGGCGCAACAGGTCCGCGAAAAACGCTTCGGCTCCGGGCAGCCGGCCAACTACAAGGAACGCACCCGGCAGATGCGGTTTCTCCGGCAGCGTGGATTTTCCAGTGAGCAGATCAACGAGGCGTTCAAGGGTTATGACTGAACTTCTGGTGACACAGGTTTGTGTCATTGAATCAGAAAAGCATAAAAATGTATCCCCTCTCCCCCTGGGAGGGGGTCAGGGAGAGGGGGTAAAAATTTTCCATGGTTCAGCAAATGGCCGAAGTTTCCAAAAGTATTCCAATCCGCTTCAATTCCCTGAATAATATCAACCTGATACCGTTAACCGGCTGAATCGCTCGTGCCCATGACCAGTAGTGCAGAACTCCGGCAGGCATTCCTTGAGTACTTCAGGGAGCATGACCACGAAATCGTGGCGTCGAGTTCGCTCGTGCCCGTTAATGATCCCACGCTGTTGTTCGTCAATGCCGGCATGGTGCAATTCAAGGAAGTCTTCCTCGGCAAGGAACAACGTGGCTATGTGCGGGCGACCAGCAGCCAGCGTTGTGTACGCGCGGGTGGCAAGCATAATGATCTTGAGAACGTTGGTTACACCGCACGCCATCACACCTTTTTTGAAATGCTGGGTAACTTCAGCTTCGGTGATTATTTCAAGCGCGAGGCCATCACCTATGCCTGGGAGTTTCTTACCGGTGTACTGGCTATTCCGGCCGAAAAACTCTGGGTCACGGTATTCGAGGACGACGCAGAGGCCGCCGATATCTGGCTCAATGAGATCGGCGTTGCCCCGCAACGCTTTGCACGGATCGGTGCGAAAGACAACTTCTGGTCCATGGGTGAGATTGGCCCCTGCGGTCCCTGTACCGAAATCTTCTACGACCACGGGCCGGAAATTCCGGGCGGGCCGCCGGGTACCCCGGAAGAAGACGGTGACCGTTACGTGGAGATCTGGAACCTGGTATTCATGCAGTATGACCGCGACCAGGACGGTAACCTGAACCCGTTGCCGCGGCCCTCGGTCGATACCGGTATGGGCCTGGAACGGCTGGCGGCCGTGATGCAGGGCGTACACAGCAACTATGATATCGACCTGTTCAGACACCTGATCGCACAGGCCGCTACGGTCACCGGCACCACGGACCTGCAGCACAACTCACTCAAGGTGATCGCGGATCACATTCGCTCCTGTGCCTTTCTCATCGTGGATGGCGTGGTGCCGTCGAACGAGGGACGCGGTTATGTCCTGCGGCGCATCATTCGACGCGCCATCCGGCATGGCTATCAGCTCGGCATCAAACAGCTGTTTTTCAGCCAACTGGTCAGCCCGCTGTGTGACGAGATGGGCTCGGCCTACCCGGAACTGCCGGAGAAGCGCGCCCAGGTCGAACGTGTGCTGCTGACAGAAGAGCAACGCTTTGCAGAAACCCTGGAGCAGGGGATGCGCATCCTGGAAGACAGCCTGAGCGGGCTTGCCGGCAACATCATCCCCGGCGCCATCGTGTTCAAGCTGTACGATACCTATGGCTTCCCGGTTGATTTGACGGCCGATTTTGCGCGGGAGCGTGATCTGGTAGTCGACACGCAGGGCTTTGAGCGCGAGATGGCTGCGCAACGCAAACGCGCGCGCGCGGCCAGCCGGTTTGCAGCGGATTATTCGGGTGGCCTGGACGTTGAAGGCGCCACCGGGTTTACCGGTTATGATCGGCTCGAGGATTCCGCGACCGTGGTCGCGGTGTTCCGTGAGGGGCAGCCGGTCGATGCGCTGAATAGCTTCGATGCCGGCGTCGTGGTGCTGGATCACACCCCGTTTTACGCCGAGTCCGGCGGGCAGGTCGGTGACCAGGGCATGCTGGCATCATCCGATGGACGTTTTGTGGTGACGGATACGCAAAAACAGGGGGGCGGGACCTTTATTAATATTGGTAGCGTGGAACAGGGCTGCATTCGCAGCGGCGATCACATCGAGGCACTGGTTGATGCGCAGCGCCGGCAGGCCACAATACTGAACCACTCCGGTACTCATCTGCTGCACGCGGCCTTGCGGTCAGTCCTCGGTGATCACGTACAGCAAAAGGGCTCGCTGGTTGATCCTGACCGGCTGCGGTTTGACTTTGCACATTTTGAACCGCTCACGCGTGCTCAGCTGGATGCGATCGAAAACCTGGTCAACCGGCAGATTCGCACCAATGCAGATGCCGAAACCCGTGTCATGTCCATGGACGCTGCACTGTAATCCGGGGCCATGGCGCTGTTTGGCGAGAAATACGTAGACGAGGTACGTGTTCTCTCGATCGGCGAGTTCTCGGTCGAACTGTGTGGTGGCACCCACGTAAGACACGCCGGCGACATCGGCCTGCTGAAAATTATCTCGGAAACCGGCATCGCCGCCGGGGTCCGGCGCATCGAGGCCGTCACCGGCGAGCGTGCGTTGCAATGGGTGTCTGAGAACGAGCAGCGCTTGCAGCGGATCGCCGGACTGGTCAAGGGCAGCCCGGATGATGCGGAAGACAAGGTTGGCCAGTTGCTCGAGAAAAACCGCAAGCTCGAGAAAGAGCTGCAACAGTTGAAAGGCAAACTGGCCAGCAGCCAGGGCAGTGACCTGGTAGACCGGGCGGTTGATATCAACGGCATCAAGGTGCTTGCGGCCCGGCTGGACGGTGCCGATTCAAAGATCCTGCGCGAGACCATGGACCAGCTGAAGAACAAGCTCGGATCAGCAGCCGTAGTGCTCGGGACAGTGAATGCTGACAACAAGGTCAGCATTATCGCGGGGGTCACCAGGGACCAGACCGAGCATCTCAAGGCCGGCGAGTTGGTCAACGCGGTAGCCAGTCAGGTTGGCGGCAAGGGGGGCGGGAGGCCAGACATGGCCCAGGCCGGTGGCAATCAGCCGGAGAACCTGGATGCCGCACTCGATTCTGTTGCCGACTGGGTTCAGACGCAGCTATCCGCCTGAAAATTACAATATCGCAGGTCGGGTCAGGCGCGACAGCGCCGTAACCCGACGCAGTGCTACCAACCATGTCGGGTAATGCGGCTAACACCGCTAGCCCGGACTACGTGAAGAATTATGGCATTAATCGTTCAAAAATACGGCGGTACCTCGGTCGCCAGTCCCGAACGTATCGGGCATGTCGCCGACAAGGTTGCCGGCTGGCGCAGCAAGGGTAACGATGTTGTGGTCGTGGTCTCGGCCATGAGTGGCGAGACGGACCGTCTGTTGTCGCTGGCCGGCGCCATCACGGACTCTCAGTCACCCCGTGAACTGGATGTGCTGCTGGCAACCGGTGAACAGGTAACGATTGCTTTACTCAGTATGGCGCTCGAAGACCGGGGTTGCCCGGCGCGTTCCTACACTGGAGCACAAGTGCATATCCGTACTGACAGCGCGCATAACAAGGCACGCATCCGCGGAATCGAGGACAAACATATTCATACCGATCTGGCCGCAGGACGCGTGGTGGTCGTTGCCGGATTCCAGGGTGCGGATGACCACGGCAATATAACCACGCTGGGTCGTGGTGGGTCGGATACCACGGCTGTCGCACTCGCCGCAGCTCTCAAGGCCGATGAGTGCCAGATTTATACGGATGTGGCCGGGGTATACACCACCGATCCGCGTGTTGTGCCGGAAGCACGTCTACTCGACAGAATTACTTTCGAAGAGATGCTGGAAATGGCCAGTCTGGGTTCCAGAGTACTGCAGATCCGTTCGGTCAGTTTTGCCGGTCGTTACAATGTTCCGTTACGTGTCCTGTCTTCGTTTGAAGAAGGCGAGGGCACGCTGATTACTTACGAGGATGAAACTATGGAGCAGGCACTGATATCCGGTATTGCGTTTAATCGCGATGAGGCCAAGCTGACTATCGTAGGTGTACCTGATACACCCGGTGTCGCACACCGGTTGCTGGGCCCGATTGCCAAGGCCAATATCGAGGTCGACATGATTCTCCAGAATGTGGCGCCGGATGGCACGACCACGGATTTTACGTTTACGGTAAACCGGAATGACTACAAAAAGGCCCTGACGATTCTCGAGAAAACCGCCAAAGCGATGGGGGCAAGGGAGGTTTCCGGGGATGACAAGATAGTGAAAATATCACTGGTAGGCGTAGGAATGCGTTCCCATGCGGGTATCGCCTCAACCATGTTCGAGGCGCTGGCCAATGAAGGGGTCAATATTCGCATGATATCAACCTCGGAAATCAAGGTTTCCGTGGTGGTTGATGAAAAATACCTGGAACTGGGTGTGCGGACTTTGCATGACACTTTCAAGCTGGCACAGCCGGACTCAATTTAGACCTGATATAAAAACCTTATCAAATAATCATTGTTTTTAGAGTCTTTCCAACTTATTGTTTTGAGGTTGTTTGTTCGAAAACGGTAATAAAAATAAAGAGTACGGCCTATTAATTATGAGGTCGAAACTCAACTAAAAAGCTCCTGTCTACTAGACTGTCTCATAAGAGCAAAGGCGGGAACGTAATTTTAACAAGGAGTTGATAGATGTTAATTCTAACTAGAAGAGTGGGAGAGACGTTGATGGTAGGTGATGATGTCACGGTGACCGTCCTTGGAGTCAAAGGCAACCAGGTCAGGATTGGGGTGAATGCGCCCAGAGATGTGGCTGTCCATCGCGAAGAAATTTACGAACGTATCAAACAGGAGCAGAACGAGGCGTAAAATACAGGCATCTCCTGACCGGAACAATTCGCCAGGTTGTCTGCGGCGGCGGCTTTACCTCACCTGATAGCAACGGTATGCTACGCCGGTCTAACCGGCGGGAGTCGTATAGTTGTGCCTGGATAACAGGACCCGGGAGAGGTGGCCGAGTGGCTGAAGGCGCTCCCCTGCTAAGGGAGTATGGGTTAACAGCCCATCGAGGGTTCGAATCCCTCCCTCTCCGCCAATCTTTGGGTATAATCCCCTTCCATTTCAAAAAGCGCCCGTAGCTCAGCTGGATAGAGTACCTGGCTACGAACCAGGCGGTCGGGAGTTCGAATCTCTCCGGGCGCGCCAATT
>Ga0114931_10000575_pt1 | contig 44577 bp, 34 predicted proteins | sample 2SBtaG_FD_89579 | JGI IMG/M metagenome (GOLD analysis project Ga0114931, IMG submission 89579) | Deep subsurface microbial communities from Kolumbo volcano to uncover new lineages of life (NeLLi) - 2SBTROV14_V59a metaG | ecosystem: Environmental > Aquatic > Marine > Volcanic | place: Kolumbo... | reverse complement strand
CTGTACTGAAAACGGCGTTTTGGTGGGTTCCGGGCATGGACCTGCAAGACGCGTGTTCACCGTGAATCGCGTGTGAATATCAGGGGAGAGGTTTTGGGGTTTTGCTCGATAACTACACGCGGACGACACGACATGGGCTCGAGCATACCCGACGTATCGGGCATCGTTTTTCCCGTGTTCGTTGATAAACGAGATACAAGCTCAGGAGCGAATTGTGATGCGACAGAATCTTTGCTATGCCTTCGCCGGGCTCATCGCTGTTTCGGCGATCGGATGTTATTCCCCGGGAGAAAACACGTTTCCATCGACCGAGCGCGCCCAGCGCAGGATGCGTGCGACGCGGCAACATGCCCATCGGCATCTGGCGGACATGGTGGACAACGGCATGCTTCACGATATGGCCATCGTCGATGAGCACTTCGTACCCCATACGTCCGAGTTGAATGGAACGGGGGCGGCAAGACTGGAGCGCATGGCGGTTCTTCTCAACAGCTACGGGGGAACCGTTCGTTACGACTCGCGCAGTGCGGATGCGGAAATGATCGCCGATCGGATTGCACACATTCGCGAGTACCTTGAGGTTTCCGGGTGCGACATGAGTCGCGTAAGGGTCGAATCGATGATGAGCGGCGGGTATGGAGTGCGTGCGGTTCGGGCGATCGAAAATGACGACACGGGCACGGCTGCCACGGAGCAAACCACGCCGTCTTCGTCTTCTTCGTCGTCTTCGTTGTCGCCGACGTTGTCGTCCCCTTCGGGAAACTAAATCAATCGTCCTTGCAAGAGAGGTGACTTAAGCTATGCAAAGATCAGTCAGAATTGTCGCGGCGTTGGTCGCCGTACTCATGGTTGGCGGTTGTCAAAAGCCCGACGTGACCGCCGGACGGATGATGCAGTACCCGGGTGTGTCTCAGTATGCGAAGATGCAACCGCGTTCGATTCCCGAGGCGGCTGCTCCCAAGATTCTACCGCAAACGCATTTTGCGGTAGGAATGATGTTTGAGGAGCAAGGAAATGTCGGGAAGGCGATTACGCAGTATCGCAAAGCGGTTGCGCTCAACCACAAGTATGTGGCGGCCTATCATCACCTGGGGCGCATGTACAGTATCAGCGGTCAGCACGAGCGCGCGATCAAGGCGATGACCCGCGCGGTCGAAATCAAACCGGACAACGCGATTCTGCACAACGATCTGAGTTTCGAGTATATGTTCGCGGGGCGTTGGAATGACGCCGAACGTTCCCTTCGTCGAGCGATCAAGCTTCGCCCGACGATGGCCCGGGCGTATATCAACCTTGCGCTCGCTTTGAGTAAACAGGGTCGCTTCAACGAAGCGCTCACAACGTTTCGCAAGGTGCTACCCGAAGCGGATGCCTATTACAATCTCGGGTTGCTCTATCGCGGGAACAAAGAATACGCCAGCGCCGCCGACGCGTTTCGCCACGTACTGGCGATCAACAAGGACTTCGCGGTGGCGCAAACGCAACTGGACGAGATGATGGCGAAGCTGAACGTCGCCTCACCTTCCGAGTCTCAGCCTGTCGGGGCTTTTTTTGCGCAGTCCCCGGGAGATATCGCGCGACAGACCACTTCGCACGCGATTTTGGACTTGCGGGACGATCCCGATTCTATGCCCGTGTTCCAAGAGACATCGAAGTCTGCGGTTGTTACGCCTGTTTTGACGCCGCCGGCTAAGGCGTCTCTGATGGAGGAAGCGGTTCCGAACTCGGACCATACTTCCACTGTGTCGAAGCGCAGCTCGAACTTGGTGGACGATCTTGTCAGGTCGATTCTGCCCAGCTCTGCCGGCGCGGCCCATCGGGAACCGATGCCGAAAAACCACGTGGAACGAGTTGAACCATTCCTGGCTGAAACCGAGCAACTTGACGAGCAGAAAGAGCGTGCGCGGCAGACATTGATCAAGACGATTGATGACGCGATCAAGGCGCAGGTCGCCTCGTCGAGACGGGCAGCGCCCGTTGTGGAAGCGGAAGATGATGTGGTCGCGGCGATCGGCGGCGGGGAAACATGTGATCCGTTTGACCTGTTTGTCCCACGGTTTACACGGGGGGCACCGTTTTACGATCAGATCGAAATTGAGCAGGACTCCTTTGTGACCGACGAAGAATTCGTCGAAGACGATCAAGAGGAAGTCAAGTTGGCCGATGCGCCGATGGCCGATCCAAGTGAGGACTACCGAACGGACGAGGAGTTCGTCGAAGAAACTTCGCCGCGTGTCGAATGGGATCAGCAAATCGTTACGCTCGACGAGTTGGTAGAGATCATGGACAACGAGCGCCGGTGTTTCGAGGAAAGCGAATTCGCGGATGTTGCACCGGATTGGCCGATTATCGATTCACTCGCTTATTCGCCGGTTGAATACGATTCCCAGTTGTATGAATCCCAGCGCAACTGGTGGGCGGACTACCTTCGCAGTCAAGATGAGCTTGACGCACGCGCAAAAGAAGTCACCGCAATGTTGGACGCGTCGAAGTCGCATGATACGAAATCACGGTTGTCTGCGCTGGAAAAAAGCGTAGTGTCGGTGGCCAGGCAGGTGGCACGTCGCAAAGCGACGGCCAGGCGCCATGCAGAAGCCCGACGCCGCGCCGAAGCAAACGCAGTAGAGGCAGCGCAATCAACGCTGCAACGTAATCGTGGTGTTACACGAGGTGACGTATTGCAGGGCGGCGGGAGTTCGCGCAGCGGTACGTCGGCGCGAGCTTTGCGAATGCGCAAGGATCACGATGTTGTCCTGGGTCCGACGGTTTTTTCCAGTCCTTACGGTCCTCCGGCCATCGAAGCGAGCGATCGAGACATCGGCGCGGTGAAGCGAGCGGATCGCACCGCCCGTGAAGCTCGACAGGCACGGGTTCAAACGGTTCGTCGTGGGGTGGAGATGGATTGGCGAAAGAGGTTCCGAAAGCTCAATGTCATTGCGTCTATCGTGTCCAACGATATCGTTTGCATCCACGACGAGGGTAAGGAGCGACGGCGCGGGTCGCTTGTTGAACTGGATGGGCAAACGGATGGGCTGGCTGCGACGGGGCGAGAGCGGGATACGGTCACCACTTTTCCGGCATCGCTGCAGCAGATGAATTATCATGGTGTGGAACCGCACAAGTAGTACGAGTTAACGGTTCCGATCGCACCCATGCGGGGGGCGTTGGTTCCATGACAATCTTTTCTGCATCAGGGCGTGCTCGAGTTGGGTACGCCCTTTTTGTATCGGGGGGGATTGAAGTAGCAGTGGTACGTTGGCGCGCGAAAAAGAGGCCCGGTGGGGTGGACCGGGCCTTGGGGGAACCGACCCATGGGGGGGACGGGTCGGTAAGTGGACGTTCGGAACAATCGGTATTGTCTTTGATATCGGTTGTGAAGGCAAGAGAAATCTTGCAAAAAAACTTCACAGTGCCATTGCATATCATGTCTTGAAATTCGTCCGTGGCTATGGCGTCCGGCAAAAACTGCGCGTAAGATGCGAGAAATACAAGGTTTGGAAAACTGTGGTGGACTCAAAGGAGGCAGGTGGATGATGAAATGTCAGGACTGTGAATTGTTTCGCCGGTTGGCGGACGGTTCGCCTGAGCTTCTCTGCGACCCGTTTTCCAACATCAAGGAACCCGAGTGTTTGCAAAAGTGGCAGGTTGTGCAGCTTGGTGTCATCGCCGAGTCACACAAAGCGACGCTGGAGATGTATCGTCGCCTGGCGCCGTTGCAGGAAAAGATGTTCCGGCATGTGGAGCGAGAGATTGACGAAGCTGAAGATGCCGATCGTTGGAAGTACCAGGATGACGAGGAAGATGACGAACCGGATTTGCCGTGGCGATGATCTCGGCTACTTGTAGTAGAAACTCATGATCAACGTGTCGCCATAGTTTCCGTCGTTTTTCGCAAAATCGTCTTTCAGTCTTGCCTCAACGTTGAAGCCCATTGAGCGATAGAGTCCGATCGCGCGCTCGTTTCCGTCGAAAACCTTCAGGTACATTTTGTGGAGGTTGCAGGTTCGCCCCCACTCGATCAGGAGGTTCATCAGCTTGCGCCCCAGCCCTTTTCCCCAGAAGTCTTTGAGAATGGAGAGTCCAAGCTCCGCGTGATGCGCGTATCTTTTGAACTCAGGGGAACCGGCTCCCGCGATTGCGACAATCGCCCCTTTTGCTTCGGCGACGAGCAGGATGCTTGCGTGTTTGGTCTGTTGCTCGTGGATGAAGTTTCGCTCCCATTGCTCATCCTTGTCAAACTCTCCGGGCATGTAGTTCAACCATTGGGACTCGGCGTGCATTTTCGGTAGTAGTGTACACAGCTCGGACGCGTCGTCCTCACGCATGGCGCGAATGGTGCATTCGTCGGTGCCACCTAATGCGAAGGTCGTCGGCAGTTCGATAGAGGAAGTCCCGGTCATGGTCGCGCGAGTCTATCGCGATTATCGTGAGAACGCCAGTCTCGTTTTGGAGGATCCGTGACGACATCGACGGTCTTATCTTGCGGTGTAACGATGGAAGTCTTGTCCCGTCTTCCGCGTCAATCTGATTCCGCCGACGCGCCGATAAAGCCGCGCGGACTAAAGTCGGCTCGCTGCGTCCCCCCCTTTACGCGGCTCGCTGTGTTACCGATTCTGTCCCCCCCTTACAAGGGGGGATACAGGGGGGTCACCGGGTTTTCGCCGTGCGATTCGTGCCTCCGTTGATTCTGTCATACGCCCCGTTTTGGAGCTTCGGTTTTTCGATCAAGCGTGTTTTGTTTTGCCATGCCCGAGAAGGATCGTTCCTCCGATCAACACGAGCAAGGCGAGACCCAGAAGTCCCCACTGTGACGTGGCTGGAATGTCAATGACCTGGTCACCCGCACAGGCCGTATTGGGTCCGTGAAAGGTTCCGGCGGCGGTACCGGTGCAGATTATCTCGAGTGTCGTGATACAGGCGGGAAGTCCGGTGAAACCAGTGACGTCCGTACAGGCTCCGTCCGGTTCATCGCAGCAGTTGAGGTTTCCCTGGCTCTGACATAGTGCAACGCCGAAGTCGATGTAATCGACCGTGCCGTCGCAGTTCACGTCGCAGCCGTTTGCGTTAGTACAGTTAGCGCAGTTCCCCTCGACACAGCTTCGTACAATGTCCACGTCGATAGCGTTGACTGCACCATTCCCGTCGGCGTCGCCATCGCACGTGCAGACCGCCTGCGAGGGCGTAGTGATCAACAGCATGGCGAAAGCTGCGACACGCGTGGTAGTTATGATGGAGGTGTGGTGATACATGATGTGCTCCCTTCCCACCCCGTCCGTAACCCTGTTACCCAGCGGCACAAAAAAGCAATGCGCCTCGAACGGCCGTGGTAACGATTCATTTGGCCTAAGTCAAGGTATTTTGTCGCGATATGGGCGGCGAAATGTTTTGAAACTCACGGTGCAACCGGCTTTTTGAGATCGAAAACTGGGTTGCGTCTGATGTGTGCTGCGAACGGTCGGGCAGAACCTCTGCTGTTGTTGGGGCAATGCTTTACCGTGATGCGACTGCGCGCCGTTTGTTGGGTGCGGTTGCACACGGTTTGGGTGGATGGTAACCCTATCGGTTTGCGCTTCGTAGTTGCTCGGTCATGACCTGGGCGAGCATTTTGCGGGACGCCTGATCCAGCGTACGAAGGGCGGTTTCAAACTTTTCGACGCGGAGTTTTTCCGCGAAGTAGTTGCGAATGTCGGGGACAAGGCGCATCGCATCTTTGAGCACACCGCGAAAGCCCGCGATGGACTCCCGGTCCATGGTGTTCGCGCGGGTTTCAAGCTCTGTCATCAAGCGCCTGAGCTCGTCGGTCCAGTTGTCGAAGTCGTTTTCATTGTCAAGATAGCCCTGTGCGTCGGAGATCATAAAGGCACGGATTACGTCGTTGTCCTGCGGTGTCAGCGGTTCTCCGGATTTCAGGTGTTTGATGGCGGTTCGTGCCTCATCGCCCCACATGGATTGCTGAAGCTCGCGTGTATAGGCTTCTACTTCCCTGACGAACCGCTCAAGCGTTGCAAAACCATCGGCGGTTCTATTTGAAAGAGCGGAGTCGGCCGCACTTCGCAAGTCGTGAATCGTGTCGCTGAGTTCGTTGGTCTGTGTGGTCATTGTCCTGCGCTCCTGTTGCTTCGTTTTTTCACGGGTAATGCCGTTTCCGCATCCCACCCTCGTGGATGATCGACGTTCGCGCTGGGTTGGTTGAGAATTCGCCCGGGTCTTGAAAATCCGGCTCGTAGAGGTTCGTGGGGTGTGGTATGATCGGACGCGGCGGATGGCGGATGGGAATCGTCCGTTGTTGAAGAGCATACGAAAGGCGACAACAGAGATGATCTATTTGGACTATAACGCCTCGACCCCGATGGATCCGGCGGTGCGTGAAGCGATGATACCGTTTCTAGGCGAGCGGTTTGGTAATCCTACCAGTTCGCATTGCGTCGGTGCTGCGTTGCGGGAGGCCATCGAATGCGCACGGGGTCGGGTTGCATCCTTGCTGGGTGCGTCGCCGGGTGAGATCGTGTTCACCTCCGGCGGAACGGAGTCCAACAACCACGTGATCAAAGGTGTCGCCTTCGCGCTTGCGGATAAAGGCAAGCACGTCATTACGTCGCGTATCGAGCATCCAGCGGTTAAGAATCCGTGCGCGTTCTTGGAAAACCTGGGATATGAAGTGAGCTATGTTGGTGTTGATTCGACAGGTCGCGTGGATCCCGGCGAGATCGCGGGTGAGATTCGACCGACGACCGTGTTGGTTTCCATCATGCACGCCAACAACGAGGTTGGCACTATCCAGGATATTGCGGAAATCTCGGCGATTGCGCGCGAGGCGGGGGTGCTCATGCACTCCGATGCGGCCCAATCGTGCGGAAAGATCGAGACGCGCGTGGACCGATTGGGTGTCGATTTTTTAACAATTGCCGGGCACAAATTCTACGGCCCGCAAGGTATTGGTGCGCTTTACATTCGCAAAGGGGTCAGGCTGGAAGCGCTTCATCATGGAGCAGGTCACCAGGGCGGACTTCGCGCCGGAACCGAACCGGTCGCAATGATTGCGGGTCTTGGCGTGGCGGCTGAGCTTGCGGAAAAAGACGCGAATCATTCGCGCGTTGAGCAATTGCGCGACCGCCTTCATGCGGGGTTGTCCAAAGCGTTGGGGGACGATGTGGTGCTACTCGGGCATCGGTCGCAACGGCTGCCCAATACGCTTTGTGTTGGGTTTCGCGGACGGGTCGGCGGTGAAGTGATTGCCGGATGTCCGGATGTTTGTGCAAGCACGGGGGCGGCGTGTCATTCGGGAAAGGCCCAGCGGTCGGCGACGTTGACGGCGATGAACATCCCCCAGGAAATTGCGTTCGGGGCGGTCCGGTTGAGCGTTGGTCGATTCACAACGGAGCGGGAAATCGAGGAGGCGATTACCAGGATCGTCGCCGCGGTCAACAAGGCTCCCAGGCGCGGTTGAACCTGGGGTTTCGTTACGCCGGTTTCTGCGAGTTCGAACGTTGTTGATTTTCTTACGGGCGCGGTTTTGTTTGTTTGCTTCCTGACAGGCGCGCTATTGATCAGGTTGCCCCAGCCCGCGCGTCGACGGTTGACAAGTGATGGACCGTGTAAGAGGAGGTTAGTTTTTCGGGACGACGAGTTTTGTCGACTCAAGCGTTCCGTCGGGGTTCTTCTGGAGCTTTTGGATTTTTGTTTCAGCTTTGGCCAGGATATCGCGACATTGTTTCACCAGTCTCATTCCTTCTTCGTACTTGGCGATCGACTCTTCGAGTCCGATCTTTCCCTGTTCGATTTGTTCCGCGATCGCTTCGAGTTGCGTCAGCGCTTGCTCAAACGTTAGTTTTTTCTTGGCCATGGTCCTCGCCTTCCTATTCTCCCGGGCATTTTCATTCCTCAAAGTATACCGCGAAAGCCCCTTCGTCCTAATCGGTACGGGGCGCATGTGTCGATGGGTGTGTGACAGGATCGGCGGGGGAGCGACTCGCATGGCGCAAACCCGGTGACCCCCCTGTATCCCCCCTTGTAAAGGGGGGACGTGGGCTTATCGTCCCTTGTAAAGGAGGGATAAAGGAGGGATGTTGTAAAGGAGGGACGCAGCGAGCCGCGGACTTTGGTCCGCGCGGCTCATCGTCCGCGCCGACTCTCCGCCCCTCACGGTCCCGGCTCTGACTATAGGCGCTGACTTTCCGCTGCCTTCTATGAAGCCGGGTCTGTCAAGCTGCAAGGGGTTCGATCGGTCTAACCTTCTATCCGAGCTTTCGTGTGGGGTCTCGCACGTTGCGGCGTCCCGCGGTCCACGGCTCATTCAACTGTTGCAATGACGTTGCCCATTCTCACGTTCGAGGCGCTGCTAATCGAATAGCTCCATCTGGTGGACATTGACGGTTTCAGACTCAATTTCGCCGTCGGTCAATTGCGTGATGAGGCGCCGGCGATCCGTCAGGTTTTTGACCGAACGGACGACGGTTCGATCCTTTTTGAGCCTGGTAATCGAGAATCCGCGTTGCAGGACACTCTTGTGGCTGACCGCGGTGAGAACCGTCTTAAGCGAACCAACTTTCTCTCTCGCCAGGTCGAAGCGGTGCGATGCTATCGTGGGAATCGTCTCCGCGAGGCGTTGAAGTTTCTGGTCCGCGTCGTGTTTTTGTTTGTGAATCGCCCAGTTCAGACGGTAAACGACTTCGCGCAGGTTTCCTGCTATCCGTGATAGATAAGCGTGAGGCGCGATATGTCGAATGATCGCCTCTGCACGATCAATTCTTTGGCGCGTTGCATGAATGCGAGCACTTTTGTATCGGGTCATTCGATAGGTAAGTTCATCGAGAATCTGTTCTCGACGGTGAACGAGATCGAGCGGGTTTCGCAGGAGTGGTTTGGAGGTGGCTGCGACCAGGCGCGAGGCGGACAGGTTTTTGTGGTTTTGTGTTGCCCGTTTGATACGACCGGTGAGGGTCGTCAATTCGTCGATCCATTCATTGCGTTCGGAGACCGCCAGTTCGGCTGCAGCGGTCGGCGTCGCGGCGCGCACGTCGGCGACAAGGTCTGCGACGGTCAGGTCGACCTCATGTCCAACGGCGCTGATGACGGGAATGGCGCTGGCGAAGATAGCCCGCGCGACCGACTCCTCGTTGAACGCCCAGAGATCCTCGAGCGATCCACCTCCGCGTCCGGTGATGATCAGGTCAATACCGCCAAGTCGTTCGCCGTTGGCGTTGATCAATCGGATCGCTTCTGCGATTTCCGTGGCGGCTCCGTTTCCCTGAACGCGCACCGGATAGACCAGCAGATGCAATCCCGGGAAGCGGCGATCGAGTGTGCGGATGATGTCTGCAACCGCGGCTCCGGTGGGGCTGGTGACGATGGCGATTCGCGTGGGAAACGGCGGAAGTTTCTTTTTATGCGCAGGATCGAAAAGTCCCTGGCGTTTGAGGTTTTCGCACAACCTTCGAAAGGCAAGCTCAAGTTCGCCGATGCCTTTAGGTTGCAACCTGCGAGCGTAGAGTTGATATCGCCCCGCCCGCTCGAAAACATCCAGCGTCCCCGACGCAATCACTTCCAGTCCGTCGTGGGGGTCGAATCGCAGTCGGGCAGCGTCGGATCGCCACATCACGCAGGACAGTTCGGACGTGTTATCCTTGAGTGTGAAATAAAGGTGTCCGCTGTCGTGCCTCTTGAAGTTGCTGATTTCGCCTACGACGTGAACGGTTCCCGGCAACGCGGATTGAATCGCGTTCTGCACAAGCGCCGTAATCTGCGAAACCGTCAGTGGCCCCTTCGGAGGCGTCTTTGCCGAAGGGGTACGGACGCGGTCGGGGTCGAACGGGAGGCGTTGAGGCGACATGATGCTATCAATAGCACAAAGATCGTGATACGCAACCGCATATCGATTTGGGGCATCGTCCGTGATTTCGTGACCGTTCCCCGGGACAAGACACCAATCCGTTTAGGGAATCCGCGCGGACCAAAGTCCGCGGCTCGCTACACAATGATCGACTTTGCGCTAACGACTGAACAGCGATACGCGTGGTTAGGATGTCCGAAAGCAGCGGCGGAGTCCTGTTTACCAATCCGCCCTCTTGGCTTTTTGGAGGGCTTATGTTTTGCGGTGATTGGATGTCGTCGTCCTGCACGTGATGACCTTGTTGGGTGGGTCATTGTGCGGGGGACCAAGCTCGATGTTCAGCGCCGCGGGATCGTATTGCTGCGCCGCGAGGAATCGCTGCCGACTGGTCTGGCTGCCGGTTTGCAGGTCGCACGACATGACTGTACCGGTCCGAAGCGTTGCGGTTGCACAAAACCCGTCACCTTCGAGTTGGACGACGGTGCATTGCGTATCGTCCCCGATGGGTTTCTTATAACGCGTTTCAATGGGCCAGGATGCGAAGGCGACGCGAGTCCCGTCCACGTCGAGGGCCGCGTCGTATCGAAAGAGCTTCGTCTCAATTCGAAATGCAGCGCGCTTACCGTGATCGTATCGCGTTACCGTTTTGACGCTCCTGTACCCGCTGAAGATTCGGCGAAATGCCAGGAATGCTCGACGACGAACCTGTTGAAAGACGTAGTCGGGCGTTCTTTGATTCGGCGCAGCACCTCCGGCGTTCTTGGCATTCTTGCTGGGTTCTTCGAGGTCCAGGTGTTCGGTTGGTTCCATGAAGGTCAGACCCACCCAGTGTTTTTTGTTTTGCAGAGTGGTACGCGCGACACGGGCATATCCGAAGACCGGTTGGCCCGCGCTGTTCGCCATGGCAAAGCGAACCGTTGCCCCGAGGGGAATCGGTTTGGTCACGACGACGCCCAGTCCGTCGGCTGAGATGTCCACCAGATCGGCGTGAACCCCGACGTGGTGTTCCACCTGCTTGTGCGTGTACGAAACGAGCAGCAGATTTTGGGTCTTTTCGAGGCGAACGCGCGGTGTCTGTCGCTTGTCCTCGCTACGGCGGGCGTTGGGGTCGCTCCATGTGTCGAACGCGTTTTCGATCAGTTTGGCCAGTTCCTCGCTGGTCGTGCAGTTCTTCACGTCCTCGCTGGTCGGTGGACCCGGGACAGGCGATTTTTTCGCTTTGCATCGAGATCGACGCGGGGATGGACGCGACTTTGCTGGGGCAGCGGTCGTTTCCGAGGGCACGCGTGGTTTTCGGCGCGTCGTGGTGACTCCCTTTTTTGCGTTTCGCGGCGGCATAGGATATTGGTCCCTCTTGTTGTTTTCAACGTCGTTGCACGGTCGGTCCAAACGTCGAATACGAGGTTGAAATGTGCAAGGAGAAGAGCGGGGATGTTTTGAAGTTCCGGTAATGATGGTCCCGGAGACCTTTTCCTCCACGTTTAATCCGTGCCTTGCGCGATGCGCCGGGGGGGCGATATTGTTTGTGCCGCCCGACGTGACCGACATTGTGATCCACGTTGACGCGGTCAAGCTCGTATCGTACGGGCTGACAATTGCGACGTGTCCGTAGCGTCGGTACGTCGGGTCACCCCGCCCGGGCTATTTGCAGCAGCGCTTCGCAAAGTCGGGCGATTTGATCCGACGTTGTAAACGGTCCGGGTGCGATGCGCACCGTGCCATCGGGAAACGTTTTCAGCGCTCGGTGCGCGTAGGGGGCGCAGTGCAACCCCGGACGAACGGCAATATGGAACGATTCGTCGAGTATGGCGGCGACCTCCTGCGGTGTGTACCCGTCCACGTTGAGGCTCATCACTCCCACGCGTCGGCGATGGTCTGTGTGGCCGACGATTCGTATTGTTTCGGTTTTTGCGATTCCGTCGGTCAGTTGAGCCAGGAGGTTCCGTTCGTGTTCGAGGGTCTGTTCGGGTGTCTGTTCTGCCAGTGCGGCACATAATCCAGCCCACCCCGCGACGTTCGTACTTCCGGCTTCGAGGCGAGTCGGCAGCTCCCCCGGTTGTACCGGGTTTTCCGAGTCCGCTCCGGTTCCGCCTTCGCGAAAGGGTCGAAGCTCGGTCCGCGGACCGACGTAGAGCGCGCCGATTCCCGGTGGTCCCAGTAGCGATTTATGGCACGGAAACGCGACCAGGTCGGCACGGACGCTTTCGACATTGAGTGAGAGCACCCCGGCGGTCTGCGCCGCGTCGATCAAGAAAAGCGCCTCGTGTTTACGAACGATTCTCCCGACGTCCGCGATAGGTTGGATCATGCCCGTTACGTTGCTGGCGTGGTTGACGGCGACCAGCCTGGTGGCGGGGGTGATCGCCTCCTCGATCTTCGCGGGGTCGATGCAGCCATCGCTGCCCACTCCAATGCGCGAGAGGCTGATAAAACCACGTCGGGCCATTGCCACCAGCGGGCGCGATACACTGTTGTGGTCCAGTGCCGTGCATACCACGTGGTCACCTTCGCGCAGCGTTCCTTTGATGGCAATGTTGAGCGCATCGGTTCCATTAAAGCAAACGACGATGCGGTGGGGGTCGCTTACGCCGAGCATTCTGGCAAGTCGGGACCGTGCATCCAACACGATCCGCTCCGCTTCGCGGGACGGTTGATGTCCGGCTCGCCCGGAACTTCCTCCGCATTCGATAAGAAAACGTGAGACCGCTTCGACGACGACAGGTGGTTTGGGCCAGCTTGTCGCGGCATTGTCGAGGTAAATCGTCTTAGGTTGTGTTCGCGAGTCGGTCATCGAAATCGTACCATTTTTATCACGTGCTGCGTTTCTTTCTCATGTAGGTTCTACGCGCCGATGTAGCGGGCGTAAAGAGAGCGGGCGCGATCCGGATCGTTCGTTCCCTTGATGATCGCCCGCCCATCCGCAAACAGCGTAAATTCGCACCCCTCGACGGTTGCTCGCAGCATGAATTGGTTGAAACGGGTCCGCCCGCTCGTGAGCGGTGCGAGTTTTGCAGCCATCGTATCAAAATCGATGCGTGTCCCGCTTCCGGGGTAAACTTGTACGGCATCTCGACCACACAGCTTCGTTGTGGCGGAAAGATTTTCGTCGAGATAGGGGAACTCTCCGCGCTTGCAGCAGGGGCAGTCGCCCTGGTCGTGTGCCGCTTGAACATTCACGTTCCAGACGCGACCGGTCCACGCGTCGATGTGCATCAAGGATCGATTGAGTTGGTCCGCCTGTCCTGTCAGCAGCTTGATTCCCTCGACCGCTTGAAAACTTGCCACGACGTTGACCGCCGGTCCGAGCACCCCTGCCGTATCACAAGTGGGACTCACTTCCGGTGGAGGGGGATTCTCAAAAACACATCGGAGGCAAGCGGTGTTGTGCGGAACGATGGCCATGCACAGACCGGTCGTGGCGATGACCGCGCCGTAAATCCACGGTTGATTGTTCTTGACCGCATAATCGTTGAGCAAATAGCGCGTTTCGAAATTGTCCGTGCCGTCAAGAATCAGCGATACATCGTGTGCGAAGTGCGCGATGTTTCCCGGGTTTACGTCGACGACTGCGGGTTCGACCGTGATTCCGCTATTGATTGCGGTTAGCTTTGTGACCGCCGCCTGCGCCTTGGGAAGGTTGGCGGCGATATCGCTTTCGTCAAAGAGAACCTGTCGTTGCAGGTTATTGGGTTCGATGAAATCACGGTCGCAAATGCGGAGAAATCCGACACCCGCGCGGACGAGTGTGCTAGCCAAGACGGTTCCGAGTGCTCCGCAACCAACCAGGAGCACGCGCGCTTCATGGAGCTTGCGTTGGCCGGTTTCGCCGATTTTTTCGAGAAGGATTTGGCGAGAATAACGCGACAGCCCGGGCGGGTCATCGCGATCGTTCGGATTTTCTTGTCGTTTGGTCATCCTTTTGTTCACCGTCGGCCGGACAGGGCGATTAGGATTCCTTGTCGGCGTTTTTCCGGGCGAACGAGGCGAGATACCCACCGGGCGGGGGTGGGGAATCCGGTTTGTCGATCGGTTCCGGCTCGTTCAACGGTGTTTTGATGGGTTCGATTTTTTCGCATGACTCTTGTAGTCCCACTTCTTCAATCGCCTTGGGAACCGGGGTTGGTGGTTCGTCAGTTTTGGGAGACGTCGGTTGAACAATGCCCGTGCGTGTATCGATCTTACGGTGCGCAAGGCGGAAAAAGTCGCGGCCGTTTTGCACGCCCGATGAAAAAAACATGTACCCACAAAAGAAATTGATGATGGTCTGGAGCAGATCGCCTCCACCGACACCCATCCCCACTCCCGTGACAATAAGGAGCACGCCAATGAGCGTGGCCACAATTCCGTCGGCCAAAAGTGCGACGAGATGCCCGGTCAAGAGCCAAGCCGCGACGATGGCCATCAACACGCCGCCCCAGCGCACCGTGTGGAACAGAACCAGGTTTGACAGGGAAAACAAGTCCGTCCCTGTCGGTTCCAGTAGGCGGGCGAAACCAAAGTACAGCAATAAAGCCGCGCCGATCGCCGCGGACATTGCGGATCCCCGGGCGCGGCTCACTGTCGATGCGTGCGCGTCGGTTTCGGCGTTCGTTTTTCGTTGATGTTTCATCTCGCAGTCGCACCGGTGGGACGCTACGACCGGGTCACGTTTCCCACGCGGTGAGCCTATCACAACAAGCGGCGCGCGTCACGCCACGATGCCGGCGGGTCGCAGTCGAGAACCGGATGACTGGTTTGTCCGGACAACGGGTTGCTACGGCATGACAAACGGTTCCTTGCCCGTTCGCACGGTGAGCACGGCGCAGGGAGCCTTTCGTACGACTTTTTCCGTTGTGCTTCCGAGGAGCATGTGGGCAATCGCACCTCGTCCGTGCGTGCCCATCACGATCAAATCGATCGCGTTGTCGTTGGCGTAGGCGATAATTTCCGCAAAAGGTCGTCCGTAAGCGACGTGGGTTGTGGTGGAAATATCCGAGTCGGCAAAGGCTTCGGCGCAAAACTCTTTCATTCTGGTGCGACCAAGTTCGAGCATTTCCTCCGGCGGGGGACCCATGGGCAGGCTTTCCGGTCCGATCGCGCTCCACGATTGATAGGCATCGTCCACGACGTGAATACAGTGCAAATGGGCGCCGAACGTCTGTGCAAGCTCGCGCGCGTAACACGTGGCTGGTTGTGCGACCTCGGAGAAATCCGTGGGCAGCAGGATATTGGAAAAGTGGATCGCCATCGCTCGCCTCCGAATTGGCAGTGACGTTTCCTACTGTTCCATCCTATGTTCCAATGATCCGTGCGTCAACGAGAATCAACGTTCCGTTGTTTCGGGGATCCATGACGGTTGGGGTGGTCCTTTCGCATCCGATTTGTAATCCCTGATTCGTCGTACCAGGTTCATCATGCCCCGATCCGATTCGCGGACCCGGTGCCACGCTCTGCTATTGACGGCGAACATCGCAGCGCAAGCGTGGACCATGCCACCCTCGATTTGTATGCTTCGCTTTGCATAATAGACCGGGGGTCAGCACTTGACACATCAGACGCGACACGCCGGGTACGGCGCGTTGGGTGAGAATGGTGCCGGTTTTTGCGGTATTTTCCCAGACGGATACCGATGCCCTTCGGATAACCCGTCGTCTCCCCAAAGAACAGTCCGCACTCTGGGGACCGGATTGGTACCGTGGCACGCGATTCGCATGCGCGCCGGATTTGTGACACAATCGCGCGTTCTGTCGGCGATGGTTGCTGGTTGAAACATTCCTAGCGGATAGAATGATCCCGGTTGACCGGCCCGCTGAAAAACGCGGATCGGGTTTTTGTGTACGGACCGGGACGTTGTAGGTGTCAAACAAGGGTGATCGTATGTTCCCTTTTTTTGTAGAAGCGTATCCCTGGGATGTTGTCAGTCGCAGCGGGCAGCAGCGGCTTGAGCGACTGCGCGGCGAAGTTGGAATGACCGGTGTGGCCATTTGCGCATCGATGCCGCCGTTTGTGGAGATGCGTCGTTTGGGCAACAGGGTTGACGTTCTGCGTTCCGCAGGAGGGCTGCTCTATCATCCGCAGGAGGGTGCGTTTTCTTCGTTGCGTTGTCAGCCGATCGCCGCATCGATTGCCGAGGGTCTGAAAGCAATGCCACGCGCGCTGGATGTGTGCGACCAACTCGGATTGGACGTTCGGTTTGTCGCTTCGGTTCTGCGCTGCGGAGGAATGGCTCGGCGCTACGGCGAACTGGTGGCGGTCAATGCTTTGGGGGCAAAGTCCCAGGATTGTCTTTGCGCATCACATGACGACGTTCGCGCCTATGCGCGAAACCTTGCCGGGTCGTTCCGGCGCCTGAGAAAGGATTCGCAGATCGTCGTGTCGGACATGGTTTCCGGTTGCGACGATGTGCTCTGTGCCCCGCGAAATTGTGATGTTACATCATTGGACCTAACGCGGCAGGGTTTGTTGACGTGGTGTTTTTGTGACGCGTGCGTGGAGACCGCTCGAGGCGAAGGGGTTGATGTCGATCGGGTTCAAAGGACCGTTCAACAGACTATTGGCAACGCTATTGATCATGTGTGCAAGATCAATGCGGAGATGATTCGGATGGTTTGATGGATCCCGCCGTAAAGGCGTATTGGGGAACACATCTGAGTACGGTTGCCAGGCTTTTTGAGGCAATCGAGGACGCAGGTGCCGGCGAAGTTGTTTTCGCCGAGGAGAATACCTGTGATGTCTGGGCTTTTCCGGATAGATCGCTGCAGGTATTCGCCGGATCGCTCGAGGCGTTCGGTAAGCTTTGCGGCGAATGCGGTCGACCTGTTGAGATTGTATTCCCCGCGGGACTTTCGATGCACGGTGCCGGTTTAACGACCGCTTTGGGCGCGGCCATCGACGCGGGTGTGCCCTGTATGACGGTGCGACACCTGGCCATGGTTCCAGAGAAGGCTATTCAGCCACTCAAGCAGGCGGTACGCTTTGCGCGGCGGGCGGTCGAGGCGTAGTTTCGATCTTATCCTGCCGCGGCGGAACTTTGCCTCAAGGCGGGGTTTCCGCCGCGAAGCACGATCGCTTCACCGGGTGCTACCGGTGTGAAACCGTCGAATCCAACCGGCGATTGCGTTCGGTTGACTCCAATCAATCCATATTGAAGACCGATGACGTGCTCAAGCACGGTGGCAACGATGTCTGTGCGGTGAATTGAACAGGCGGTAAAATCAGCGTCACAACCCGGCACTTCTATACGCAGGATGCTTGCGCCCGTGTCGCGCAGTGGTGCATATTCGGGGGCGTCGAAGGATGCGCGATCAACGACGACGTCGATGGGGGTCACGACTTCGCGCCATTCATAGTCGCAGCGGTCTCCGAAGTCGCGTCCCGCTCCGACCGTCGGTAGGAAGAAGTGTCCCGGTCGGAACGAGGCGAACAATTGAGGAATCCGCGAGGCGTACCGCTCGTATTCGTCGCCGGGATCAGGAAAACATACCCGAACCCGGTTGTAGGGGCGTGAAACAACGTCGATCATCGCTGCAAGTTCCGCGTCTTCGGTGTCGATCGTCATTTCGGTCGTTGTTCGACGGTTGGTGCGAAGGAAACCCGCCCGCTGTTCCCACGGGGCTACCGAGGGGACCCACGCGAAGCGAAACGCCGACGCAACGGCATCCGCATAGGGACAACGGAACGGCTGGGGACGCACAAGCTGTTTCAACCAAGTCCAGACGCCGTAGACGCTCTCCGCGTCGCCGGATCGCAAACCGCTTCGAACCAGGATGACGGGTTTGGGTTCGATGGGCAGACCGAACGACTGATCTTCCGATCCCACGGTGACGAGTTGTTCGGTGATCCGGTCGCTGGGCAGGTCGGCGTCATGAACGTGGATTGCTTCGATCCGAACCGCCATCTCCCGAATCGACTCACGAAGGTGCCGCTCCTTGTAGGTCGGTGAGGCGAACTGGCCCAGGTTGTTCTGGTTGCGACCCAGCACCGAACGAAGCAGATAAAACGCCAGCGCCGGCTCGTTCATCGTCGTTCCACGAGATTCGACAGGGTCAATGTCGAGGACGAAAAGCCCGCCGCCTTCGGTTTCTCGATAGAGAGCGCAGGGTTGGTCGGAGGTCGTCTCCTTGTCACACATGGCATCGAGAAAAACCTCAAACTGATTCTTCTTGCAGAAGTCTTTGAGTTTCTTTCCCCCCCGGAACTGGTTTTGCGCAAAGCTCGCCTGGCTTTTTCCTCGCCAAGCATAGGGGAAAACATCATGCAACGCGAATCCGCGGGTTGCATAACATCCGAACATGATCCTGGCGTGGATCGGGTCGTCCGGCTGTTCAATACGCCGGATGGACACGCCTTCTCCGGCGATGGAGCAAAACGCGGGGAGTGAAACAACGACGATGCGCTGTCGGGCAAGTTTGACCAGCGTTTGGATCGAACGAATCGCGCGAGGAAGCGTTTCGTCAGGGAACAAGAGAGCGTCGGCGCGGGCATCGGCGGGCTTGAATGCAGCCGGTGCAATGACCGTGACACTCCCTTGCCCGAGCATCTGCGTGAGCCGGCGCGTCACCGGTCGATCGGCCGCCGTGACGGAGCAAACGCACACGGTCTGCGCGGCGAGCGGAGAAGGCACGGCGTGGGGAGGCGGAGGAACGGCGAGCGGATGACTCATTTCGTCTGGCTCGATCATTTCGATGAACCGGACCGTATGGATGTCAGCCATGCCGAACGCATCGAGAAGACCAACGGAGATTCGCAATCGGCGCACGTTCTCGGGGACGAGGTAGTAGGCGCGAATCGTTTGGGGCGTTATCGCCCGGTGAATACCCGGAGTTGATCGCGTCTCGACGACTTTGCCGTTTTCAAGGGCCTCCACAATGATCACCACGCCCCCACGTTCGTCGACAACCGTTGCGTCAGCGGTCACGACCGCCTCGATGCGATAGTATTCTTCGGGTTTGCAAGCGACGGTTTGCGACCAGGTGGCACGTCCCCCGGGACGGGTGCAGTCGACCCGCATCGACGGTTTCACGGCGCTGATCGCCCTGGTTCGCCTCCAGGAGCATGCAACGGGCGTTGCGGTCCAATTCCACCCGGTAGGGGTTTTCGTTCCACGTGTGAAATCCGCGTTCTTGATTTTGTTGACGGTCGTTGCCATGGTTGTTGTGCCTCAAGTCCTCCTAAAAACCGTAGCGGGATGTATAACAAAACAAACGCGTGTATGCAATGATGTGGAGCGGTTTCGCTCACTGGGAGGTACGTTTCACAAACGTCTTGCGACCTCCCGTCCGCAACCACCTCGCCGATGTGCACCGGCGCTGGTCAGAGGCGCTACCCGAACAAGCGACGGCGCGATATAGTAACCCCCTATGAGCAAGACCGCGCAAGAAACGGCCGACAGGGTGATCGGCGAAACGGGTGGCGAAGTTACACCGGAGGCGATTGTCGAGGCGCTGTTGATGTCCTCGGACGATTCGCTTTCCTCCGGCAGGATTGCCAATATCCTCGGTGTTGGAACAGCCGCCGATGTCGGCAAGCACGTCGAGGCCCTCAATGCTCGCTATGAGCGTGAAGGGGCGTCGTTTCGAATTGAGCTTATCGCAAAGGGCTATCAAATACTGACGCAACCGGCTTTTGACCGCTGGATCAGCAAGTTACACAAGGCTCGCTCGGACGCGCGTCTCTCGCCGGCTTCCTTGGAAACGTTGGCCATCGTTGCCTACAAGCAACCTGTTCTGCGCGCGGAGGTCGAAGCTGTTCGCGGGGTCGCGTGTGGCGAGATGCTGTCACGATTACGCGACGTGAATCTCGTGCGAATCGTCGGTCGCGCTGATGAAATCGGCAGACCGTTGCTGTATGGAACGACCACGCGGTTTCTTGAGGTGTTTGGCCTTTCATCGCTCAAGGATCTGCCAAAGCTCGATGATGAAAAGTCCGATTCAATCCCCGCGCTGAAGGCTGTTTCCCAGGAGGACGACGGCCTTGCGTCCGATGCAGAACCGACCGGCGAACGGAATTGCGGGGCGAGTGACGGTCCCGAGTGCAATTGATTGTCTCGCCCAGTCTTTGGCTCCTACTTTTTTGCCCATCGCGTACCTGTATTGATACGGACGATCATTGATTGTTCGGATCGTTTATCTGTGTTGCTACGACGCGTTGTAATTAGTTGTACCGCATCGCGTCTTTTGCCGCATGACCCCTTTCTGTGCATTTTCTTTTGCAAGAGCGCCGAGTATACTCCAAGTTGTTGAATTGGGTTGGTTTGAAGCCGTTTGAATGCTTCAAATGCAGAGTTTGCGAGGTTGAGGGGATTGATGCACGTTTCCACCATGAAGACCCGTCAAGCCTCCGTGTCGCCGACGTCGTGGGTGTCTCGCCGGGGCGTGGTGAGCAAGGTCGTGTGCCTGGTGCTGTTTGTGCACATGACGGTCGCCCGTGGGCAACTCCTGGAGCGGGCGACGGTGATCGCCGATGCCCGGATCATCACCGGCGGGGGGCAGGTCATCGAAAAAGCGTCCATCGTCATCAAGGGCGGCAAGATCGTTGCCGTGGGCGAAAACGTGAAGGTGCCGTTTCTTTCAAGGCGGGTTTCCGCCGCAGGTAAGACCATTACCCCCGGATTGATTGACGTGTGGAGCGCACTGGGCATGTCCGCGGGAACGGGGGATGGCGATGCGACCGCGCGAGCGGAGGATGCGTTTGATCGATATGCCAGGGACGATTTTCGCGAGGCGCTGCGGCAGGGGGTCACGACGGTCTACGTCGGCGCCGACGGAAGCGCGGGGATCAACGGAACAGCCGCGGTGATCCAACTCGTGCCGGGTACGGGTCGTTCTGCGGGAGAAGTCTTGAGAAAAGATGCTGCATTGTGTGTCAACCTCGGATCAAATCAGTCGCCGATCAGGCGGATCAAGACGTTCGCATCCATTCGAAAGCAATTTCAAACCGCCGTTGATTATCGCAAATCCCTCGAAGATTATGACGAGGACTTGAAGGAGTATCTCGACAAGCTTGCCGAACGACGCAAAAAGGACGAGGGGGAGAAAAAGACTGACGAGGGGGCTGCCGAAGATGAAAAATCGCCCGAGGACGAATCACCTTCGCCCCAATCGGGTGACGATATAGAAGGGGACGACTCGGGTGGGGGAGGTGCGGGCGGTCTTCACGGTCATTTCAGGGCGATCTTTCCGCAGACAACCGGGCGATCGCACTTTGCCAAAAGCGGATCGAACGGTGACAAACCCAAGGGTGGTGACAAGGCCAAGTCGCCGGAAGATCAAAAAGACAAGGATAAGGAGGACGAGCTAAAAAAGCCGCAAAAACCGGCCTATGACGCCGTGTCGGTGGTTCTGCTGCGAGCGATCGATCACGAGCTGGAGGTGCGAATCGAGGCGCATCGTTCCGCGGACATTCTCAACGCGCTTGCTTTGGCCAAAGAGTTTCATCTTGATATCGTCCTTGAAGGGGCGACCGAAGCGTACCTGGTAGCCGATGCCATCGCCGAGGCCGACGTTGCGGTTGTCCTGGGGCAGGTGGAACGGACGGGAATTTTCGAGGATACGGAGTTTCGCCGCCACACGAATCGCAATGCCGAGTACCTTTCTCGCGCGGGGGTTCGATGGGCAATCGGCAGCGGTGGACACGATCCCCGGGCGTCACGGTTTCTCGGATTCAATGCGGAGATGGCGTTGGCTCACCTTCCCGCGGACGATTTTTCGCGGTTCGCGTGGGTCGAGTGGCTCACCAGGGATGCGTCGGAGTTACTGGGTATGTCGCAGGAGGTGGGGCTTGTTGCCCCGTCGATGCGGGCCGACCTTGTGATCTGGTCGGGCGATCCGGGCGACCCACAAACGATTGTCGAGCGCGTGTTCGTGGGTGGAACGCTTGCCTACCTGGCGCCCGGACTTGCGGGAGGGGGGTTGTAATGTTTGCCCCCTCGATCTCGGTTCCCTTGGCCGGCCTGTTTGTCGCGGCGTGTGTCGTAGGTGCAAAGGGCGCTGCCGGGCGTGCGCAAGACTCGCGGGTTTCCCCCGAGGTAATCGTGGCCCGTCGTTATATGACACCGATTGGCACTCTCTCTGAAAAACAGGCGATTACAATTGCAAGCGGTAAGATTCAGGCGATTGTTCCGCAAGAAAAGATTCCCCAGGAAAAAAACGTTGTGCATTATGGTAACGCCGTCGTTTGTCCGGGGTTGATTGATGTTCGTTCGTTGGCGGGGGCCTATGGAAACGTGGTGGAATCAGCGTTTCCCGTCGACCCCGGTGCCTCGGCGATTGATTCATTGGACTTTCACCACCGTGATTTCCGCCGCGCCGTTGCGTCCGGTATTACGGCTGCGCTGATCGCGCCGACTCCCGGAAATGTGGTTGCGGGAGCATGCGCCGTCGTGAAAACCGGCGGGAAGATTCGGGGTCGAGCGGGAAGCGTGATGCGCGATGATGGTCCCCTTGTTTTCGGGTTCGGTCCTGCCACCTGGAAATACGATCGGGCGCCGACGTCACGCATCGGGGCGCTGACCATGATTCGATCCGTGATGGACAAAGCACGCAACGGATCGGGGCACGGGCGGTTGCGTTCGTTTGTCGCCGGAGAACTCGACGCGATGGTCTTTTGCGACGCCGCCATCGATGTAGAGGGGGCGATTCGCGTTTTTGGGGAATTGCTTCCCCACGTTTCAGTCGTCTACACCGGTGACGACTACGATGTCGTGCAATTGCTGGGTGAATCACAGGTATCGGCGATTGTCGGACCGTATTCGTTTTCAATGTCTCAGCGAACACTTTCGATGGCGGCAGCGCTGGCGGATGCCGGGGTCGAAGTCGCCCTGGCCGGTCGTATGCCGATCGAAGGGGGGCTGTCGCTTCGCCGGACGGCATCGCTGGCGGTTCGCTATGGCATGGACCCGGCCAGCGCACGACGGGCCATTACGATCGCCGGGGCCAAGGTGGCCGGTGTTTCCGATCGGATCGGAGCGATTCGTGCGGGGATGGACGCCGACTTGGTTGTTTTTTCAGACGATCCGCTTCGCCTTGATGCGCGCGTTCTAGCGGTCTATATCGACGGAATTCGTATTTACAACGCCGATCAACAACTCACGATGTCGGCGGGGGGGCGTGATGATTGAGACGAAGATTAATCAAGACGCTTCACCGCAACGACTTTTATGTGCATCTCGACGCGCCGTCCTTGTTGCGCTTGTTGTGGCGACGCTTGGTGCCAAGCTGCAGGGGAGCGAAAAAAATACGGTTGTGTTCACGGATGTGACCGTTTACGTCGGCAACGGGGACGTGATCGAGCATGGGGTCGTAGTGGTTCGGGACGGTCGAATCGCACAGGTGGGGGCGAATCTTGCAACTCCCTCCGGAGCGACGGTTATTGAGCTTGCCGGTGGTTCGTTAACGCCCGGTCTCATCGACGCGAACGCAGCCGTGGAACCAACGGACCGGATGATGGTCGATCGGCGCAGCCCGCGGCAGGTGGTGGCCGACCTTTTCCATGGCGCTCACGTTGGTCATCGTGGCGGCGTTGTCGGTTGTTGCGGGTCTCGTTGTCCCAGGCAGCTTCAACACGCCAGCGGAAAAAAGTGTCCGTTGTGCGGATTTCCCGAGGTACGCCCCGGGATGGCGGTTGGAGTTCGTCGGTCGCCGATGTCGGTGGAAAACTCCTCCGAGGTGATTCCTCAGACGCGCGTGCTTGATTCCGTGAATCTCGGTTCAGCGGACTTCGAGCGTTTGCTCGAGGGTGGCGTGACGACGGTTTTTGTAGCGCCCGATGCTGGTGCCGTGATCAGTTCGCAGGGGGCGATCGTTCGCACCGGGGGGAGGCGTGGAGACCGCATTGTGCGAGAGTCGGGGGCGGTGATGGCGACGATGGGAACGGAACCGTCGCGGGGCGGATTCGGGAATAACCTGCCCATTGGGCAGTTTGTCAACTTCTACAATCGCAGACCCACAACACGAATGGGCGTTGCCTGGGTTTTTCGCAAGGCGCTGTACGACACCGCCCGTTTCGAAAAGGGCGAGGTTGTTTATGGTGCGGATGTTCCCAGCAAACCGGCGATGCGGGTTTTGCGCCGCGTGTTGGCCGGAGATGTCGCGTTGCGAATCCAGGCTCGAATGCAGCACGATATTCTTTCCTCGATTCGATTGGCCGGCGAATTCGGCTTGAAGTTCACGCTCGTTGAAGCGACCGAAGCGCATCGATGCCTGCAAGAGTTGAAAGAGACCGGAACTCCCGTCATCTACGGGCCGATTTACATCGACGCTCCCGGAACGCGGAGGTTTACCGCCGAGGTGGAGCGGGCGCGGTTGCACACACTCAGGGCGTTGCTTTCTGCGGGGGTTCCGACGGCGCTTACGGCGCACGAGCTGCGCGATGAGGACGGATTGGCCCGGCAGGCGATGTACGCCAAGCGTTTCGGGGTTTCGCTGGCGGATGTGACACGGTGTGTCACACAAACGCCGGCCCGGCTTTTGGGGTTGGCCGATGAGATCGGATTGGTTTCCAAGGGGAAACGGGCGGACCTGGTTCTTTGGAACGGCGAGCCGTTTGGCGGAGTGTCGCGACCGGTGGTCGTCATGGTTGGTGGAGAGGTTGTTCTGGATCGGCGTAAGGGATGAATCCAAACGTGATGAATCGGAGAATGTCGTGAAGCGTCGTTTGTCTATGCAAGTTGGTCTGCTCCTGGTTTTGGCTCTTGCCCCATCGGCAACGGCGTCGGTTCCTGCGAAAGTAGCGCTTAAGGGCGGAAAGATCATTCCCATCGTGGGCGAGGAAATCGACGAGGGAACCGTTTTAATCGAACAGGGTAAGATCACCGCCGTCGGCAAGGACGTTGTAATCCCCTACGACGCGATGGTGGTGGACGTCAGCGGGAAAGTCGTCATGCCGGGGATGATCGATGCTCATTCGTCGCGCGGTTTGGACATTCGAAATGAGCACCTTGGCGTATCACCGTTTCTTGACGTGTACGATGCGCTCGATCCTTCGAAGCTCTACTTCGAAGATGCGCTGCGCGACGGAGTGACGTCGATTCACGTAATTGTGGGGCACAATTGTGTCATCGGCGGACTTAGCCGAGTTGTGCATCCGATCGGAATGACGCCCGACGAAATGACGGACCAACCCTCGGTGGCGCTGAAGCTCAGCGTTGCGCCCAAGCGTGGTTCGGATCGCATGGCGCAGATGGCGACGTTTCGTGAGACCTTTCGCGAGCTGGGAGAGTACCTTGAAAACCTAGCTGAAAAGAAGTACGAGGAATCGCTTGAAAAAAAGGGCGAGAAAATCAAGGTCGGTCCGGACGAGGCAAAAAAACTTGGGAAGGATTTGATTACTCCCGAAGATTACGACGACAAGCATCGCAATCTCGTGAAGCTTACGCGTGGACAGCTTGGTGCTTTCGTGTATGCGCGCCGTGCCGGGGACGTTGCAGCGGCTTTGAGTCTTGCCAGGGCACATGGTTTCTTCGATCGCACGACGTTGGTACTCGGTCCGAGATGCTACAAAGCGATTGACGAAATCAAGGCGTCGGGAAGACCCGTCGTGCTGGATGCGCAGCTCCTTTATCGCGAGGAGAACCCGGTTACCGGAAAGATCACCGAAACCTTTCTCCCCAGGGTCTATGCGGACGCGGGCGTCGCCTTCTCGTTGCTACCGAGCAGCAATACTTCACTCGCGGAGCGGTATCTAAACTACCAGGCTGCACGTTGCGTTCGCAACGGAATCTCGCGAAAAGTTGCGCTGAAATCAATAACGATCAATCCGGCACGGGCGCTGGGGATCGACGACCGCTACGGATCACTCGAAGTCGGAAAGTCAGCCAGCGTTGTGGTGATGAGCGGCGATCCCCTCGATTTTTCCAGTTGGGTGGAGCAGGTTTATATCAACGGCGTTCGTGCCTATCAGCGTGACAAGGATATTCGATTGAAACAGCTTTTGGGCGAGGAAAAACCCGAGGTGTCCAAGCCCGCCGACGATGGTAAAAAAGACGATCTACCCGCGGGCACCCAAAAAGACGATTCGCATGACAACATCGGCGGCGGAAAATCGAAGGAAACTTCCAAGAAGGCAGAGAAAAAAAAGGGATGATTGCTTCCACCGTCAACAACTTGATCCGGTGGAAAGGGGTTTTGTTTTTCGCTGCGCTGGCGTTGCTGCCCTGGGGACCGACCGTGGCCCGTGCGGACGGAAACTCGTTCGTTCTGCGTGCGAAGCGCGTCTATCCGGTTGCAAAGAGTTTGCCGATTTTTTTCGAACCGGGCGTGGTAGTTGTGCGCGATGGCGTCGTGGTTGACGTTGGGGAGAACATCGAGGTTCCCCCAGACCTCCCCGTGATCGTCGTAAAAGATACGAACGTCGTCCCCGGGTTTGTTGCCGCCGCCAATGCGATGATACCTCCGCACACCGGCGACGAATCGATCGCCGCTGGATATCGCGCCGTCGATTCGTTCGATACGTATGGTGACTATTCGGAGGCGCTGGCCGAAGGTGTCACGACCGCCCACCTTGATCCCGGATCGCATCGACTCCTGACCGGACAGGGGGCGGTGGTTCGACTCGGCGGACCACCGGCGGCGCGCGTACTGCGGTTTCGCGCGGACCTCACGATCAGTTTCGATGAGTCCGCGTATAGACCTCCCAAGGACGTGACCTACCAGGTGCCGTCCTCATCGGACGTTGCGATTCAACCGGGTGTTCGCCAACGCCCGGACTCGCGACTTGGACAATACATCGCCCTTGATGAAGCATTAAAGGCCGCCGAGAGCAATCCACAATCGGGGTTGCATCTTGCAGCCCTTGCGCGTGCGTGGAAGGATCGCCTGCCGCTTCGGGTTCACGTGGATCGTTCCGCAGACATCAACGGAGCCGTTCGATTTCTTTATGACCACAAGCGACGCGGGTACCTGGTCGGTGGTGCCCAGGCGGATATCGTTTCCCGGCAAATCGCCGACGCGCGCGTACCGCTCGTATATGTGATGGGCGCGCCGCTCGACGCGATATCCCAGGACCTCGGGAACGATCCCGACGTTCTCCAGCGTGATATTCAAGCCCTTGCAAAGCTGACCGGTGCCACGGTTGCGCTTGCCCCACCCGCAGGTGCGAACATCGATCAGCTTCGGCTGGCCGCCGCGACGGCGCAGCGAGCCGGGATGAGTGAAGCGGAGACGCTTGCCGCGATTACGCGCATTCCGGCGGAGATTCTGGGGGTTGATGATCGAATCGGCAGTATTGAATCCGGCAAAGACGCGGATCTGGTTTTGTTGACCGGGCGCCCCCTTGCGACGTCCTCGCATGTTCAGCGCGTTTATGTCCGGGGTGTCGTGGCTTTCGAGGCGCCGCGAGTGGATGCTGTTGTCGTTCGAGCCGGAACTATTTGGATCGACGAGAATACGCGTATTCATGACGGTTCGGTGTTGATTGAAAAGGGTCGAATCGCCGCGGTGGGTAGGAGCGTTCCGCACCCGCGTTTTGCGGATTATATCGATGCCGGTCCCAAGGGGTTTGTGACTCCTGGATTCATCGATGCTTTTGGGCATCTCGGACTTGATGGGGATACGGGTTCTTTGAATCCAAACCTTTCGCTCGCGACGATGGTGGGTACGGCGGACGCAAGCGAGCGTCGCGTTGCGAAATCGGGTGTTACGACGGTGCTCACGGCTCCCTATTCCGCATCGCCGCAGGGTTCGCAAGTGGCCGCCATCAAAACCGCGGGAAAGGCAAGGAAGGACCGGCTCGTACGCGACGCCGCCGACGTTTTCTTTGACGTGCGCAAGGGGGACCCCGCCGGGGTCGGTGGAAAGCTGAAATCTCGCCTTGAGGCGGGCAAAAAGTACCTCGAGAAGTGGAAGAAATACGAAAAAGATCTCGCCGAGTGGGAGGAAAAAAAGGCCAAGGGGGAGAAGATCGAGGTGAAGAAAAAAGGCGAGGTCGTAGACGAGCGGGTGCAAAAAGAGGACCCGATCACCGGAACCTGGGACGTCACTATTTCCGGTGGTCCGATTCCCGAACCGCAGAACGCGAAAATGCTTTTGAAGCTCGATGGGGCTGACGTCGAGGGTCGAATTCGCATACCGGGACAGCCCGACGAGGCGAAAATCGTGGCGACATTTGATGGGAAGCATCTTTCGGGCAAGATAGACGTCGAAACTCCGTTCGGTCCTCCCGCGATTGAAGCCGACCTTGTCGAACCCGACCACATTGTCGGTACGTTGGCGATTTCCGAGATTACCATTGATCTGGACGCAACGCGCACAGACAAGACCGCCGTTGAGTTCAAAGTTGTTCGGAGTCGCACGCGGGGAAAAGATGGGCGACCGCTTCCGCCCAAGGTGGATGAAGGTCTCGAACCCATTCGCGCCGTGCTCGAAAAGATGGTTCCTTTGCTCGTGGCCGCCTCCAGCGAACAACAAATTGCCGAGGTTTTGGACGTGGCCGGCAAGTTTGAGATCGGTGTCGTTCTGCTCGATGCGAAGGGAGCGGCTGCGCATTTCCAAAAGTTGATAAAGCTGGCCATCGGCGTGGTGGTACCAACCGAAATCGTTCGATGGATCCACCACGAACCTTATTTGGAGGCGGACGATCTTTCTCGAAAGGGCGTTTCGGTGGCGTTTCAGAGTAACGCCGAGGATGGCGCGCGGTCCCTTCACAATCTCGCTTTACACGCCGTTCATCGCGGCATGTCGCCGGATGCGGCGCTATCCGCATTGACAACCCAACCCAGTCGTATGTTCAAGCTCGAAGGCGAAATCGGATCGCTCCAAAAAGGCTGTCAGGGTGATCTCGTCATCTTTGACGGGCATCCGTTTGAGGCCGGAACGCGCATTCAACGCGTTCTCGTTGGCGGAAAGGAAGTCGAATGAATATGCCGCGCATGAATCGAATTCGATACGCCGCGGTTTTGTTCGCGTTCGCCGGTTGTTCGTCCGGTGTGTTCGCGGATCGTCTGGCGATCAAGGCGGGGAAAGTCATCACGATGAACGATCAAGACGCGGTTTTGAACAACGCGATCGTGTTCGTCGAAGACGGCGTTTTCAAGAGGGTCGTCCGGAAGGGTGAGACCAGGATACCCGATGGCTACCGCATTATAGATGCCAGCGACAAATGGGTTGTGCCGGGTCTTGTTGATGCCCACAACCACACGTCCGGCAGTTTGTCCGATCTCAACGACATGGTCTATGAAACCAATCCCGGACTTCGCACGCTGGAAACGATCGTACCCGACAATAACCTGATCAAGCAAGCTCGCGCCGGTGGGGTGACTTCGGTCTTATTGCTTCCGGGTAGCGGAACCAACATGAGCGGGTTTGGTACGATTACCAAAACGGCTGGTCGAACGGTTGATGATGTTGTGATGCGTGCTCCCGGATCGCTGAAAATTGCCCAGGCGGGAAATCCGGAGTGGTATTGGTTCGGCGTCGGGCGCAGTTACATGAACTACAACACCCGCCAGACACTCGAAAAGGCGCTGGCGTATCATCGGCGTTGGGTTGCGTACGAGGAAGGAAAAGTGTCCGACCCGCCGTTGTACGATCCGATCTTTGATGGTTTCCGCGGGCTTTTTGAGCGAAAGTATCCGGTCACGGTCCATACGCAAATCTATCAGGTGGTCATGACGACGATTGATATGCTCGCCAGGAAGTTCAAGATTCGCACCGTGATCGATCATGGAACCTTTGACGGATTCAAAACGGCTCCTTTGCTGAAAGGGACTGATGTCTACACGATCAACGGACCCAGAGAATACTGGTTCGACACGTCTCAGCGCAAAATGCACGGGAATTGCGCCCGCTGGTGGAAGGGCGGACAGAAAAAGCTCGGATGCAACACCGACGCACCGGTGGTCCCCGAGGCGGAGTTGAGTTACCAGTGTGCCATGGCGTGCTGGTACGGATGGACCCCGTACGAGGCACTCAAGGGGATTACGCGAATCCCTGCGGAGGCGCTGATGATCGACAACGAAGTCGGTTCGATTGAACCGGGCAAATCGGCCGACTTTGGAATCTGGACGGGCGATCCCTTGGACCCGCGATCGTCATGCGAGATGACTGTTGTTCGCGGCAAGGTCGCGTACGACGCCAAAGTGAAACGGCGGTTTTGAAAACCATGCGATCTTTTCAACTTGGGACAACGTTTTTTCTCGTATTGACCGCCTCGTTGTGCGCGGGCGTCGATGAGGATTTCGTGGTCATTAAAGCCGGGCGAGTGATCACCGTTTCAGGTGAACAGTACGCCCCCGGTACGATCGTCATCGAGGACGGGAAGATTTCCGCTGTCGGCGGCGATATTGAGTTTCCTCCGTCGGCCACGGTCATTCACGCCCCGCATGAAACCGTCATGCCCGGGCTGATTCATCCGCGATCGCGCTTTGGCCTGAAGCGCTACATGCGGGTCGGCGTTCACGGCGACGAGCACGTTACGGATGAAGTCTTCCTGCACCAGATGCGCTTTGACGATCTGTTGCACGCGGGGTTTGTAGCCGTGACTTTGGTTCCCGCAGGCTCAGACATCCCCGGTGTTGCCGCCACCTATCGAACGGGGGGGCCGGTGGAGTCGCGCTTGCTGTCCGACAATAGCTACCTGCATGTCGTTCCCAAGTGGCGAAGCAGCGGTAGAAAGATGCTCGGCAAGGCGCTGAAAAAAGCAAAGAAGGAAATCGAGAAGGTCAAAAAAGCACGCGAGGAGTGGGACAAAAAACAAAAGGAAAAAGCCGAGAAAAAAGCGAAAGAAGAAAAAGAAAAGGATGCCGACCAGGACAGCGATAGTGACGGCGACGATGCCTCATACAAAGATGATGACGGCGACAAAGATACGGACAAGGACGCACAAAACGGTGCGGATCAAGGCAAGAAGAAAGAGGAGGAAAAGTTCAAACCTCCCAAAATCGACCCCAAATATCAACCCCTTGTGGATTTGATCGAGAAGAAAAAAGGGTCGCAGATGATGGTCACGCTCACACGGGCTTCGGACCTGTTGCATCTCGATGCGGTCATGGATCAATATGACGACTTGGCGCACACGTACTACCTGGCCACGGCGCGATCGACCGACTACATGCACATCGTTGACAAACTCGGCAAGCGCAAGGCGACCGTTGTGCTGCGTCCTTGGATTCACTTTATGCCGCAAACAACCTTTCGCTATAACCTGATGAACCGTCTGGACCGCGCGGGGTGCAACGTTGCGGTGACACCCTGGGATGACTCCCGCAAAGAACTATATCGAATGCGTGCACGCGTCGCCGGGTTGCTTCGCGCGGGGCTATCACGTAAGGCGGCGCTGAAATCCATGACGCTAAACCCCGCAATCGCGGTCGGATTGGGGGATCGCCTGGGTAGTATTGAAAAGGGCAAGTGCGCCGATTTGGCATTTCTAGACGGCGATCCATTGGATCCGCACAGCAAAGTAACTCGTGTTATGATCCTCGGCGAACTTGTTTGGCAACGTGATAAGAAACTGGTGGGGCGAAACTAAGGATGCGACAATTTCAATCGCTTATACAGGCTTGTCTGATTTCGGCTGTCGTTTTTGCGGTGGTTGCGAAAACAAGCGCCTTGGCCGACCAACCCGCTCCCGAAAAGAAGCAACCCAAAAGCGTTGAAAAGAAACCGGCGGACGAAAAAGACGACGCCGGCGACAAAAAGGACAAGAAAAAAAAGAAGGAGCAGAAAAAGGATCGCTACTTTGCGGTGACGGGCGCGACGGTTCATACGGTTTCCCGTGGGGATTTGTATGGTGCGACCGTTCTGGTGAAAAACGGTCGTTTCGCGGAGATCGGGCGCGGGGTTGCGATTCCCAAGGATGCGGAAACGCTCGACGCTTCGGGATATCATATCTATCCGGGGTTGGTGGCTGTTCGCGGCGGCAACGTCATCGGTAGTGATCCGGCGGATGAAACAACCGATGTTTATTCTCTCTGGATGACCATTGCGCTGGCCGGTGGAATCACAACAGCCGTCTCCGGTGACACGGCGGTATCGCTCACCTACGGATCGGTTGAAGACATGGTCGTAGGGCGAGACCTGTTTGTCTCACTAAAGTACTCAAGCAACGACCCGGAAAACCGCAGAAAGGTGCGCGAGGGTTTCGATAAAGTTCGCCAGTACATGCGCGACGTGCAAGCATACCAGGAGAAAAAGAAGATCAATCCCGACGCCGAAGAGCCGGACAAAGAATGGATAAAGGGTGACTACGAGAAATACTATAAGCTGCTAAAGCGCGAAACGATTGCGAAAGTCACTGCGAACTCGGCGCATGAAATCAACGAGTATTGCAGTCTCGCCGAACGCTACGGAATTCGCCTGGTGATTGACAAGGCGCTGGAAGGTTGGACCGTTGCCCGGCGCATGGCTCGCGCGGGTGTATCGGCCATTGTGTCGATTCGACCGCCGATCTTCAGTAGCGACACCGGTGAAGACGAGCGGCTGAACCGTCCGACGGGTCGATCGATCGAAAACGCAGCCATTCTTCACAAATATGGAGTTCCGATTGCAATTATTCCATCGACAGCTTCGATCACCTCGTGGGGGCTGGCCGGGCGCGATCTGTTACATCTGAACATGGAGGCGGCCTTTGCCGTGCGTGGTGGACTTCCCCAGGACGCAGCCCTTCGCTCGATCACGATCGAACCCGCTCGCATTCTGGGGATCGATGATCGCGTCGGCTCGCTGGAAGTGGGTAAGGATGGCAATTTTATGATTACCGACGGCGACCCGCTCCACTACATGACGCAAGTGCGTTGGACGGTCGTAGGCGGTCGGGTTGTTTACGACAAGCAGAAGGAATCCCTTTTTTCGCACATCAGGCCCAACGGCGACCGCAACGCGCCGCCCCCCGACGACTACTGGCCTCGCCGACTCGGCGACGAGCAATAGCGATTACAAGGGTCGATTCCACCAGACATCATCGCGACGTCACTCTTTTCAGAGCACCGCGACTTGAGCAAGAAACGCTCAGTTGTGTAGGGCGTGCATCGCCCGCCGAAGTATCACGTTGATGCTTTCGTTTGCGTTTTCCGCCACGGTTACCAATCGTGGCCACACAAGAACTCGACCGATCACCGGCAAGATGCCGGAGCCACACCATTTTGGGATCGGTGCTGAGCACCTTTGAAGTGTCGCGGCGGCGACCGGACGCCCGGATCAATGGTTCGGCAATGCGTCGACGAGTTGATCGATTTCCGCTTCGGTGTTGTAAACGAAGGGGCTGGCGCGGAGACGCCCCGAGCGGACAGCGACGATGATGCGGTGTTCGTTTTGCAAGTGGACGCGGATGGGTTCCGGGTCATGCACATCCGAGAAAAAGGCTACGATGCCGCTGGATTCCGCAGGTACGCGCGAGCTGACCACGCGATATCCTTTCCTGCGAACACCCTCGACAAGGCGGTCGGTCAGCGCGAGAAGCCTCTGTGAGATCGCTTCGATCCCAACTTCCTGGATTAGTTCGATGGCCCCGCCCAACCCGAAAATCCCCGCCAGGTTATAACTTCCGCTGTCGTAGCGGCGGGCGGAATCGGCGAACTCGAACTGATAGCGATTGAAGTTAAACGGCTCCTTCATCGACATCCAGCCGATGTTCGTCGGACGAAGGTGTCCCTGCAATTCCTTCTTGACGAAAAAAACACCGATTCCCTCGGGACCGCAAAGCCACTTGTGCCCATCCGCCGCGAGAAAGTCGATACCCATTCCCTTCACGTCGATGGGAAAGGCTCCCAACGACTGGATCGCGTCTACGCAAAGCAGCACGCCCTTGCTTTGACAATACTCGCCAAGGGTCGCCAAGTCGGTCCTGAATCCGCTGGCGAACTGGACGGACGAGATGGTCACCAACCTCGTGCGACTATCAATGGCCTCGATGATCCGCTCGAGCGGGATGCGACCATCCTCTTCAAGGACGAGGCGAACCTGCACCCCGCGAGACCGCAGGGCGAGCCACGGGTACATATTGGCAGGAAACTCGACGTTTGCACCCACGACGTTGTCCCCGCTGCTGAAACTCAGCCCGTTGGCCACCATGCTGAGCCCTTCACTCGTGTTCTTGCAAAACGTAATCTCATCAGGATTGGCGTTGATAAGCGTGGCGAGTTGGGCACGGACTTTGTCCGCATGTTTGTAAAAACTGCTCTGGAGGTATGATGCCTGCGTGCTTCTGTCTAGATAGACGCGCACCGCTTCCGCCGACCGGCGACTCATCGGCGCGACGGCGGCATGGTTCTGGAAGTTGTAGTTTTTCGTGATCGGAAACTCGTTCCGAAGTGTTTCCCAGTCCATAGCGAATTCTCGACGGTCTGTTACAAGGATCCCTGTCCGAATCGAAGCGATCGGATCCATCCCAATCCTATGATACGATCGAGGGGAACGAACGGTTCCAATCATTTCGCCCGATCTTGGCATCCCATTGAAAGGACCCGACGGCACCTGCTTCTAGCCGGTGAAAAAGCCGACGTAAATCCAGTACCGCATTTTTTCAACGGGTTGTTATGCGCCCCATAGGATACGCGACCTGCGGATTGTAGCAGCGGGATTGGGCGGATTCCAGTGGTTTTCGTGCAAACAGGTTATTGTGACGTTGCCGCGAGAATCCGTTTCCGGTTCGTTGGCGCAACGCAGCGGTGGACGTAGAATCCCCGCCTACGCGATTGTCCACGGGGCGAGCCTGATTCTGGCGGCGATTCTGCAGGGAACGAGTCGGCACATTCGATGAACATTACGATCATTACGACCGGGGGAACCATTGCCAAGACGTTCGACGAACGTGATGGAATGCTTCATAACGAGCAACCCATCGTTGAGCAGATCGTTGCGGGGCTTCGGCTGCCGGATTTGAACGTTGCCTATTGTCACGTTCTCTCGAAGGATTCCCTGGAGTTCACAGACGACGACCGACAACTTGTGCTGAAAAACGTCCGAAAAATGATAACAGGTTGCGACGCGGTCATCGTTTCGCACGGAACGGACACGCTGGAGAAAACCGGCGAGCTGCTTTGTCGGGAAATCCCCCAACCGACAATCCCGATCCTGTTGACCGGCGCAATGAGACCCTTCGAGTTTCGCGACACCGACGCGACGCAGAATCTGACCGAAGCGCTGCTTGCCTGCCGTCTCGTCGCTGCGGGAGTTTACGTTGTGATGCACAATCGGGTACTTTCTTTTCCCGGCGTCGTCAAGGATCGTGAGGCACTCACGTTCGTCAAGAAAAAATGAACCGACCCAAGCAGGATCGACGTCTGACTCGCGGAAAAACCGCAGCCGGGGCGGATGCGGCAACTCCGACGCGCCGTGATCTGGTGAACATGCTCGTACCCACGTTGTACGAGGACGAAGTGGTTGTCGCGGTTGACAAACCGGCGGGGGTGGATGTGGGTGGAGGCGACGAGGGAAACGCAGTCGGCGTTGTTGAGATTCTCTCCGAACTTCGTCGCTCGTGGAGTGCGCTGCATGTTGTGAATCGTCTGAGTCGTTTCGAGTCCGGGATTCTTCTGCTGGCCAAGAGCGCGGGCGTTGCCCGGACGCTGCGCGCATCGCTAAAAAAAGGCGGGGCACGCTTCGAATACATGGCGATCTGTCGTGGGAAAATGGTACGACAGAAAATAACGGTCGGTGTGGCCCTGGAAAGAAACATAAAGAAAAAGCCCAAGCACCCCGGAGCAAGAAAGAAAAAGAAAGTTTCTCCATCACGGACGCGCCGCGTTGAATATCCTACAGTCGTGCAGCGCATGGAACGGGGTCCGTCGCGCGTTCTCGTGCGATGTCGGACGAACGCGCCGACGACCCATTTGCTTCGCGCTCAGCTTCGCTCGGCGGATCTGCGTTTGGTCGGTGACGCGCTGCACGATCGTGGAGGTCGCAGACCCACGCCCCAGGGAACGATGCTGCATCTTTCTAGACTGACGATGGAGGGACCGGCGGGAGCGATCACCGTCCGCTCGTCGCACCCGCCTCCGGGCAGCGAGGATATTCTTCAAGGCGAGCGCAGCATCGAGCGTCCGTTGCATGCGGCGCTGCTACGTCGTTTACCGTTGCTTGTGCAGCGTGATACGAACGCCCATCGCCTGCTTATTGGATCGGTGGAGGACTTTCCGGGAGTTTCCGTGGATCGATTCAAGCAGACGTTGGTCGTTGCCGTTCACGAAGACCGCAGGGTTCCTTCCGCGTCACTCAAACGGATGTCTCGTTGGTATCGGCAGACGCTTGGTACTCGATCAATGTATGTCAAGACCTTCGTCAAAAGCAGGTCGAGTGTGACGGAGGATGTCGAGCGGATGCACAGGGATGAAAAACCTTTTGCCGGGTGTGTGTCGCCTGCCAAGATCGAAATCAACGAACGCGGGTTGCGCTTTTTGATTCGCCCTTACGATGGGTTTTCCGTTGGATTGTTCTTGGATCAGCGTGACAACCGAAGCTGGGTCCGAAAGCACGCAGCCGGGAAGGAGGTGCTGAACCTTTTTGCCTACACATGCGGTTTCTCGGTGGCGGCTGCGGCGGGTGGTGCAACACTTACCGTCAGCGTGGATCTATCGCAAAACGCGCTGGAGTGGGGAAGGGAAAACTTCGCAATCAACGGTTTGGAACTGGATCGACACGCTTTCTTTCCTGAAGATGCGTTTGATTTCCTGCGCCGTGGGGCGAAAAAGAAGCGTGCGTTTGACATGGTCATCGTTGACCCGCCGAGTTTTGCCCACGGTCGAAAGCGCGGGGATCGTTTCTCAATCGCTGAAGATCTGCCGGACCTCGTTCGTGCAGCCTCCTCGTGCTTGCGCGGGGGTGGGCAAATGGTCTTGGGCACCAATCATCGAAAAATGTCTCCGAAGATGCTCCGCGAACGCGTGAAGGAAGGTCTGTCCGGTAGACGCTTCAAGGTCATTGCGACTCCGCCTTTGCCCCTGGATTTTTCGGTCGATCCGGCACATGCCAAGTCGCTCATCGTGGAAGTCGCGTAGTCCGTCGTGGGACTACAGGTGTGCGCGCACCGCGTCGGGACCGTGCGTCTTGTCGCTGTCGGCGAGTTGGACGTGGACGGCGGGAAGCTTAACGCGAAACGTAGTTCCTTCGTTCGGTTTGCTTTCGATTTCGATCGACCCGCCAAGTTCCGACACGATTTTCTTCGCAGCCGCCAGTCCGAGACCCGTCCCGCTCTGACCTTTTGAAGAATGAAACGCATCGAACACACGATCACGCTGCTCCTCGGGGATGCCCGGGCCGTTATCGCCAACGGCGAGTTCGACGACGGCATTTTGGGCATGGTAGCGCGTAACGATATTCACGCGCCCGGCCACACTTGGAGCTGCTTCGATAGCATTGTTGGCGATGTTTTGGATGACCTGATGCATTCCGTTTGGGTCAAGCGGAATCGCTGGCATCTCCTCGAGATCGGTAAGGATCATCACTCCCTTTTCATCGGCGCGCGCATGAAGAAGAGTCAGTACGTCCTCGATCACGGCGTTTAGCTGGGTGTTTTCGATGTTTGGTTGACGGTCTTTGCTGAACGTAAGCATGTTAAGCGCCAGAAGGTAGATGCGGTCGAGATTCTTTCGCACAAGGGTCCATCCCGATTCCACGGTCTCAAGAGACTGCCGCTTGATCGCCATTTCAACAACATCCGCCCCCCCACGCATTCCCTGGAGGATATTGCGGATGTGATGTGAAAGATAAGCGACCGTTTCTCCGGCGGCAGCCAGTCGCTCGGTTTGGACACGTGTATCCTGGAGACGCTTGTTCTCAATGGCCATGCCCGCGAGGCGCCCAATCGCTACCGCAAGTCGCAATTGCTCTTGTGTATACGTGTGATTCGACATGGACGTGTCGAGATGAAAAATCCCATGAATCCGATCGCCCGCGATAATCGGAACGCAGATAACGCTACGCAACCCCAGACGGTGGATGCTGTCCTGCTTGCTTTCCGGGCGAAAGCGATCGTCCGTCATGGCGTTGGCACAAAGAACACCCTCTTTGGTTTTGAGTACATGGTTGATAATCGTGCTCGACGTCGCGATCTTGGGGCGCTTCCCGCGGTCGGGCGTGCGATGGCGAATCACCTGGGGAACCGGACGTTCACCCGGCTGGCATACCAGCAATACGAACTGGTCCGCGATCATGTGGTCGAATAGGAGATCGGTGACCCGTTCGAGAAACGCATCAATCGACTCAATGTTTCCAATCGTCCCGGCCACGTTGTATACGACGTTCCACGCGGCCACAGCGTCCGCGGTTTCGGGCGGAGGGAGAATCACGCTATCCTCCGACGCGTCGAATGCCGCCAGTATAGAAGAACCGCCCGCGCTACCGGCCATATCAAAGTCAACCAGATCGCGGATCATTTGAGGTCCGCTGAAACTTTCAACTTCCTCCTGCCCGGAAAAAACCAAAAGCGTGCTACCCACTTTGATCTGATCGCCGTGCTTGAGAACCGTGGGTGAAACGACACGCTGCCCGTTGAGAAACGTGCCATTGGAACTGTTCAGATCGTCCAGTATCCATTGCCCGCTTACCGGGCGGATTTGCGCGTGCCTTCGCGATGCGCTGTGATCGGAGAGATGGATTTGATCGGACGAACGTCCGATGACGGCGGGTTCGTCCGGCGTTTCGTAGGTACGGCCCTTGTCTGGACCCTGTAATACGTGGAGGGTCGGCACAGTGCGTGCTCCGCATCATTGGAATTACTATAAGTTAACAACAAAAAAACAGCGACCTGGTTGGCAGTCGATCGCGCGCTGGCCACCTGCACCCCAGGCCGCCGATCCCCGCTGTCAACCCACGGATGATATCACCCAGTACTGCGCATGTCAACGCAAAACGATACCGGACTGTTGCGCAACGTCCGGTAGTAACCCATGATCGCTGCCAACTTCACTCTACCACGCGTTCTACGAGCTCAACACTCATTCGTTCAAGCACCTCTGCAGTCTGTCCGAAACAGCAGGGGGCGTATCGTGACACCCGCCAGGGGGCGTTATCAGCCGAAGAGAGTGTCATTTTTTGGACGGGCAACCTGTGTCTCAGCAGCCGCGAACGCAAACCAAGTACGAAAAACTGATTGAGAAGACCAGGCCTCCCGAGCCAGTTGAGCAAACAACTGAAACGGAACTGGATCGGCTTCTCAAAACGATTGCCGAACGCGAACGACGCGAAAAGGTCCGAAAGGCCGCGCCCAAAATTGATCCCCTGGTCATGCTGCGCGAAAAAACCGTCAAGGAACTCGTTCCAACATTTGTCGAGTTGGTGGAAAAGTACGGTCAGGTCGGCGTCGCGATGCAAATGGACGCGTCCAGTCTTTTGGAGGGAGGACGAGAGCTCACGTTCGAATTCGCCTTCGGGGCGTTTCGAATGGAGTTGCAAGGGACCGTCGTTACCGACGCCATTGCCTTTCATGAGGTTCGCCACGCGCCGGACCTACAGGGGCAGATGGTGGCAGGACCGATGCTTCGACTCAAAACCTTGAACGCAAAAACTTTTCGTGAGTTTGTCTGCGGGCGCATCATGGTACTGATTCGACTGGCCCATCGGCGACGATGATGCTTTGGGTTGCTGGGGTTCGCGTCGCCTTTCGAAGTGCGCCGGTCTACCAGGAAAACGTCGTTCCTGAACGCCCGGCAAAAACCAAGGGGCGGGGGGTTTGTGCGCCCTGATACGCTAATTCTTCGTTCGTGTTCCCTGTTGGACGTCTTCTCTACGTCGTCCAATGAAGTCGATCTTCCGCTTGCGGGCGGCCTCCATTCCGGGCGGTTCAGGGAAAGCGCGCTGAACGTCCCACGGGGGGGTCTGTGCTTCGCAGATGGTTTTGAACGTCGGAAGCAGTTTGTCAAAACTCATCTGGCGAGCTTCCAGCGGAAGATGACGCCACAACCGCGCTTTTGCAAGCGGTCTGAACTTCGTATCCGCGATGAAAGATTCGATGTTGTCACGTAGCTGGACGCGCGGTGAGTCCATCTTGCGGCGATCGTTTATGTCGTTTTCCGTGTCGCGCATCCAGAACTTGTAGCATTCCTGTGCCATTAAAAACGCCGTAGTTCCCTGGCGAACCTCACTCAGTGCGTAGTATTTCATCGCTTGACGTACGAAGCTCCCAATAATCCCATGCGCCGCGCGATACGTATCCAGTTGAGGTTTCAGACCGCTCATTACGAAGTTTTCAAGCGGTTGAAGATACATCTCCTGCACGCGACCATCGGGATGCGGGTTGTATTTGCGAAGCCAGCTATACAAGTTTTCCGCCTGCGCACGGTTTTTCTCTCCGCCTTCAAAGAATAGAAGTTGAATCCAGTTGTGCATATTGGTGACAAACCCCGTCATGTAGTTCGGACCGGGAGTCCCTTCGACATATCGAGGATCCTTGCCGAAATGCTTTTTCCCCAGGCGCATGTATTCGCGAAAAATATAGGGAATCAAACGCGAATCCGGAAGCAGTTCGATATACGAGTCGAAAGGATCGTCGAAATTGGGCTCCAGCGAGACCCGACCACGCGTCGTTAAATTGTTCAACGAAAAAAATACAAAACGCGCATTGTTGACCTCATCCGCCAGGCTGTTGCCCGCGTGTCCTTGCGTCTCTCGTTCGCCCAACGCCGACCAGTAAAGCGAATGCGTGAAGGCATTGCGAAGGTCCAAAGGACCGTATCGCTGCTCCATGAGTTCCATCAAGAAATCGAGATCGAGCTTATATTTTTCGCGCAACACCTTTGAGCGAATCGCCGACAAAAGCAAGTCACGCGCATCGGCCGTTTTGGGATTCTTGAGAATGCGCATTCGACGGTCGAATTCGGTCTCGGTGTCAATGTCGTCCTTGATGAGTTGACGCGCTTCAAGCTCCGGTCGCATGTGACGGGCGACGAAGTCAAGAAGCGTTTCATCCGGCGCAAGCCCGTGTTTTTCCAGGCTCGCTGCGAAATCGGCCACCTCCTGGTCACTTTTCAGAAGCTTGTCCAGATCGCGCGGCGCATCAACGATCTTTCGAAACCACGCGAAATACTCCTTGGCAGTCAATGCGATCGGTTGGGCACCCAGTACCCGTTCAAACTCAACCGCCAATGCTCGCTTGTAGTTGAGATGCTCGTCATCCAGAAAGTCGCCGATCTTGTGCCAGTAAATCCAGGAAAGCTCCTTGTACAAACCCACCGCTTTGGGGTTGTACTTGATCCCCTTGTCCCGCAGAATCTCGACTCCGTTACGAACCCATTTCCAGCGTGCTTCGGGCGTGTATTGCATCACCGAGATGTTGTATGCCATGTTCCATGCGGCGTTCGCCCACACCGTTGGGAATCGCGGTGCCAGTGTGCAAACCGTCGTATGAAGCTGCATCGCTTCGTAAACCTTGCCCTCTTCTTTCAAACGGTCCGCACGGATCGATGCCCAATCAATCGCGAGGGCACGAAAGGTTCCCAGCTTTCCGAGCAACGCGATTTTGGGAGGCAGTTGGCCGATCGTATCGGGATCGATGACCAACTGTTTTTCCTTGCGGATGGCGTTCATCGGGGCAAGAAGAAACCCCGCACCGGTCAGGCAAACGAGACAAACCGCAACCCCCATCCACTGAATAAACCCCTCATGACGACGCGCCGTACGACGCTCAACGAGGTATTCGGGCAATGGTCTGTGTAGGGCTTGCGACATCGGAATGTTCGGATCAAGGATTCTGCAATGCTTTCAAGGGCCGTTCAACCTCGTTCCTCTCGTGATCAAAGAAGCGTCGGGAAAGGCCGTTGGAGACCTCGCAAGACCCTCTGCAACCCGCGATTGCGAATGTGGGAGATGATAATGAGCGGTCTGCTTGACGAAACATTAGAACGAAACCTCCGCCACCTCCCGGCGATGAAAAAGCAACATCGCAAGTCCCAAAATGACGACGGTTTTAATCAGAACCAGGTCACCGAACCCTTGAAGAACCCAGGCCAGTCCGACGTTGCGACCCGCGACAAACTGTTCGACGGCGTCGTAGCGCCCGAAGTCAGGAATAATCCAATGGAGTAGGTTGTAGATGTGCATGAACGATTGGACCACGAACTGCGTGATGGATTCGAACATCCCCGAAAACGTTTTCGAGTTCATGGCCACGGATTCCGTGATGAACGAACGCATCCCCGCCAGAACGTACACGGTGAACGAAGCAAGGCACGCCACCGGAAATGAAAAAACCGTCGTACACAAAAGAGCAACCGCCCCGAGAAACATCAGCTTGAACATAATCAAAGAAAGCAATCGCACCATGTTCCACTCGAACGAACCGACCGTGAAAAGAATCTCGACCGGGTCCGATCGGCGAAATTCGATGACGTTCCCCCATTGCCTTTCTCCCTTGAAGCGATTTTGGTTGAAAAAACGAACCTGGAGAGTGTTGTCATCAGCGATCGCGCTGGTCGGAATACGGATCGTATGGTAACGACCCACGACATGCCGCGTAGCAGTTGAATAAACCGAAACGTTTTTGAACGGATCCCCGAACTCCCAGTACGCTCGAAAGATCTCATCGGGAGGATATCCTGTCACTTCAGCCTTGTAACGCAGTTGTACGTAGGCGTCCGGCGCTCGTTTGCAGAGAATGTTTTCGAATTCGAAAACGCGTCCGTTACCCGGTCCTACCACTCGCCACTTCATTTCGTGCTTGGTACGCAGGCTCTTTTTTTCCGCTTCGAGGTCGAAGTCGGCAGGAACATTCGCATAGCGACCCTCCTCGACATTTCTTTGGAACTCCAGTTCCGCATCCTCCGTAAAGTCTGGAAGGGTGGCCGTGATCGCCGCACGGGCAACGAGCACTTCATTGGCCAACTTTTTCTCATCATAACGTGCGTCTGACGGGGGATGGGTCGCCTTGATATATCGAACCATTCCGTAGATCGTCAGCGCCGAAACGGAAAGAAACGCAAGGTTCAACACCATCATCCCCACCCATTTTCCCAGGACGTACTGCCATCGCGGGATCGGTTTGGTCATGGTTAAAAAAATCTGTTGCGATACCAATTCGTCGGAAAGAGATCGCGACATGAAAATCGTGAGCATGCTCAGCAGCAACGCCGTAGCGCTTAATCCGAACGACATAAAACTCTGCACCGCATCGGTAAGAGAGCTTTCTCCACGCGTGGCAAAAGGAAGCCCCAAAAGAACCGCCGCAATCAGAACCAGAAAAACCAGCGCGATTTTCATGCGGAGACCCTCCGCGATCATCAGTCTCGCAATGGCCCAGGTCTTGCTCATGGCTTCTCGTCGTGATTCGTTGAATCCCCATCGCGACCGTCGCCCATGAGCGCATCGAGGACGCTTTGGTCGGCGGTAACCTTCGGCGAAGGCGACTCCGCTTCGTCGTGGTGCGGGTTCTCGGTGAGCGGTGGGGACGTCGGGTTCGCAACGGCCTTCTCCGCCCGACTGTCGCCTCCCGCGACAAGCTCCTCGATGACCTGCCTCTCCGGTTCTGCGTCGGCTACCTTGCGGGAGACCGGTTCGACCGGGACAATCGTTTCGGTCTGATGAGAAGCCGCATCGACGAGCGCATCCACAACCGTATAGGGCGAGGCCTCGGTCGATTTTTCCAAGAAGTCCGGAACGGCTCCACTCTCTCGTGCTCCCGAAGTTCGAATGTTGGCGGCCTGTGCTTCCTCGACGATCTTAAGGAAAAAGTCCTCAAGTTTGACACGCGGATTTGCGACTTCAAGAATGTCTCGCTCTTCCAGGCGGGAAATCAACTGCTTGATTTGCTCGAGTGTTTGAGGAGAAAGGGACGGTGCCGTGATCTGGGTAATGTCGCGCTGCCGCAGAAGCTCGCCCACCTCGCCGATCGCACGTTGCTGACCCCCGTAAAGAATGGTGACGCGATCGCAAACGTCTTCAACGTCCGCGAGCATGTGACTCGACAAAAGAATCGTCTTTCCTTTGCGACCCAGCGCGCGGATAACATCCTTGATTTGCTTTGCTCCGATCGGGTCAAGCCCGGAGGTCGGTTCGTCGAGAATCAAGAACTCCGGATCATTGATAAGCGCCTGTGCCAGCCCGATCCGCCGTGCCATTCCCTTGCTGTACTCTCCGATCGGACGCTTCGCCTCGTGCCGCAGTCCCACCATATCCAACAGGCGATCGGCGCGATCCTTGCGAACACGCGCCGGAAGTCGAAAAAGACGACCATAGTAGTCGAGCGTTTCGTGCGCAACGAGAAAACGATAAAGATAGGACTCCTCGGGAAGAAACCCGATACGCGATTTGACAGACACATCCGAAGGGGATTTCCCGAAAAGCGAAATGCGCCCCCGCGTTGGGTAAAGAAGCCCTAGGAGCATTTTGATCGTGGTGGTCTTTCCGGACCCGTTCGGGCCAAGCAACCCGAAAACCTCCCCAGGGCGTATCTCCAGGTTGAGGTCTTTGACTGCTTCGACACGCGGGCGCCGCCAAAAATCCAGAAACGTCTTGCATAATCCTGCGGTTTGCACAACGGGTAGATGTTGTTCGACCATATCGTTTCTCGTGGGCGGTGTCGTCGCACGCGCATATCGCTGCGCTGTTAGTCGAGATCGGGTCCGACGATCTTGATCTTCTCCGGGAGCAGTTTGCTGGGATCAAACTCCTTCTTTAGCAGCTCTTGAGCTTCTTCTTTTTGCCCCTGCCTGCGATCATAGGGAATCTTAAGACGAATCTCCGCTCCGATCGGGCGCCAGATCTTTGTCACACCCGGGCTGCTGAAGATCCGTTGCCGGGTGTCCTCCCACAAACGTCCGACCAGAATCTCCGGACTTCGCTCAAACTCCGGAACAAGCGTCCGGTACAGTTCGACGTCGCTCTGTATTCGTCCCAGAACAACCGAAAGAT
>Ga0114931_10000574_pt1 | contig 44600 bp, 45 predicted proteins | sample 2SBtaG_FD_89579 | JGI IMG/M metagenome (GOLD analysis project Ga0114931, IMG submission 89579) | Deep subsurface microbial communities from Kolumbo volcano to uncover new lineages of life (NeLLi) - 2SBTROV14_V59a metaG | ecosystem: Environmental > Aquatic > Marine > Volcanic | place: Kolumbo... | reverse complement strand
TCTCATCCTGGATTCCGGATAAATTTCTCCGCTTCACTCCGAAATTTTCCGGAATGACATAAAATGACATAGAGAGAAAATGTAAATAACGTTAGCGATTTTTACAAGTTAAAGTTTTAAAGTTAGCGTCAGATAAAAATGAAAACAGCCAATGAAAAATAAATTTTATCTCATCCTCCACAATATCCGTAGCGCTTATAATGTCGGCTCTATATTTAGGACAGCAGATGGAGCGGGAATAGAAAAAATATATCTAACCGGTTATTCTCCTGCGCCAGCGGTTAAGGATAATCCTTATAAAACTAAAGCGCAAAAAATGTTAGCTAAAACAGCTTTAGGCGCGGAGAAAAATGTTAGCTGGAAAAAAAATAAAAACCTGGATGTTTTAATAAAAAAATTAAAAAAAGAAAAATTTCAAGTAGTTGCCTTAGAACAAGATGAAACAAGCGTTGATTATAGGAAATTCAAACTTAAATTTCCGTTAGCGCTGATTGTGGGAAATGAAGTAATGGGATTGGATAAAAGAATTTTGAAAAAATGTGATCAGATTATTGAAATTCCCATGCGAGGTGAAAAAAAATCACTGAATGTTTCAGTGGCGACGGGAATTGTCGGGTATAAAATTGCCCACTAATCTACAAATCCTTTTAAAAATTCTATATAATTAAGATTTTCTCTATTTGTAGTAAGGTTTGTAAATTCGTGGAAGAAATTATGAATACTAAAAATAAAATTGCCGTTTTTGACATAGATGGAACAATTTTTCGAAAAAATTTGGCTTTTGAGCTTATCAACGAATTATCTTGGATGAAAATTTTTAAAAGAGAGGCGCGGAATGAATTAGTGCGTTTATATACTCGCTGGCTTGATCATAAGGGGACCTATGAAGAATATAGGAAAGCTTTAGTCAAACTGTATGAGGAGAATTTAAAAGGTTGTAAAATTGAAGAAATTGAAAAAGCTAGCCGGGTTGTGGTGCCTTTTTTTAAAGATCGGACTTATGTTTTTGCTAACAATTTAATTGCTGAATTTAAAAAGAAAAAATATCATATTATTGCTGTTTCTGGCTCGCCTTCTGAAGTGGTAAAGGAATATAATAAATTCCTTAAATTTGACGCAGTTTATGGGTCGGTTTATAAAACAGATAAAAAAGGATTTTACACAGGAAAAGTTGTTTTTAATCCTACGGCCCATAAGGGGGATGTTGTAAAACAATATGCGACAGAGCAAAATTTAACGTTAGATGGTTCTTATGGAATCGGTGACACAGAATCAGATGCCAGTTTCTTAGACATAGTGGATAATCCGATTGCTTTTAATCCTAATCTAAATTTAAAAACCATTGCCGAGAAAAAAGGTTGGCAAATTGTGGTAGAGAAAAAAGATGTAATATATAAATTTACCAATTAATTAAAAATTATCAAAAAAATCTAAATCTATGAATGCTTTTATACCCTTAGGAATAATTATACTGTTGTTTTTATTTCTCGTTTATCTTCTGCTTGACTTTATTATGATCAAAGGCGGAGCGAACGCTTTTTGGGATAAATGGGTTAAAAAAACTCTTTGGATGTGGCTTCCTTTTTATGGATTACAGCGGTTGATAAAAGAGGTGATACTTAAAAAGAAATAAATCTATGGGAGTAAAATACTGTTATCTTGAGCGAAATAGAATTACGCTGAGTAATTTTATGCAGTTGAAGGATTTACTAAATGTTACAACTGGTTAAACCACCAAGTAGATTGTAGGTTCAATGTTAAAAAAAGTACTTACTTAAGTAAGTACTTTTTTAGCTATGTATTGTTCATTATTTATTTCACGCTTTCTATGAATTTTGCAAAAGTTTTTGGATTTTCAACAGCCATTTGAGACAAAACTTTTCTGTCAATTTCTATTTTTTTATCGGACAAAATTTTAATAAACGAGCTGTATTTTAAGCCTAATTCTCTGAGAGCGATATTAAGTCTGGTTATCCAAAGGCGTCTCATCTCTCTTTTTTTAACTCGTCTATCTCGTAAAGCATACTGGCCAGCTTTAATCACCGCTTGTTTAGCGGTAGCATAATGAGATTTTCGACTCCAACGATATCCCTTAGCATCTTTTAAAAGATTTTTTCTTCTTTTTGAGGCAGTTACGCCACGCTTTACTCTAGTCATAATGATAAAAAATTTTAAATTTATACTCGCTTATCTTGAGCACATAATTATCGGCAAAATAAAATATTTTGTTTAACGCATTTTACTCGGTAGCGCTTTTAAAACATTTTTTTCATCTCCCTTAAATAATCTTAAATCGCGTCTTTTTTCCCGGCCTTTTTTCCCGGTTTCTTTAGAATTAAAATGATTCTGGCCGGTTTTTCGGCGTAATACTTTTTTATTTTTAGTTAACTTAATTTTTTTAACTAAAGCTTTCTTGGTTTTTAATTTCATAAATTAAGGTGTAATTATTACATTAAATCCTCCTGGGAATTTTTTTATTTCTTGTTCTATTTTATACGGGATAGAGATAGTCTTCATAAAATTTACTAAACTGTCGCGAGCTAAATCTTGATGAGCTTTTTCTCGCCCTTTAAGCATAATTTCAATTTTTATCTTATTATTTTTACTAAGAAATTTTTCTGCCTGGTTTTTTTTGAAAATTAAATCATGTTCATCAGTCCGAATGCTTAACCGAATACCTTTAATTTCAGATTTTTTTTGCTTAGATTTATTTTGGCGTTCTTCTTTGGATTTTTGATATTGGTATTTACCAAAATCCATAATTTTGCAAACCGGCGGTACAGCTTTGGGAGAAACTTCAACAAGATCTAAAGACTTGGTTTTAGCCATATCAATAGCTTGAAGAACACTCATAATACCCAGCTGATTATTGTTTTCATCAATAATCCTTGCTTCACGAGCTTGGATGTATTCGTTAATTTTTGCTTGAGGCGCCTTTTTTACAGAAGGCTTCCTTCTATATGTTCTTCTGATAATTCTAAAGGTTAATAATTAAAAAATATAAATTTGCAATTATTTTTTAGAAATTTTTGCAAAAATTCTATTTATTTATTATACCTGTTAAATTAGTAATAACAAATAAATTGTGGAGATGATGGGAATTGAACCCATGTCCAAAATTATTCATTTAAAATATTCTACAAGCTTAGTCTATTTAATGTTTTTCATTAAGAATATAAAATAAACAAAATTGTCTTAATATATTTCCAGTTTAATTTTACGGATATTATCTGAAAAATACAATATCCGCTATTCTGAAATATAGCACCGAAGACTGCCTATCAGAAATCAGCAGTTCGATGGCTGATGCTGTGCCGTTAGGCAATTAAGCAAGAGCGTAAGCAAAATTAGGAGTGAAAGCTCGCGCTAACATACCTTTTGCTTTGGTTATGAAGTTTGCACTTATAACTTTGATAAAAATTTAGCGAGTTATTATCATACTCGGCTTGCTTATTTTAAATGTACAACTTGTCGAAGCCAAACATCCCCGGATAAAAATTAGTAGTTTTTCAGAGTTCTTCTAGCTTTTCTTTCATCTTCTCTTTTTCTAATTTTTTCTCGTTTATCATATTCTTTCTTGCCTTTTCCAAGACCAAATTCTAGCTTAACAAGGCGTCTTTTAGTATATAATCTAATAGGCACTAATGTCAAGCCTTGAGTTCTAGCTTTTCCAATTAAACGTTTAATTTCAACTTTTTTAAGTAAAAGTTTTCTAGAATGGGTTGGATCGTAATTAGCCATAGTTCCGGCGTGTATATAAGGAGGAATGTAGGTGTTAGTAAGATACAATTCATGATTATGAATTGTAACAAAGCTTTCTTTAAAACTAACATGGCCGGTTTTAATTGACTTTACCTCTTGGCCGGTTAAAACTAAACCGGCCTCGTATTTTTCGAGAATTTTATAATCAAAATTAGCGCGTTTGTTGCGAGCAATAGTAGCCATGTTTTTAGTCTAATATTAAAAGGCGGAAAAACAGAAGCTAAGCTCGAGAAACATATTCACCTTTTTCAGTATTAATAATAATTTTATCTCCGGTTTTTATAAATAAAGGAACAGAAATTTTTAGTCCAGTTTCTAAAGTAACTAATTTTTTGCCGGTAGCCGCTGTATTACCTTTTATACTAGGTGGAGCTTGAGTTACTTTTAATTGAACTTTTACGGGAATATCTATATTGATAGGATTTCCGTTAAAATTTAAAATAGAAATTTCTGTTCCTTCTTTAAGATAATGTATGCTATTTCCTAAATATTTTTCAAAGAGAGAAAATTGATTGTAGTTTTCACTATCCATAAAATGATAATCTTTCCCTTCTTTATAGATAAATTGAGCTTTAGTTTTAACAATGTCAGCTTCAGGAACCGTTTCTGCGCCTTGAAAAGTTTTTTCTAAAACAGCGCCGGTTATAAGATTTTTAAGCTTAGTTCTCAACACGCTTCCGGCCCGGCCCATTTTAGAATGTTCACAATAAAGCGCAGTGTAGGGAGCGCCGTTGAGAACAATATTTTTACCGGGTTTAAGTTCAGATATTACAAGCATATTAATTTGTTAATATAAATTGCTAGATTTCACAGTTTTATTTACACTATTTCAAAAACTGTAAACAACGTTAGAGTTTCTTACATATAATTTATCTGGCGACAAATGGAAGGAGTGCCATGGTGCGAGCTTTTTTAATAGCTTTAGCCAAAAGACGTTGGTGGCGCGCGCAAGTGCCATGACGTTTGGGAGGATAAATTTTTCCTTGAGAATTCATAAAACGCCGTAGAAGATAAGCGTCTTTAAAATCTATTTTATCCATTTTATTTTGGCAAAAATAGCATTGTTTTTTTTCTTGAATTTCATTCATAATTTTTATTAACGATAACTTTTTTTAAAAAGGCACATCTTCAATTTTTACCTCTTCCTCTTCTTCATCTAAATTTATGGTTGGAATTTGTTCTGCTTGGGTCTTTGGAGCGGCGTTTGAATTAGCGGGGGAAGCAAAGTCTCCGGAAGGTTTGGGAGCTGCAGAACCTTGTGGACGAGATCCTAACTGCATATTTTCAGCTACAACTTCAGTAGATCTGCGTTCCGTACCATCTTTAGCGGTATATTTTCTAGTTTGTAATCTTCCTTCAATAAAAGCCTCCTGTCCTTTAGTTAAATATTGGCCGGCAATTTCAGCTAATCTGCCCCAAAGCACAACATTGTGATATTCAGTCTGGTCTTGCTTTTGGCCATTTTTATCTTTCCAAAAGCGGTTAGTTGCCAAACTAATGGAAGCAACTGACTGACCAGTTTGTGTATTTCTTATTTCTGGATCACGAGTAAGCCGTCCGACGAGCATGACTTTGTTAACATTCATAAACTATAGAACATAAAATATGAGACATAAAACAAATGCAGTTTCATATTTATGTTGTGTATTATATATTTAATATTTCTTCTAATTTTTTATCAATAGATTCGTCAACAGTTTTTTCAGGAGATTCTTTCTTCTCGCTAATTTTTTTTGGTTCTTCTTTCTTACTTTCTTTTTTTATTTCTTTTTTCTCCTGAGCTTTTTCTTTCTTAAAATTTGCAGTTGTTTTCTTTTGAGCAGCTTCATTTATTCTTTCTTCTTTTGATTTTAACTCTGGTAAATCCGATGCTTTACTTAAAACGAAACGAAGCACGTTGTGGTTAAGATTAAGTTGGGCGGTTATTTCTTTAAGTTTCTCATTGTCTTCTAATTTGAATCGTTGAGCAACATAAATTCCATGAGTCTCATGTTTTACCTGATAAGATAAACGCCTTTTTTCTTGAGTTTCTTTTTTTGCAAAAATTCCGCCATTTTCGTTAATGATTTTTTTTACTTCTTCTTTGATTTTATCAGCGTCTGGCTCTTGTGTAGCTCCAATCAAATAAAATATTTCGTATTGCATAATTTAATATTACTAATTTAATAAACATCCGCTTAAGGAAAGTCCTCAGCGGATTGGTGCTTTCCTATCTCTTTAAAACTTTAAAGAGCGAGAAAACCAAGGACTTTTTAAATTGTTTTCAGTATACAAGCTAAAAATTAATTAGTCAACTTTTAGCTGAAACCGAGGTTGAACCTCGGTCGGAGGTTCAACCTCGGTTAAATATAATTTTTGTTATTCCTATGAAAACGGGAATCTATGCTTGAAACTCTTGGCTGGTTCACTGGATTCCCGCCTACGCGGGAATGACAGAAAAGAAACGCTGGAATGACAGAAAGGAAATATGGGAATGACAGAAAAATGTGGGAATGACAGAAAGAAAAATTAAGTTAGATGACCTGTATGTCATTCCGGAAAATTTCGGAGCAGAGCGGAGAAATTTATCCGGAATCCAGGATGAGAAGATACGCATGTAATGAAATAAACAGCTAACTTAAACGCTCTTGCAATCTAACTCTGGATTCCAGATATTTTTTCTTTTACTGTGTTTCAGAAAAAATTCTAGAATGACAAATAGAAATAACTAGCAAAAAATGTAAACAATACTGTGAAATCTAACAACTAAATTTGTTAAATTTTAAATTCAATAACATCGCCATCCCGAACAAGATAATTTTTGCCTTCCAAGCGAAGCTTGCCAAGCTCTCGAGCGCGTGTCCAAGAGCCAATTTCTAAAAGTTTATTCCAAGTGATTACCTCTGCTCGAATAAATTTTTCTTTAAAATCAGTATGAATAGCAGCGCCAGCCAAAGGCGCGGTCGATCCATATTTGATTGTCCAAGCTCGAGATTCATCAGGACCGGTAGTAAAAAAAGTAATTAAACCTAAAATTTCGTAAGCCTTAAGAATTAATTTATCTAAATTAGACTGAAGACTCAATTCTTGAATTTCATCTTTTGTCATTTCAATCAGTTCTTCTTCTATCTTAATATCTAATTTTAAATAGCTTTGGTTTTTTAAGCTATTGGGTAAATGTTGACTAATGTCATTAACATTATAAATGTATAAAAATGGCTTCATAGTTAAAAGCGCTAATTCTCGAACAATAATTTTTATATATTTATCAGATAAATCTAATAAAGATTTATTGGCTAGTTTACCTTCTTCTAACACTTTTTGTATTTTATTTAAAGCTTCCAGCTGTTTATCCGCGCCTTTTATATTTCCACGTGCGTCTTTTTCAATTCTAACCCTGACTTTTTTAACAGTTTCAAGATCGGCTATGATTAATTCGGTATTAATAATTTCAATATCATTTTCAGGGTCAATTTTATTATGAACGTGAATAATGTTATCATTTTTAAAAACTCGCACAACTTGAACAATAGCATCTACTTCGCGAATGTTAGCTAAAAACTTATTTCCCAATCCTTCGCCGGTTGATGCGCCTTTTACTAATCCGGCAATATCCATAAACTCAATAACGGTCGGAATTATTTTAGCCGAATGGGACATATCGGCCAATTTCCAAAGTCGTTTATCTGGCACCTTAACAATACCCATATTAGGTTTAATGGTGCAGAATGGATAATTGTTAATATCTACCGGTGTTTTAGTGAGGGCTTTAAAAAGCGTGGATTTTCCAACGTTAGGAAGCCCAACAATACCTATTTTCATAATTTCTTTACGAATTATCAATTTTGTATGAATATGTTAATAGTAATATAATGTCATAATTTTATCAATAATTATGAAAAATAACACAAATATACTTAAACGTAATTTCTATAATCAAAACACGATTAAAATTGCCCAAGATCTTCTGGGCTGTTATTTAGTGCGTGAATATTATGGGAAGATTATAAAAGCTGAAATTACAGAAACAGAAGCCTACCGTGGTGAATATGATTTAGCCAGTCATGCATCGCGCGGAAAAACTAATCGGACTAAAATTATGTATGGCGCGCCGGGACACACCTACATTTATATAATTTATGGAATGTATTTTATGTTTAATATTGTAACAGAAAAAAAAGATTTTCCGGCGGCGGTTCTAATCCGTTCCGTGAGTACATCTAAACGTTTTAATGGTCCAGGAAAAGTTACGAAATTTCTTCACCTTGGAAAATCTCTAAATGGATATGATTTAACTAAAGGCCAAAAAATTTGGCTGGAAAAAACAAAGATAAAAAGGCCTTTTAAAGTTATAAAATCCCCGCGGGTGGGGATTGATTATGCCAAACATTGCCGAAAATGGAAGTGGAACTTTAAATTAAAAGAAAGTTAACTCTTTTACTCCAAGGGAATTTCTATGACATTATTAGCTTCACTCTTAAGCCTGGTTATATCTGATTTTAATTCTGTCGTTACTTGAGACTTTATTTCTTGTTTTTCCTGAAAAGGCATTTCAATTGATTCAAGGGCTTTATCTAATAATTCTTTCAAAATTTGTTTCTCAGTTAATTCCGGATTATCGGTTTGACTTAAACGTTGTTGCCATTCTTTTCTATAATTATTTATGATATTTTCATTATCCAAAAAGGGCATTGTTTGTTCTTTCCCCTTTAAGGCTTTTTCTAATAACGCTTTTGCTTCTTTTACAATCCTTGCTTCATAAGTTTTGAGAGGCAAAGAGGGTTGTTCCATTTTCATTGATTCCATAATTTTTGCTTAATAACTATTAGTTTCTTTCATTTTCTCATAAAATATTTTTTATGTAAAGGAAAAGACTGGAAGAAAAAAACCAAATTGTGCTATTATAAAAATATAAAAAGAAATCACTGAAGAATTAAAATTTTTTCAAAATTAAACTCAAGCTAACTGATTTTAATTAATTTCCATTTCTTATTCAGACTAAGCCATAATTTAGACAAAACTTTAATCTTTGTCATTCCCGTGAAAACAGGAATCTAGCCTTAAAACTTTTAGCTGGTTCACTGGATTCCCGCCTACGCGGGAATGACAGAAAGGAAAATTAACTTAAATGACTTGTTTAGATAAAATTTTAGTTCTTCAATAATATAAAAAAATTAAGAAAAACTTATGGATAATAAAATTAATTCAACGATTTTTAAAGCTTATGATATTCGAGGAATATATCCGGAAGAAATAAATGAAAATATCGCTTATAATATTGGACGAGCGTTAATTCAATACAGCCAAGCTAAAAAAGCAGTTATCGGTTTTGATATGAGAAAATCTTCTCCGGAAATTGAAAAAGGAATGATTGCTGGTATGAGTAAACAAGGAGCAAACGTAGTCAAAATTGGTTTGTCTACTGCGCCTATGCTCTATTTTGCCTCCTGGAATTTAAATACGGATGTGGCGGTAATGGTTACCGCTTCTCACAATCCAGCTAAATGGAATGGAGTAAAATTGTGCCAAAAAAAAGCTATGCCGATTGGAGAGGGAAGTGGTATGGAAGAAATTAAAGCGTTAGTTATGAGAGGGAAATTTATTGAGCATAAACAAACAGCCAGTGTTAAAAACAATGATAATTTAAAAAACCAATATTTGGATTATATAGCCAAGTTTTTTAAAAAGGGCCTTAGCCAGAAAAAAATTGTGATAGATTTTGCTAACGGAATGGGAATATTGGATAAAGCTATCTACGAAAAATTTCCTCAAGATCTAAAAGCTTTTTATTTATACGATAATTATGACGGTTCATTTCCTAACCACGAAGCCAATCCTTTAAAAATAGAAACGCTTAAAGCTCTTCAAAAAAAAGTGGTGGAAGAAAAAGCTGATTTGGGAATTGCTTATGATGGTGATGCTGACCGGATTGGATTTGTGGATGAGAAAGGAGAAGCGGTGCGAATGGATTTTATCACGGCACTTTTAGCTAAAGAAATTCTTAAAAAAAATCCGGGAGGATTAATTTTAGCGGATATCAGAAGTTCCAATGCTGTCTTGGAATTTATTAGAAAATATGGAGGAAGGGTGCATTATAGTCGAGTCGGTCATTCGCTTATTGAAAATCAAATGAGAAAAGAAGGAGCCATTTTTGCGGGTGAGCTTTCTGGACACTATTTTTTTCAAGAAAACTCCAAAGCCGAAATGGCAACTCTGGCGGCTCTGACTATTTTAAATCATTTAAATACCTCTGGACAAAAAATGTCAGCCTTAACCGCCGAACTAAAGAAATATTTTCAAAGCGGAGAAATTAATTCGGACGTTAATGACAGAAATGCAATTATGGAAAAACTTAAAAACAAATATTCTGATGGAAAGTTAAATACTTTAGATGGCATTCGCATTGATTATCCGAGTTGGTGGTTTAATGTTAGACCGAGTAATACCGAGCCAAAATTACGGCTTAATTTAGAAGCTAAAACCAGAGAATTGATGGAAAGAAAAAGAGATGAAATACTAAAATTTATTAGGGAATAATCCAAAATAAAAAAATCCCATAAACTGGGATTTTTTATAGACCAATTAAAATAATTTTTTACAATTATAGAACGAATCCAACTTTCTTTTTGACTTCAGATAATTTTTTTCTGGCAATGGGCCGTATTTTTTCAGCGCCTTGCTGAAGAATTTCTAAAACTTTTTTATCAGAATAGGCGTTTAAATTTTCCTGAAGGGGATTTAAAAAAGAAATTATTGTGTTAGCTAAACCATCTTTGAAGTCAGCGTAACTTTTGCCTTGATATTCTTTTTCTAAGTCAGCCGGTTTTTTATCAGATAGCAAAGAATAAATATTTAAAAGATTTTTCAAAGCCGGCTTATCGTCACGGTAAATTATTTCCGATCCAGAGTCCGTTACCGCTTTTTTAATTTTCTTACGAATAGTTTCTTCGTTATCAGTAAGGGCAATATAATTATAAACAGAGCTAGCAGATTTGCTCATCTTTTTAGTAGGATTGTCTAAACCCATAATACGCATACCTTCTTTTTGAATATAAGCTTTAGGTAAAATAAAAGTCTTGCCAAATCGGTTGTTAAATCTTTTAGCGAGAGTTCTCGTAATTTCAATATGCTGGAGCTGGTCCTCGCCAACTGGGACAACTTGAGTGTTATACAATAAAATATCAGCTGCCATAAGCACCGGATAATCAAAAAGGCCAACGCCCGCACTCTCTTTTCTACCGCGCGCGCTTTTATCTTTAAATTGAGTCATTCTCTCTAAATCTGAAATTTTTGTAAGAGTGTTTAATATCCAAGCTAGCTCAGCGTGTTCGCTAACATGCGATTGGACAAAAATGGCTGATTTTTCTGGATCAATGCCGGTGGCTAAATAAATTTTAGCTACTTCAATAATTTTTTTTCTAAGCTCTTCTGGATTCTGGGGAACTGTAATAGCGTGCAGATCTACTATGCAAAAAATAGATTCATATTCCTTTTGAAGTTTAATCCAATTATGAATAGCGCCTAAATAGTTGCCAATATGAAGATTACCAGATGGCTGAATGCCAGAAAAGATATGTTGTTTCATAAAAAATAATTTAGATATTGTATAATAACTGATTTTAATTAATTTCCATTTCTTATTCAGACTAAGCCATAATTTAGACAAAACTTTAGGTCTTTGTCATTCCCGTGAAAACAGGAATTTAGTCTTGAAACTTTTGGCTGGTTCACTGGATTCCCGCCTACGCGGGAATGACAGAAAGTAAAATTAAGTTAAATGACTTAAACTAATTTTAGTATAGAATATAGAAAATTATATATCAAGGGGAACGAAGACTTGTTTTTATTAGTTTCTTAAGATAAAATGAAAGTATAAATATAAAAATAAAATTTAATAATGCGCAAAACAATAATATATAAAGTAAAGCAAAATCAAAAAAATAAAAAGGGTTTTACTCTCATAGAACTTTTGATAATTATCTCTATTATTGCGATTTTAGCATCTGTTATCTTGGTAAGTATGTATTCAGCTAAAATCAAAGCGGGAGATAACGCTGCTTTTTCAAGTGTTAAATCTGCAGCTCCAGTCGCGTATATGTGTCTTATGAATGGAACAGGCGGAAATTTAACACAGCCAACTGATGGCTCTTTGCCAATTATCTGTTCTAGTGGAGGCGTTCCTGTGGTGGGTTATTCTGCCTGGCCTTCAATAACAGAAAGAGGGTGGAATTATAACTCTTCTTCGGGGCATGGTTTTTTTTGGTGTTCATTAATTAATCCTCCAACAGAATGCAATCTAAGCATGGTTAATTGTGGAGAATCAAATCTTTCAGGAAGTTTCTGTTATGGAGTGAAAAATGGAAGCAAGAAAATATGGTGCACAGAATCAGGATGCAGTAAAGTAGGATTTTAAAAATATTTATTTAAGTGTAGAAAATAAAATAACGGGCTTAGCCCGTTATTTTATTGGCAAGATTGCATAAGATCTGGAACAATCCCTTCAGAACAATTAGGAGGAAATTTTTTAATAACTCGTCTAGTCTGAATTTCTTGTTTGTTGCATTTGCTCCAGGGTCCATAAGAATATTTTTGGCAATCTAAAGGAACAAAATTTTTATTTCCTACTTTATAATTAATTTGGATTTGAGAGAAAAAGACAAAAACTATAGTGAAAAGCGCCAGAGTAATTAATCCCAGAAAAGTTAAACCCCTCCAAGTATGTATTTTTTTCTTACTGATAAAAGTCACTTTGTCTTGCCAAAGATTATCTAAGTCATTTACAATTTTGTCAATATTTCTAACAGGATCTTTTTCAAGGCGTTTTTTCATGCGGCGGGAATTTTTTCGAACAGTTCCTAAATAATCAGCCAAAGTAACAATACCAATAATATTTTTAGCGTCATTTATTACCGGGAAAGACGTAAATTTGGTGTCTTTTATTTTATCCATCAACGCGGCAACGTCGTCATTTGCGAAAAAAGTTAATGGATTTTTGGTCATAATATCCTTCGCTTTAGCTTCAGAAAGAACTTTGATTTTTTTCTTAAGATCATCCGATAAATATTTAGCTATTTGATTTTCCTCTAGAAATTTAATATAAGTTGGAAAATAAATATCATCGTATTTTTTAAGAAAGAAATCAGATTCAGTTATTATTCCAATTACTTTTTTTCTTTTTACAACCGGAACGCCATGCAAACGATTAGTATAAATTATATCAGAAACTTTAGAAACACTTGTTTCAGGGGAAACAGCAATAACGTTGCTGGTCATTATTTCTTTTATTTTCATAAATTTGTTGTTGATATTTAGTTTATTGTAACAAAGATTGTCTTTAAAAACAAATGAATCTTTTACTTCTAAATATTTTTATACTTCAATAACTACCGGTAAAATCATAGGTCGCCGTTCAGTTTTTTGATAAAGATATGATCCCACTACTTCGCGAATATTATTTTTAACATAATCCCAATTTACAGATGTGTTTTTAGAAGTTTTAGCATGAACCACTTCTTCCACTTTTTTCTTGGTAGCGTTTACTAAATCAAAATTTTCTTTAACAAAAATAAACCCTCGAGAAGTTACTTGCGGTTTGCCAACTATCCTTTTAGTCTTACCGTCAATAATAACTGTAATTACAAACATCCCATCTTTAGCCAAAATCTTACGATCGCGAAGGACTACCTGCCCAACATCGCCTACGCCCAAGCCATCTACCATAACGTTAGCTAAGGGTAATTTTTCTGCGGTTACTTTTCCATTTCCACGATAATCAAATTCAACAACTCGCCCGTTTTCTCCAATAAGAATATTTTTAGGATTCATTCCAACGGATGTGCCCAGTTCTCCATGAAGTTTAAGCATATAATAATTACCGTGAACAGGAATTAAATATTTTGGTCGAATAAGATTAATCATCATTTTAAGATCTTCTTGCCGAGCATGACCTCCTGCGTGGACATCCAACATTTTATAATTAATAACTTTAGCATTTTGCCGATAAATTGTATCCATAACAGTTTGAACAGTCCTCTCATTGCCAGGAATAACTGAGGATGATAAAACAAAAGTATCATCCTTGTGGACTTTCACAAAACGGTGTTCTCCGTTGATTATTCTCATTAGTACTGCATTGGATTCACCTTGCGCGCCAGTGCAGATAATCGCTACTTTTTTGTCAGGATATTCGTTGACTTTATTTATAGGGATAAGCGTTTCTTTTCTTATTTTAAGATACCCTAAATTTCTAGCAATTTCTACATTGGTTTTCATAGAATAACCATCTATAGCTAATTTTCGTCCATACTTTTCAGCAGCAGCAGCAACTGATTGAATACGGCTAATAAGCGAAGAAAAGGTAGCTATAATAAGTCTTCCTTGAGTACGTTCAAATATTTCTTCCATTGTTTTAGCTATTTTAGATTCTGAAAGTGAGTAACCGGAAGTTTGCGAATCGGTAGAATCACTCATAAGCGCTAAGATATTTTCATCTCCAAGGCGCGCAATTCTAGCTACATCAGCCGGTGCGTCGGAAATAGGAGAATGGTCAAATTTAAAATCTCCAGTATGAATAATGTTCCCTATAGGAGTAAAAATAGCTACGCCAATTGCGTCTGGAATAGTATGATTTACATGAAAAAATTCAAGGTTAAAAGAGCCCAGGCGAATGCGATCCGTTTTTTTAATAGTGTGAATATTGAGAGGAAGTTTGTTTTTGTATTCTTCTTGACGTTTGGCCACTATTCCGCGGGTAAGTTGAGTCATATAAATAGGCGGATTACCGATGCGACTCATAATATGCGGAATAGCGCCAATATGATCATAATGTCCATGAGTAATAATTACTCCACGAATTCTTTTTTCTTTTCCTTTAAGATAACTAATATCTGGAATTAAGTAATCAATTCCCGGCATATCTTCTTCAGGAAATTGCAATCCTAAGTCAATGATAATAATATCCTGACCGTATTCAAAAACAGTCATATTGCGGCCAACTTCTTCCAATCCTCCCAGTGGAATAACTCTAAGATTGTTTTTTGCGTAACTCCGATTAACCAGCGCAGTTTTTGCTCCAATGTTTCTTTTTCTTGGCATTGAAGCAGGTTTTGTTCTTTTAAACATAGATGTTTTATTTAATTAATTAAAAAGTTAATAGCTGAAAGCTAATAATTTGTAAAATTAAAAGATTATTTTTTTAAAATATAGCTATTTAAGATAATTAGAAGCTAAAAATTTATATTCAAATTAAATTAATTTTTAGCTAAGAGTTTTTTAAAGTTTTCAACCATAGCCACTGGAGTAGGATCTTGATCATAATTAAGAGCCAAATAATAAGAAGTCCAATCAGCCAGTGCTAAAGAGGAAAATGTTTTTAAAAAAAAGTTTTTGTTATCAGGTATATCAATAATCTCAACTTCCGAATTTTGTTTTTTTAAAAGTGTTGAAGTGATATCCATTCTTTGGGCAATTCTGGGGTTGTCTTTTTTATCGCGAAGAGTTACTAAATAAAATTTGGCTTGAGGCAAAGTGTATCCTAACATTTCATTATGATTAAGCTCTGAATAATAATTAAAAAAACAAGGTGTTTTAGCGTTCTCGTTAATTTTTATTTTCCAAACCCTGCCTACGGATTTCATTCGAGCGGTTGTATGAATTATAGGGGTAGTATTCTTCAGCTTTTTTGCTAAGGTTTCTCCTTTTAATTCTAAATCTGCGGTAACATTTTTTAATTGTTTAATAGATTCTAAAATTTTTTGGGAAGGATTTTGAATAAGTCCACCATTAAAAAATAATTGAAGCAAAATAGAGAAAAAATATCCAAGAGCATAGCGAGGTTGGGAAATTTTTGGAATTATAATATAGGGAATATTATTTTTTTGGCAAGCTTCAATCAATTTTCCGCCATGCGACAACCCTAGGCTGGGTAAGTTATTTTTAAGAGCTTCGTTAAAAGAGGATAATGTTTCTTCCGTGTTTCCTGAATAAGAGCTGAAAATATTGAGACAATTTTCATAAGCTTCCAAAGGTAGCTTATATCCCCGGTTTTTATAAATGAAAAAATTCTTATTATTTCGAGCGTCTTTTTCTCGAAGATTTTTCACATAAGCTTTAACAATATCTGCCGGTAAAGATGATCCTCCCATCCCAGAAATGCAAACAGAGTTAAAATCTTTTGAAATTTTCAGATTTTTAGCCAACTTAAAACCTTCCTCAAATTGGTCAGGAAAGTCAAGAATTACTTGACGAAGGTTATATTTATCGCTATTTGTTTTCATTATTTTTTTAGTTATTTTTTAATTCTTTTTGTTTTAATATACCAATGGTTGATATCCGTAAAACGATTAGAGGAAGAAATTAATGTTTGCAGGTTAATTCCTTTGACGCTTTTACTAACTGGATAAATATAACTTGGACTGTAAAGAAAAATAGCGGGAATTTCTTGCGTAAGAATATTTTGAAAATCAATGTAATCTTGGGCTCTTTTTTGAATATTAAATTCAGTTTGGCCATCTTTAATTAATTTATCAGATTGACTATTTCCAAAAAGAGATAAATTAAGTCCGGGGTCTTTTTTTTGGCTGGAATACCAGAATGAATAAGGGTCTGGATCACTACCAACTACCTGGCCAAAAAGCAATGCGTCATATTCTCGCGGACGAATATAATTTTGCTGAATATCTGAAAGGGAATATGAATTAACATTTACTTTTACACCAATTCCCCCCCATTGTGATTTAAGGATGTTAGCTGTTTTAACCAATTCATTCCAATCAGTTGTAACTAGGTTAATTTCTAGACCCACGCCATCTTTTCCTCTAAAACCATCTTGGCCTTTTTTCCAGCCGTGACTGTCTAAAATTTGATTAGCTTTGTCAAAATTAAATTGCAAATGGTTTAAATTTTGCGAATAGCCAATCATACCTGGCAAAAAAGGAGAAAAAACCGCTTGTCCACTTCCATCTAAAACAGTATTAATAATTTCCTGACGGTTTGTAGCATAAGACAATGCTTGACGCACTTCAATGTTGGCGAGGGGGATACTTTTAGTCTGATTAAGGAATACCGCAAAATAACGAGGTAAATTTAATTTATAAATATCAACGCTTTTTTGATTAATAGCCTGAATATTTTGGGGTGAAAAAACATTGATGCTCATTACTTCTTTTTTATTCAAAGCGGTTAAAGCAGTGTCTTCATTAGTATAAAATTTAAAAGTAATTTTAGGAATGTAGGGTTTGCCGTTGAAATAAGCAGGGTTAGCATCCAATTTATAAAGAATAATATTACCTTTAGAATCTTTTTTAAGAGAACTAAATTTATAAGGTCCGGTGCCGATAGGCTCTAGATTTAAAGGGCTTAAGCTAAAATTATCTGGTGTTATTGATGCCCAAATATGTTTAGGTAAAATACCAAAAGTCAAGTTATTTAAAAAGGCAACATAAGGAGAGGCTATTTTAAACTCAATAGTATGCTTATCAATAACTTTAGTTTTGATTCCTTGCCAACTAGAACGAAGGGGACTCTTATAAGCTGGATCGGAAATTAAATTAACGGTGAACAAGACATCATTAGCGTCAAAGGGGCGGCCATCTTGCCAAAGCACATTTTTTTTCAGATGTATGGTATAAGTGGTTTTATCATCAGAAAGTTTATAGCTTTGGGCTAAGTCGCTGATTAATTTTCCTTGTCCGTTATATTTAAAAAGCCCTGAATAGATTATCTGAACCAAATCTTTATCAGTTTCATTAGATTGGGAAAGGAGCGGATTGATGTGCAAAGGTTGCCCAATATTTCCTTCCGTGTATTCTCCTCCATAGGTGGCGACTGGTTTAGTGACAGAATAATAGTGAATAAATCCCCAACTAAGAGAAGAAACTATTAATAACAAAACAAGAAAATAAAAAAACAATTTTTCTTTAAAATTCAAAACCCGGACTATTTTTGGCCATTGATTAATCTTTGGCCAACGATAATTTTTAGCGTTAAATTTACGGATATGTTTATCGCACTTATTATTTACTACCTTGCTAACATAAAACTGGATATAGCTAAAATAATAAACAAGCTAGATAAAATTATAGAGAAAGTAACTAAAAACTTTTCAAATCCCCTGCGAGTATAATAACCTCCAAAGTTTCCTCCAAAAGTTCCAGATAATCCTGCGCCTCGGTTTTGTAGTAAAATAGCAACGATAAGAAGCAAGGAAACAATTATTTCTAAGATGTTTATTATTTTTTGCATAAATTTAATGATGTCGTCTGACAGCTGTGAAAATCAAATAATTAACAAAACTAATGATTGATACTCCCCAGAAAGCAGCCCAAAATCCATGGATAATAAGATTCGGCATAATCCTAGCGACTAAAAATAACAGAACAATATTTATTATTATGCTAAACAATCCTAATGTCAAAATTATTATTGGAAAAGTTACAAATTTCAGAATCGGTTTGAGTAAAGAATTAAATATACCTAAAATAGCGCCAACTGTCAATAGATCCAGCCAATTACCCTGAAAAATGAATCCGGGAATAAAATAACTGGCTAATAAAACAGAAGCCGAATTGGTTAAAATCAGGATCGTAGTTCTAGTTAAAAAACTCACAATAGTATAGCAAAAGTTAATTAATTAGTCAATAACCAAAATAGTGTTAGCGTTTTTATAACATTTGGTTTATTATAGAATTATTATAATGCATAAATAATAAGGTGTAAAATTTATGAAAATTGTTATTTTAGCGGGGGGGACTGGAACCAGATTTTGGCCGATGAGCCGAAGAGACGAGCCAAAGCAACTTTGCGCATTGTTTTCAAAAAAAACAATGCTTGAAGAAACAGTAGAAAGGTTTAAAAGTTATCCTAAAAATAAAATTTACATTTCTACCTCTAAAATCTTAGAAAAGCGAATTCGAAAACTTTTTAGTGATTTGCCTCAAGAAAATTTTATTATTGAACCAGCTTGTTATGATACTGCTCCGGCCATGGGATATGCGGCGGCTTATCTTGCTAGGCAAGATCCTGATGAGCCAATTGCTTTTATTCCTTCAGACCATAGAATCGGCCGAGTAGAGAAATTTTTGCGCTGCTTAAAAGAAGCGGAGCAAATGATTTTAGAAACAGACAAACTTTTGGACATTTCAGTTTATCCATTTAGTCCTTCTACTACATTGGGGTACACTAAAATTGGAAAACGAATAACGGAAAAAAATGGGGTGGAATTTTATGAATTTTTAGGCCATAAAGAAAAACCGAATTTCAAAACAGCGCAGAAATATCTTGAGGAAGGAAATTATTTATGGCATGCCAATTATTATATGTGGACACCTAAAAATTTTTTGGAAGCTTATAAAAAATATGCGCCTGAAACATATACAATTCTGCTGGAAATCCAATCTATTTTTAGCAAAAATCAAGAAGAGAGAATTGTTGATCTGTATAAAAAAATGAAAAAAATTTCTTTTGATTATGCTATTACAGAAAAAATGGACCCTCAAAACATTTCTATAATTCTGGGTGATTTTGACTGGAATGATATTGGCGCTTGGAATACGCTTTATGAAAATATGTTAACTAAAACCGACGAAAAAAGAAATATGGTTATTGGAGATCGCCTTAACATTGATACGTCCAGCTGTCTTATTTATGGGAAAGAAAATAAAATAATTGCTACGATCGGACTAGATGATTTAGTCATAGTAGATACTGATGACGCACTTCTTATTTGCCCTAAATCTCGCGCTCAGGATGTTAAAAAAGCGGTGAATGAATTAAAATTAAGAGGAGGGAAATATCTATAAAACTTAATTAAAATCACTGAAGAATTAAAATTTTTTCAAATAAAAAATAGCAAGAAGAAGTACCCTCTGGTGGGGGTTCATTCGAATATTTTAAAAGGAGATAAAAATGAAAACAAGGGAGTTATCATAAAATATATGATATTTCCTTTAAATTTGCTTCAAAATTGTTCTTAATATATAATGATATTTGTAACTCGTAATTTGTAATTTGAATTTAAAGAAGCTTAGCTTCTGATGTAGCTTCTGATGTAAACTTTTATTTGAAAATTAATTTGTCATTCCGGAATTTTTTCCAATAGCTTTCCAAGAATCCTGGAATAATATATGACAATAATTTTTCAAAAATTTTAATTTTCCGGTAGTTTAAGAAGCGCATAATATTTTTTGTAATTAATTAAAATTAAATAATGAATAAGAAAATATGGTTATCTCTTGGCGCAATTGTAGTAATAGCGTTATTAATTGCCGGAGGATATAAACTTAAAAAATCTAATCTTTCCAAGCCTGCTGTTTCGTCAAAAAATGATATAACGATGGACCAAGCTAAAGCTAAAGTCGCTGACTTTATTAACAATAATTTAGTGCAGGATGGAAATAAAAAAGTAGATATAAAAAAAGTTACCGATGGCGGTGCTTTGTATAAAATTTCTCTTAGTTTGCAAGGGAAAGAAATAACAGCTTATATGACCAAAGATGGTAAAACATTTTTTCCTAACCCTATGGATATAGCTTCAGTGGAGGCGCAAGCTAAGCAAGCTAAACAAAAAGCGGCTGAAGCTCCAAAGTCAATTCCCAAGAGCGATAAACCAAATGTAAAACTTTTCGTGATGAGCTATTGCCCGTATGGAACTCAAGTTGAAAAAGGAATTTTACCAGTGCTGAACACTTTAGGAAATAAAATTAATTTTCAATTAGAATTTGTTGATTATTCTATGCACAATGATCTTGCCACTAATGATATGAAAGAATTGAATGAGAACGTGCGCCAATATTGCATTCAAAAAAACCAACCGAAAAAATTAGACGCTTATCTGTCCTGTTTCTTAAAAAAAGGCCAAGGAACGGAAACGGCTTGTTTAAATTCTGCCGGCGTTGATGTTAATCAAGTTTCCGATTGTATGGCTCAAGCCGATAGTCAGTTTAGTATTACTAAGAATTTTAAAGATAAAAAAACCTATAAAGGCCAGTTTCCTCTTTGTAATATAAACAAAGATGACAATGCCAAATATAAAGTAGAGGGTTCTCCAACTTTAATTATTAATGACACGTTGGCTAGCTCCGATAATCGCGACCCAGCCAGCTTGCTTAAAACAATCTGTTCGGCTTTTAATCAAGCTCCGGAGGAATGCAACACTAAATTGTCATCAACTGCTCCAGCTCCCGGATTTGGAGAGGGAACTGATACAAGTGGTAGCAGTGGCGCTAATTGCAAAAATTAATATAGGTTATTAAAATAAAACTTTTTTAAAATAAATTTTTTAAAAAAATGGAAAAACCAACTATTAAAAATCAAGAAATTCCATCTCAATCCGTAGAAGAAATAGCAAGACAATTTACTCAGGGTGATCTTAATGAAAACCAAGTTATTGATTATTTACGCGCTAATCGAAATGATGTTACAGAATTTTGCTTGCAAACTTTTGAAGCATATCAGGGTGGCGATAAAACTGGTATAATTCAACTTGGAATGATAATTGAAGAATTGCTATAAAATTTGAGATTAATTCCATTTGGAATTGCTGGGCCAAAAGTTAGAAAGTGGAGACGCAATATTTATAGAGACGCGATTAATCGCGTCTCTATAAATATTTAAAATATAAATCATTGAACCAAGCTTTACAAATTAGCCTGGTTCGTGTAAAATTGGTATTTAGTAATAAGCTTTTTATTTTTTAAGATGCCAAAAAAAACACGGCTGAAAAGCGCGACGCGCTTAATTAACCAACGAGCGAACGCTCAGACACAAAACAACCGCCAAAATAAAAGTATTAAGCAAGATAAAATTAAAATAACCGGCGCGCGGGTTAATAATTTAAAAAATATTAACATTGCCATCCCCCGTAATTGTTTAGTAGTTGTTACCGGTCTTTCGGGTTCGGGGAAATCTTCTTTAGCTTTTGACGTAGTGTATGCGGAAGGCAGTCGGCGTTATTTGGAAAGTTTATCTAGCTACGCTAGACAATTTTTGGAAATTTCGGGAAAGCCGGATGTGGATAAAATTGAAAATCTAAGTCCCGCTATCTCTATAGATCAAAAAAGTATTAGCAGAAGCTCTCGCTCAACAGTTGGAACGCTTACGGAAATTTATGATTATTTGCGTGTTCTTTATGCCAAGATCGGAGTACCTTATTGTCCCAACTGTTTATTGCCAATGAAGCGTAAAAGCAATCAGGAAATATTAAAAGATATTCTAAATTTATCTGATAATACTAAACTGGCCATATTAGCGCCAATAAAAAGAGAGGAAGGAAAAAGTGTTCAGAATATTTTAAAAAATATTAGTCAGTTAGGTTATGCTCGAGCAAGAGTTGGAGGTAAAATAATGCCGCTAATGGATACTTTACTCATTCCAAAAAAAACTTTGGAAGATGATATAGAAATTGTTATTGATCGTATTACTCTTAAAAAAGATAATCTGGATAAGGAAAGAATTTTAGATTCTGTTGAAACAGCTTTCAAAGTGGGTAAAGGGTTCATGGCTGTTTGCACTAATAATACAAACAGCCAAATCTATAATCATGATTTTGTTTGTAGCCATTGCCATTTTAGAATTTCTCAAATTACACCTAAACATTTTTCTTTTAATAATCCTGAAGGAGCCTGTCCACGTTGTTCAGGGCTAGGAATTATCCAGGAAGTAGATGAAAATCTTATTATTCCTAATAAAAACTTATCATTGGCGGAAGGGGCAGTCCTGCCTTTGGTTAAATTTGGCAGCCGTTTAAATGGCCAGGAAGATTATCTAGATATTTTAGAAAAAATTGGAGAAAAAAAAGGTTTTTCAATAAATGAACCCATAAGAAATATTACCAAAAATAATTTAGATATAATCTTACATGGTTTTGGAGAAAAACAAGACAATTTATTTTTTACGGGCATAATTTCTTTAATAAAAAAGAAATATAAAGGAATTACGTATTTTTCATCCCACTCGGAAATTGAAAAATATATGTTGGAAAAAACTTGTCCTGTTTGTTTAGGGAAAAAACTCAAAAGAGAATATTTGTCAGTTTTAATTAGCGGAAAATCTATTGATAATTTAGTCAGGATGGATATTGATTCGTTCTTGGCTTTTATGGAAACATTACGGCAAGAGCCATTGAGTTTAGCTAAAAAGAAAATTTCAGCTCCTCTAATAAAAGAAATAATTTTAAAAGCGCTTTCGCTTAAAAATGTTGGCCTGGAATATTTATCTCTTTTTCGCGGAGCTAATTCTCTTTCCGGAGGAGAGGGGCAAAGAATTCGTTTATCCGCTCAACTTGGATCAGAACTTTCTGGCATTATTTATGTTTTAGACGAGCCAACTCTAGGATTACACAGCCGTGATACAAAAAAATTAATTGTTACAATGCAGGCTTTGCAAAAAGCGGGAAACTCTTTGCTTATCGTGGAACACGATAAAGATATTATTGAAAAAGCCGATTGGATTGTGGATATGGGACCGGGAGCCGGAGAAGAAGGAGGAAAGGTGGTTTTTGAAGGAGACATTAAAAAATTAAAAGCTTCAAATACTGCGACGGCTAAATTTTTAAATGGAAAAGAAAAGGTAGCTCCTCTTAAAAAACAGCGAAGTATCTCCGCTAAAAATATTGAAATTATCGGTGCTAGCGAACATAACTTAAAAAATATAAATATTAAAATTCCGCTGGAAAGATTTGTGGTTATAACTGGCGTTTCTGGATCGGGAAAATCTACATTGGTTTCGGACACTTTAGCTAGAGCGCTTTCCCAATATTTTTTTAGATCAAAAACTGTTCCGGGGAAATATAAAAAAATCAAAGGGTTAAATTTGATTAATAAAGTTATTAATATTAATCAAGCGCCTATTGGGCGAACACCACGATCTAACGCGGCTACTTATACTGGAGTATTTTCTCTTATTCGTAAATTGTTTGCTTCTACTGAAGAAGCTAAAAATAGGGGATATAAGGCTAGCCGGTTCAGTTTTAATATGAAAGGTGGGCGTTGTGAAGATTGCCAAGGATGCGGAACTAAAAAAATTGAGATGCATCTTCTTCCAGATATGTATACTAAATGTGAGACTTGCCAAGGAACCAGGTACAACCAAAAAACGTTAGATATTGAATACCAGGGTGTAAATATTGCTCAAGTTTTAGATATGAGTGTTTCTTACGCTTTGCGTTTTTTCAAAAATTCACCCTTGATTGTAGAAAAACTTGAAACTTTAGAGAAAGTCGGTTTAGGATATTTGAAATTAGGCCAAAGCGCCACTAACCTTTCTGGCGGAGAAGCCCAAAGAATAAAATTAGCTACGGAATTAGCGCGAAAAGCAACTGGTAAAACTTTATATATTTTAGACGAACCAACCATTGGTTTGCACTTTGAAGATGTGCGAAAGCTTCTATTAGTTTTAGACGCACTAGTAAAAAAAGGCAACACAGTTTTAGTAGTAGAGCATAATCAAGATATTATAAAATATGCTGATTGGGTTATTGATTTAGGTCCGGAAGGTGGAAAACATGGTGGGGAAATATTATATGCTGGAAATCCGGCTGGACTTAGAAAATGTAAAAAAAGCTGGACAGGCCGATATTTATAATAACCAAAAATTTTCTCAATCAATGGCATCCCATGGAAATTTTTGGATAAAATTTTAATTCTAAAATAGGAATTTTTCAGTAAGCTAAATATACATGGAATATGGAGAATTTATCAAATTCAATTCTTTCTACCCTAACTTATTACGATGTTTTAGATTATCCTTTAACTTCTTTTGAAATTTGGAAGTATCTTATTATCTATGACATACAAAATAAAGTGTCTAGCAAAGAAAAAGAAAGGTATTCTTTAGCGGATATAATAAAAGAACTAGATAATAAGAAATTAGAAAAGTATATTGAACAATCTCGAGGCTTTTATTTTTTGCGCGAGCGGAAAAAATTAGTTGAACAAAGAATCAGCAGAAATAAAATTTCTCAACGTAAATTTAAGATAATTAAAAAAGTTGTTCGTTGGCTAAGCTTTATGCCATACGTTCGGATGATAGCCATAACGGGAAGAGTATCGATGAAGAATGCTTGCAAAAAAAGTGATTTAGATTTTTTGATTATTCTAAAACAAGGAAAAATTTTTACCGGTAGAACTTTAGTTACCGCGATGACACATATTTTAGGCAAAAGAAGATATGCTGACAAAATTATGAATCGTGTATGCTTGAATTATTTTATAGCTGATGAATCACTTCAAATAAACACCCAAGATTTTTTTTCTTCTTCGGAATATTCTTTTATGTTTCCTGTTTTTGGTTGGGAAACTTTTCAAAAATTTCAAAAACAAAACAGCTGGATCAAAAATTATAAAATAAATTATCAACCGGATGAAATTTCTAATTTAAAGATAATCCCAGATAATTTTTGGTCTAAATTAGTCAGAGGATGGGGAGAAAATTTTTTGGAATTTAATTTTATTGAAAATAAACTTAGAAAATGGCAAATGAGAAGAATTAACAATGATCCACGAACTCATAAAAAGGGCAGTGGTGTTATGGCTAATGACGAAGCGCTGGTCTTCTTGCCTGATCCTCAAGGACCAAAAGTATATGAAAAATTCAAAAATAAATTGAAACTACTAAAGAATTAAAATTTTTTCAAAATTGAACTCGAACTATAAATTTTATAACCAAAAATTTTCCTCAATCAATACGTCCAATGGAAACTTTTGGATAAAATTTTAGTTATCAAACAGGAATTTTTCAAAAATTTTAATTCTTCAGTAAGCTAAAAAACTCTTGACTAACTAAGAGAAAATTATTAGAATGGAATATGTTGGCACTTAGCAAGGGAGTTTGCTAAATGGCATTTATAGTATTTATTATTCTTAATATTTTTAGCATTTTAGCATAAGTTAGTAGCTAATATTAGTAGCTAATACGCTAATATGCTGATATAAAAAAAATGGCAAAAATTATCAAATTTAACGAAGAAGCCCGGGGGAAAATAAAATCTGGGATTGACCAAGTAGCGGACGCAGTCAAAATTACTATTGGTCCTAGAGGTCGAAATGTTGTTTTGGACAAAGGTTTTGGCTCACCGGTAATTACTAATGATGGAGTATCTATTGCTAAAGAAATTGAGTTAGAAGATAAATTTGAAAATATTGGAGCAGAATTAACTAAAGAAGTAGCCAATAAAACTAATGATGCAGCCGGTGACGGCACTACTACTGCGACTATTCTTACTCAAGCTATCACGCGGGAAGGTTTAAAGTTAGCGGCCACAGGGATGAATCCTGTTATGATAAGGCAAGGCATTGAAAAAGCTAAAGGGATAGCTGTCAAAAAACTTAAAGATAATTCTAAAGCAATTTCTTCTAAAGAAGAAATTGCTCAAGTAGCTACTATCTCGGCTCAAGATATCCGAATGGGAAAAATGATCGCGGATGTGATTTCTCAAGTTGGCAAAGACGGAGTAATTACAGTGGAAGAATCGCAAACTTTTGGTTTGGAAAAAGAAATAGTAGAAGGAATGAGTTTTGATAAAGGATATATTTCTCCATATATGATAACGAATAATGAAACCCTTAAATCTGAAATGAAAGATCCTTCTTTAATAATCACTGATAAAAAAATTTCTGCCATCGCGGAAATTCTTCCGCTTCTAGAAAAAATTTCGGCTACTGGAAAAAAAGATATTGTAATTATTGCCGAAGAAATTGAAGGGGAGGCTTTAGCCACGCTGGTGGTTAATAAACTTCGTGGCGTTCTAAATGTTTTAGCCATTAAAGCGCCAGAATTTGGAGACGCTAAAAAAGAAATACTGGAAGATATAGCTGTGTTAACTTCTGGAAAAGTTATTAGCGAAGAGAAGGGAATGAAACTAGAAAATGCTGATCTAACTGTGTTAGGAAAAGCATCTAAAATTATTTCTACTAAAGATAATACAACTATTGTTGGCGGAAAGGGCAAGAAAAAAGATATTGAATTCAGAATCAACCAAATAAAATCTCAGATTGAAGCGGCCCAAAATAAATATGATAAAGAAAAGTTGGCTAAACGTCTGGCTAAGATTTCCGGAGGGGTAGCGGTTATTAAAGTTGGTGCCGCAACAGAAACGGAGTTAACCTATATGAAACATAAAATGGAAGATGCCTTATCAGCTACTCGCGCCGCTTATGAAGAAGGCGTAGTGGCTGGGGGCGGAACGGCTCTTTTAAAAGCGGCGATAAGCGTTAAAGAACATTTAGAAAATCAAGAGAGTAAAAAGAATGATGAATACAAAGCGGGATTTACTATTATTGCCAAAGCTTTAGAAGAACCGATTAAGCAAATTGTTCAAAATTCCGGAAAAAAGAATGCTGGCGTAGTAATTAATGAAGTCATCAAAAACAAAACGGCTAACTTTGGCTATGACGCCCAAGATGATAAATATATTACGGATATGGTTAAGAGCGGGATTATTGATCCGCTCAAAGTAACTCGTATGGCGTTAGAAAATGCGATTAGTGTAGCTTCTATTTTGTTAACAACTGAAGTGGCTATTGCTGATAAACCGGAAGAAAAAGAATCTTCTCCTTCCGTTAGCGCCGGACAAATACCGCCCATGATGTAAAAAAATAATTTGTTAAAACCAAAAATTGAGGTTCAACTTCTAATGGAAGTTGAACCTTTTTAGAATTGAAAAAATTATGCAAGTGTTTTATTTATCTTTTAAATATTCTTTAATAATTTTTTGTAAAAATATCTTTATTTCGTTAAAAGATATTTTTTTATTGTTTTTAAAAATATACTAGGGGGGGGGGAGGAGGATAAGAGAGGATTTTTAATTACAAATTACAAGTTTTAACCAATTATCAATTTTTTTCTTTTTATTATAAAAATTCTTGTTTGAAAATTGATTAACTAAAATGGGTTTCGGTGTTTGAATCCAAATAGCGATTATATAGTTTTTTCACTTTTTCTAATTTATGGTATAATAAACTAGTCAGAAAATAAAAAAAGCGAATAGATAATTTAAACAAAAAACAAAAATGAGAATAATTAATGACCTTAATTTAAAAAAACAAGCTAAAGAACTAGACATTAAAATATGGCAAACTCCAAGCTTTCTTTTTATACTAATGGGACTCTTAGCTGTTGTTACTATGACAGCCACTTATTTTATTTCTAAAAATTATAATAATCCTTCTGTTTTAGTTATTGCTGAAACTAGCGTTGTGATTACTGTCCTGATTATAGGAACTTCTATTATCAGATTTGTTGAACAAATAGTGAAATTAAATAAAATGAAAAATGAGTTTGTTTCCATTGCTTCTCATCAGCTTAGAACGCCACTCTCAGCTATTAAGTGGGAAACAGAGTTATTTTTATCAAAATACAAAAAAAGTTTAAGCCAAAAACAATTAAGCAAAGTGGAAGATGTAGCTTCTTTAACTAAAAAAATGATTAGATTGGTTAACGACCTTTTAAATGTGGCTAGAATTGACCAAGACCGAATGATTATTAGAAAACAACGATTTAATTTTGTAAAAATGGCGCAACAAGAGCTTCAAGATCTTCTTCCTTCCATTAGACCGCGCCATATTGAAGTTATTTTCAATCCTAGCAAAAGACTGCCTATGGCCTTTGGCGATCCGGAAAAAGTTAAATTAGTAATAGATAATCTTATCAGTAACGCTATTAAATATACAACGAGTGGAGGAAAAATTAAAATAACAATATTTAAAAAAAATAATTATTTAATTTTTGAAGTAAAAGATAATGGAGTAGGTATTCCTGAAGAGCAGCTTGGTCAAGTTTTTGATAAATTTTTCCGAAGTAACAACGCAGTTAAATATCAAACGGAAGGAAGCGGGCTGGGACTTTATATTGCTAAAAATATCGTGGAACAACTAGGCGGGCACATTTGGTTTAAATCCATTGAAAATGTTGGATCTATGTTTAGCTTTTCACTTCCAGTAGCTAGAAAAATTAAGTCATAAAAGTAATTTAATGTTTACCATTCAACTTTATAAGGTTGAATGGTAAAAGCTAGAGAAGTTAATTAGTAGCATAATTTAATGGCTAAACACGCCATCCAAAAATATGAATAAGAAAAAAATATTAGTAATTGAAGACGAAGCAACGCTCCAAAACACCATGTCAGAGTATTTAAGAGATGAAAATTTTGAAGTAGTCAGCGCCTTAGATGGTGAGCAAGGAACAACTTTAGCTAAGTTAGAGATGCCGGATTTAATTCTTTTAGATATAATTTTACCCAAAAAAGATGGCTATAAAGTACTAGAAGATATAAGGGCGGATAAAAAAACTAGAAATATTCCAGTCATATTACTTACTAATTTGGAAAGTATAAAGGATATACAAAAAGCTTTTGAAAAAGGCGCTACTACATATCTAGTTAAATCAGATTATAAATTAGAAGATATCGTTAAAAAAATTAAAGAAACACTAAAAATTTCTTAAAATCTTTTCAAAACAAAAATGAGAATAGAAAACAAGCGGCTTAAAGAGTTCATAGAAGATTCAAAGTTGGTTGATCAAAAAGATTTAGACGCTGCTTATAAAGAAGCGCGAGAAAAAAAACAACAGCTTGGCAAAGTACTTGTAGCCAAGAAGTTAATTAAAGAAGTAAAACTGCGAAAACTTTACGCCTACATTTTAGGTGTGCCTTTTGTTGATATTTCCAAAGAAGCTATTCCTCCAGATGTTCTTCAAATAGTGCCAGAACCAATTGCTAAAAAATACAAAATAGTAGCTTTTGAAAAAAATCAACGCGAGCTAAAAATAGCTATGCTTAATCCGGAAGATATCCAAACTATTGATTTTATCCGTAAAAAAACCGGGCTTAAGATAATTTCTTGTCTAACAACTGAAGAAAGTATTGAAGCGGCGCTGAAATTGTATAGCAAGAGCTTGAAAGCTGAATTTGGCGACATTATAAACAAAAGCGCCTCGGAAGTTTCTGAAAAAAAAGAAGCTGAAAAAGATTTAGAAAAAATTGCTCAAGATCTTCCTATTATAAGAATAGTAGATACACTGATTAAGCATGCTATTTTGCAAAATGCCAGTGATATCCATATTGAACCGGGTGAAAAAGAGGTACACGTCCGTTATCGCATAGATGGAATCCTTCATGAAGCTATGACTCTTCCCAAACAAGTTAAAGAAGGACTAATTGCAAGAATAAAAGTGTTGTCTAATTTGAAACTGGACGAACATCGAGTTCCTCAAGATGGACGATTTAAAATTGAAAAAGAAGGCTTAAAAATTTCTTTTCGAGTTAGCATTCTGCCTGTTTTTGACGGAGAGAAAGTTGTTATGCGTTTGCTTAATGAATCATCCAAAGGGTTAACCTTAGAAGCGGTAGGGTTTGTAGGTAAAAGTTTAGAAGTAATCCACCGTGAAATTAAACGTCCCAACGGTATGATTTTAGTTACTGGTCCAACTGGAAGCGGGAAAACTACAACTCTCTATACTATCATGGATATTTTAAATACTCCTGAAGTGAATATAAGTACCGTAGAAGATCCGATAGAGTATAGAATGCCTAGAATCAATCAAACGCAAATTTATTCTAAAGTTGGATTAACTTTTGCAGCTGGTTTACGGTCACTTCTTCGTCAAGATCCTGATATTATAATGGTTGGAGAAATTCGTGACAAAGAAACTATGGAAATGGCCATTCACGCCGCTATGACAGGGCACCTAGTTTTGTCGACATTACACACTAATAGCGCGGCTGCCACTTTACCCCGGCTAATTGATATGGGAGCGGAGCCATTTTTAGTAGCTTCTACGGTTAATGTAATAATTGCTCAAAGACTGGTTAGAAAATTATGCAATGAATGTAAAAAAGAATATAAAATGAACGAAAAACAATTAAAATCTCTTCGCGATGGTTATGATATGGATAAAATTTTAATGGCCCTGAAAAAAAATAAGACTCTTCAAGGAAAAATTAAATCCGAAGATAGTTGGAAAGATATTAAATTTTATAAAGCCGTTGGCTGTGAAGCTTGTAACCAGGAAGGTTATCATGGCAGAAGCGGTATTTTTGAAGTTTTAGAAGTAGATGATGAAATAAAAAAAATGATTTCTCAAAAAGCGTCTTCTGAAGAGATTGAAGAAAAAGCCAGGTCTAAAGGTATGTTTACTATGGTTGAAGACGGATTTTCTAAGGCAATTTCAGGCATAACTTCAATAGAAGAGATTTTAAGAGTAACACAAGAATAAATTTTATTATGAAAGTTTTTTATACAGCTAAAAATTATTCCGGAAAAACTAAAAGCGGAGAATTGGATATTAAAAATGAAAGAGATTTAGCAGCTCAACTTAGAGCTGATGGTTATGTATTAACTTCTTTTAAGGAAATAGGAGGAAATAAAAAAAATAAACCAAAAATTAAACTTTTTAACCGATTTATATCCATTTCATTAACAGATAAGTTAATGTTTACTCGGAATTTAAGTGTTATGATTGCCTCTGGGCTTCCTCTTTCCAAAGCTATTAAAAATATTTCTTTTCAGACTAAGAAAAAAAAATTTAAGTCAATTCTTGACGAAGTGTACAGTGACATTCAAGCTGGTAATTCTTTCGCTGACGGTTTAACTAAATATCCCGGGATATTTGATGATCTTTTTGTCAATATGATTAGAGTAGGCGAAGCTAGCGGTAATTTGGAAGAAGTTTTGAATATTTTAGCGCTTCAATTAGAGAAAGAACATGAATTAACCAGTAAGGTAAAAGGAGCTATGACTTATCCGGCGGTTATTGTTGTTGCTATGATAGGAATTGCCATTATTATGCTCACTTATATTCTACCTAAAATGTTAAGCGTTTTTACTGATATGAAAGTTCAATTACCGCCAACTACTATGTTTGTTATCGCTATCAGTAATGCTCTGCGCCACCATGGAGTTTTGATTGCTATAATTTTTATTCTTTTGCTTTTTTTCTTAAAGATTTTTTTAATGACTACCGCGGGTAAAAAAACAGTTAGTTTTTTAGTTATTAAAACTCCCATAGTCAGCAATATCGTTATTAAAGTAAATTGCGCTCGTTTTGCAAGAATTTACAGCGCGCTTCTTAAAAGCGGAGTTTCAGTGGTGGAATCATTAAAAATAATTTCTCAAACACTGACCAATTATTATTATAAAAGAGCTATTGAAGACAGTGTTAAGCAAATCCAAAAAGGAATTAATTTGAGCAACATTATCGCCAAAAAACCTAAAATTTTTCCGGTATTGGTTACGCAAATGATACAGGTTGGAGAAGAAACAGGCAAAACTGAAACAGTACTTTTAAAATTAGCGGAATTTTATGAGAATGAAGTAAGCCAAGTTTCTAAGAATATGTCTGCTATTATTGAACCGGTGCTAATGATTTTAATCGGTTCAGCGGTGGGTTTTTTCGCTGTATCAATGCTTCAGCCAATGTATAGCATAATGAATAATATAAAATAAAAATCGCTGAAGAATTAAAATTTTTTCAAAATAAAATTTAAATGATGAAATGTATAAAGTGAGTACTGGAAATTGGATATTATTTACTTTATATCAGTTCAGGTCTCTAACCTAAACTAACAACAAGGTATAATAAATAATATAAAAAATAAAAATAATAATCTATATGTTTTCTAAAGTAAAAATAAAAAATAGTTTAAAAGGGTTTACTTTTATTGAAGCGCTAGTAGTTATTTTTATTTTTTCACTGATAACAGTAACTTCTTATAAAGTAATAACTTTAGGAACCAACTATATATTAGCGTCTAAAAATCGCCTAAACGCTGTAGCTTTAGCTAATGAAAAAATGGAAATTGCCCATAACTTAAAATATAGCGATGTTGGCATAACTGGAGGAGCTTGTAGCGGAAATATTCCTCAAGATGAAGATGTAACAAAAAATGGAAAAACTTATCATGTGCATACTTTAGCTTTTTATGTAGATGATTCTTTCGATGGAATTTTGGGCGGTGATCCTAATGATAGCGCGTATGAAGATTATAAAAAACTTGAAATAACAGTTTCTTGGAATAGCGGAGCAACCAACAAAGGCAGTGTCTCTTTAGTTTCTCGATTTGTTCCGTCAGGCTTAGAAACCATTAATCCGTCGGATGGAATATTATCCATTAATATTTTTAGCGACCAGCAAGGAGGCGCGGGAGTTTCAGGAGCTTCAGTTCACATAGTAAACAGCGATTTAGGTTTTGATGAAATTAGGCAAACAGATGCTTCCGGAAACATTATGATTGTAGGCGCTAAACAATCTATTCAAAAATATCAAATAACCGTTAGCAAATCCGAGTATGAAACAGTGACTACTTTCCCCCCTTATCCAGAAACGAGTTACAAGCCAACAGATGTTGATGCTTCAGTAGTAGCCGGGTCGCTTAATACTACTAATATTATTGAGAATAAATTAGCTAACATAAAAATATCTACAATAGACTATCTTGGCAATTCGGTGCCAGATATTAATTTTTCTCTTACCGGAGGAAGAATATTGGGAACGCAAGCCGGAGTTCCTCCCGATCCGGTTTATAATTTTGATACTACTGATAAGACAAATGCTAGCGGTGAAAAATATTTTAATTCAATTAGTCCTGGTCAATATACCTTTAAATTAGCTTCAACGGAAACTGCTTATGCGCTTATTGGCATTAATCCAGCTTCACCTTTTTCTTTAACTTCAGATACTACACAAAATCTTGAAGTTAAAGTAGCTGATAAAAATATGACAGCTCTTTCAGTACAAGTAATTAAAAATTCAGATAGTACCCCCATTTCGGGCGCAACAGTAGAATTAAGCAATACTGGTTTTGGTTATGACGAAACAGTAACAGCGGGCAATGATGGAAGAGCTTTTTTTCCAATAACAGATGATCCGCCTTTTCAAGCCGGAACTTACAATATGACAGTAAAAGCGAGTGGCTTTCAGGATAGTACTGGACAAGAAGTTATTAATGAAGGAGCTCTCACTAGCGAAACTGTTTCTATGATGGCCAATTAAATCAAGAAGTAGAAATTAAAAAAAATGAGAAAAAATTTCCAAAAAAATTCAGGATTAACCCTAATTGAAATGATGATGGCCATTGCTATTTTTGTAATCGGAGTTGCTGGTTTTACAGCTTTGTTTTCTCATACCTGGCAAATTAATTCTTATACGGTAGAAATGGGGCAGGCTTCCATGGCAGTTTCTCATGGATTAAATAACATGATTAACTATATTCGAGAAGCTAGGCAAGGAGATGATGGAGCTTATACGATTGTATCGGCTAATGATAATGATTTAGTAGTTTATTGTGATTATGACGGGGATGGCATAACGGAACGGTTGCATTTTTACAAAAGTAATCAGAATATTTTAATGGGCGTAACTAATCCAACTAATGCTATCCCCAAAACCTATCCAGTTGGAGATGAGCAAGTTATAACGGTTGCTTCTCATATTGTTAATGATGCCAGCAATCCAGTTTTTTCTTATTATAATCAAGATTATCCAGCTGATACTATTAATAATCCGTTAACTACTCCGGTTATTCCTTCCGATGTTCGCTTAGTTAAAATATATTTAGAAATTAATATTGTTCCCAATCACGCTCCGAATAATATTAAAACCCAATCGTTTGTGGAACTTAGAAATTTAAATGATTAAAGCAACTTATAAATAATCTAAGAACATGGAATGAAGATTTACACAAAAATTAAAAAAGGATCAGCTTTAGTTTATGCCTTAATAATACTATCAGCTGTTTCTATTATTTTAGTTTCTTTACTGGGCTATATTACATCTCAACTTAAATTTAGCGCTAGCCGAGTAGAAAAAGAAAAAGCTTTTCAAGCATCTGAATCAGGTATTAATTGGTATAAATGGTATTTAGCTCATGAGACTTCTGGAAAAACAACCCAACAAATTAATAATTTTTGGCAAGGAGGCACAGCTTTAGGAGTGGCAACTCCCTATGAACATGATTTTTATAATTCAAGCGGAAAAGCTATTGGCAAGTATAGTATTACAGCTCAAAAACCGGATGTTGGCTCAACGATTGCAACGGTTGTTTCAACTGGTTGGACATATAAGATGCCCAATTTGAAAAGAATTATTCAAGTTCGCTTTCGCCGGCCATCTTGGAGCGAATACGCGGTTTTAGCTAATGATTTTATGCGCTTTGGCGAAGGCACGCAAGTTTATGGTAAGATTGATTCTAACGAAGGCATTCGTTTTGATGGAGTGGCTTATAATGTTATTTCTAGCGCAGTGGCTAATTATGATGATCCTGATCATAGCGGAGGAGTGGAATTTGGAGTACATACTCACGTTAATCCTCCGCCGGGATCTGGCGTAAATGATTCTTTTCGGTCTTTAGAAGCGCCACCCAATCCAGTTCCCAACCGCAGTGATGTCTTTAAAGCGGGACGAAACTTTCCAGTTCCTGAAGTAAGTTTCAATGGGGTTCTTTCCGATCTGGCTTTTATGAAAACAGAGTCTCAAAATCCTTCCCATGGTTTATATTTTGACGATAGCGGTTCTGGTAGACACATTATTTTAAAAACTAATGGAACAATGGATGTAAGTAAAGTTTTGAGTTATGATACTGATTCTAATTCTATAACTAATGAAAGCGCTTCCACTAATTATCCTATTCCAAACAACGGAGTTGTTTTCGTGGAAAACAATGCTTGGGTGGAAGGAACCATAAATAATAAAAAAGTTACCATTGTAGCGGCCAATCTGATTGGCGGTAATCAGGCTAATATTTATATTGGAATGAATAATATAAAATATACTAATTTTGATGGACACGATATTATTGGATTGATAGCTCAAAAAGATGTTGAAGTCATTAGAGACAGCCAGGATTTTCTGACTATAGATGCCGCTCTTTTAGCTCAAAGCGGGCGAGTAGGGAGGAAACATTATGGCACCTGGTGCACTAGCTGGAACCATGTTTGGTGGTGGTGGATATGTACCAATTCGACGACGGACCACAAAAATACAATTACCACTAATGGTTCTATGGCCACCAATAAACGCTATGGATTTGCTTGGACTGATGGAACTGGCTATGTCAACCGCGTGTTGAATTTTGATAATAATTTACTTTATTATCCACCTCCCTATTTTCCGACTGGAACAGAATATTCTATTGACTCATGGAAAGAACTTTAATGTATTCATATTAGTGTGTTAAAATGTTGATAGGCTAACTTAAAATAAACTATGGCTTTTTGGAATAAAAAAATAATGAATTTTGAAGATAAATATTTAGGAATAGATATTAGTGATTTTTCTGTTAAAGTTTTTCAATTGGAAAAAAATGGAAAGGTTGATAAAACAAGAAGTTTTGGTTCAAAAAACTTAAGCGCAGGATGTATGGAAAATGGAAGAATAATTAATAAGCAAAAAGTTAGTGAAACTATCAGGGAAATTATTAAAAAGTCTGGGCCTAAAAAGATAAATACCAATAAAGTAATTTGTTCTGTTTCAGAGTCCAAAGCTTTTTTGCGTATGATCAGTTTACCTTTAGTTAGCCAAGAAGAAGCTCAAGAGTCAATTAAATGGGAAATTGAGGCTAATATTCCTTTATCTGTAGATGAGGTTTATTTTGACTGGCAATTTTTAAATCAAAAAAAAGGTAAGCAAAATATTTTAGCGGTAGCGGTAGCGAAAGATGTTATAAATGACTTAGCGGAAACACTAGATCTTAGCGGACTTTCAATTTACGGAATAGAAATGGAATCTATTGCTACGGCGCGAAGCTTGATTCCAACGCGCGCAAAAATAAACGAAGTCCATTTAATTGTTGATTTTGGAGAAGAGAAAACAAGCTTTATTATTACAGAAGGTAACATGCCTTATTTTACTTCAAGCATTCCTTTTTCTTCTTCAGGCGTAACAGATACAATTGCCAAAACGCTTAACATTACTAGAGAAAAGGCGGAAAAAATAAAAATGTCCCAAGGCATTGAACATTCATTTAAAAACGATTCTGTTTTTAATTTTATTCAGCCACTTTTAGAAAATTTAGCGGTGGAAATAGAAAAAACAATAGATTTTTATCAAAATATGTCAAAATTTACGGGAGATATTGATAAAATAATTATTTCTGGAGGAGGAGCTAACCTTAAGGGATTAATCTCATATTTTACAACTCGGCTTTCTCGAGAAATCATTCTTGGTGATCCTTGGATTAATTTAAAACTAGGTAAAAATTTGCCAATAATAAGTAAAGAAAACTCAATGCGCTATGCCACCGCCATAGGATTGGCCATGCGAGAAATAGACTATGAAAATAAAACTTAATTTAATTCCACCTGACAGAAAAGAAAAAATTATTAAAAAACGTCAATTAAAAGTAGCTTTCCGAACAGAGATTGTTTTAACCATTATTCTGATTAGCTTTTTTGCCGTGCTTTTGAGTTTTAAATACACGTTAAATTATACCTTTGCTTCATATATAGCTTTCCAAAAGAAAAATGAAAAAGCAACTCAATATGATGAGATTAAAAAATATGATCAGCAGTTTGGGCAAATAAAAGGACAACTTTCCAAAATTTCAACAGTAGAAGACGATCAGCTTTATTGGTCTAATTTATTTGTTAAATTAAGCAAAATAATTTTTCCGGGAATAACTCTGGACTCTTTATCTATTAATAATTATGCCGTAACTTTACGAGGAACAGCAAATAATCGAGATGATTTAGTTTTATTTAAAGAAAAGTTAGAAAGCGAAAACTGTTTTTCTGATATTAATTTGCCTCTTTCTGATTTAGTAGATAAAAATAACATTAAATTTCAGATTAGTTTTAACGTTGAAAAAAAATGCTTAAAAAATAAATGAAAAATATCTGGACAAAACACAAACTAGCTATAGTAATCTTAAGCTATATTATAATAGCTAGCTTTGTTATATATTTTTTAGCCCTTCCTTTGATTGAAGAAATACAAAATACTTCTAACCAGATTCAAGAGAAATTAGCGGATCAACAAGTTAAACAAAATCGACTAATTAAATTACCACAGATGGAGAAAGATTGGTCTGACTATCAATCTCAAAAAAAAGATTTAGATATAACCTTGGGATCTAGCGATGAAGTCGGATTTATTGAAAGCCTTGAATCTATAGCTAGCCAAACAAAGAATTCAATAAATCTACAAATAGGCAAACCGGTTGATTCTAAAAAACTAGCTAAAATTAAAAAAACAAACCAAAGCAAAAATAATTCCGAGGAAGATATTTTAGATGGCATTCGTTATAAAAAATATTTTCCTGTAAAAATTAGTTTGAAAGGTGATTATAATGGCTTAATAAATTTTATTCATAAATTAGAGAATTTTAATTTTTATATTAATATTATTTCTATTGATGTTAAAAAAGAGAAAATAGTTCAAGATCAGAACGGTACGCAAGCTGAGTTACTTCCAAACGGTATTTTTTCTAAAAATGCTCAAGACAAGGATTCAAATTCTGTTCAAAAAGAAATTTTAAATAGTAATCTAAATGTAATTGTTTATACAAAATCATAATGGAACTAGGAATAGATATAAAAAAATTAAAAGATTTTAAATGGCAAAATTTTTTTAAGTATTTTTTTAGATTTTTTGCTAAACAAATTAACCTGTATATGTTTTTAATAGCGCTTCTGGTTACTTCTTATTGTGTTTATCTTTGGTATAGCTCAATTTATAAATCTGCTTGGAGCGATTCACGCAAGCAAGCTTATATACAAAATAAAGAAAAGGGCATTGTTTTTGACAGGGTTAAATTTGAAAAAGCGGTGGCTCAATATGAAAACAGAAAAAAAGAATCAGAAAAAAACATTAGCACCGAAGATATTTTTCGAATAAAAAAATAAATCACTAAAAAAGAAACTAAGCTTCGCTTATTGAGTGTATGCAAAGGATGTGTAATCTAGGGCTTAGTCCGCTTCTTTTATATAGAACATAAAAAAAGTACGTACCTTGGTACGTACTTTTTAAAACTAGTATTTTTTATATTGTGCCCTTGCCAGGACTTGAACCCGGAATTTTTGGTCCGAAGCCAAATGTGATATCCTTTTCACCACAAGGGCGTATACAGTGGACAGAAAACTAACTGCTATTTTTTTACGGTGAAATCTTCAGGGGGGCGATCACTGGGAATTGAACCCAGATTCTCGGTACCACAAACCGATGTCCTACCATTGGACGATGATCGCCCCTCTAAAGACTTCCTCATCTGATTTGTCTCCTCGGGAGGAATTGAACCTCCATTAAGAGCTTAGAAGGCTCCCGTTCTATCCGTTGAACTACGAGGAGAAATTAATTAAGTGCGCCCAGCAGGATTTGAACCTGCGACCGTTTGCTTAAGAGGCAACTGCTCTACCAACTGAGCTATGGGCGCGTCGCCACCGTTATAAAACCATTCAGGATATAGATTACTTCCCTTAAATAACTCTAGCATCATACCAAAATGGACGGCCTTAGTCAACGTTTAATGGGTTTTTTTATATGCTTCCCATTGTTTTTTAGACCAATCCTTGGGTTTTTTGGTTAAAACAGTCGTTGCTCCCGGATGAGGATATTTACTGGGAGAAGCATATTTACTATTAAAGATATCCTTGCGGATCAACTTACCGTTTTTGTCAAAGACTTGTTGGGTAAAGGTGGCCTTCATGGATCCGTCGGAATTTCTTTCTAGGATCTTGGGACCAATAATATTTATTTTTCGGCCGTCATCAGTTCCATAAAAATCAAATATTAATTCAGTGCCTTCAATTTTGGTTTGAATTAGAATATATCCCAGTGTGTTATTAATGAAGCGCAAATCGGGGCGAGGAATATATACGGTGGCGTCCATCCCTTGGGGGTTATAATAACTAACTGGATAAGCATGACTAGCTCGAGCGGTTATTTCTAAACCAGAATTTATAGCAGCGCGAAAAGCGGTGGTGGACACTTGGCAAATTCCTCCGCCAAACTCCGGCTCAGTTTTATTATGTTTTATGACAAGCTCGGGAAGATACCCATGATCTTTATCCACCGCTCCTAAAACCTTAACAAAAGAAAAATCTTCTTTCGGTTTTATTAATACTCCATTGAAACGGTGAGTGCTAACTTTTATATTGTGAACTCTATTGGAAGGAGAACCGACAAAATTTGATTTTCCTTCCCCAATTAAACTGGTAATGCCTAGATTATTTATAGAACTAGTAGAAATTTCTGGTTTGATTTTTTGGTAAGGCAATTTGAGAATAGCCGGATGATTTTTCGCAGTTAGATAATTTTTAATAGCAAGGATACTTTTATTTTTATCTAATTGTATGCCAGGTCTGCTAAGTTTAAAAATGGATACTTTAGCATTTTTAATTTCTAATTTAGCATTTTGAGGATCGTTATTAGCTTGTCGGGCTAAATCTTTAACAAATTGTTTAATCAAATCTTGGTTAACGTTTAAAACAGAAATTTTTTGAATATGATTTTGATCTTTTTCGGAAAAAAATAATTGGCAAACCGGTATTTTTTTATAAGAGCAAAAATCTGTATTTTCTATTTCCGAATGATAATTAGCATTATAAACTAATTTAGTTTGATCATTCAGCCAACTAGAAATTTCTGAACGGGATAAAGTATAATTAGTATCTCCAACCTTTAAATCTAAATCCGAAGGAAGCTGAGAAGAAAAAACTTTTTGATTAAAATTACCTAAAAAAACGCTTTGAGCGCGGGAATGTAGGGGAAATGCCAGAGAAAAGACAAATGTTGTTATTAATAAAAAATATTTAGATAATCGCATAGTTTAAGCATATATAAAAAAAGTTTTCAAATCAAATTAACCGTTTAAAAAAGAAGCGAAGTTTCTGCAATAGAATCTTCCCTTCTAAAATACACTTCTGAAATACACTTCTGAAATAACTGATTATAAAACTTTAAAATCCGCGCACTTGGATTTTTTTTGCCCGAGTGTTATCCGTCTTAGGCATTTTAATAGTTAAAATTCCATTTTTCATGGAAGCTTCAATTTTATCGGCTAAAACATCTACTGGTAAAATGACTGATCGGGAAAAACCGCCCCAATAACATTCTTGATAATAATAATTTTCCTCTGATATTTCTTCATCTTGTTTTCTTTCTCCATGAATAGTAATCATATCGTTATTTATGCTAACATCTAAATCTTCCGGTTTTACTCCGGCGATGGTGGATTTAATAACTATATCATTATCTGTTTGGTAAACATCAATAGTAAGCTGTCCTTCTCCGTCTTCTTGCTGAGGTGAAGCCATATTTATGTTTTCTTCTTCACCTTCTTCGGAAGGCGCACTAACTTCCATTTCTGTCCGGGTGTCTTCAGTGTAAATATTAGAAATGGGTTGAAAATTTTTCTCTCTTTTAAATTCTTCCTTATCGTCATTATCAATTCTTTTTGAACCGGTTAATTTTTCAAAAAAAGATTTTTTAACTTTAGTCATAATGTTTTTATTTTTATTTAACTATTAGATTAATTTAATTAAATTATAATTTAATTTTATAAAGAGCGCAAGGAGGAATTTTTTAACTTAAAAAAGCTTAAAAATAGCAGAGCCAACAAAGCCAATAAAACAAAATAAATCGCGAGATAACTTATTTTATACATAACGGCCAAGTTGAAACAGAAATGCCAAAAAATAATCAGCAAGAAAACCAAAATATTATTTTTAAGCAACCGTTTTTTTTGGCTGGCAAAATAATATCCAAGAATACTGGCTGTGGCGGTGTGGATTAAGAACAATCCAAGATAGGCGGGAAAAAGAGTTCTCCAAGAATCGGGGCGATTCAAAATATTCAAAGCTATCTCAATTAAAGAAAAACCAACTCCCACTAAGAAGGCGTTTAAAAATACAGTAGTTACGGATTTTTCTTTTAAAGAAATTTTCCAAATAACCGTGTATTTAAAAAATTCTTCAACGAAAACAGCTAGAGATATTCCATAAGTTAAACCAACTGCAGGAGTTTGAACAGTGATAGATTGATGGATAATAAGAATTATAAATTCAATTACCAAAGCGGCTAAAGCGGCCAGTATTCCCCAAAAGAGAGCTTCTAATTTATGCATAATTATTTTAATTTAAGATTAGCGTCAGTTTCTAATTTTTTCCAATTATTTTTAATTTTTTGTTTGAAAGAGACTTGATTTTTTTTATGTTTCCAGCGCCAAAAGGTGGCGATGGCTATCATAGCGGCATTGTCTCCGCAATAACGGATGTTTGGCATATGATAAATAATTTTAGGAAATTTCTTTTTTATTACTTTTTTTAATTGTCGCCGTAGTTCTAAATTAGCTGACACGCCACCGCCGAGCAAAATAGTTTTGGGATGATAATTTTTAGTGGCTTTGACAGTTTTGGCGATTAAAACATCTATGACTGCCTGTTGAAATTCATAACATACTTCATTCACGAATTTTTTATCTGATAACATTTTTTTATTTTTTTTGGTTAGATATAGGACAGCGGTTTTTAGTCCGGAAAAAGAAAAGTTAAAATCTTTGGAATTGATCATTGGCCGAGGGAGTTTTACAGAATTTTGAATTTTGAACTTGGAATTTTGAACTTTTGCGGCGCAAGCCGCGATGACTGGTCCTCCCGGATAACCTAAATTTAAAATTCTAGCCACTTTATCAAAAGCTTCACCAACAGCGTCATCCAAAGTCTGGCCTATTATTTTATAATCCAGATGTTTTTTCATTAAAACTAGCTGGGTGTGTCCGCCGGAAACAATCAGACACAGAATAGGGAATTTTTCCCATTTCCTATTAATCTCTCCCCCGGGTAGGTGGAGAGGCTTTTTATTGCCAATAAAATTAGCGTAAATGTGTCCTTCTATATGGTGAATGCCTAAAAGTGGTTTTTTCCAAAGATAAGACAAAGTTTTAGCGGCGCTGGTTCCAATCAAAAGGGCGGGAATAAGGCCGGACCCGTTGGTTACCGAAATTAAATCAATTTTTTTAAAATCAATCTTGGATTGGCGCAAACTCTTTTCTATAACCGGCAGGATGTTTTTTAAATGTTCTCGAGCGGCTAAGTTAGGCACTACTCCGCCCCAGCGGGAATGTAGTTTAACTTGAGAAGATACGACATTAGACAAAATTGAAAAAACACCTTTTTCATATTTTACAATAGCGCAAGCGGTTTCATCACAAGAAGTTTCTAAGCTAAAAATTATCATAATATAGGTAATAGTTTTTCTTAAATATACCTTAACCATACCTAAATTGCAAAACATAACAAAAATTATTTATACCCCCTCTGTCCTGCGGACATCTCCCCCTCAAAGAGGGGGAGAGGATAAATAAAAAGAAAAAAGTTATTTACACCCTCTCTCAATTTCCCCTTCAAAGAGGGGGAGAGGCATCAAACAAAACTTATCCACACCCCTCTGCTTCCTTCTTTTCCAAAAAATGGTACAATAAAAACAAATTAATTAAACTAAAACCAATATAAAAAAACTATGTCTAAGCGAATAAAAAGAGTCTCTTTCTTAATAACTCTTTTGGCAGTCTTTTTTAGTCTGTCTTTTTTTATTAAAACTGTCCAAGCCACCGAAACTGCTCCCACCGAACAGTCTCAAGCAATTGTAGTGGCTGATGTCAACATCTACAACGCCAAAATAGACAAACAAGATAATAACCAATTAACCATTAGCTTTCAATTGTCCAATGGAAAGAAAGTCCAACCGGATGTCCATTATGCGGTCTCTTTAACCCAAGAGAATGAAAAAGGAGACCAGCTTCTAACCGATAACCATATTTATCCAGAAGTAGTTAATTTGGGAGAAAACCAAAAGGTGGACAAGGTTATTAAATATACTGCTCCTACTTACTTAGACGGAGAATACTCTGTTTGGATAAACTCTGCCAATACAGCCGGTATGCCTTACGCCAGCGCTTATCTAGGAACCATAAAACTTCAAAAAAAAGAAGCTTTTATTGAAATAGATCCCACTGCTTGTTACTTAAAAGTAAACCAAGAAGAAAAGAAATATTTTTTAGGACAAGGAGTGGATGTCAAACCAGAAGAACAACTCTGGGCTTTTTGTTCTGTTACCAATCATTTCGATGCAGACAAAACCCTGACTCCCAGGTTTACCACTAAACTAAGAAGTTCTTTTGGCAAAATCCTGGAAACCAAAGACCTTTCTACCCCCATTACCTTAAAGAAAGAAGAAAAAAAAGAGATTAAACTGTTAATTCCTAAAGTTACAGATCCGCAAGCTTATGATGCCACTCTTTCTTTAGTGGAAAACAATAAAGTTATTTCTAGTTCAGCTACCTTTCATTATGTGATAGTAGGAGAGAGCGCCACTATCCAAAATGTCAGATTAGACAAAGTTACTTATCAAAAAGGAGAAAAAGCCAATTTATCCTTTTTCTGGACAGGAAGAGCGGATAATTTTTCTGATGCTCGTTACTCTAATAATCAAGAAAATCTTCAAGCTCCCAAAGTAACGGCAACTATCTTGAACCAGGACAACAAAGCTTGCAGTAATTTATTTACCCAAGCATTAAATTCAAAAAGTATTGATGACTCCAACTTAACTCTGACCATTCCCATTACCCAAGCTTGTCTAGGAACACAAGCCGAAGTAAAAATTCTGGATAAAAACGGAAAAGTCTTGGCAGAAAAAAAAGTTAGTTCTCCTAAAGTAATTCATAAAATAACCAAACCGATTAAAAAATCTGCCAAATCTTCTAGCCAAGGACTCTTTTGGTTAATCATAGTTATCTTAATCATAGTCGGTCTGGTTTGGTTAATAGTTCATTACTTAAAAAAAGATAAAGGTGGTCATTTTCCCGGTTCTTCTCCAAAAGTGCTTCTTTTCCTGGCCGTTCTACTAGGAACAATGTTTCTATTAGGAAATAGCGCTCAGGC
>Ga0114931_10000573_pt1 | contig 44656 bp, 45 predicted proteins | sample 2SBtaG_FD_89579 | JGI IMG/M metagenome (GOLD analysis project Ga0114931, IMG submission 89579) | Deep subsurface microbial communities from Kolumbo volcano to uncover new lineages of life (NeLLi) - 2SBTROV14_V59a metaG | ecosystem: Environmental > Aquatic > Marine > Volcanic | place: Kolumbo... | reverse complement strand
GAGATATTTGCCAGAGCAACAGATGCTAATCATGTGAAAATATTCCACTCAATTTCCTCAAATATTATGGTTCTGTCCCCAGAAGTTTCTTGTGCCTCTCAGTTATCGAGTGGAGTACTCCAAGAAGTATTCAACAGTAAGATCGTTCTCTTCTCAAATGGGCAACTTCTCTTCTCAGCAGGTGGAAACACCTTCTCGAATTTCTCTCTGCTCAAAAAGAAGACCTCACTTGCCAGTTTTCGAGTAAAACCTGTTGGACTTCTCAGAAGAGTAGTCAAATTCTGGAGTAAACCAGAAGGCGAGAGATCAACATACTTCTGGATTGGTGCAAGAGAGAAACAAAAAGACTGGGAACTGAAATTTGCTGAATTCTAATTAGTTGGAATTCATTCCTAACTCATAACCCCAATTATGACAGTTGTTGGAATCGGAACAAGAGGAAAACAGAGATGCCTATCAAGATTAGGGCATTGACTAACAAATAGACTCGAGTCCATATCTTCGTGAGGGTATGTCTTTTAAGACCAAAAGACTTTAACCATCCTGGGAAGTGAATGAGATATGTACCTACCATCTTTTGAACATTCTCAGATCCTGTAATTCCATCGAATACCCAAGTTGTTGCATACACGACATCCTTAAATTCGAGCTTCTTGTCATGGTCTCCTTCCCACGTGGGGAAGTAATCAAGCATGAGATGAGATGCGACTCCAAGATTGAATAGAGCTAGAATTGGATAAAGTATCTTATTCTCAGTTGATCCATTTACAACCAGTATCACCATAAGAATCGAAGGAATTGATGAATGAAGGAGCCAGTCTCTATGTCCAAATATTTTCTTCCACATCTGATCAAGATCTGGAAATTGAGCTCCAAAGAGTGCCATAAGGAATGCTACAAGAAGCCACGGAGAATCCCGCTGGAATGTGAAATCGAAGAAGCTGATTGCTATGAGAATCAATATTGTAACGATGTAGGTCACAAGACCTGCATTAATGTGCCATGATCTATTTGCCATTGTAATTCACTATTATTTCTCTCGAAGCCTAATACTAATTAACCTGTCGGGATAAAGATCATCCGACATATTTCGCTCCAAATGATTATATTCTGGCTAGAGTTCTCATATTATGAATATCGAGGATTTGTATAAACAGCTATTGAGTGAAAAGAAAATTCCAATTTCAATAGATGAACTCAAGGTTCTCTTAGAAGCCTCTTACGATGAAGAAATCCTCGAGAAGCTTCTACTTATTACTCCGGAGTGGATGAGGACTTTTATTGAGACTAGATTAAGTGAATTAGTGTTCCTATCTTTGGACTGATTTATACTCCAACCAAGCAGAGACAATCAGGGGAAGCACGATTGTAGTATCAGCGTAGACAGTAGCTTTTGGTGCCTCCCAAGTGAATTTTCCCCATGAGACTGCCTCGGTGAGAGTAGCGCCCGAAAGACCACCTGTCTCAACTCTATCCATTGTTACTGCCACCCCATACTCATATTCCTTATCGCTCATAAGACTTGACTGAAGCATGTAATTCTTTGGAACTCCTCCTCCAAGAATGAATGCTGCATTTTTCTCAGCTTCATGGAATATTGTCTGAATCTCTCCTAAGTCCTTCATCTCATCAATAATGAGCTTCTTGAACTGAGATCTGAGCCAGATTTGAAGTCCTAGGACAGAGTCGGATAAAGCTGGAACAAAGATTGGAACATTATTAAGATAGGCTTGTCTTATGAATGAATTCTCATCTTCTATATGGGCACCCAACCATCTAAGAACCTCATGTGAACTGGTGTGAAGCACACCATCAACACTCTCCTCCGCATGCATCTGTATGATCAATTTTTGAATGTTATCCTCTAATGATGGAAATCCATCTTCGTGAACAAAGGCATCGTATACTCTGTCAATCCCCCTCTCCCTTAATTCATTATCATCCTTGAATGCTACATCTTTGAGATGTGTATGTCCGAATGACTCAATCAGATCATGGGTGCAATTTGCACCAGTAGTGACAAGCATGTCAATTAGCCCAGATTTTATTGCTTGGACAATTGTGGCTCGCATACCTCCGGGAACCATCGCTCCTGCAAGAGACATATTGATCTTTGCACCATTCTCTTTTGCTTCTGTTAGAACTCTGAATGCTTTCCCTAATGAGCCACCTCCAAATACGCCCATCTGATCAAATTCCTTTATGATCTCAAGTGCTGTTATCCCCCCCCTTGGCTCAAAATGATGAACTTTCTTTCCATGCTTAGTATGGTGCTTGTGAAAATTATCTGTATGCATCAATTAAGGTCTCATCAATCTGCTTAAATTCCTTTGCCTGAATGCTTACAACCTGAAGGTAAAGGGAAGAAGATCTCCTATTCGAAACTCTTTAATCTCACCAGATCCACTCTTCATGACTACTGGAAAATCGTCATCAACAAATTCTGTCAGAACTTGCAAGCATACTCCACAGGGATATGTGAATTCTTCTGCTTCTCCGACCACAGCTATTTTCTCAAAGTCACGTACTCCATCTGCAATTGCAGAGAAAACTGCATTTCTCTCTCCACAAACTGTTGGAGTAAATGAGCGATTCTCTACATTGCACCCCCTGAACACCCTCCCATTTTTACACAAGAGTGCAGATCCGACATGGAAGTTTGAGTAAGGTGCATACGCATTCTTCTGTGCAAGTTCAGCTTCCATTATAAGATCAGTATTGTCCATAATCAAATTACTCGGCTGTTAGTTATAACATCTTCGTCCGAAAAGTCATGTATCTTGTAGGAGAGATTATATGTGAGTCACGACATATTGTAATAAGTGTCTGATTTTGAGTTTAATACGTATCTCGAAGAAGCCGAGATCAACTACAATAATCAAAGATACAAAGATGCAGCAGGGACCTTCGAGTACCTTATTCGAGAATCTACACGAGAAGCTAATTTTCTTGATGTGATTCACTTTAGTTATCGAGCTATAGATGCCTGGAAAAAGGCTGGATCCACACAGAAAGCTCTCCATGTCTGGAAAAACTTGGGTGTATTCTCCCTTAAAGTTGCAAGTAAAATTGCATCAGACTCGGCTCAGGAGACCTCAAATCTTGAATACAAGATTGAGATACTTGAGATACTGCAAGATACTCTCGATTACTTGAATAATTCAGAATACCGGAGGATTATTCTAGAAGATTTATACAAACACTATATTTTCCTCTCTCAAGAATATGATAGAACACTAAAGGAAAGAATCATGTACCTTGAGAAGACAATGAAATATCCTGACGTCCTTACTGATGAGAGAATAACACACATCGAGACGAATCTTGCAGAATTGCACTTCAAGCTAGCAAAGGAATACTCGCAATCCAATCAACTGGGGGCAGATGACATGGCAAAAAAGGAGCTTGAGATTGCAAATGAAATTCTACAAAAATATGGGAGTCACCCTAGGGTCCTATAGAACAAAATAGTAAATTTTTCCCTCTTTCTTGTATTTTCCAATATGACCAAGAAGGAGAAGATTCTCCATCTGATTCTCCACCTGGATTGGAGTCTGTCCAATTAACTCTGCAGCATCATGGACTGTCAGCTCCCCTCTTGTTAAGAGTGCTTTAGAGACTGATTGAAGATTCGGAGGTAGCGACAGAAGACTTGTCGCATCTAGTGGAATACTCGGGTCTATTCTAATTGAATCTGCCACTCCAATAATATCTTGAACATCCTCATCGAATGTTTCAAAATCAATTGTGTGACCTTTCCAATTCTCTATATGTGTCCTAAACCTCTTAATGAATCGGAGACTCAGGTACTTCGCCTTCTCCACTGCAACCTCAGATTTGTTAGAGACTATCACTACAGAGAATGGTCCCACTTTTTCTGAGGTAAACGAGAAAGGTCCCGCGGTCAGTTCCGAAAAATGTGAACCTGTTACCTCTCGGACAAAGCCCTGCATTGCGGTTAGAAGAGCAGAAACTAAATCTGGAGGAGGCGCATTATCGGAAAAAGGTTTGAAGTAAGCACATCTTCCATCCTCTACAATGACATATATAGCAAATGGACGAAAATTACTCATCTATTTCCCCCTCATCTCTCTCTTGGAGACTATATAGTCTGCAATTTCATTGATGTGAACCGCGAGTTGACCTCCAGGATTTGCTACTACGTGAATTGGACGTTTAGCATCTACTCCTTCTAAGAAATACATGGAGTACTCTGCTTCTTTCTCAATTACCTCAAAATCGTTTGAGATGAGTCCAGCGATATTGATCTTACTGTCGGAGATCGGATCAATTATCCTCTCTTTGACGAGTTTTTTAGTATACTGATCTGCTTCATCTTCGATGAAAGTTCGCGGAACTTGATTGAGAATGAGAGAAGTGTCTGGTTTGAGACCACTGTGGAGAGTTTCTAGAATCTGACCTGTGCCTCCTAAGTCTGCATTAACTAGCCGGAGCATCAGTATCACGTGATCAGCTGCTGCAACACAGTTGAGAGAGTCAGAAGAGAAACCCGGAGATGTGTCCAATATGACAAAATCTGCATTGTAGGGTTCATTGGGGAGTGTGTCCTTCACCAGCCCCATCAATTTGTACAGATCCTCAAGACTCTTCTGCTTCTCTCTATCCTTGATTGCAGAGATAAATTTCGCATTTTCATTCCCAAGTGCGATGAAAAGCTTTCCTGCCGCACTATTGTCAATTATTTCGGTCACATCTTGGAAGATCTCTTTTGGATCTAGATTATTCATGAAGAATTGATTAATCCTATTCTTACTCGGATTTGACACATAAGTTTGGAGACTCGGTGCACCAAGATCCATGTCGACCACTGCAACTCTAAATCCCCTCTTCGTAAGAACCGCTGCAAGATTCATGGAAACTAGTGTCTTTCCTGTTCCACCTCGTAGAGAATGTACTGCAATCACGAAGGACATATCATATACTCATTTTTATTAATTAAAAATAGTCGGTTTTCATTAATTCCTTCTTATCCAATATTTTGAGTAATCCTGTCATTTGAATTTTTTTTTCAATTTGATGACTTATGTGGTGTAAATTTATTCTTGAGAGAAATCTTCTATAGATGAATTCGCAACAATTGCTTCGATTTCATACCTACACTCTAGTAAAAATAGGAAATTCCTACGACGATCCAAACGAATATCGGATTTTAATTAAAGAAATGCGTAATATCTTACTTTAATCTGATTAATTTACGGGGATTGGGCAAATGCTTAAAACCTCCTGATTTATAATGCAAGCATACATTATAATTTCGTGTGGAAAACACGTGCCTGAATGCCTATATTTTTACATATAGCTTCAGAGGTGTACAATTATGACTAAGTTAGAGATACTAAACGAGAAGGGTGAAATTCTCGATAAGAATTTGGAACCGGATTTACCCAAAGAAGTGCTTCTTAAAACACTTAAAGTGATGATACAAGTTCGTATACTTAATGACAAAGGAATACGATTACAGAGGCATGGAAGAGTGGGATTTCACATATTCACAGCTGGTCAGGAAGCCCATGTGGGAACTGCACTTGCACTGTTGAGTGAGGATTGGGTGTACCCTGCTTATAGGGAACATGGAATTGCACTTTACAGAGGAATTGAAGTGGCTGATGTAGTAAATCATCTCTTCGCAAACGAACTTGACCCCCAGAAAGGGAGGAGACTTCCTGGTTTATTCGGGGATCGTGATCTGAAATTCGTGAATCCATCTGCTCCAATTGGAACTCAAGTTATTCAGGCGGCAGGTACTGCGTATGCAAGCAAGTACAAAGATGATGGTTCAGTTACCGCTGTCTTCTTTGGAGACGGTGCAACCTCCTCAAATGACTTTCACAACGGAATGAATTTTGGTGGTGTGACAAAATCTCCATGTATCTTTATCTGCATGAACAACCAGTGGGCAATCTCAGTACCACTAAGCAAGCAGACTGCTCAAACAGAGATTTATCGGAAGGCTGAGGCCTATGGAATGCCTGGGATTCAAATTGATGGAAATGATGTCTTTGCATTCTACCATGCAGTAAAGGAGGCAGCTGAGAGAGCGAGAAGAGGTGAGGGTCCAACTCTCATCGAAGCGGTTACCTACAGAATTGGTCCTCATACTTCATCTGATGATCCTACCAGATATAGGACGGATGAAGAGGTGATGAAATGGAAGGCAAAAGATCCAATCGAGAGATTTCAGAAGTATCTTGTAGCTAAAGGTTACATCAGTGAAGACGGGATTAATGGAATATATGAAGAATTTGAGGAGGAACTTAACAAGCTGGTGGAAATAGCAGATAATACTCCAGCACCTGCCTTGGAAACTCTCTTCGATGATGTTTTCAAAGAAATTCCACAGTTCCTTCAGGATCAGAAAGACGAGTTCCTCAGCTTCATGGAGGAGGTTGAATAATATGGTAAAGATGAATATTATAGAGGCGATACATAATGCTCTTGAGTTACAGATGAGGGAGAATTCAGATATTATTATTCTCGGTGAGGATATCGGTCGGAATGGTGGAGTGTTTGGGACAACCAGAGGTCTCATTGATGAATTCGGAGATATGCGTGTAGTAGATACTCCTCTGAGTGAATCAGGGATTATTGGTTTCGCAGTTGGAATTGCAGTAGCCGGTCTGAAACCCATTGCAGAGATTCAATTCATTGATTTTATATGGCCTGGGGCAGATCAGATTTTCTCAGAACTCGCAAAATTCAGATACAGATCTGGAGGAATGTTCCCTACTCCGGTGGTTATAAGGTCACCCTACGGTGGTGGAGTCAAAGGTGCTCATTACCATAGTCAGAGTCCTGAAGCATACTTCGCTCATACCCCTGGAATAAACATTCTTATACCTTCTAATCCCTATGATGCCAAGGGTATGCTTATTGCTGCAATACGAAGTGAGGATCCAGTTTTGTTCATGGAACCCAAGAGAATCTATAGGGCATTCAAGGAGGATATTCCTGAAGAAGCGTATGAGGTTCCAATTGGTAAAGCCAATGTGGTCAAAGAGGGTAGCGATATCACAATTGTATCATACGGAGCTATGCTTCATGTTGCTTTAGACGCAGCAGAAGAGGCAGAGAAGGAAGGAATCTCGTGTGAGGTAATTGATCTTAGGTCAATAGTTCCCCTCGATATCGAAACCATTGGGGATTCTGTGAGGAAGACAGGTAGGTTCATTAGTGTAACTGAAGCTCCAAAAACTGCGGGATTCAGTGCTGAATTATCTGCTCTTGTCGCTGAGAGGTGGATAGAATATATGGAATCTCCAATAATGAGAGTAACTGGGTATGACACTCCCTTCCCATTTGTCCTTGAACATAAGTACATGCCAAGTACTTCCAGAGTCCTACATACGATAAGGAAGTCGTATAACTACTGAGGTGAAACTTATGAAGACAGAAATTAAATTCGCTGATTTTGGAGAAGGACTTCACGAAGGTGAGATTGCAGAGATACTCATTTCAATAGGAGATAAGGTCAAAGTGGACAGTCCACTAATCAGCATACAAACAGATAAGATGACTGATGACGTGACTGCTCCCTTGGAGGGTACGGTTTCAGAGATTCTTGTTGAAGAGGGACAAGAGGTTCATGTAGGTGATGTCCTCCTTATTATGGAAGCAGAAGGTGTTGCTCCTGAGAAAAGTGAAGCTCAACCTTCCAATGAAGAGGATCCATCACTCTTCAAACCATCAAAACCATTGAAAACAAAATCATTCAGAAAGATAGAGAGTTCCACTCCTGCGAAAATTGTGAATGACAGAGTCCTTGCATCACCTGCTGTTAGAAGACGCGCAAGAGAAAGAAGTATTGACCTCAAATATGTAAGAGGCAGTGCAAAGAACGGTCGAATTACGAGGGATGACCTAGCCACTTACAAGGAATCCCCAACTCTTACTACACAATCAACTTATTCTGCACCAACTAGAACGTTTGCAGATGGTGGAATCGAGATTCTTCCTCTGAAAGGTATAAGGAAAGCAGTTGCAAAGAACATGCGGAAATCAAAAGATCTTGCTGCTCATTACACCTACTTTGAGGAAGTTGATATGACTGCAATGGATGAGCTCAGGCAGGTTCTTAAGGCGAAAGGTGAGGAAGTCGGAGTCAAGGTAACCTACGTATCAATGATGATGAAACTTCTTGTTCCTGTCCTTAGAAAGTACCCATTGGTGAATTCACGATTGGTAGATGACAAGGGTGAGATCCACATATACCATGATTTGAATATAGGTATTTCCGTGGACACAGAGGACGGATTAATTGTTCCAGTTGTCAAACATGTTGACCAAAAGGATATATTTGAAATAGCAAATGAGATAATATTACTTGCCAACAAAGCTCGAAGTGGAATGCTCAGACCTGATGATTTGACAGGAGGGACATTCACGATGACTTCTATCGGGAATATTGGTGGACTCATGGCCACGCCAATCATCAAACATCCTGAGGTTGCGATCCTAGGTCTGATGAAAGCAAAACTTCGACCTGTTGTTCTAGAGATTGATGGAAAGAATGAGATTGGAATCAGAAAGATGATGAATCTCTCATTTAGCCTTGATCACCGAGTCATCGACGGTGCAGTTGGTGCGAGATTCATCAGAGACCTAATTCGGTATATGGAGAATCCCGGTCTCCTCTACTTCGAGAACCTGTGAGGTAATATGATGTCTACAAAAATAGATTTACTAGTAATTGGTGCGGGTCCAGGAGGATATCCTGCAGCTATCCGCGCAGCTCAACTTGGTAAAAGTGTCATTCTTGTCGAGAAGGGGTGGATAGGTGGAGAATGCTTAAATTGGGGATGTATCCCCTCAAAAGCAGTAATCCATGCTTCCTCTCTCTACCATGAGATGCTCCATGGTACTGATGTAATGGGAATCTCTGTCAAAGATGTTTCTGTTGATATGAAGAAGCTCCAGAATTGGAAGCAAACTGTTATAGATACCCTCGTTGGGGGAATTAAGACTCTCCTGAAATCTCATAAAGTGAGGACGATAATGGGTACAGCTCAATTTATCGGATCTAAAAAGGTAGTTATCTATGGTGAGGATAAAGCTGAAGAGATTATTGAGGCAGAAAAGATCATTATCGGAACTGGTTCTAGCTTTATCTCCCTCCCGGGATTTGAGATAGATGAGAAATCAATACTCTCTGCAAAAGGTCTCCTCTCCTTGCAAGAAATCCCCAAGCATCTTGTTTGCATAGGTGGAGGAATTATTGGACTCGAATTAGGAACAGTCTTTGCAAAACTGGGCGCTAAGGTCACTGTAGTTGAGTTGATGAAAAACCTCCTTCCAAGTGTCAATCCAAAACTCGCTGCAATCATTAAGAAGAAATTGAAGAAACTTGGGGTGGACATCTATACTAGCTCTAAAGCTACTTCTCTCACCAAAGGAGATCGTTTGGTTCTTGAGGTCGAGACAAAGAAGGATAAGATCACCATTGAAGCTGACAAGATACTTCTCTCTATAGGAAAACGAGCAAATACAAATAAGTTAGGTTTAGAAAAGACCGGTGTTGCTGTTGACAAGAGAGGATTCATCATTGTTGACGAGCAGCTTAAAACCAATGTAGATGGTATATTTGCTATTGGAGACTGTACCGGACCACCATTCTTAGCCCATCTCGCAACTAAACAAGGGATTATCGCTGCTGAAGTCGCTTGTGGGAAGAATTCTGTTGCAGATTTCAAAAGTATCCCTGGAGCAATTTTCACTGATCCAGAGATTGCAACAGCTGGTTTCTCGGCAGCAGAAGCAAAAGAAGCAGGATTCGAGGTTCAAGAAGCCAGAGCATCATTCGGTGCATCAGGGAAGGCTCTCTCACTGAATCAGAGTGAAGGATATGTAAATCTGATCTCCGATTCAAAAACAGGGGTTCTCCTTGGAGCAGAGATTGTTGGTGTCCATGCATCTGATCTTATAAGTGAGATATCTCTTGCTCTCGAGCTAGGAGCCTCAACAGAGGATCTTGGGTACACAATTCACCCCCATCCAACCTTGCCTGAGATGATTATGGAAGCTGCTGAATCTGCCATGGGATCTGCTATACATGTTCCTAATTCAAAGAAACCTTTAAATCCCTGATTCTGGCGCTAGTTCCTTTTTCTTATTTTCTTAGAAATTTACTATCATACATTCAAGGTCGAAAATTTATTCGAGTTTTGTGATCACCTCACTATTCATACCTAGGTTTAAATGATGAAATTCTGCTAATTCTTATATTAGAGGTTTATGAAAATTGGTGGTAATTAACATGTATAGACCTAATACAACTTATAATCCAGGATACATTGAATGTATTGTTGGGACAATGTTCTCAGGGAAAAGCCGGGAGCTTCTCTACAGAGGTATGAGAGCAGAGGACTATGGAGCAGTGAATGTCCTTTATTTCAAACCTGCCGTTGATCTAAGGAACGACGAATATATCAAGAGTAGAGATGGTCTCTCAAGAAAAGCAAAACTCTATGGTGAATCTTCTGAACTTCTGGACTACGTGAATGGAAAACCCAGTCTGATCCTCATCGATGAGGCACAGTTCAGTGATAGAAAACTCCCAATCGTGGTGCAATTGCTTAGCCAGAAGGGTCATAATATCGTACTTAGTGGTCTCCCCAAAGACTTTAGAGGTCAACCATTCGGAGTTATGCCCCTTCTCATGGCACTTACCCAGATACCTCCAAAAACAGTATACAGTGTATGTAACATTGATGGTTGCCACAATGATGGCTCATTACCTCAGAGATTAAGGAATGGAGATCCGGATAGTGCCCTTAGTCCAACTGTTATCATCGATGGTAGTACAGTAAATATAACATACGAGCCTAGGTGCGAGATTCACCATGAGGTTCCTGATATTCTGGTATATCTAACTCAGCAACTTGAGCAAGTCGATTCGTAAGGTACTCAATTGTCTTCTTTCCTATTCCTGGCATCTTTACAAGTTCTAGTCCTTCCATTATTTCCTTTGCACTTAGCTCTCCAAATGGGCGACTATAGTACGCTGAGAGGTAGATGACGATAATGAAGTACTTGTTCTTATTTAGTCCAAAATCCAGATCATTAAACTGATTAAAATTGATTTCAAGAGGTTGGGCATCATCCATTAAATCCAGAAGAATTCCGAGTGTCATGTTCTCGTTCGAGGTCTGAATCACATTGATCTCGTATCTAACAAGCGCGTCCTTCAGGATCTTACTATAGTTGAGGTACTTGTTGATCGAGAATTCCAGATGGAAATTCCTCCTTGATCTCTTCCGGAGGAACTCGGCTACATTACCTTCCAAGATGATCAACCTCCTCATAGGTAGCATAGCGAATTCCTCAATTCTTCCTTGGAGATGAGCTGAATCCACCGAATCTCTCACATCCTGCTTGGTTATTCGAAGAACTGCCCACTCTCCTACGCTAAAGTGGAAATTTGTTAATTTTCCTTCTTTCCAATTTCTACGTGTAAGCTCCTTTCTAAAATAACTTTCGAGGGAGGTGTCTACTATCCAGACCATCACTCCATAATGAAAGTAAGTCATAAAAAGAAAAGTAAGCTGTGCGACAAATTTTTTTGCTCAATCCGTCACTTCTCTTATATTTGGTATACTGAATTGTGTGTGATGGAACAGGTGGTTGACTGGTCAGATTACTTCCCTTATGAGGAACCGACTCGGTCACAAATGACGATGATTCTGAATATTATACGGGCTGAGAGTAATACTCGCATTATGATTCAGAATTCAACGGGGGGTGGAAAGAGCATTGCATCCTTGGTTGGTGCTCTTACAAGAAAAAGACCTCACGAGAAAATTATAATCTTCTGCCGTACCGTTAGTCAGATTTCTAGCTTTCTTAGGGAGTGGAAAAAGATAATAGGTGATGAGAAGAGTGATGCAGTTGATCAGATCAAGAATGGTCAATCTGCAAAAATCGTTCCGATGATAGGCAAATCAAAGCTTTGTAGAATGATTGACCATACTCCTGACTTTCCCAAAGAGGCAGTGGGAGTCCTCTGCCACTTGATTCCGTGTAGCTTACACCCGTCGAGGAATGAGGCTAAATTCTCCAGAGAATTAGCGATTATAGATTCCAACATCAAACTTTGGTACAATCCATCAACAGAGATGTTTAGAGATACCTTATTTCGCAAGGAAGGACAATGTCCATACTACTTCCAGAATGCACTCTTAAAGACTGCTGATATTGTTGTAACCACGTATCCATTCATTTCAGATCCTCTTCTAAGTTACCTACTGGATTCGATGGAGATTGGTATTCAGGATTGCATCTTCATCTTCGATGAGGCACATAATCTTGCTACAACAGAGAAGGTTGAACTCAAGATACCTGACCTCCAAAAATTGGAGGACAACTTTGGGTCTGTGCTCCTGTTGTCCTATCTCAGGGATGTCATCGGATCAAAACCCAGAATGTACCAGAGTGAGGAAATTGCAGAGAGTTATATCTGGGATGAGGCCGAGCAGATAATAGCCTTGAGGGATGAGCAGTTTCATGCTGTAGATTTGAATGTACTCATCCAACCAGAGACACTGAAGTTTAAGGAATTCTTGCGCATTCAGAAGATCGGATTCCTGCATGTCAATCAAGAGGCAGTCATCGCAGTAAGAGTTGCTCCGAATGAGTGGCTGAGTACGTTTGATGAGGCAGAACTTCAGATCTACATGAGTGGGACTCTCAGACCAATCAATATTTTCAGATCTCTCTTCGGATTCAAATCGAAAGTTGTCACTCTTGATCTAGATACTAATTACGACCAGAACCTTTTCAAGAGCTATCTAAGGTACAATGGGATCTCCTCAAAACTCTCTAGACGAACTCCAGAGAATTCGAAGGCAATAGCAGATGCTATATTAACACTGTATCCTGAGTCCCCTCGTCATGTTCTAGTAGTATTCCCTAGTTACGGTTTTCTGAATCTGGTAAAAACGACACTGGAGTCACGCATTAGGGAGACTAGTGCAGCTATTGAAATCATTACCGAGAAGCCAGGTATGGCACTTGCAGAAATTCAGCAATTTGTGAATTACAAGAAATCCAAAGTTCTTATCCTTGGAGTCTCATCAGGAAAGTTTACCGAAGGTGTGGAACTTGTAAGGAGTGGTAAATCTCTAATTTCACTTCTCATCTTCGCCGGACTTCCATTCCATAATCCAGAGGAGAGCAGAGACAATGAGATGAAAATCATTCGATCACTAATTGGGAAATACTATGACAGTGATCAGACCTACCGATTCATACCAATTATGCAAGCTATATCTCAGGCACTTGGTAGAACTGTTAGAAGTGCTAGGGACAAGGGAGCTCTAGTCATCCTCGATTTTCGAGCTGAGATTATCAAGAAGAAAGACCCTCAATTCAGACTTCGCGAATATTGGGATCTTAACTTACTGCAACAACATGTCAATTTATTTTTCAAGGAGTATCCTACTCTAAGTGAGGTGCTCAAAAATTAGCTCGATAACCCTTGAACAATTCAGTATAAAATTCAGGGAGATGATCAATACTGGAAAATCTCCAGTTATTCGAATCATCGTGAGAGACACGAATTTGAGCACGAAACTAATGAGGAATCAATTTGTTGCAAATTGCATTCATGAGGTATCGAATTCCAATATCGAGGCAATTTTAGTACATTACTACGAAATGTATCACGAAGTATTAGATGTCCCTCAAGATACATATCTCCCTTATCAAATATTTGCATCAAGATTTGAGGAAATTATCGACCATCTTTGGCAATTGAAGAATACGACGTCTAAGTACAAAGGCTCTCACCTCTTCTTGGTTTTTAAAGATCTTGAAGATATTTTCAGAATTATAGATAACAAGCTCGACAGAATTGAAAATATACTCAAATTTCTTATCCATCTTAGACTTCCAATTTTACTAATTAGTTTTCAGTCTGACTACAAATTGGTGAATAATGTGCCCTACGATTCTATATACAGAAATTTTGGAATATATGATCTAACTATTTATCCATCCAAGTCTCGTAATTAATACCTTCAGCAGTGAACTTTTCGTTTATATATTTGCTAAATATTTTGGGCTTCCGACTAAAATATTTCTTCCTGTTGATAAAGGCTAACTCGAAAGGAGTTCCTGCAATCGGATTTTCACGAAGGTCAATAAATGGGATATGTTCAATGGATTCTGCGAACTCATCACTAATTGTCGAAACTGAATTATTGTACAGATTAAGAATCTCTAAATTTGGAAGGTCTCTAACAACTCGCGGGATCTTATCGAAATGGTTATCATCAAGGTAAAGTACTTTCAGATCCTTCAGTTCTGACATAGTACTTGGAAGACCATTGATAAAGTTCGTTCCAAGATATATTTCCTGGAGTTTTTTCAAGTTGCCTATATCCTCCGGGATCTTATCTAGCCGGTTAAACTCAAGTGAGAGATACTTGAGATCTGTCAATTTCCAAAGAGCATTAGGAACATAATCTAAGGGGATGTACGAGAGATCGATTGCAGTAATTTTATCATCAACGAAAAACACACCACTCCGGTAATTTATATAAACAGCAGAGTCAATCATTGAGAAATACATCTCTTTTCCAATCTCCCAGAGATACTGTTCTTCCTTCATTGAATCGTGATTGTTATACCTTTCAAAAGTTGTATTGTTTCTCCATCTATCATTCAACAATAATTGTATTCAATATTGATTTGAGATACTCCAAGACATGATTGTAATTCTTACTAAGACTGAGGACAAGCTGTTTTCGCAATCCAGCTGAGAATCTACTAGCCAAATCAGATGCAGAAATCGAGAACCAGATGAGTCTCACGAATAGCACTTCCATAAACTGTGTGGTATACCTTTCGATCAGAGGGAGGAGGGGAGTGGAGTTCTCAAGTATAATATTTCCAATCTCGGTGCAAATGAGCTCAATATTTTTATCTAAATTGAGGAGTTGTGACAGGTCAAGACGATATGCAGATTGCAGTAAAGCATTAATTTCTTGTTCAAGAATCGTTCGTTCAGGTCGGTGAATCTCATACCCTACTGCTTGAAGAATTTCAAAGTAGGCGTAGTCAATTATCCCTCGATTGAAATCATTGAGATATTTTACATTGCTATCTGGCAAGGATCTGTGGTAGAGCTTCTCACTCATCTTAGGATGTGCGAATCCCTCCGTTTGAATAAGAACTGGTTCGTGATTTGTGGATTCTCCTTTGATGAAAGCGTGGAAATTCAGAAGTCGTGGTACTTGCTCACTTATTTCTTCAGATAGACCAAGTGCACGCAATAAGGTAGTAGAATCTGAGCGAAATTGAGCAATAAATCCACTATCTGTGAGAAGTGTACTCATCAATTCAGCAGAGACACCAGAAGCTATTACAGCAACACCTTTGTACCTAAATGTCGATATAATCTCTTCAAGTCTACTCAACTCCTTCTTAATCGTGTCCTTCCTCGGGACGAGGTACTGACCTTCATCTAAAAATATCGCATATTTCGGAATCTTATTTCCATTCTTGTCATACTTATACTGCTCACCTTTGGACTTGAGAGCAATGGTGAAGTTCATCAGGATCAGGTTGATGAGAAATCTCATCTGCTCAATTGGAACTGTGTCATTAATCTGTGAGAGGTCAATATAGCTATTATTCTCGACGAATGTCATTGGATCTAGATTTGTGTCCTGCGTCCAAAATATCTCACGCATAGTGGATTCAAGCCACTGGAACTTATTGATGAGAGCAATAGCCGTGTGATCTTGTTTGTTGTCAATGATTTGTGATTCCCTGATCGAAAGCTGTGAGATATTCTCGAAGAAATCACGGGAATTTCCATTTAGTCGTACCGTCATCTTTGTCGCTTCGTAGAGCAAATTTCTTTGGGGAGGGCTTAGCTCGGTACTATCGTCTATGGTCTCAATCAATGCTCTTGTCAGCTGATCAACATATTCTTTCATCTCAGATCCTTTTGGAACTGAGAATGGATTCAACTGCAAATTGACTTTGGGGACGTATACCTTCCCAAATTTCCGGAAGTATTCATGACGAGGGGCATCTCCCTTAAAATCGATATCAATAATGCGAGTACCCTCAGAGATCAATCTGTCCATAATATGGAGTCTAAGGGTGGTCTTACCAGTTCCTATACCCCCCGTGATAAGACCTCCTTGTGTGAAATCTAGTGCCAGAGGATGAAAGAATGAAGTGACTCTGCCCATCTTTCTCTCCCTGAGAACATCCTCAGTCTTTGAATTTCCGCTAACTCCCATAAGAGACCTATTGTTCTCTCTCAATGAGAGAATCTCTTCTACACTAATGAATGGGAATACCAGTAGAACCTCAAATGCTTCAGGATCAAGTTGATTATATTGTGCTCTTCTAGAGATTGTGGGCGACAAACATACTGTTCGAATGAACTGATTCATGATATTTATTTCGCTCATCTCTCTGACATAGAACGAAAATTTCACTCCTAGATTGTCGTCTATTCGTGTAAAATCAAATGAGAATAGAACTGGAAAATCAATTTGACCACGGGATAACCTACTTGCAAGACCATTAATACTACTAATTCTCGTGAATCCTGTTACATATCGACCATGACGCAGGTGAGGAATTGGTATTGGATCTATCACGTCAAATCTCATCGAGCGAAGAAGAACCTCAAATGCTTTCTGGTAATGTCTAAGCTCTCGAATTCCATGTCTAAGATTCAGTGTACTAGAAGCAAAAAGGATGGGAACCGAGTTCGTTGGATCATGGAGAAGCGCAATTTGCAGATCATAACTCTTTGAAGATTGCAAGTAATTAGAGATATCTGGTTGATCAACTCCACTACTTATAATGTGGTACTGGATCCGTATTTTGATTGACATTAAAGGCAAATAGCTGAGAGTGGCAGTGGTTGTGTTATCTAAATTTTTTCCAATTTTGGCGTATTCATGAAGAATATACATCGAGTGAAGAAAATAGTAGGTTCCTAATATCATCACCATGATTAGTACTATTTTACGAATAATCTCATAAAACCAGCTAGCCAGATGAATTAAGAATTCTTGATTCAGATAGATAAGACTTATGAGAGTCAACAGTATAAGTGCAGAGGAGATGAACTTCCATTTTTTTCCTTCTTTCTTCTCTCGGGTTGCAGAAGGGGTGTCAAGTAAATCCCTTCCACTTACTCCTAAATTTTCAGCTATTTGTTCCATCCCTCTTGTTACTCTAGTGAAGTATATAAAATTCTGAACTAGGATTTAGCCAAATCAGATGATTTGATCTTCTTGAATGCTCTCCACAAATTCTTGATTCGAGTTGTAGGTTCAACATGCATCCCTTCAGGTGGAGATTTCCAATCTCCTGTTTCGTAATCTCTAAGTTCTACAAATATCATCAGAGGTGGTATTCCGTGAATCTCAGACAATGCTATAAGATGATTTTCAATTCCCAAGCTATTTTTCAGAAGATTCCTCGAGCTAAATCTCAAATGAATAGATCCCGGAGTCTGGAATTTCTCAGTGAAGATATCTTTAATCAAATTCCTATTGCTCTCCTCCTTGGTGTCATAGTAGAATTTCACAAGCATAAAAATAGTTTGAGCTTGGGACGAGACCTTGAATGAATCTAGTCCTTTCATACCAATGCTAATTGACTTTAAGCTATTATCTTCCTTTACTAAGTATCTAAGAATTTTGAAGGTCTGGCTACCATTTTTGAGAAGAGCTGATTCACTAGGTAATCGCAAGATCTTTTTAATTTCATCAGGAAACACAAAATTAATCGGTGCAGGTGAGAGACTCCTAAGATATTTGATATGTGTTTCTGTCACACTTTCTGCTGAATACGTTAGAAAATAACGCTTATTCTGGCCATCTGTGGACTGGACGATTATTGGACGATCATTTTTCCATTCCTTGAGTATGTCTTTCTGGAAAATATTTAACAACCTCCAATGATTGAGATCATTTTCCTCATTAGATCCTTACCGTATCTTTCGGTTATTTCCGTTACGTCTTGAAGCTTTTGGAATGAAGTGAATAGTTTCTTTCGTAGTCTAGAACTTAACTGAATCCTCTCATAAATTTCCTTTTTAATGAAGAGGGTATAAACTGAGTACAGCTCCTCGTATCTGGCGTCATCAGAGGGTGAATTATTGATTTTAATCGAGAATACAATGGTATTATAGTCATCAAAATTACCCGGAGGGAGTTCATAACAACCCTCCACATAAGTGTGTCCATGTCCAAGTGCAGAGATGTAAGAGATACCTAGATGTGTGAGTGAATCCTCTAAATCTAAATCAGATCTATCACCCAAATTATGTGAGAAGAGTTCAGGGCCAAATGGTTTCATGAGATAGAACGCATATGCATAGTTTGAGGGATTGGTACATTCTTCCTTCAGGATCATTTCTTGTCTGACATCTATGAGTAGAGTTGACACTATCCAATCTAAAACACTGGATACTCTTTCGCCCGTCTTGGCTGAAGTCTCAAAAATCAAAACATCAGAAATCATTTCGAATTCCATAAGTTCTTGCTTGATTCCAGATAGTGATTCAGGTGTTAGTACTCTATTTTCTAGATCAATTTTGTTGATAATTAAGGCCAGAGCAGTCTTCTGTCCGATATTCTCCTCTATGTCTTTTATCCATAACTTAGTCGTCTCTTCATTGATCTCCTTCGTAGTATCAAAAACGAAAATTATTGCATTGGAATTACTAAAGTAACTTGATCTTATTCTCAGGAAATCAATGTCTCCCGCCAAATCCCATATTGAAAGAGTAAAGTGAGTATCTTCCTTAGAGATATCCAAATGTGAGATTTCTACCCCTATTGTTTTATTGTAAATATCTTGGAATTGAACTCCCAACAATTTCCTTCTTAAATTAGTTTTTCCAACTCCATAATCTCCGATCAGGATGATTTTAGCGATGAATTCTTTAGACATTAGAGTTGATATCTTTATATTTTAAATTGGTATTAAGCTTTCTCTCTGATTCTAATATATTCAAAGAAAATATCTCAAGTACTGGATCCAAGAATATGAAGATTAATAGTTGAATTATTCTATCAAGAATAGTGTTATTCTCGGAATATTGTCAGGTTCTTGAATCGCTCTCTAATGAATCAGGGAGACTCAACATGATTGAGATGTTAGTTGAGTTGATAGGAAAGATCGAACCAGAAGAGATAGATGCAGCGATTGCACTGAGTCTTGGAAAATTTGGTTCTGACTTTGATCAAAAGGTTCTGGGAATTAAGGATCGATTCGTGCTATCCGCATTATCTAAACTCAATGGGATACCTGAATCAGAGATCAAACAGCTCTACAGTTCTATTGGTGATGTCGGTGATCTTGCTGCACAACTCTCCCAACAATCTGGGGTACAGACAAGAGTAGATGATTTTTTCTCTGATTCTCCTGTCAAGAAAGAACTGACAATAAATCTAGTCTATAACAACATCCTCAGACTCTCCGAGCCAAATCTCTCAAACCAAGCTAAGGTGGAGATAATTGGAAATGTCAATTCTGAACTTTCTTCAATTGAGAAGAAATTCTTTTACAGAAACCTTGTCGCGAAACTACGGCTAGGTGTCAAGGAATCAACATGGATCAATGCTCTTGCAGAATCCACTGGCGTTGAGAAGGAACGATTTGAACGTGCATATTTCCTCAACAGTGATCTATCCTTAGTCTCCGCAAATGCTATGAGCGGAGGAAGTAATGCTGTTGACAATTTATGTCGTATTAGAGTAGGTACACCAATTCATTCAATGCTTGCCCAAAGGATAACCTCTGGAGATCAAATCAGAAAGTGGATTGAAGGAAGTTTTGCGGTTGAGACCAAGTATGATGGTTATAGAATTCAGATCCACGGTGATGCCAACCGCAACATTTCCCTCTGGTCAAGGGGATTGGAGAGCTATACTGATCAATTCCCAGATGTTGTCGAAGGTGTCAAATTGGCAATTAACGGGCCAATAGTGGCTGATGGGGAGGTTGTTGCCTATGATCCTAAGAGTAAGAAGATCCTCAATTTTTCAATGCTAACACAAAGAAGCAGGAAGTACGATATAGATAAGATTATGAAAAAGGTGAAGGTACGGGTGTATCTCTTCGACCTTCTCCATTATGATGGAGTTGACTACATTAATCAACCATTTCCGGAAAGGAGAAAAGTTCTTGAGTCTTGTATTACTACCAATGAGATAGTAGTATTATCAGAAGCTTCCATCTGTGATGACGAAGATGAAATTGATCAGAGGCTATTCCTAGCAAAGGAACTCAATCAGGAGGGTATAATGATCAAAGATATCTCAGCTACATCCTTTTACGAACCCGGGAAACGATCATTCAACTGGTTTAAGTACAAAGCAGATTATACAACTGATCTATCAGAGACCTTTGATCTAGTTATTTTAGGCGCTTCAATGGGTAAGGGGAAGCGAGCAGGTACCTACGGGACTCTTCTTATGGGGTCTTACGACCCTCTAACTGAGAAATACTATTCCTTCTGCAAGATGGGCTCAGGATTATCTGACAAAGATCTTGAGGTGATGAAACCAGAACTTGATACTATTCGGGTTCCCGATAGACCTAGTGACTATATTTGCGATATTGAGCCAGATATTTGGGTTGCACCTAAAATTATACTCGAGGTATCTGCTGCAGAAATTTCAAACTCTCCCGTCCACACAGTAGAAGATCCAGAAGGTAATCGGCTTGCACTTCGTTTTCCGAGGTTCATCGGAAGAAGAGATGACAAGACAGTCCCTGATGGAATAACAACCGTGGAAGAGATTGCTTCTATTAGTAAGACCCTAAGAATTGGTTCTTGAATTATCTTCGAAGGCAAAGCTACTTATTCTACAAAAGCATTATTACATCTGTGTCCTTCTTTAGAAGAAAGAACAAAAAGAATAAAGTAAAGTCATTCGAAGGAGATTCTCACAAGTCACTGGTTAAGAAAATTCCTAATTACAAAGGATATAATGACGTGGACGATCGTTTGGATACCGATAAAGCAATCAGAAATTTCCTCTATCAACAACTCCTGGAAGTTATTGATCTCTGGACTGCTTCTTCATCCATGCTGATGCAGCAACAAATCACCGAAGGATGGAGGAATAGCAACCTTCTAACATCTATCCTCGACAAGATAAAGAAGCTGTTAATAGCAGATAATATTGATATCTACAGACACTCAACATTCTTTGAAACAACTGATGTCTCAGAGTGGATAGATGTTTCAATTATCTATACTTTGGAATCTGAAATGGTATTTCTCCTCGATACAATCAAGAACGAAATAGTAGTTATTAATGAGAAACTGAGTACTCCCAGCAGATTACCATCAAAGAAGGAACTGACGAAGGAAGTGCTCAACTTAATCGAGAAATTAGTGTCAGATGTAAATGAGATTTATGTGATGATCTCAGATCGTGCAGAACTTCTAGCCTCATTCGAGATAGTTCTATTCTGAAGGTATTTCATCCAGTTTCTTCATAAGATCTTCGCACTCTATTCTGAGGTACTTGTGACTACTTTTCATACCTGATGTGATTGAGATGGATGACTTTGAAATAGCTAGGTATTTACTGAGAACCTTGATAATCTCTTTATTGGCCTTTCCCTTCTGAGCTGGGGCCTTTACCTTAATGTGAAGTGATTCTTCATCCTTCCAAATTTTCGTTTCCTTGGATCTAGGTCGGACGGAAATAGCTACTTTGAATACTCCTTCTGCAAGTTCCACAATTATACTCAATAATGGAGAATTTGCTAGAATAGTACATAAATCTGTAGAAGATTGACTGTTTTTTTACTGAACAGCGACAAAAGTTAAAACGTATAAAGCCTTAACAAAAATAACTATGTCATTCCTAGAGATTGCAGAGCGTGTAACAAATGAAGGAACCTTGCAGGTAGCATTCCTGATTGATGAAGGGGGTAATGTACAGTGGAGTCATGGTCAATGGCCAGATCTCAACCCCATGGACGTAGTAACTGCATGGCAGTCTAACACTACGGCAATTACCATAGGTGACCTGAGATTCAGTGTCATCGACAAGGGAGACGATAGATTCGTCGGGAAGAGTATTGCAGGAGGTGGGGTACTAATCCTTGCAAAGTGCCTTTCATGGCCCGGTTATCTAATTGCATGGGCACCCAATGATGTTGATGTCACACTAGCTTACGCTGAATCTGCACGTCTTGCAAATTCTGTTCAATCATAAGTCTTTACAATAACGTATTACTGTCTCTTCTCTTATCAATTTGAAAAGGTACTTCTCCTCTATCGACACGGGAAGATAGTTATTTCGTAAGAGAATTAAATCCTCCTTACCATTTAGGCTCCAATAGGTGAGAAATTCGGAGATTATTCTATCAGAGATCTCTTCTGTCAACCCGTGCGGTCCATAAAGAATAGGGTGACTTCCGGATGGATCAAGAAATGAAGCCCCGAACCCCAAAAATACTCCATTTTCAGAAGTAACTACTAATCCATTCTCCTTGAGCACATTAAAATTTCTCTTGAAATTGAGGAAGTTGTCCCGTGATATGTAGATCAGAGAATCGCGATCCAAGTCCGGTTGTATCAATTCATCGTAGATCCCTTCTAAATCTGATAGCTCAGGTTTTCTCAAGAAAAATGAGTTATCATCATCTGAAATATAGATCTTTGTGGGTGCTTTATACGTAATTAGAAGTGGTTTTTCAATACTAAATCCCATCTCATAGAAGTCATCTGCCATCTGCGATTTCGCTCCAAGAATGATGATCATACTGTTACTTACTCTAAGTGACTTTTCCCATTCTCCAATGAGCGCGGCTATTGTATACTGTAACTCATCACTTGAAGTTGTACTCATCCATGCATCTTCCAGAAAAGATTCGCGAGTCTCATTTCTCACAGTGATCATGCCAATTACCTTCTCCTTCTTGGTATTGTATGCTATCCACCAGTTCCTGCTGGTATCCATTGTCTCCTCAAACTTGTCTATAGTATCAATTAGCTTCCGTAGATGTTCATTCTGCTTTTCCCCTAGCAACATATCCTCTAATTTATTCCGAGCGAGAATTCCTCGTTCGTAGATTGATATAATGCTTTCCATACCATAGATTGTCTTCGTCATTCTTAAATCTAAGTAAACTACCTTGCATACTCTAGGAGCGTATAGAAGAGGATATTCCGAATGTCTTCTATAGTTTTATTATTTATGTCTCCCTTGTGAGAAATATTCCTTGTTAGTGTCTTAAGTAATTTATCTTGCATAGTTATAAAATTAGGAAGTCTCTTTGTAAAAGACGTGGGGATGAAGAGAATAAAATGGAAGTATCCTACGAGTAGTCTTTCATCAACAGATGCATAATCCTTGATCCTTGTTGCAAGTATAAGGAGGCGAAAATTGGTGTTGATTGCACAGGGAAATTCAAAACAACCCGTCATATATTGATGTCCTTGTCCAAGGGAAACAATGGTTGTAAGGGATAATTGTGAGAAATAATTATCTAACACCTCGTGTGCCACTCCCAAAAAACTTCCATCAATATTAGATGCTACAACATAAGGTCCATTCTCGTTTAGGGATATAACAAGAAGTCCTACTGATGTTGGATGCTGATAATTTTCACTCAATACTGCTGAAATTAAATTTATACTCTAAAAGATTTTGTAGACAAAGAAAGACAATAGAAGAAATCTATAGGAATATTTTATTCTTTTCTAAGAAGATTTAATAAATAATCATCCAAAATGGAGTTATGCCTAATCTACTCCACGTTTATCAAAGAGGAGAGGATTTCAAAGTCACTCGATCCGATAAGAAAACGGTAGTGTATAATGTTGAATACAAAAAACTATCCACTAGAGCTGATTTCAAATTCCTTGAACCTGATGGTAGTGTGAGAGGATTTGTTAAAGGTGGGGAAATTCTCGGGTCGCAATTTTCTATTCTTGGACCAAATGAGCAAAAACTGGGATCCCTTCAACTCAATCGAAGCTCTAACCTGGAATACACTATGCAGATTAAGTTCATGGGATTGGAGTACAAGGTCAAAGATCACTCTAAGGGACATTCAGTAGACATCAAGACTATGGATGGCAATCTGAAATTTACAATCGATAAAAAGATTTTGCATATCAGAGATTCATATCTCGTTCACAAATACGAGGAAATCGATGATTTTCTACCATCTTCTATCTGTATCATACTAGACGTAATTTACCATCCCTAATTAATTGGGACTTATCAAAATAAATTAATTAGATGAATTTATATCAATTTGGGACAACCTATGGCTGAGATAAACCCTAAGATCAATATACAACCGATGGCAATTGACCCTAATCTTGCCAAAAAAACGAAACAGGAACTTGCTCTACAGAAGACAATCAGCAGTATTAAGCATACTATAGCCATTCAATCAGGAAAGGGTGGGGTAGGAAAGAGCACTGTTACTTGGAATCTCGCTCTTGCTTTTGCTGAACGCGGACTATCTGTAGGAGTAATGGATGCCGATGTCACGGGCCCAAGTATTCCTTTGCTAGCAGGTCTGGAAGGTGCGAATGCAAAGATTTCTGGAAGAAAAATCATTCCAACTCAGTCCTATGGTGTTCATGTGGTGAGTATGGATCTCCTCCTTGAACAAGGTACTCCAGTTATTTGGAGAGGTCCCCTGAAAATTGCTGCAATCAAACAATTCCTTTCAGATGTAGCCTGGCCGGAACTAGATGTTCTTCTAATTGATCTCCCACCAGGCACCTCGGATGAACCTCTCACAATCGCTCAGCTTTTCGAGAACATTTCAGGAACAGTCGTTGTCACTACTCCTCAGAAGGTTGCAACACATGATGTTCGAAAATCAATCGGATTCGCTGCAAAGGTTGGTATGCCGATTCTTGGAATTGTAGAGAATATGTCTGGACTTATATGTCCACATTGTGGTAACGAGGTACCCGTCTTCAAGAAGGATGGAGGGAAGAACCTCGCTGAGGAATTGGGACTTGTTTTCTTGGGTGGTATTCCGCTTGAACCTCAAGTAGTTGTCCAAGGGGACTCTGGTGATCCATCCCTCCTCATTGAAGGCAAGTTTAAGGACTCTTTCAACTCCATTGCAGAGAAAGTTGCAAAGCTTCTTCAATTGAATTAAAGAATATTTCATACAATTTATTAGACTTGAAACTTTACTACTGCCATTCCATAATATGTGGGATGGGAAATTGAAAGTACCTCTCTATTGACTTCTCCCCACTCATCTAACATTCCCTGAAGCATCACAAATCCAGTAAAACCACAGCTTAGTGCCGTATTAGTTAGAGATATCATTGAGTAGAATGCATCTGGATCTCCTTCTGCCCATTTCACAAAAATCTGATCAAATTTCTCTGCATTATCGGAATAGCCATACGGGCCATCTTCCTGATGGGTATGCGCCAGATCTCCACTGATAATTACCACAACTCTTCTCTCAATTTTCTCAAGATATCTGTAGATGTTCTTTCCCAGTCTTCTCAATTCGGTAGCCATTTGAGAAGCCTCAGTATAACGTCTAGTTGGTTGTGAGAGAATTGTTACTGATGGAAGCTTCCTATTATTATCAGTAAGGTACCAAAGTGGTATTACCTCTCCCCATCTGAGCTGCATTGGTGACGCGCCACCAAAACTCATGATTCCACTCACTGAATTGTTAACAGCTAGGTGATTAATCATCTCCTCTGTAAATTGACTGTTCATCTTAAGTTTGAGCTTGTACTCCGTGTATTCATCCTCCCACTCTGCGGATCCCTCTGCTGAATCTCCTAAATAAAAGCAAAAATCATATGTATTGGCTATTCCATGTGGAGTGGATAGAAGAATGAAATCAGGATTTAGATCTTTGATCTCTCTACCTACTTCTTTCATTGCTGCTTGAAGATGTGTGGATTCTGAATCTTTGGGGTCGAGAACCAATGCTCCGTGCGGAAGGATATATGCTCCAACAATTGCCATAATCTACCTTTTTTTTTCGTGAATTAACTCTTTCTCTTCTCCATTGATGAGATATACTACTAGTATATTCATCCTCTATTTTGAGATTCGGATAATAATAGAACTGTTTCGCAATGATCCTTGCGAATTATTGCATTCCAATGATAACTTTCTTCTAACAATCTATCAATAGGACGTATTCAAGAAAATTATAAATATTTAAAATAGTACTTAGTCATCCCAGAAGGCAGGTGTACTTGATAATCGTACACCTCCTCAAAACCGTGAATTATTATATAATAAGTACTGATTTTATACTAATTTATTCGAAATATAGAAATTGGATTATGTATAACACCAACACAATTCTTTGTGCAAAAATACATCGAAGAGTATTAAATATTGTATTTATCATATATTTTTGACTAGTTCGGTGAATAATTATGTCGATTGTATCTAAGGAGAAACGACCTACTAAGAAAAAGAGATCCAGGGAAAGAATTGAACCACACCACACCCCTGTGGAAGACAGAATCGATAATTTCAATGAAGTAAATATAGGCTACATTACTAATGAAGAGATCAAGTTGGAGGCAGAAAGATGTTATGAATGTAGGAAGCCTAAGTGTGTTGAGGCCTGTCCTGCTCATTTTGACGTGAGGAACATGCTAGTACATGTACGTGAAGGTGATCTCGAGAAAGCTGCTGAAATGGTTGACTCCTTCTACTGTTTTCCTAGTTCTTTTAATAGGATATGTCCAGCATTTTGTCAAGATGCTTGTATTGCTGGTAAGAAGGGTGATCCGATTCAAATATTAAATATCAAGAGATATCTTGCAGACAATTTTGATAAACCAGATTCATTCTACCAAAGAGCTCCACTCACTGGGAAGAAGATCGCTATTATTGGATCAGGACCAGCAGGTCTCACCGCAAGTTTTGAGCTTTCAAAACTTGGTCATGAGGTCACAGTCTTTGAGAAGAGAATGCTTGGAGGAATGTTGGCTGTCGGAATCCCCGATTACCGTTTGAGTAATAAACTCCTTCATAGAGAGATAAGGGATCTTGAAAATGTAGGTGTTTCCTTTGTTGAGGGAAAGGCTTTCGGAAGAGATTTCAACTCCCAGGATTTATTTGATTCTGGATACGATGCAATATTCATCGCACACGGCGCTCATAAACCGAAGTACATGGGCATCACCGGAGAGGAATTGGTGGGATCAATGCATGCCATTGACTTCCTCAGAAAAGTTGCTTATGGACAAAAGAATCTCATTGGTGAGAAGGTAGTCGTTGTCGGTGGAGGAGATGTCGCTATTGATGCAGTGAGAGTTTCCAGAAGACTAGGTGCTGATGCGCATATTGTCTACCGAAGAACTATCGAAGAGATGCCCGCCACCCAACAGGAAATCGAGGAAACTTTGGAGGAGAAAGTACCAATTCACTTCCTGACCAATCCAGTTGAGATCATTGGTATGAGTGGAAAAGTCGCAGGCATCAAACTCATCAAGATGGATTTGGGTGAACCAGACGATAGTGGAAGACGTAGACCTGTTCCTATAGAAGGTTCTGAGTATATCATGGATTGCGACACAGTTATTCAGGCGATCTCACAAGAACCTGAGTATGAAGAATTCTCCAATGAGAATATCGAAATCAGTCGATGGCACACAGTTGAGGTTGATGAGGAAACCTATATGACCAAGACTCCTGGTATTTTTGCCGCTGGGGACAATGTGTCTGGACCAAAAACTGCGATTGAGGCAATTGCCGGAGCAAAGAAAGCTGCAGTTGCCATTGATAACTTTGTACTGAATAAAGCTCAGGAACATATTCTTGAACCCAGAGAACTCTATTAGTAAATCCCATCAGTTTTTCTGTTGAAAGGAAGATAGAATAAATTTTTGTATTTTTCTCCTAAGAGATTTTCGATATTTGGAATTAACAAAGTGAAGACATCAAACATCTTGTATTCTAATCTATACTTCAGTTTCTCAATTTCTGGGTCAGGTTCTCCGATGAAATATTGAAGCTAGTTGATATACCTCCTGAAATCTCCTTCAATATGACAATGAGATTTATCAAAGAATACATTGTTGAGAATTTCATTAGTCAATTGATTGATATCTATCCTTCTACTCCCGGATTTATTGAGAAGGATAATTAGAACGAGTGTCATCAACTGCTCTCTTGGTTTTAGACTTAGATGATCTTTTAAGCTAAGAAGTTCATCTAAAGTCTCACCAATATCTAATTTTTGATCACAGATGCTATAGACGTATATCTTCGTCAAAATACGTGTGAAGTGAAATGTGCACCCCTCCTCATAGTCTATGAAATTGATTATTGCTGAATGCTTATACAAGTAGTTCTCAAAGTCCATTGCACTGTTTTTCAATGAGGAAAGTACTCCATGATACGGAATTAAGTAGCTTAGTAGAGTGATAATCTGATCAATCATGTAATTCTTCTTGATCGCTTCAATTCCACCACCATACTCTATTTGTGATTCTAAAATTGCCTCTATCGAGTTTAGAAAAATAATTAAGTTATCTTGATTTATAGACTCTTTCCCATTCTCATGTAGTTTAATTTCTAAAAGAAGACTCTCCACCTGTTCAATCGACTCTATCAAGATAGAGTAACGCTCATTCGTCTCAGGATGATCATTCGGATTGATCAGTCTATTTTCTACTGCTCTATTTAGTACTTCAACTGTATCCTGAATAGCCTTTTGTATTTCAGTTGCCAACTCCACAAGACCTTCAAGATTTCTGACTCGAAGTAGATCGTGGTCATCAATCTCATTCGGCCAATCTCCCCCAAAATTCATAAAAACCTCCTGGGTAGTGAAAAGAGTCTCAATTAGGGGCACTGTCATAGTAAAGAGATTCTCAAAAAACATTTTCCAATTTCTTACTAATCTGCGATTGAGAATGTCCCAGAGTGGATATCTCTTGTAATGCTCAATTAACAGTTTTCCATGCCAGAGGATTTCATTGAACCAAGAGTAAGCTGAATCTTTTCTTTTTAGATTAAGTGAGGAAAGAAGTGAAGTATAGAATGCCTGTGTGCTCTGAAGTGTGTTGAATAGAGAGAAATACTTCTCCCTGAATAGGGGGTAAACATCTAAGGTTGGTAGTTTATTCAGCTTCTCAATATGTGGAATGTCTCCAATTAGGAGCTGACTGAGAAGACTAGCAGAAGAGATCACATTTGCTTTTCCTGAATCTGCACTGTAATTGGCTATTGTCATTCTGACAAAGTTTGACATAGTGATAAATTCAAACCTTGCGTTATCCAACTCCGATATATTTGGGATTGAGTTAATAATTCTGGTGAGAGTGATAAGTGCTTGAACAATTATCTCTATTTTCTCATCAGAGGTCTGATCAATGTCACTCACAAATTCATTGATTGCTTCAGTCAAGATTTGCAACTGTTGATTGAGAAGAATCTTTAATTTGACAGGGGACGAACTTCTCTTGGTATTCTGGGAAATTAATCCTAGAACCTCAGAGAGTGTACTGATTAATTTTGAAGATTCTACAGAAGCCAAATAAATCTTACCAAATTAAGATTGGTTTCTATTAATTTATAAATTGTGAACGATATATGCAAGTGTTTGTGGTTAAACTTCTTCTAATGCAAGAACTCAAATGTGTGTTACCTTCTGTAGGTATATGTCAAGAATCGACCTCGGAAATCCTTCTACATTATATCGATTCACTGCAAAGGTCAAACCAGTTGCAAAAAAAAGAGTGAGGGTGTACCGAACCAGTGTAGGCATACGGGGAGTGAATCCCTCAAGCAAGGACGAGGAGGTTCTCAGAAGAATATTTCGATCTCTCAAAGGTATCCCTTCTGAACCGATAGAGGTCGCATGTCTTCTCGGAGTGAAATTTTACCGAAATCCACCTAAGAGCACTCGTAAGAGAGATCTCTATTTCATTCCTAACGAACTCTACAGGCCTGTAGTTAAGCCAGATCTTGATAATTACATTAAATTAGTGAAGGATGCGGCGAATGAAGTCATTTGGAAGGATGATAATTTGGTAATAGGTTACCTTCCAGGAACAGGTAAATATTATACTCTAGAGGAGGAAAGAATAGAATTTACGGTACTGACGATTGGAAATGATCTCCATGAACGGTACATCAAGCTCCTCAAGGAAGAGATCGAACACACAAGAATACATCACAAGGGAATCGACGACTACTTCTGACTACGAGTTTATCAATATTGAATCTCTCGAAGCTTTATGTCTGCTGTCATCTTTGACTTAGATGGGACTCTTATAGATAACACTGAATTGCTTCTCGGTGGATTTAGATATGCATTTCAGGTTCACAATCTAGAATATCCGGGAGATGATTACATTTTCAGTCAATTTGGGCAACCTCTAAGAAAATTTCTGCAAGAGCTTCCAGAAGAAATAAGAGACTCTTTTAGAGTGAAATTTCGTTCCTTTGCACATAATTATAAAAATGTGAGATATCATGCTGGGATACCTGAACTTCTTGAAAAACTGGGAGACTGTATAAGGATTGTTACTAGTAAGGAAGGAGCTGGATTAAAGCTTATCAATAAGAATATGGAATTGGATAAGTACTTCAAAGTGATGATTTCCTCAACCGATGTCGAGCACCCAAAACCCTCTGGGGATGGTATAGTATTGGCGCTTAGAAAGCTTGGATTTGAACCTTCATACAAGTCTTGCTACATAGGTGACACTCTCGTTGATATAGAAGCTGCACGGAACGCGGAGGTGTCGGGTATTGGTGTTGGATGGAGTATGTCTGCTACTAGACTCAAATTCGTGGCAGAAAAATATGAGAATGTCTACTTTGCTGAGACTATCCCGGATCTTGAGAATCTCATAACTCGTATTTCCGGACTACCTCTTTCATATAATTAATTACATCACTCTCCTCGATGCGATCAACAAGTGATGAGTTCTGCTTGAGAATCCTATCCCACATTTGAACTTCATGCTGCAAACTTGATAAATGAGCTTGTGCTTTTTCCCTAGAGAGTGGTAAGGAATTCTTATTCGCCACCTCAATTGCCTGATCAATAAGTAACTTAGAATGCTCTAGATCATTGTCAATCATCGCTAATTTTGATTTGAGAATAAGGACCTGAACCAAGAGAGAGTAATTTGGATACTCAAATGCGATACCTTGTAAATTCTCAGTGAGGATATTCAGCTCAGTCAGTACTTCAGATTTGTCCTCAATGGATCTCAATTCTTGGAGTAAAAGATCTGAGAGGTGAATATACGCGATAACTTGGATATCACTAGGTACGTCTGGATCTTCTACTATCTCCCTGAATCGCATCTGGGCTTCAGCTTGTGCAATTATTCTATCACTGAATCTTGAAATTAGGGCTTTAGCAAGATCACGCCTGAACTTCATTAGACCATTTCTTGTCTTATGATTCAACTCGTCAAGTCTTTTGAAATATCTTATAGCAGAATTTTTATCCTTCTTCTCGAGATAGAGTGTAATCAAAATTAGGAGGGCTTCTCCCTCAAGTATCATTTGGCGATCGCTTCCTAAGATATTCAAGACTTTGAGAAGTAACTCCTCACTTTCACTAAATTTCCCCTTCTTGAGATATATTTTAGATAGGTTAATGAGATTATTCGTTCTGGGGATGATATTACCTAAGGAAGTATTTATTGAAAGAGCCATGTGTGTATATGTCTCTGCTTTATCCAATTCATGCTTAGACTCGTACACCAATCCCAAATTATTGTAAATCCTAGCCATTTTACCCTTTGCCCGTATTTCCTTGTATATTTCTAGACATTTCAGAAGATAGGTTTCTGCTGTGTGTAAATCTCCAACCTTTATCGAAAGTGTGGCTAGGTTGTTTATCGAATTTGCAAGTTCGTATTGGTTTCCATATTTGGTTCTGAGAAGGTACCCCTCCTTCCAATACTCCTCAGCTTCATTTATTTTACCAATAAAATAATAGATAGCGCCAGTTTCATTGAATATTCTTCCAACCATGAGTGGGAGTTTATGGTAGGCTTCATCATCGATAAGTGGAAGGATCACATTCAGATATTCTAGAGCCTTCGATGGATTTCCATTTTTTCGCATCAAGAAAGCTTTGGCATAGTACCATTCTAGAAGCATTGATTTCTGCTTTAATAAGAGCTCATGGAAGTATGGCACATTTACAATAACCTGCTCCTCAGATTCAGCTAAAAGCATCTCTGCTTCTTGAATCTTCCCTTCATTCACATAATTGAATGCTTTTGCCATCATTCCTCTTGCTAAGTCATCTTTATCCAATTTTGGATTGTCAGAAGAGAAATATGTATCTATGAATCCATTCGATTCTTCGAATTGTTCCAAGATAACATAGAGTTTTGTTTTCATCACTGCTATCTCCGGAGAGATCTCAGGCATCTCGTCAATCATCTTTATAGATTCTTGAATATTCCCATTTAGAACCATTCTATTTAGGAATCTAAGTGATGAATGACTATCCATACCACCATAGTGGTAACCATTATTTTTAATGTTTTATAACCCGTGAGGGAATGGTATTCAAAAACATTAAAGAACTTCGAGCCATGAATCTATATCGATGAATAGAAGATTAATTCTTTCTGCTTTGATTTTCAGTTTGATGATTCTCGCGGTGATTCCAACATCAACAATTGCAGATGATGCTGAGAAAGGAGGATTATTCCCAACTAAAAAGGAATCTACTGTGAGAATCAATGTGACCTTGCAACATGATGGTCTCGACGTTGATAAGCAACTGCCGACCTTGAGCGTTAATAAGACCTATACCTTGAAAATTGATATTGGAGTCGTTGAATTAGGTAAAGATGCGCAAGATATCCATGACATAGCTATTCTCTCCGAGATCACCAGGACCAATTTTCTAGGATCTAAAACCTATTATCACTCAGGTCTCTATACAGATAGCGCCGAGAAACTCAAACAAGGTGAGAATACCACAATCTATGTGAAATTCATGCCTGTCGGAACCGGTGAGAGGATTACAGATGCTAAATTGACTGTTCAAATTTCTGTTAAGGAGGCAGTTTCTCTCAATATTGATCCGACAACTGAGTTCACCCCATTCACGTATGCGGTTGTTCTGAACCCGAATGAAAAGGCTAATCCAATAACAAGCTTTGATGATGGCGATACTATTCAGAGATCAGTGGTTGAATATACAGCTAAGGAGTCGCAAATCAACTTCACCCTTGTAGTAGGTGTTGATAGTGTCAACAATGACACTGATAAACCCACGATTTCTACCTATGAGAAGTACAGTCTCCACTTCTATTTCAAGGTAATGAAGCTCGGTACAAATGCAGACGATGTGCATGACGTCGATATCAGCATCTTTCTTGAAGATCAATCAGTCAAGGATTACTTCCCTGGATCTAGTACAAAGAAGTATTATGCGATGAATCTTGTGAGCAACAAAACTATGATTGAGGGTGACTCAATTGAGTTGTATTCGGTATTCTTCGTTTCAAGTAACTCAAATGATACGACAGTCCAATTCAAGACTACTGTACAGGTGAAGGAAGCTGTTAACCTCTCCATTGATCCTACTTCACAGATCGCAGATTTCAGTGTAGAGATGAAACTTAATCCATCCTCGAATACATCCAGTTCAGGAGCTCCTCTCCAAGATATACCTTTCTTCTTGGTGGTACTAGCTATTCCAGTTATTCTTAGAAAGCGTCTGAAGAGTTTCTGAACATAACCTGTAAAAACTGAATCTTAATTATCTCATAATGAATTTTACCATTTCGAATTTAAGCGGCTACTTTGATGGCTATCGATTCCATAAGGGGCCATTTACATTTGTCATTGAGAATGGAAGTATTGTTCAAATCTCGTCGAAGAGTTCTAAGGGAGATATAGATGGATCTGGCAAATTTCTTTCAGTTCCTTTCTGTGATGGTAATACACACTTGATCTTTGAAGGTGATCGTTCCTTTGAGCTTCCATTGAAAATTGCTGGTTCGAGTTATGCAGATATTCTTGAAAAGGGAGGTGGAATACTGAATACTGTCAAGGCAACAAGAAATGCTTCAGATGAGCAGCTGCTGCAATCAGTACTGAGGAGGCTGGATATAATGATGTCTTCGGGAACACTAACCGTGGAGGCAAAGAGTGGATATGGACTGAAGAATGAGGAGGAACTGAGACAACTCCGTATTCTCGACAAAGCGAGTGAGCTGCATCCAGTTGAGGTCGTTCCTACATATTGCGGAGCACATGCTATTCCATTCGATAAGGATCGAGATGAGTACATAGAAGACATCATCCAATTGATCCCAGAGATTGTTAGGGATAATTTAGCTAAGTCTATCGACGTCTTCTGTGACAGAGGTGCTTATACAACTTCTGAGACCCTAAAAATCTTTGATGCCGCTTCGGCGAATAATCTACCAATAAGGGTTCATGCAGATGAGCTTGAGTATACCGGCATTGGGAAAATAGCTGCAACAAAATACAATATTCGATCTGCTGATCATCTTTTAATGGCAAAAGAAGATGATTTTCAGGTTCTCGAAGAGCGAAATACAACAGCAATGTTCATGCCAGCATCTACAATCGGTTTATTCAGCAAGAATTATCCTCAAGGGTGGAAAAATACTAATGTAAGGATTGGTCTGGGATCTGATTTTAATCCAAATAATGTGGTGACATCCATGCAAACCGCCCTTAGACTTGCAGTATTCCTATACAGGATGCTTCCAGAGCATGCGATGAAAGCAGCAACCTCAGGATCATTCAGAGGTATTTATGGGTATGATCTACCAGCTCTGAAAGAAAGCTCTGCTGCTACCTTCATTCTATTCAATTCTCCAAATATCGCAAATCTCGTGAGCCAATTTGACAGAAACTTGGTAACTCATGTCTTCAAAGATGGTAAGCTCCTTGTAGAGAATAAGAATGTCAAACGAATTTGATAATGGGAAATATCATTTGGCGAAGTATCAAATTCTGGAGATCATTGTCATGCAAGGATTAGATTGAAGATAGCTACCTAAAGAAGGTCATCGGGGTCGAACCCGTCGAAGTCCTCTTCCTCTGCTGTATCGTCTTCGTCTTGGAAGATAGCCTCAATTGTCTCATGAGTATGAGTGCTTCCTTGTTGAACAGGGACGAATGAATGGTCAAATCCCTTGAGTGGACCGGTAATTTCTTGTCCGACAATCTCTTGAAATTCAGAGAGGATGAGTGTGCTAGCTTCAGGGTCTTCCTCATAGTTACAGTAGGCGAGTAAACCCATGACTGGAATTTGAAGAGAGGTTCCTATGACTAGAAATGATGAAAGGGGACCTACCATAGCCAATTTCTCTCCAAAGCTTCGCTGAACTCCAAATTTCTGGGTATATGGGAAATTAGGAGCATATGCAACCCAATCTGAGTTGTCAGGTGCACGGGTTTCCTCTCTGATTCCCCCGACTATGACATACCTTTTGCAATTCCAAGAAAGGAGCTCTGTCGCGAATTCATCCCAATTTTGAGGATTGACTGATGTAACGGGAATAGGAACTCTAGACGCTACAAGCAAAGTCCTACTCGGCTTGTGAATATACACCGTGACAATAGATTCCAACCTACCTTTGTAAAACCAACTCGAATTACCCCACGCTGCAAATGTCTCAAGTTTGAGGGTCTCTACTAAATGATTGACACTAAAGTAACCCACATTACCCCAGCCAGCAAATCCGATCAAAACATCGTAATCACTGAGATCTGGAATGTCTTCCTTCATTTTGAAGAATGTGCCTCGGATTCTCTGACGAGTTTTCATCTGAATTCCTAAGGTAGACTGATGGTATAAAACCTGTCTATTTGTTCGTTATTGAGTCACTTGATATCCAAAATGAGAATTATTGTACTCCTTATTGAGCTGTATTGCTAAAGCTGTCATTCGTTCTAAAGTCATTGCATGAAATTTCCCACGAACTCTGAAGGATTTGACTCCAAGACGCTCATCAATTTGCTCTACAAATCTGTAGGCTTCATCGCTGGTACTCATAACAAAATCAGAATCCTGAAGTTTAATATTCAAATCCAGTAATTTATGAGCTGAGATGGTTTTGAGTGCCGATGCAACTTTACTCTGATCTAGAATCTCTCTTATTATTTCGTAGGTACTTTTCCCATCTTTATCTTCAACTGCCTTAATGAACTTCCCAAATCTCAAATTGACACATGTTTCAACTACAATCTTATTTGCTAACAAAGGTTTCAACGCTGATACTGTAGCGATCACAGATGCTGCTGGAAGTGTGATGAATACAAATTCTAATTTTGCAGCTTCCTCATTTGATCCTCCATTAACCTGAGAACTTCCCATCTCTTTGGCTATCTCACCTGCGATTCTCTGTCCCTTCTCTTTTGACCTAGACCCTATGAATACTGAATAATTTGCATGGAGTAATCTCTTCGTAAGACCACGACCAAAATCCCCTGTTCCACCAACAATCCCTATCACAGAAATCAAGCCTCTGATTTTTCTACATCATCCAATAATTCATTGAATAAAAATGGCTTTTGAACTTTGACTACTTTAGTAAATCGATTCAAATCATCCACGTATTGGTCAAACAGACCTCCAGTGATAACAAAAATACTTAGATCTGGATTGGCTTTTTTCATATGGTCAATACAATTAATAGAAGTGTAACTTCCATCAATGGTAAGATCGATTATCAGAGTCTTAATCGCCTCCTTTTTCTCATTGAATTCCTTAATTCCCAAATCACTATTTGCTGCAAATAGACCGTTAATTTTCCTCATAGCCATGAATCTTTGAAAGAGGTCCAACACCTTTTCATCATCATCGACTACTAATACAACCATCAATTTTACCATTAATTTTCTCCTTTTTATATTCTAATACGTGGAAATTACGAAAAGGAATTATTTTAGCAATTTTCCTTCAAATTACAATGGACTTGACAGAACAAGAACAAGCAATGGTCAGAATGGCAGATACTGGTAATGTAATGGCTGCATTCAATATTGGTAAGGTATATCAAACAAAAGGCGATTTGAAGAGTGCTGAAAAGTACTTTCAAGTTGCTGCTAATGCAGATCATCTTGGAGGAATATTCAAACTAGGTGAATTGTTACACGAAGAGGGAAGAACGGAAGAGAGCAAAAAATATCTTAAAATTGCAGCGGATCGCGGTCATAAAAAAGCCAAAGAAATCCTTTCAAGCCTCTAGTGCCCATATTTCTTCAATACCTCCTCCGAGATTTTGTATTTCAATTAACTTCATTGATATAGTAACAGATTCTGGGAGAATAGGTACCCCCACTCCAAGTAGGAGAGAACCTCTAAAAATTCTCATCCGTGAAACGAGTTTATGTTTAAGGAATTCAGCAAGAATATGTGATCCCCCCTCGACCATGACAAATCCACTCTTTCGATATTTAGTCAGCTCTGAATTGAGCAGCTGTACAATTTGCTCCATGTCTATACTGGGTTCACAGGGAACAATTCTTACGTGATCTGGAGTCGTAATTTTCTTTGAAGTAATCCAAATAACAGGAGATTCTTCAGATTGAAATACTGCATAATGTAGATCGAGTTTACCAGATCTGTCTAATATAACTCTTATAGGATGGTGTACCTCTTTTCCTTCAAGATACTTGGTTTTCGTGAGGAGGTGAGGATTGTCAACTCTAACTGTATTGCTCCCAACTATTATAGCATCAATTTCTGATCTAAGTTTCATTACTACCTTCCAATCTTCCTCTGTTGAAATATTGGTTCTCTCACCTATTCGAGCGATATAACCATCAATTGAACTTGCTAAATTAATAAAATATGTGAAATTTTTTGGGGGAATGAGGTGTAACTTATCCAGTAAATACGTCACAGGTCAGCATGTTTACTTGGAAGTTTAAGTGTATTTCCACAAGCAGAACAGTTAGTTGCTTTAGCATCCACATCTGATCTGCAGTAAGGACACTCAACAAGCAGACCCATCTTCTTCTTCGCAAAATTGATGATCACAAAGAGGAATTTAGATGCTATATATACACCATAGATAAGCACAGCAGAAGCTATACTATCATAGAACGTTGGTTCTGTGATTATTATAGTTCTTGAGATGGTAGTAGGATCTTGCCTAGATACGATTCCATCTCTCCAAGCAGAAATATTCAGAGTATAGGTTCCTGCTGGAAGGTTGGTTGGATTGAGTGTGAAAGTATGGGGTGCAATCCTCTCACCCTCATTCACAACATCTACATATTTATTCACCTTGGGATTACTCCATCTCAGGAAGACCATAGCAGTAAGGGATTGACCAAAAAGATCCTCTGTTGCTACTTCTACATCTATTGAGGAGATAGAACTCTGGAATATCGTCTTCCCTTTAATCGAATACTGTACTGGATTCGCAATGATCCTTATTCCATTTTCAAGAACATTTATCCTTCTGGTCAATGATCGGGAAGGATAATCACTGTGAGTTATCATGAATGAGATATTAGCAGACGGAGGTGCAAGATTTACCAATTCCAGATCCCTGATTGTTATAGTTGCAGATCCGTCAGCATCCGTAGTGACAACATTTGTCGAATTTGATCCATCTAATGAGTACGCGACCTTCGCTGAAACTATAGGATCCAATTTTTGATTGAGGACATTTAACTCAAAGGAGAATGACTCGGTAGTTCCCTGGGTAATTTGCAGATTGGTGGGTGATATTTGGACAATTGTTCGCGCTAATTGTACTTTAACTGGAATAACCATCAATCCTTCTGAGATAACAAGATTATTGGAGGCCAGATTTGTTACATTCGCGAAGATATTAAAGAACATAAAATTAGGAACTTGATTTCCAGTAAATTTCGATCGGTTGACGAATAGCTTATCAAAATTGGATACATCGAATACCAAGTTCACTTCTCCTGATGAGTCTGATCTGTCAGTTGCATCAAGATGGGCAATTCTATTCACTTTGTCTAAAGGCTCTCCCAATGAAGCATTGACTTGGAGATTCTGAACTGCAAGTCCGTGCTCATCAATTAGAGAAAATGAAGCTGTAAAACTGCTCTCATCAGTTGCAAAATTGATTTGACTTGCAACTTCTGCATGAATCTCTCCAAACGCAGTTATTTTAGCTCCTGTGAAAGAAGCAACTGCCCCTCTTTGGATGCAGTCACAACAACTGTGAATTCACCTCTTTTTGTTGGTTCAAAGAAGAATGTACTGACATGTCCTTGTCCTCCAAAAATGACATTAAATAGATCGACCTTTTGAGTCTCGCTGTATCCAAAATCACTAATGGTCACTGTAAGATCAAAGTCAAAAGAGATGCTAGGATCAAACCAAAGCCAGGGACCAATAAGGGGAAGTTGAGAAATCTTGATGGCAAGTTGACTAATGTCATTTACCATCACTTCATCTTGCGTTAGGGATTGAACATTGACAGGAAAGATCTTAATCTGCTGAGCCATCGCTATCGCATTAGCGACAAATTGGTTCTCATTAACATTGTTATCATTTGCTAAGAGCAGTCCAGAGTCCTCATCGTACCTTGCGAAGAAAGCTTTGTTCGTTGAATCGTACATCTTATTTTCAATTTTGTTTTGAAGCTCAATACTTCTCTTACTCCAGGCGCGACTTATGGATTCAACAATTTTTCCATAGGTTACTTCTTGTTTCTTCCATGTACCTGCTAATCTACCCATAAAGGTTGCAAATTGTATGATATTAAGAATGGAAGTAGTCTTATGGAATACCTGAGTTGTTGTGTTCACTACATCATAAAGTAAACCCGTTTGAGTTGAGGTAAATAGTGTAAGAATATTTGACGCTAATTCATTAGAGGCGGTAAGATTTGCATAACTCCGAACTCTAGTTTCAACTGGATTAAGAATAGAAGCAAGATAGGTGTTTCCAAGGAGATCTGCTGTAGTAGATTTAGTGAGAGTACTGAGAGTAATTGACTCAACACCTACTCCTTTACCTTGGAGACTACTATAGGAGACACTCGGCATCATCATGTTATTTTGAATGAATGAAACAATATTTGTAATCTGGGAAGTATAGTCGCTACCTCCCGCCTCATTTACTCTATCAAGAACCTCTGCAAGTAAAGAGAGTGATTCTAGCTTTACATAGTTGGAAGAGAAATCACGAGTTGTGTTTGCGACGTATGTACCAATTGAATCGGTTGTAAAATCAAGGAAGACATCTTCAAACATATAGGTTCCATTCCAAAATTCTGTTACAACAGAGTCTGCAATTTTATACATAGTATTCACGAAATTGTTAAGAAGATTTATGGTAATAAATGGAGTCAATGGGTTACCCATGAAGTCATTCAGAAGTTGCTGTATTTCTAGCATTGCCATAAGTAGGTAGGTATTATCTTCGAGTGAAAATGATATCTTCCCTGGTGCACTACTCGTTATTGCCCCTATACCTACACTGTCAGTAGCTCTGTAAGCGAGTGTCATATTTTTGATTGTTAGGCTCGAATCATAGATATTTATCCCACGAGTTGTTAGTAGATCATTTGTTAAACTATAAGCGGTCATAAAGAACGGTAGAAACTTTGTAACATTTGGTAAAGGGAATATGCCTAAATCATTTGCTATGAGACCTTCATGCGCCATATAATCTCCTGCTCGGAGGAGACCAAACACTGTCGAAGCAACTGCCTTGGGATAATCGGATGAAGTGTCTGGGTTGAGTCTAGCAACATTGTAAATACCAGCTGTAGGATCAATAATGTACGATTTATTGACTAAGAAGTTTAGAATATTATTGATCTTGAGTTTCGGTACTGATTCAAGTACTGTAGTATTTGCACCGGCAGGTCCAGCACCAGCGGGATACTCGAAGACCTGAACTTTGAATGGTATCGTCTCTCCAGGCTTGAACGGAGCACCAGTTGTGTCATCATAGTGTCCAGATCCCCAGACAATAATGTAGAAACTTCCTTGATTCTCTACAGGGAATTCCACCGACTGAACAGGTGCAAAATCATCAGATGAACCTAGCAAGTAGTCAAAATTAGGGTTAAGGACATCAAATCCTATATCTTGTTCTACTGGATCAAAATTTGATGGCGTTAGCTCTATTCTAGCGAAAGACCCTTGTGCAAGAGAAACTTTGTACCATACTTCTGTTTGATTGACATTTAATTCACCATTTGCACTGGCATTCCTCGCTCCTTCATTAGGAGGTAGTGTTATTGTTATTGGATCATCTAGAGTACCCGCATCAGGAATAGCAATTGGTTTATTTGTACCTTCGATACTATAAGACCGAACTGTAGGTACATGTTCCACATTGTCATAGTACCTTACGACTCTGTTGGAATTATTGCCATTTACCAGCGTAGGACTGATAAGGACAATCACTAAAAGGATAAATTTGAGTTCACGTTTCATGAAGCTTCTAACTTAATATATATTTAGAATACATAAGTTTTATTGGAATTCTACCTTATTTCTTCACTCCAATTGGAGCTCCGTAGTTTTTAAGTAATTTTTGGAATTCTGAGCGAGGATTTATCCATGTGAAAGGAAAACGAAGAATTATACATCTGGAAATGTTTTGAAAATAGCTTAATGGTATAAACTTTCTAAACGGTTGAAAAGAATGAATCTCTATTGTTTCTTTTCTGTGTGCGATGTTTACCCTACCCACAAACGATTTGGTTGGTACCTTTACGTAGACAAATCCTAACTTGTTCCTGAATTTTGTTTTCGGTAGAGCGAGTAATCCCTCCCCCTTTAGAAGTTTGTACTCTTTAGGAGATAGTACGATTACAAGAGAGGAGTTGGTCGTATATTTGAATGAGTAATTTACATCAATGCTATTTGAATTAAATTTGCATTTGGTAGAGAGAGGGCAGCTAATGCAATCTGGATTTGAAGGATGGCATCTCAATGCAGCTAAATCCAATATTCCATACAAAATCTCTCTTAAGTCTCCTTCATTGTATAATTTTGTATAGTACTCAAATTCCTTGCCTCCAAAAGCCCCACTCCCTAAATATCGCGATAAAACCCTCTCAACATTTACATCAACTGGGGGATCTGCCCACGTCAATCCGATCTGTATCGCCACAGATCCTGAAATATACTGACCAATCGAATGGACTTGTAGCATTTCATCCTGCCCCTGAAAATCATCGAATTTCTTTGCAACTAGTTTGAGTTCACGGGACCTATTCCTTTGAAGCCCAAGATTCTGAATTATGTTTTTAATATCAATTTCATTCGCGTGTGCCAGAGTGTCTGGATTGGGATATTTTTGAAAGAAGGTGTCCCATATCTTTTCGACCTTCTTAGCTGTTGTTCTCTTTAGAAGAATTTCAGTGACAATTAGTCGATAGAGATCTTTTGTCTCTCTCCAAGGAAATGACCTACCTGACCGTTGGTAGAATTGAATAAACTCTTCTCTCAATGTCATTCCAAGATGTCAATCTCCACATTCTCACCCTTCGACTCTATCAGGACAATATTCCCCTTGTTCGAAACTGAAGTGACTTCCCCATCAAATTGTATCTCCACCTTGGAACATGTAATTTTCCCAGAATCTTCCTCTTGCTTCTTTTTTGTCTTCCAATAGAGATAGGACTCCCCTCCTTTCTTTTTACTTTCAATTAAGCCAATTCCTTCAAGAAGAAGTTTTATGTCATAGACCCTCCTCTTCGGTACGCTGAGTTGGTGGACCAATTCTGTTATTGATATACCCTCAGAATTCTGTTTCTTCAGGGTGTTTATCGCTTTTCGAGCAACATTGTAGAGACCAGATTTCTTCATTGGTAAGCTCAACTTATAACTGAGGATAAAGAACATACCGCCAAACTCCTGGAAAAATATGATTTCTTTTGAAGTGTCATAGATATTATCATATATGAATTGACATCCACTTGTCTTGTGGAAAATGAATTACCTTCAGAGGTATTAGCATCGGATCAAGCTCTTTCAAGGAAACAAAAAGTACTACTTGGATCAATTGGATTTCTACTAGGACTGTCTCCTGTCCTCTTACCAATTCTCTTCGGAGTAGATTACTACCGAGCTGGAAGAAATTATGGAGAGTGGTTAGTCATACAGGTTCAAGAATTGGAGAAAGTGAGAATATTGACAACTTTACTCTTCTTCTTACTCATACCTGCCGTCTTGTTGCTGCGTAATCGGATAAATATCACAGTGACCAATTTTATTACAATACCACTTCTAATTGGGCAATTACTTCTTTATGTAGCACTTGATCAGCTTTTCTTTCATGGAGCAATGATATTCTACAGTTTTGTCATTGGCAGTGTATTCTTCTATGATATGCTGCTTAATACTGAGATAAAGATTGTAGAGCGGAGGTCTATAGTGCAATCAATATTAGCAAAATCAATTGGAAGGAGACAGCTCGCTGGAATAATACTCTCTCTTCTCATTATGTTTTCGTATCTTCCTGCATTATTTTTTGTATCACCTTCTCTCCCAGCTAAGGTAATTACAACTGGGCAATATTCAGTAGAGAGGGTAAGTTATGAGCATTTTGTGGATACAGAATTTCTGAATTTCATCACTCCTGAGTACCCTGGGAATGTCTGGAAGACCTATCTCTATATCCCTCAGGGTATTTCAGGATCTGTTCCAGTCGTGGTATTTCTACACGGTCACTCAGGATCAGACACCAAATACTATAATGACCTCCTTCAAACGATGAGTAGTCAAGGTGCACTGGTAGTATTTGCTCAGTACTCTTCATATTTTGATCAGGGAAAATTCAATAATTACATTAATTCCCAAAATATTAGCTTCGGAGATAAGGAAATTCCTGAGAATTACTATAGGTACCACATGGAACAGGATGCAATCGATGAGTTCTTCTCTCTGAGCAATGTAACTGGAAGTAAAGTAAATACACTACTCTCCGGAATAACTATTGATCCAAGCAGAATGATGATTGCAGGGCATTCATTGGGTGGGGGGATGACGCTCTACATAGCTAATCATCTACTCTCGATGGGCTATGGATCGAGTAAATTTCTCTTAGACATCGAGGCGGGATGGATAGCAAGTCTGGAGAGTGATCTCAGTATTCTACCTGATTATACCCTAGCTCAAGTGGTAATATACGAGGATGATTCTGTTGTCCCCTCGTGTTTTGGTGCTTCACATTTTGAGAGGATACGCTCCCGTGATAATTCAACTCCACTTCCTTCAGATCAAGTTTCATTTGTGTTTGTTCAAACCGATTTTCATGGATATCCCCGGGATCTTGCAAATCACTATTCCCCAACAGACCTGATAAAATTCAATATCTACTATCATCTCAGAGATAGATTGGCTTCGATGGCTGAATACTTATCTCATGATATTCCCACTGAATTCATGTCAAACACTGATATGGGAGTATGGAGTGATGGAAGGTCTTTCAATCTACTCATCCGAAGTGATGATCCACTGGGTATTCGCGGAGGAGATGGGATTGCTCATTCTGCACTGATATTTGAGAGTAGTTATTGCTGAACTCTTCTTTAATGATTTCACTAGTAAAGCTAATTGCTGAAAGATCTTCATAGAGAAGGGTAATTTTGACATCTGTCACTGATCTAATTTTTGTGCAATGAACTAATATTTCCAAGAGATATCTATAGCTTATGGGCTTCCCATATCCATACCCATTAGGCCTT
>Ga0114931_10000572_pt1 | contig 44660 bp, 33 predicted proteins | sample 2SBtaG_FD_89579 | JGI IMG/M metagenome (GOLD analysis project Ga0114931, IMG submission 89579) | Deep subsurface microbial communities from Kolumbo volcano to uncover new lineages of life (NeLLi) - 2SBTROV14_V59a metaG | ecosystem: Environmental > Aquatic > Marine > Volcanic | place: Kolumbo... | reverse complement strand
CTGGCGGCGCACGCGCGCGGGCACCGAGGCACTGAAATGCGATGGCACCCATGATATCCGACCCTGGTGCCTGGCACCGAACGAAAGTGCCGGAAAGTGCCAGCCGAGTGTTGAGGTGCCAGTCGAGTATCGAGGTCGTGTGGCGAAAGACCGCGTGGACAGGTGCCAGCCGAATGTAGAAATGCTGCCGCGACAGGTGCCAACCGAATGTAGAAATGCTGCCGCGACAGGTGCCCGCGACAGGTGCCAGCCGAATGTAGGAATGCTGCCGCGACAGGTGCCAGCCGAATGTAGGAATGCTGCCGCGACAGGTGCCAGCCGAATGTAGAAATGCTTTAAATGTCTGTTTGGCCTGGGACAAAATCAATGAAATCGATGCCAAAGTCAGGACTGTCGGACACCGGCTTGCCACAGCCGACGAGGGCCACGGCCCCTTGTTCGATGCCGTCGAGACCGAGAGCCTGTTCCACGACATCGGCGTCGTGGGCGACGAAGAAGGCACCGAGACCATGGTCGCTGGCGACCAGTTGGAAGGTCTGGCTCAGGTGACCGGCGTCGAGCAGCACCACACTGTGGGTCTTGACGTTCTCGCGGTACTTCCAAAAGTTGCGGTCGAAGCGCGCGGTCAGCGCCAGCAGCACGGGCGCCGACGCGACGAAGGCCTGGCCCGCCGCCATCTCGATGGCCAGACGCTCGGTCTGGGCTCGCGCCAGCAGACGAATCAGGTCGAGGGCATGTCGGCGTGTGTGGTAGTGGTAAAGACCCGGTTCCAGCCCGCTCACATGTTGAACGAGCGCATAGGCCTCGATCGGATGCAGGGAGCCGCCTGAAGGGCTGGTTCGGTGGAGAATGGTGTGTGTGCTGGAGAGGTGAGCATAACCATGGCATCCAAAGACGTAGTAGAGCAGGGTGGCGAGGTCGCTGAGGGCGATCGGTGCATCGTGGTTGAAGCAGCGTACCGTCCGGCGCTGCTCGAGCGCTCGGTAGAGGCTGCCACGCTTGGTCTTCAGGGGCAGCTTGATGCTGTCAGCCGCGTGGGGGCTCTGCGTCTGTGTGCCGTGCTCCGGCGTGCTATGTGCATCACGCCAGCGATAAAACGGTGATGGCGGCTCGCCGTGGCGCTCGATCCAGTTTTCGATGGCCTGCGGGCTGCCTGCGGCCATGGCTTCAATGTCGATCAGCGAGCGATCGGCCTTTCGGTCGAGGCCGGTCGGGTAGCGGATCATCAGATGGTACACCGCCGCTTGCGGGTTCCAATGGGTCCGGCGAAAGGCCTCCTCGCGCTCGCGCAGCCGTTTGAGATCTCGGTCGTTCGCGGTCGAGATGGCGAGGCCTTTGCGTACCAGCGCCTCGAGGCGCTCGGCTCGAACGCCGATCTCGGTGGCGAGCCGCACGAGTGGCTGCCAGGGCTCCGCCGGGATGCGTGCCAGGAGCTCGATCTCCGCCGGTGTGACCCGTTGCTCGGAGTCGGTGAGCGCGGAGATCGCCAGCAGCTCGATGCCCGCGGAAGTCTCGATTTGGCCGCGCAACAGCGCGCGCAGATCGAGCTGCTGCTCATCCTGGAAACGGAGCATGAAATAACGTGACCGCTGGATGTCGACCATGATCGGCGATTCCCTCTTCTCGGCGCGTTGGTGGCTGTGCGTACGAACGCCGACGATGCGCTACGGCAACCAAGAGGCCGGCGTTGCGGACCTGGACCAGGCCATCCTGCCACAAGGGGCCAAGGGGCCTGGACCGGATGCCGAGGCTGGGCGGGGGGAGCTACTCGCGGTCGATGTACAGGGAGGCGAAAACGCTGCAGGGCTGGCCGAAGACGATCCGCGGTCGTGGCGCGCTGGCCCGCTTCGCCTTCCGAGATGCCGGCGAAGCGTTCGAGGTCGCTGGCGTTCTAGAGCCTTGGGATCGGGCTGCTCGGTGAAGACCCATGAACGTGGCGGAGATCTCGAGTGGCGCCAGCAACCCGGCGATCCTGCGATCGAAGCTGGTGCGCAAAGAAAAGCGCGTCGCTTCGGAGGCGGGGTCACCACCGGTCTCGCCGCCGTTTCAAGCCTCAGGCGCCGTTTTAAAGGTCATGGGACCAGCAGCAGCCGACTGGTCAGCGCTTCTTCTTGGGCCCGAGCTTGACTTCGATCGCGACGTTTGCGCCGTCTTCCTCCTCGTACACCACCACCGCACGCTCGCCGACCGCCACCTGCTCGCGGGCTGCCGGCTCTTCGCTGCGCAAGAAGGAGGTCTCCTCGGTCAGCGTGTAGACGTCGGTTCTGCCCTTGGCCAGGCGCAAGGTCAGCTGCGAGGCATCGATGGTGGTGATGACACCCATGGCGTCGTGATGATGGCCCTCGTGGGCGAGCGCGATGGTGGCCAGGGGCAAGGCCAGCAGCAAGGTGAGAATCGAGATGCGAAGCTTCATGGTGTTTCTCCGGTCGAGCTGGCCATCGAGTGGCCGAGGTGGGTGGATTCGTGCTATGGGTCAGGGTTTTCGCGCGCGGCGGACGTTTCGGAATCATCGCCGGCGAGGAAGCGTTCGATCGCCTGCTGGTGCTCGAGCTCCTGGCGGCTGATCGGGTTCAGGCGCTTCATCATCTCGAGTTCGGCGGCTTCGAGCGTGGGCAAATGGCGGATGGCGTGCACCAGCTCCCAACTCTCGTCATCGTCGTCGGGTGCCGATGTGCCCCAGGCCGGCATGCCCGTGAGCTTGACCCCGTTCTCGATGATCCAGAAAAGGGCGCCATCGGACAGGTCCTGGGTCGCCGGAAGGGTCATGTCGGGTGCCCGCGGGTAAAGACCACGGCCGATCGGGACATCGCCCCTGCCGTCATTGCCATGGCAAATCGCGCAGTGATCGGCCCAATGCCTCAGTCCCTCATCCAGTACTTCGGCGCTGGCTGGCACAGGGTTCACCCGCCGCTGGGCAGCACGCGGGATCAACAGCGCGCGCGCCCGTCGCGCCGTCCAGGCCTCGAGGGCGGATGGCGCGCTGCGCGCTGAGATCCCGAGCAGGGCAAAGGCGGCCAGCGCAGCGGTCGCCAGTAGGCCGACGATCGCCAGCGCACGCGTTGCGAAGCGGGCCGCGCGGGCGAAGGCCCCACGGTTCATGATGGGCCTGGCCCGGGTTGCGCCAGGCCATGCCTGGCAGGGGGTGAATGTCCTTGCCGGGCACTGCACGGGGATGGGATCGCGGGGTACAGCATGCCCGCAGCATAGGCCCCGCAGCGCCTGCGATCAAGAGTTTGGCGTCGAGGGGGGCAAACGCCCGCGTCCGTGACTCCCTGTCGAAAAGAGTGGCCAATGGGCGTTTTGGACGGCCCAGAGAAGAATCGAAGGAGAGGCATGAGAGCAGCAGCACGTTTCGCGTTGCAAGGATGCGCCAGACGCGAGCCCGTATCGCGATGGCGCGGGCTCCGGGCAGCGTCCTCTCTCGCGGTGTTCTCGCTCGGCGTGCTGCTGCTCGGCACGACTGCTGGTGCTCAGATTCTTCCGCAGCCTTTGTGCACCGTCGAAGACGGATCCTTTCACCACGTGTGGGGAGGGCTGGTGCGCGACGTCTTCGCGCTCGACACCCAGCAGCGCGCCGCCTGGTTGGTGGAGGATGGTGGGCGCATTCGCCGCACCTTCGACGGTGGTGCCACCTGGGTGTTTCAAGACACGCCACCTTGTGTGCAAGATCTCCTGCGCGGCGCCCACTTCCTGCACAATGGTCCGGTGCGCGAAGGTTGGGCCGTGGGCGACGGCGTCGTCTTGCACACCACGACTGCTGGCGGAAGCTGGAACCAGATCGCATCGCTAGAGGTCAACAACCAGCCTGCGGAGCTGTGGGACGTGTACTTTCTCGACCCGTCGGTCGGCTTCCTCGCTGGCAACCACGTGCTCAAGTCCAGTGTCGATGGTGGCGCGACGTGGGCCGACGTCTCGGTCAGCAATCCCTACGATCCAGGCTTCGACGCCAGCCAGCCCGAGTACTACTCGGTCGACCTGCAACCGATCGGCGATGGCCTGCTGGGCGTCGCGGTCGCCGAGCCAGGCCTGATCGTGCGCACCACCGACGGCTTCAACTGGAGCGTCGCCTACGACTTTTGCTTCGCGCCACCGCTGTGCTCGCAATGCGCGCCGTCTGCGCCCATACCGCCGGTGGCGGGCTGTGCCAACGGCTTCGAGATCTGGGATGTCGAGATCGTCCCTGGCGCAACCAGCGTGGCGACCGCCGAGGTGATCGCAGTGGGCGGTTTCGGCAACCAATGTGGCCAGTTCCTGACCTCGCAAGACGGCGGCAATACCTGGGGCCAGGAGTGGAATGTCGACGGCCTGTGCAACACCCAGGTGGCGGCTTGTGGCGGCAGTGGTCTCCAAGACGGAGTGCCCACGCAGTACGGCGACCACACGCTGATCGGTGGCGGTGCGATCTCGGTGGGCTACGGCGGCACGAACATCGTGCGCGATACCAACTGCAGCCCGCCGGTGTGGCGTCCCAACACCCAGATTCAAGAGTCAGGCACCGGCATGAAGCTCACCCAGCCACTGTTCGCGGTCGATGGCAGCGGCGGCGGCATCGCCTGGCTCGGTTCGATGATGAACGGCGTCGCCAAGACAGTCGACGGCGGGGCAAGCTGGAGTGTCGAGACCGCGGCCAACGACGTCTTCCGTCTGCAAGATGTCTTCTTCAAGAGTGCCACCGAGGGCTGGGCCGTGGGCCAGGGCTTCCGCATCTCCAAGACCACGGATGGCGGCGTCAACTGGCTCAGCGAGCAACTGCCGAGTGGTGCGGCCGCGCAAGGCGGACTGAATGACATCGTCTTCGATGCCAACGGCTTGGATGGCGTGGCGGTGGGTGGCTTCTTCGGTTCCGACGCGACCAAGATCTCGGTCACCGGCACGGGCGGACCACCGTGGGGGGTGGCCCAGACCATCACGCCGCCGCTCGGCGCTGGCAACCGTACGCTGTCTTCGGTGACGGCCACAGGCAACCGCGCCTTCTGGGCTGCGGGTGCCACCGCAACGGTGTTGTTTTCCGCCAACGGCGGTGTCGACTGGGAGAACGTCGGGGTCGACACGGGTGGTGGTGCGATCACCAGCGTGACGCTCAATGGCGTCGCCTTCCTCGACCCGAACACCGGTTTTGTTGTCGGTCGCCAGGGCGCTACGGGCAAGATCTACCAGGTCACCAACGCCACCAACCCGGCCACCCGCGCCTGGCTTGACGTGTCGCCGCCCGGGTCGGAGAGCGTCACCGATCTGCAAGGTGTTGCCGCGGGAGGCGGCGCGGTGTATGCCGTGGGCAAGCGGCTGGGTGCGGCAGGCAGCGAAGTCGCGGTGGTCTACCGCTGGACCGGCACGTCTTTTGTCCGCGAGCTGACGCCCGCGGTCGATGCCTGCCCCGGAGTCAGTCCCACCGCCGGCTCGCCTTTCCGGGCGCTCGCTGGTTTGTTCAACGAGGTGGCGGTGGCGCCAGGTGGCAACACGGTCTTTGTCGGTGGCAGTTGCGGCCGTTTCTTGCGGCGCGATGCAACCGGCTGGCAGGAGCTCAAGAGTCATACCAGTATGCACGTATCGGGGATGTCCTTCTACGCACAGGACGGGGGGTTCGTTCACGCCACGATGGGGAGTCATGGCGTGATCGTTCAACTCGGGCCATAGCATCCGGACGGGGGCGGAGGCTGGCCGATGCGGGTCGCCGGCGCAGCATGCGCCGGCGGCCCGCAGCCGCCGGTGACGCTGGGAGCGAGCGGCTACCGAGTGTCAGGAGGCCTCGCGGCGCCCCATCTGGGCTCAGGATTCTGCGGCGGCGGACTCGCGCGCTGCCATATCTGCTCGTACGCGCGCCATGACCTGGTCCACACCCTCGTTCCCGTCGCTCGCCGATACCGCGCCATAGGCGATGCCGCGGTAGCCGGCAAGCGGCGTCGCTTCAAGGTGCGCGGCCATGCCGCGCGCCAGGCGTGCGGCGACGCTTTGTGTGCGGGTCACGCTGCAGCCGGGCAGCACCAGCATGACCGTGGCGCCCGAGAAGCGGCCAGCCCAGTCCGTGGTGCGCACCGAGGTGTGCAAGGCATCGGCCGCGGAGCGCAGCATCTGATCACCCGCCTGGTGGCCGCAAGCCCGGTTGATCGCGGCCAGATCGCGAATGGCGAGCAGGGCGACGCCCACCGGGCTGCCGTCGCGTCCGCTGCCCACCAGCTCCCGGCGCAAGAAGGCCAGCGACGCCTCGCGGTTCCACAGGCCGGTCAGCCCATCCTTCATCGCCTGCGCCTCGAGCCCCTGCGTAGTGCGCTCGAGCCGTCGCCAAAGCGCCAGGCTCTTGCGCGCCGCCGCCAGTCGCATCTCGAGCGAAAAGGCGTCGAGCGGCAGCACCAAGACGTCGTCGACCAGCCCATCGCGCAAGGCCTCGAGCACGGCGTCCGACCGATCGCGCCCGACCAGGGCGATCAGGTGCGTATGCGGCGTGAAGGTCTGCGTCTCGCCGGTGCTCGACCGCAGCCGAGCACAGACCTCGCGTGTCGGCGGGCCGGGGAGGCCCCAGCGCAAGAGCACCGCTTGCGGCGGATGCGGCGCGGCCATGCGTGCCAGCAGCGCATCACCGGATGCCAGCAGCTCGGTATCGAAGCCCCAACGCTTCAGATACCGCTCGAGAAAATCCTGCGATGCGTCTCCGTGCTCCGCTATGGCGATGAACATGGTACTTCCCAGGCGCCAGCATAGGAAATTTCGACTGCGGAAGCAAGCCAGGGGCTCGCATGTAGGCAAGTCTTCGATCGTGTTCGGCTGCGTCGCCTACCCTGTCTCCTACTCTGCGCACGAGAGATCCGCGCTGCCAGAATCGGCATCCCGGCCCGTTGTCCCGGGCATGGACGCGGCGTGTCGAAGCGGCCGTGGATGCCTGGACGATCGCGGAGAGAACCACTCATCCGTGGTCCGGCGGACCGGTTCAGAGCGTTCGTAAGAGCTTGTTGGGCTGAGGACCATCCCGCTTCGGCTTCCGGCCGGGTATCGTCCGGTATCGGAGACCCTCGATCCCTCCCTCACGGTAGCGAGCCATCCAGTCGTAGATCGAGGAACGGTTGAGTCCGAGAGTGCGGACGACATCCTCCGGGCTTTCGCCGGCTTCCACACGCCGAATCGCTCGGATACGAATCTCTTCACGCGCCTGATGTGAGACCTTGCGTCGATCCATGGCCCAATACCGACGCACGTTGGGTAGCCCACGCACCCCTTGGTAGGAGCGGCACAAAAGATCGGTAGGATTGCGCGCTCCACTGTGAACGAACCTCGGCTGCGAGTCGTTCGATTGAACCTCAGCGATCTTCGACGCGTCGTTGGTTAGAGATGCTACCAGCCACCCATAGCGGGTTGGGCTGCCTCGCCGTGAGACTCGCGAGGGCGCTCCGTCCAGTCAGACTTCCTCGCCCAGCGCCGGCTGCTCGTGGTGGGCGAGAATCTCCTCTTCGACGCAGCGCAGCGCTGTCTGTGAAGTAGCGGTAGCCGTGGCGGTTGGCGATTGTGGTCGGGTGGTCCCCCGGTGGGAAACCCTACCTTGCCCTACTTGTGACATAGAACACTTTGGCGTAGGGTCGCTCAAAACGCAATACCTCCTGCACCAGCGCGTGCTCAGGAGGGATCGAGGAAGCGGCTGATCAAGGGCAGGACGGGGTTGCCGGACTGGTCGCCGAGGTGGTCGGCGAGGGCTTTTTTGAGCGCCACGTCGCGGCGGCCCGGCGCCATGGCTTCGTAGGTCGTCTTGAATTTGCGCAGGAGGTCTCCGAGCTGCCCGGCAGGCGCTTCGAAGAGGTTGACGAAGGAGAGGTCGAGGAAGGTGACCTCGGCCGTGGACTGGGCACTCGGCGGCCGGAGAATCTTGACCTCGAGCGCGAAGGTGCCGATTTCGATGCTCATGCCGGTGGCCAAGGGGTACCAGCGGCCTGGCTCGAGGGGCTCGTCGTCGATCAAGGTGAGGTTGGTGCTCTTGAGGTCGACGATGTGGAAGCTATCGTCCTTGGAAACGATCTCGGCATGACGCCCGCTGACCCGTCGCTGGGCGTCGGTGAGCGGCAGGTCGCAGTGGCGGTTGCGTCCGATGACGATGCGCTGCTGGCGAAAGCGCACGATCTCAGGCGGCTTGCCTGGCGTCTCGAGGTCGCGAACGGTGAGATGAAGCGTGCACTTGGGTGGGCGTTGGATCGCCACCGTCCCGGATTCATCGCCGGCCGCATGCGTCTCTTCATGCGGGTCGAGGTCGGCCGCTTCGGGAGGCTCGGCTGGCGCGCGTGCCTCCGGCTGCGCAACCGGCTGCGTTTGATCCTCCAGCGGGGTGGGGGAGGGCAGCGGCGTGGCGCTCAGCGGCAAGGGACCGCGGTCGATCGGCGCGCGCGCGGGCTGGCGGGCCTGCTCCAGGATATGGCCCGCGAACCCCGCCAGCTCACGCTCGATCTCGTGCTTCTCCTTGATCGACAGCGGCTCGGCGTTTTTCGGAAACAGGTTGAGCGGCTCGAGCCAAGGCACGCAATCCCAGCAGCAGGGTTCGACGATCAAAGGCACGATGCGCAGTCCTTCCTGGTCGCGCCGCCGGAGCAAGCGAGGCACCTCGACGTCGAGCACGAAGCGCGAGCTGAGGAAGCTTGCCGAGACCAGCAGGACGGCGACGTTGGAGGCCTCGATCGCGGTTTCGATCTCGTTGCGCCAGGCGTCGCCCGCGTCCATCCGGCGATCATCCCAGAGGGCCAAGAGCCCCTGGTTTTGGAGCACGTTGAGGTGGCGCAGCAGTCGATCCTTGGATGCTTCATCTCGGTGGCTGTAGCTGATGAAGACGTTCGGTTTGGCGTTGATGATCCTCTCGACCTGCTGTGCGGCCTGTTGGATCACGCCGAGTTCGGCCGGAGTGAGCTGGCGCGGCTGGGTGTCGGCGACACAGAGTGTGCCGACCACGTGTTGATCGCCAGCAGTGAGCGGGATGCCGGTGTAGAAGCGGAGGAAGGGCTTACCGATCACCATGGGGTTTTCGGCGAAGCGCGGATCCTTGCGTGCATCGCTGAGGACCAGGGGCTTTCGGCTGAGGATTGTATGCCCGCAAAAAGACATGCCGCGGCTGACCTGGCAGGGCATGCCGCCGATCTCCGACTTGAGCCATTTCCGATCCTCATCGACTAAGGCGACGTAGGAGATCGGGACGCCGAGCGCCATTGCCAAGTCACGCGTGATGCGGTCGAAACGTTCCTCGCGCGGCGTGTCGAGGACGTTGAGCGCGTGCAAGGCCTGCACGCGCTCAACGTCGTTGGCGGGTCGAGCCGGCTGGATCATGAGGGATGTACCATCTATTCTTTGCAGATTTCGTCGTCGATCGGGTCGAAGAACCATCTTGCGCTGCCCGACAAAGCAACCCACAAGGTTCTGGTGCCGAAACGGTAGCACAGCCGACGACCAGAGGCCTACCCAGGCTGGCACACCGTCTTGCGGGCGCCGACTTCGATCGCGCAACACGCTCCTAGGGCTGCGGTACCTCGCGTCCCGGAGACCAGGGTACGCCGGCGGCGTCGAGCTTGTGCTCCAGGGCCCGGGTATCGTGGAGCAGCCGGTCGAGATCAGTGTGGAGCGACGCGAAGTCGGCCTTGGCGAGCGCGAAGTTCTCGAGGTGATGGGGCGTTGGCCCGTAGGTGGAGAAGCGCGTTCCGATCTGGATGACGCCCAAGCGACTCATGATCGTGGCCGCTGGCGGTTCGCCGAAGCGGTCCTTGACCGCATCGCCCGAGAGCCGCTGGCGCAGGTCGTAGAGGCGGTCTTGGAGCCCGTGGGCTTGGCTGTCGAGCGCCGGATCCGCGGTCGAGCGAGCGAGCACCGACCGGATGGCGCCGAGGCGCGTGTCGAGCTTGTCCACGACCGCGCCGGCTGCCGTGGCCGCGCGCCGCAGGTCCTCGACCTGGCGCAGCGCGGCGAACGCCTGCTGCGGGTCGCTGCGCGGGAGCACGGTATCCATCAGTGGTTTGACCTCGAAGCTCTGCGCCTCGCCGACGGCTTCGAGGACACCGTTTTGGCGTTTGGCGAGAGACACCGAGTAGCGCCCTGGCGGAGCCAGGATGCCGCCACTGCCGAAAAAGTCGTCGTCGCTGCTGGGCTGCCAAGCAGCGACGCTCGGATCGCGCAGATCCCAGGCCAGGCGATGAAACCCAGCGGTGGCCGGGCCATCGATGCGGCGCACGGTCTCACCCGCCGCGTTGCGCACGGTGAGCACCATGGCCGGTTCTTCCTCCTTGGCCTCGGCGTGAAGCGCGTCCCAGCCCGGGTAGGGCGTGTCGCCGCCTTGCTTCGCGGTCTCTTGCTCGGTCTTTTGTCGTCTGGCTTTGGCAGTGGTCAGCCCTTCGCCGAGGTAGTAGGTGAAAATCGCGCCATAGGGCGGGTTGGGGGCGGTGAAGTAGTCCGCGCCCTGGGTCGCCTTTTTGCCGCGACCGAGAGGGCGGCGCTCGATGTACCACCAGGTGTCCTTGACCGGAAACAGCTTCGCATCGAGAGCGAGCATGGCCTCCGATGCCTGGCGCAGGGGGGTGTAGTCGTCGAGGATGTAGAAACCCCGACCAAAGCTGGCGGCCACCAGGTCGTTCTCGCGTCGCTGGATGGCCAGGTCGCGGAAGGGAATCTGCGGTGCGCCGCCCTGGAGCTCGAGCCATTGGCCGCCACCGGTAATGCTCCAAAAGATGCCGAATTCCGTGCCGACGAAGAGCAGATTGGGCTGCTCATGGTCTTGGACCAGGCGCCACACGAGATGGCGGTCGGGAAGCCCGCCAGCCTCGGGGTCGCCCGCGATCGATGTCCACGAGCGACCACGATCGGTGGACTTCAACAAGAGGGGGCGAAAGTCGCCAGTCTTGTGGTGGTCGAGCGCCACGTAGACGGTGTCGGGGTCATGCAGATCCGCCTTGATGTCGTTGACAAAGACGTCTTGGGGCACGTTCGGCAAGGCGTCTGCACGTCGCCAATTGGCGCCACCGTCTTCGGTGATCTGGATCAGGCCGTCATCCGTTCCGGCATAGATCAAACCTTCGACCAGCGGCGACTCGCTGAGCGAGGTGACGTTGCCGAAGTTCGACATGGCGTTCAAGTCCCAGATCGCGTCGGCGCTCCAGACCCGGCCCATCATCTTGAGCGTCAGGCGATCCTGGGCGCGTGAAAGGTCACCCGAGATCGAGCGCCAATGATCGCCACGGTCATCGCTGCGCCAGACGCGTTGGCTGCCGTAGTAAAGACGCGCGGGATCGTGTGGGCTGACCAGGATCGGTGCATCCCAATTACAGCGCTCCGGCGGCTCGCCCGCACCAGGCTGGGGCTGGATGTAGACGATCTCACCGGTGGTCCGGTCGTAACGCACCAGATTGCCCTGCTGCCATTCGGCGTAGACGATGTCTGGTGTGCTCGGGTCGGTGGCCGACTGGTGGCCATCGGCAAAAAGAGTGATGAACCAATCGCTGCTGCGGATGCCATTGACGTTCAAGGTGCGCGACGGACCGCCCTGGGAGTTGTTGTCCTGGCTGCCGCCGTAGACGTTGTAAAACGGTAGGTCGTTGTCCACCGCTACCTTGTAGAACTGGGTCACCGGTAGGTTGGTGATGAACTTCCAGTTCTTGCCCAGATCCCAGGATTCATAGAGTCCGCCGTCGCTGCCGGCCAGGAGGTAGCCAGGGTCGTGCGGATCAAAGGCCAGGGCGTGGTTGTCGCCGTGCTTGTGCTCCTCACCGACCGGTACGAAGGTCTTGCCGCCGTCCTCGGTCCAATGCAGGCGCGGATCGGCCTGGTACACGCGGCCCTCGGCATGGGGACTGGCCCAGATCTCCTGGTAGTAGTGCGGACCGGTGCCGCTCGACAGGTAGTCGCTTCGCTTATCCCAGGAGCCACCAGCGTTGTTCGAGCGAAAGAAACCGCCTTCACCATTCGCCAGCTCGATGGTGGCGTAGATCACGTCGGAGTCTTGGGGTGAGATGGCCAGGCCGATCTTGCCCTTGTCTTCTTTGGGCAGTCCATTCTCGAGCTGTCGCCAGGTGGCGCCGCCGTCGGTCGATTTGTGGATGCCCGATTCGGGTCCACCGTCGATCAACGCCGCCACCGTGCGCACGCGTTGGTGGGTCGCGGCGTACAGCACATCGGGATGGCGCGGATCCATCCTCACTTCGTTGACCCCGGTGAACGGACCGCCGCCGAGAATCTTCTGCCACGAGGTGCCGCCGTCGGTGGTCTTGAACAAGCCGCGCTCACCACCCGCGGACCACAGGGGCCCTTGCGCGGCGACGTAGACCACGTTCGAGTCGCGTGGATCAATGACGATGTTTCCAATGTGTTCGGACTCATGGAGTCCGACGTTCTGCCAGGAAAGCCCGCCGTCGAGGCTTTTGTACACACCATCGCCGAAGCCGACGTGGCGACCGCCGACGTTCTCGCCGGTACCGACCCAGACGATGCTCGGCTCGCTCGGATCGATGCTCACGCAGCCGATCGAGTAGGAACCTTGGTGGTCGAAGACGGGCGTCTAGGTGGTGCCGGCGTTGGTCGTCTTCCACACTCCCCCTGATCCGACGCCGACATACCAGGTGCTCTGATCGCTTGGGTCGACCGCGATATCTGCAATTCTACCCGACATCAAGGCCGGTCCGATGCTGCGCAGCGCAAGCCCGTCAAAGGTCGCGCTCACCATCTTCGAAGCCGGCTTGGCGGGGCTTTGGGCTGGCTTTTTCTTCGCGTTCTTGGCGGCCGAAGCCGCAAGTGGCAGGCTGAGGAGCAACAGAGCGGTAAGGATTCCGCGTCGGGACATGAGGCTCTCCTTCGGACTGGGCGGTGTCTGGTCCGAGCCAGGTCCGGGTCGGGTCCGGGGAATGGATGGCCCAGCCTACCAGGGCACGACTCCTGTTGCCACGATATTCGGGCCTGTGGCGACACCCGATCGGGGAAAGCGCAGGCCATGATCGTGCCCCCGCCATGCGCCAGGACCTCTGCTTGTCGCTCGCGCGCCGAAGCTGGCGGTGGCGTGCGCGCGCCGACGGCTGGCTACGCGCGAAGTGTGAGCGTGCCGGCCCAGGCGCTTTCGCCGGTGGCGGTAAACACGGCTTCGAGCGCGCCACCGTCCCGGATCTGGTTCCAATGGTGCTCGCCCGTGAGCGTGTGCTGTTCGGCGCCAAAGCGCGCGCATGTGGGCGCGAGGGTGAGGGTGATGACGGCGAGCCGAGCGATCCGTTTCATGGCCTTTCCGGGGTGCTTGGGTGGTCGGAGTCCATTCGCCCGAGCCTACCGATCCGCACACACGCGGTCGCATCAACCGCGTGCGGCCGGGCTGTCAGGCATTGGGGTGCGTTGGGCACTTGGGTGCGTGTCCGGCGCCCAGGCCAGCGGTGTTCGAACGCGCCCACGATACTCGGCTGGCTCCTGTCTCCGCGAGCACCCGTCTCGCAGCAGTGCGCGATCAGGCGCTCAGCGGTGGCGATTCCAGCGGATCGCAGGGCTCGCTGCAGGCCAGGGCGCGAGGAAGAAACCAGGACGAGATGGCCCTTCCCGCGATCGCCGAGTCAAAGGAGCGCGCGGCATGGATGGGCGATGGCACCGTTTGGCCGCCTCCGTGGACTTGGCTTCTCGGCGATTCTCGAATCGCCTACGGGTTTCCGTCTCGATTCGGACGAAAACGCTTCGCTCCCGTAAGCGGCCAAGGTTCGCTGCGGGCAGCTCGATAAGGGGTTTCCCCCATCTAGACAGCGGCCCGGCGTGGTGAAAGCGTTGTTCCTGGAACGTGCTCGAAGAAGTGCTGCTCACCGTGGATGCAGTGCAGAGCCCGGAGCGATGGTCGCCGACCGAGACCCGCTTGCCGACGGCGTTTTTCTTGAACGCGCGTCTGGGTCGCGGCGAAGAATGCAACAAGAAGGAGAAGCCATGGCATTGGAAAAACAAGGTTACACCATTCTCAGGATGGACGAGGAGCGATTCGATCTCCTCAACGAGCCGCCGGACGGGGATGGCCCCGAGGGCGATGGCCATCCCGTCGAAGAAATCGAGCGCCGCATTCGTGTGCTGGAGGGTCAAGGGCCACTGGCTAGCATCCGCGACCCGGCTGCTGCGGCGTTGCTGCGAGAAGCGGAGTCTGCCGGTTGGGACGCAATCGCGCTGGCGGAAACCTTGCTCGAGCGTCTCGACCGGATCGCCGACTCGTCGACGGCGGTGGCGCTCCTCGGCATCTGCGGCCGCGACCCGCGGATGGGCGCACTGGTCCATCGCACCTTAACCCGTGAGGTGCTTGACCGTGTAAGCCGGAGGAGGTGACGCCATGCCTGCCAATGCCACTGCAGCGCTCTACTCGCTCCCCGGCCAGAAAGGAAAGACTGATGTACTGTACGTCAGCGATGGGCAGCGCTACCGGGTTGTCCGGCGCGCCGAGATCGGCAAGCTGAACGTCGGAAAGTCCCTGTCATCGGTGTCACTTTACGCCGCGCCCGGTGCACCCGGACTCGGCAACGACATGACTGTGTCGAGGTTCATCGTCTTTGGCGATCAGGTTTGGATGAATCTCTTTGGAACGTCCATTTACTACCCAAATCCACACGGCTTTGCCGGCCGATTCGTGCAGCTCACAAACCGGCTTGACGATACCCGCTGGGACGCCAACCTCGGCAGCTTCTCACCTAACCTCGACAACAAGGCGACCGGTGTAATCCTGGTCGACGGCCATCGTCGAGGCACGGCCAGTCTGCCGTACAGCATGCATGCGATCATCGCGGCCAACCAACCGGCGATCGTTGCGCAGATCAACAGCATCAGCGACCGCGTCTCGTACCGCAGCGGGCCGAGCGTCGGTTGGACGGCGTTCGTGCCCAAGGACAAGTACTTGGAGCCCGATCGCGCATACACCAGCATCTCGATCGGACTGTGGATCGATCTACCCGACCCGATGGGGAAACTCAAGGCCTCGGTGACGTACTACCTGGCCTTGTGGGCGGGAAACGGCGCGCTTCACGGATGGGTCAAGAAGTACAGTTGGTGGCGCGAAGGCGTGCCATTGGTCGGCGAGTGGGCGTCGGCGCTCATGAGGCTCGCAGCAGAGCTCAGTTGGTGGAAGGTGAACCACGAGGTGCTCCCGCCCATGCTGGCCACGCTCAATGCAAAGCTTTCAGGCCACCTCGTCGACGTCTACACCCTGCCGGGTGACCAAGTGGCATCCTGGTTCTCGGGCGGCTGGAACAGCGCGTTCTCCGGCAGCTCCATCGACGGCGTCACCGCGGTGTTCGAACTCAAGACTTGACGCGTGGCCGCTGGCAACGCGTCAATCGGCTTTGCCACCCTTCGCCAGCGGCCTCGGGCCCACTGCTCAAGCACACGGGACTGGCACTGGGTGAGCGCCTCCGCTGGCGCCTGGCCACGTGGATGGTCGGCCGCGATCAGCGGCGTTTTCCCGGGACGAACCGGGGAACCCGTTCACGGTAGTCCTGATAGGCCTGGCCAAAGCGCGCGACGAGTTCACGCTCCTCGAGCGGCACGATGCCGAGAAGGGTCAAGATGGTGAGCCCAACCACCAGGTAAACGGCAGTGTAGTTGATCACCAGTGCCCAGGCGATCGCGCCGACGGTGAACTCGACGTAGCGCGGATGCCGGATGTGTGCGTAGATCCCCTCTTGGAGCAGGGTGCCCGGATACGCCTTCGGATCGACTTCGGGCAGCCCGACGAGGATCCTCTGGGTCAAGTGTTTGCGCCGAGCGGTGGCGATGGTCAAGGCCGCGGTCCCCAGCGGTAACGCGGCGATGATCAGCCATGGATTCGTTCCCAGGTCGCCCACGACCAACACCGCCCGCAGCCGGTAGAGGCTGGTGCCGATCACCGCAAACAGCACCACTTGTGTCCCAAAGGCCAGCCACCGACCCCGGCGGCGCCAGAAGGCGGCGAAGGGATGAAAGACGTACCAGTAGGCCACAGCAGGCGGCAACGAGATGACCAGAAGCACGGCGAGTACATAGCGCGCGGTATCCATGTGGGCGACCTCCAGGTTGGGCAGGATCATTCTACGCCCACTGGGCCGTGGTCCGAAGCGGGCGTTGTGAGGATCTCGTAAGTGCTGTCGTGTCAATGAGTTATGGGCTTGATGGCGATGTCGCTCGGGGCCTGAAGGTCGCGTCCCACGGCGCCTCCGCCACTCGGCTGGCACCTGTTTGGAGGCCCTCCGCCACTCGGCATTCACCTGGCTCAGGCACCTGGCTCAGGTACTTGTCTCAGCCAGGTGCTGCTCTCAGCAGTGCGGCGGCAGCCACACTTGCGGTCCCATATGCTAGCCAAGCAGCTAGCGCTCAGTAACCCGGCGTGCAGCGGCCCGGCGCTCAGCACAGGCTCGAGGCTGCGGCTGACTGCGGCCAATGTGCTGGAAGCCCTGGTCCGCGCCGGCTTGTGCTCGAGGCCGTCGCGAGCGGAGGGTCGCTGGCGGGTGGTGGACCACGGCCGGCGCAACCGAGCCTTTGGGGTCACGGATGCCGAAGGTAAGGGTTTCTTTCTCAAGCAGCTTCGGGTCGAAGATCGAGAGAGTCTGGCGATGCTTCAGCGCGAGGCGAGCGTGTACTGGCTGGTGGGCCATGCAGCATCCTTTTCGCCGCTGAAGCTGTTGCTGCCGGCTTTTTACGGCTTTGATGGCGAATCATGGATCCTGATTCTCGAGCACATCGGAAGGACAACGCCCGCGCCGACGCAGGGTGGAAAAGCTTGGCGCGTCTGCCTCGAGCGCGGAAGTCGGTTGGGTCATGGTCTGGCGCGGCTTCACCACCTCGAGGTCGATGCTTGCTCACGCACGGCCGGCCCGACCTTCCCGCGAGGGTTGCCGGGAATCCTCACCGCACACCGCCACGGGCCACTGACCCGTTGGCTCGGCCCCGGGCAACGCGCCTTGGTCGAGAGCATTCGGACCACACCCTCCCTGGCCCATGGTTTGGATCTGTTGGCAGCGGGCTGGCAGACTGATGCCGTGATTCACGGTGACCTGCGTTGGCCCAATGTTCTGTTTCGTCCGGCGCAGTCGCCAGGTTCCGCGCCCTTGCTTTTCCTCGTCGATTGGGAGCTCGCGGACATCGGCGATGCCGGCTGGGATCTCGGTTCCGCGCTTCATCTCTATGGATGCCAGACGCCAGATCTCGATTTCGATGCGACGGCGTCCGCTGCGGTGTGGCAGGAAGCACGGGCGATGTGGCGAGCCTACGTCCGACAGGCGTCGATGACGGTTCGCCAGCAGGCGGTGGTGCTGCGCCGCGCCGTCGCGTTCGCCGCTGCCCGGTGGCTGCAGACCGCGCTCGAGGTCTGTGGCCGATCCACATCGCCGCCGCCAGCAGCATATGCGCTGCTCGACATGGGCCGTCGGGTCTTGGCCCAACCGGAGCGCATCATGTCGCTGGTCTCATTCGCCCCGCCCACGCCTGAACCAGCCCAGGGTCACGTCTAGGCGCCCTCGGCACAAGTCATGCCACACGCCGAGCGAGTCTTCTCGGGCGACGCTTGGTTGAAAACCTCCGGCGATTCTCGAAGCGCCTCGGGCTTTATCTCGATTCGGCACAAGAACTCTCCAGTCTCGCAAGCGGCCGACTGCCGACACCCGCTGCTGGCAGGGGGCGAAGGCGCTATGCCTGCACGGTGGGTGTCGAACGGGTGGCGTACGCGGATGGACCACGCGTGGTAGCGTCGATGCTGTGCCACACGACACCCATCACCGGCTGGCATCGGTTGGCAGACACCGGCTGGCTGGCCGCAGCACCTCGAGCGCGTGCTCGGGGAAAGCACCTGCCAAGCACCACATGTCGGGTCGAGCTTTCGCGGTCGATGCCCGGAGGTAGGGTGAGAGTCGAAGCGTTGACGTTTTTCAGGTTTGTCGCCGCGGCGATCGTGGTGGTCTTTCACTTTGGCCGGGACGCGACTGGTCTGAGCGGGGTCCTGGTGGCGGGACCGCAAATGGTGACGTTCTTCTTCGTGCTTTCCGGTTTCGTGATGGGCTTGTCGTACTTCGACCGAGGGGATTTCGATCGCCATCGCTACTGGTTGGCTCGAATTGCAAGGATCCTCCCTGTCTATGCGCTTGGTCTGGCCTTGATGCTTTTGTCGATTTTTCTTCGTGGCGAAGCGGTCGACGCCAAAGCGTTGCTTCTCAACCTGACACTGCTTCAATCGTGGTCCCCACCGTACCCGACGTCGATCAATCCACCGGGGTGGTCGCTGTCTGTCGAGGCGTTTTTCTACTGGCTGTTTCCCTTCGTCCTGCTGGCGATCCGGCGGTATCGGGTGTCTGCCGGCAAGGCGCTGGCGCTGTCCATGGTGCTGTGGGGTATGACACAGGCAATCTTGATTGCTGCCTTCAACAGTGGGCCGGATGTCGGGTTGCCGCGTTTTGCGCATGATCTGATTTACTACTTCCCGCTGTCTCACCTGTGCAGCTTCTTGTTGGGTGTATCGGGTGGGATTTGGATGCTGCGCCGAAGGGTGTCGATCGACAATACCATCCATTCGACCCTGTTTGTCACGGGTGCCTTGTCCTTGGTGGTGATGGCGATCAACGGGCAACCGCGGCTGGGGGCGCTGCTCGGGTTCGACATTCCGTTCCGATCGAGCTTTTATGCGCCCCTGTTCTTGCTACTGATTGTTGCGGTCGCGGCCTGCCGATCGACCTTGTCGCGGGCTTTGCGTGCGCGACCTTTGGTGCTCCTCGGTGGCGCGAGCTACTCGGTATACATCCTGCAAGCACCGCTCGAGCTGCTGTATGCTGATTACTTGTCTGATGCGTTCGGCCTGTCGCCAGCGATGGATTTCGGTGCCTACTTTGTCTTGCTGATCGTGATCTCGATGGTCTGCTTTCTCGCCTTTGAAAAGCCCGCCAATCGTTGGATTCGGTACACGCTTCCGGATTGGCTGCGGCGTCGCCGGGCGATGGCTTGCGCCGGGGAGCCGTAACGATCGATGTCCGCGGGCTGCTTGGGCGCAGGGGTTGGTTGAGCCGTGGACTGATCCGTGATGCAATGGCGTGGTGATGAACGGCGACCGCAAGACAGCGAGGCAGCCGCAGCCCATTTACACGGAGGGCGAGGCGGCGATCATCCCGGTGTTCCCGCTCGGGGGTGTGCTGCTGCTGCCCGAAGCGCGCCTGCCGCTTCACATCTTCGAACCGCGCTATCGCAACCTGGTGCGCGATGTGATCGATGACGCTGGCATCATCGGCCTGGTGCAGCCTTGCGACCCAACGGTCGAGCCGCCAGCGCTCTATGATGTCGGATGCAGCGGTGAGATCGAGAGCTACCAGCGCCTGACAAGCGGCCGCTACTTGATTCTCTTGCGCGGTCTGCGACGCTTTCGTACCCTCGAAGAGGTCGACACGGTCAACGGCTACCGCCGCCTGGCGGTGCGCTTCGATCCTCCTTTGGCCGGCGAGCCGGTGGTGCCCACGGCCGAGATGGCGCGGGTTTTCGCGCTGCTCACCGGCGCGGCCGCGCGTCGCCAGCTCGAGATTGACCTCGGGCGTTTGTACGAGTTGCCTCCGTTGCTGGTGATCAACACCCTGGCGGTCGGTTTGCCGTTCGCGCCGGAGGAAAAGCAGGCGCTGCTCGAGGCGCCGGATGCCGCCCGGCGCCTCGATCTGCTGCTGGCGCTGCTGGCCATGGGCTTTGAAACCGGCGAAAGCCACCGCGTCCACTGACGCTGCCGAGGCCTGGGCGACGCGGGCTGTGCGCTCCGATCGCTGCTGGCAGCAGGGCCCGGCTGGCGCGGTCTGGCCGCTCGCTGGCGAGACTTCCGATATCGTTCACGTTCGCCGGGGAGGAGGTATACGCACCATCGCACAAAATATCGACGGCAACCTGAAGGGAATCAAGGCGTCGGAGAGGCGCGCACTGGAGCGCACCTACCGGCGGCGGGTGGCGCGTTCGGAAGTGGTGTCGGCCGAGCTCGCGCGGCATCTTTAGGCGCTTTCGCGCGATCTCGGCCGGCAGGTCGGGGTCTTCCTAGACCGTGGCGGGAACGTTGATCGGGTGATGGTCGGTGATGCGTACACCATCGACCTCCCGGACGTCGGCCGCTTGCGTGGCGGTGTCGGCCGTTTTCGGGCGCTGCGTCTGGTGCACACCCACTTGCGCGGCGAGCCCTTGACCGACGACGACCTCAACGATCTGGCGTTGCTGCGTCTCGACGCGGTGGCCGCCATCTTGGTCCCGCCAGCCGGTGGCGACGGGCCGGTCGAGGTGGCGATGATCGCGCCGGCGGCCATCGCGGCCGATGATGACGCAGCGCCAGAGGCGCTGTTTCGGCGCACGCGCGCCCGCGATATCTTTCACCTCGAGCTCGACTTCGAGGCGGAGATCCGCGCGCTCGAAGACGAGCTCGGGCGGGTGACCCGTGGCACGGCCGGCCGTACCGAGCGCGAGCGGGCGCTGGTGATCGCCACCTCGCCCGACGACGCACGTCTCGAGGAGACCCTCGAGCTGGTGGCCTCGGCGCAGGTCGCGCTGGCGGGTACGGTGCGTCAAAAACGCCTGCGCGTGCATCCCAAGACCGTGGTCGGCGCTGGCAAGATCAAGGACATCGTGCTGGAGTCGATGCGTCGCCGGGCCGACGTGGCGATCTTCGACATCGACCTCAAGCCGGCCCAGGCCCGGGCCTTCGAGGATGCCACCGGTCTCAAGGCCATCGATCGCACGCAGTTGATCCTCGACATTTTTGCCCAGCGTGCCAAGAGCGCCGATGGCAAGCTGCAAGTCGAACTCGCCCAGCTCCGGTACGACCTGCCGCGATTGACCGAGAAAGACGCGGGCCTGTCGCGCCTGACCGGTGGCATCGGAGGGCGCGGTCCGGGGGAGACGGTGATGGAGATCGGCCGCCGGCGCATCCGCGATCGCATCCGCGCACTCGAGAAGCGGGTCGAGACCCTGTCGCGCCAGCGCGCGCTGCGCCGCCGCCGGCGGCGCGATGAGGACATCCCCATCCTGTCGATCGTGGGCTACACCAATGCTGGCAAGTCGACGCTGCTCAATGCGCTCACCAACAGCGAGATCGAGGTGGCGGACAAGCTTTTCATGACCCTCGACCCGACCAGCCGCCGGCTGCGTTTTCCACGCGAGGGCGAGGTGATCATCACCGACACCGTCGGCTTCATCAGCGAGCTGCCGGCCGATCTGGTGGCTGCCTTCAGCGCCACCCTCGAAGAGCTGGCGGACGCGGATCTGCTGCTGCACGTGGTGGATGCCGCCGATGCCGCCTATGAGACCAAGAAGGAGGCGGTGGAGAAGCTGCTCGACGAGCTCGATCTGGGCCGCATTCCGCGTCTCTTGGTGGTCAACAAGGCCGACCTGGCGCCCGCTGGCCAAGCGGAGGTGTTGGCCGCGCGCACCGGCGGGGTGGCGATCTCTGCCCTCGACCGCGCCACCTTGCCACCCTTGATCACCGCGGCGGAAGCCATCCTCGGGCATGGCCACCGGCGCGGCCCATAGGGCCACCGGGTTGCAGCCCGTGGCGAAGGTCCTAGCCACCGTTGCGCTGGGATCGTCCGTCGGCGATAGCCTCAGGGGGGCCATCGCGACCGGTGGCACCGTTCGCAACGGATTGACAACCGCGGCCGGCGTTGACAGATTGCAGGCACCCTGTGGCCAGGCGCTGTGCCCGGCCGTTTGACAACCATGAGGCCCCATGGGGACGCTGGGAAGGGAGTGCGAATCTCCCGCCGCCCCGCGACTGTGATCGGGGACGAAAACCGCGGATGCCACTGTTGTGCGACCTGCGTCGGCGCAACGGGAAGGCGCGGTGAGTAGGATGATCCGAGAGCCAGGATACCTGCCCCCAGATGGACCGAGTCGAGCCTTCGCAATGGCGGAGGTTGCGACTCAGATTTCCCGCGGGGGAAAGGAGCCTGATCCATGCGCAGCCACCGATTCTGGGTTGTGACCGGCGCTTTGTCGCTGCTCGTCGCCCCTTTCATCATCGCCCCATCCGCCCTTGCCCGTTCCGACGAGCAGGGGTCTCCTGTGCCCTGTGGGCGAGACCCGGCGATCGCTTCCGGGGCAAAGGCAGAAGCTGCCAGCGAGGCTGAGGCCGAGCCTGACGCGCCACCGGCGACCACCATCGACGAGCAGATCGTGGTCACCGCCGACCGTCTCGAGAGCGACCGCCAGCGGGTCGGTTCGAGCGTGACGGTGATCGACGAGGCGGAGATCGCGCGCCGGCGAAAGCACACTGTGGCCGAGCTCTTGCGCACCGTTCCCGGCCTCGAGATCAACCGCAGTGCGGGGCCTGGCAGCGTCACCTCGGCCTTCTTGCGCGGTGGCAGCTCGGCCTTCACCTTGGTGCTGGTCGACGGTGTGCGCATGAACAGTCCGGCGACCGGCAGTTTCGATCTGTCGCAACTTTCGACCGACAATATCGACCGCATCGAGGTCGTGCGCGGGCCTGCGAGCACGCTCTATGGTTCGGAGGCGATCGGTGGCGTGATCTCGATCACCACCGCCCGTGGCGCGGGTCCGCTGGCGCTCGAGGCTGCGCTCGAGGCCGGCAACGACGGCTTCGATCACCAACGGGCGGGGGTGCGCGGCAGCCGGGGCGTGTGGGACTACAGCCTGGCGGCCGGGCGCACCACCACCGGCGGCATCTCGGCGGCCGCCGCGCGTTTCGGCAATCGCGAGGACGACGGCGACACCAACCGGACGCTTTCGGCGCGCTTCGGACGCGCCTTGGGTGTCGGCGGGCGCCTCGACCTGGCGCTGCGCCAGATCGATGGCGACACCGAGATCGATGGCTTCGGCTTTGATCCCGTGCGCGGCTTTGTGCCGGTGGATGACCCCAATGCCCGGCAATCACAGCGTGCTACCGTGGCCTCGATCGATGCCCGAGTGCCGCTCGGCGAGCGCATCACCCAGACGCTGCGCCTGGGTCTTCACGATGAGACGCTGGTGGCCCGGGACCCCGACACGCCGTTGAACAACTTCGCGAGCGACACCCAGGTACTGACCCTCGGTGCCATCACCGAGGTGTCGCTGTTTGCGCATGGCACGCTGATCGTTGGCATCGAGCATGAGACCCGCGAGGCTCGGGTGCGCGACAGCTTCGATCGCGATCTCGACATCGATGCGCTGTTCGTGCAGCAGCGCTGGGCGAGCGATCGGGGCTCGCTGGTGCTCGGCCTGCGCCATGATGACCACCAGAGCTTCGGCGGCGAGACCACCTGGCGGGTGACCGGGAGTTGGTCGTGGCCCGGTGCCACCGGTCGCGGCCCAACCCGGGTGCACAGCTCGGCGGGTAGCGGTTTCCGGGCACCGTCGCTCAACGAGCTGTTCTTCCCTTTCTTCGGCAACCCGGCGTTGCTGCCCGAAACCAGCACCGGCTTCGATCTCGGCATCGAGCGCACGCTGCTCGACGGACGGTTGCGCATCGACCTGACGGCCTTTGCCAATGACTACGACCAGTTGATCGGCGTCGGTCCGGCGTTCACCGCCGTCAACATCGACCAGGCCAACGCGCGCGGCGCCGAGCTGACGCTCGACTGGACCCCCAGCGTGCGCTGGGCGCTCGGGATTTCGCATTCCTTCACCGATACGGAGAATGAGACGAGCGGCCTGGCGCTTGCCCGCAGGCCGAAGAACCGCAGCGTCGTGACCTTCACCTTCGATCCCATGGCGCATCTCGATGGCGCCTTGACCCTGCTCGCGGTGCGCGATCGCATCGACACCGGCGGTGCCCCGATGGACGACTACGAACGGCTCGATCTCAGTCTCGGCTGGCGCCTGCGCCCGCGCCTGCGCCTCGACTTGCGGGCGGAAAACCTGCTCGACCAAGACTACGAGGAGGTGCCGGGCTTCGGCACCCCGGGCCTGCTCGCAGCGATCGGCCTGCACTGGAGCCCGTGAGCCCGATGCCCGACCCGCGCACCCGGCGCAGCGCCCGATGCCCGAGGCCTGCGTGGTGGCCGGCCCGGCTGCTGCTGGTGGCGTTGCTGGTGGCGCTCGGTTGTGTCTCGCCACCGCAGCAGGCGGCGCAGCGAGCGGGGGTGCGGCGGGCAGCGGGGGCTCTCGCCGCGCTGCCGCCGCTGGTGACCGGGGTCGGGACGCGCAATCTCCAACACTGCGCCCAGAGCTTCGAACCCGGGCGCGACTACTTCCCGGACCGCTTCGAGCCGCATTGGGCGCGCGGCTTCTCGGTGCGCTACGAAGGCAACGTCAAGTGGCTGGCGGTGCGCCCACAAGCGGGTGGTCCGGAGCTTCGCTACGCCCTGGTGCAATGCGGCACGCCGCCGCCCGAGAACCTCGGTGGCGCGCTGGTGATCCCGGTACCGGTCGCCAGCCTGATCACGCTGTCGACCACCGAGCTGGCGGCGGTCGATCTGCTCGGGCTGGTCGATCGGCTGCTGGCGCACGGCACCTTCGCCTATGTCTCGAGCCCGGCGGTGCGGGCACGGATACAAGCCGGCGCCATGTTCGAGGCGGGCGCGGGCGCCGGGCTCGATATCGAGCGCATCATCGCCGCACATACCGGTCTGCTGCTGGCCGATACCTACGGCGACCCCGAGCTCGACGCTGGCGGTCGGCTGGCGACGCTCGAGGCTGCCGGTGTGCCGGTGGTGGCGGTGCCGTCGTACCGCGAAACAGCACCGCTCGGGCGCGCCGAGTGGCTCGGCTTCGTATCGCTGTTCGCCAACCGCGAGGCGCGGGCGCGGGCGATTTTTGCGCGCGTAGAAAAGCGCTACCAGGCGCTTGCGGCGCGCGGCCGGGCGGCTGAGCCCAAGCCATTGGCGATCACCGGCGCGCCGGTCGGGGATACCTGGCATGTGCCCGGCGGGCGCAGTTTCATGGCCACCTTGCTCGCCGACGCCGGCTTTGCCTACCCCTGGTCTGACGATCGCCACACCGGCAGCCTGGCGCTGGCCTTCGAGGCTGTGTGGCAGCGCGCGCTGCGGGCCGATTGGTGGCTGCATCCGAGCGGTTGGCGCTCGCGGCGCGAGATCGTGGCGGCCGACGCACGCCTGGCCGCATTGCCAGCGCTCGCGGCGGGCAAGGTGGCGGTGAACGACGCGCGTCTGGGATCTGGCGGCGGCAACGACTACTGGGAAAGCGGCACCCTGCGTCCGGACCTGGTGCTGGCGGACCTGCTGGCGCTGGCACATCCGGATCTGCTCCCCGCACATCACCTGGTGTACCACCGGCGGCTGGCGCAGGCGGCCGCACCATGAGCCCCGCTCACCGGTCGCAGCGGCGGGCCCGGGTGTTGCTGGCGCTCGCGGTCTTGGTGCTGGCCGCGGCGCTTGCCTCGCTGGCCTTCGGCTCGGTGTCGATCACCTTCGGCTCGGTGCTGCGGGCGATCATCGGCCATGCGCGCGATGACAGCGTGCGCTCGATCATCTGGGCCTTCCGCCTGCCCAAGGCAGCGACCGCAGCGCTGGCGGGTGCGGCCTTGGCGGTCTCGGGTCTGCTGATGCAGACGCTTTTTCGCAACCCCTTGGCCGGTCCCTATGTGCTGGGGCTGTCGGCCGGCGCCAGTCTCGGCGTGGCGCTGGTGGTGCTCGCGGCGGGTGGTGGGTGGGTGGGCTTCGCCAGCGCGGCGAGTGGCTGGGGTGACATGGCGGTGGCGGTGGCCGCGAGTCTGGGCGCCGGGTTGGTGCTGGCGATGGTGCTGTTGGCAGCGCGGCGGGTGTCGCCGCTGGTGCTGCTGATTCTCGGCGTGCTGTTCGGCTATGCCGCGGGCGCATTGGTCACCGTGCTCTTGCAGCTTGCGGTGGCCGAGCGGGTGCAGGCCTTCGTGCAATGGACCTTTGGCAGCTTCGGTGGGGTGAGCACACGCGAGCTCGGCCTGCTGGCGACGGTCGTGGTCGCGGGCCTGGCGCTGGCCGCGACCACCGCCAAGGCGCTCGACGCGCTCGCCTTCGGCGCCGATACCGCGCGTTCGTTGGGGGTCAACGTGCCGGCGGTGCGGACGCGGGCACTGATCGCGACCGCGCTGCTGGCCGGCGCGGTGACCGCCTTTTGCGGCCCCGTGGGGTTCTTGGGGGTCGCCGTGCCGCACCTGGCGCGTGGCCTGCTCGGCACCGGCGAGCACCGCTGGCTGCTTGCGGGCTCGGCGCTGGCGGGCGCTGCCGTGGCCTTGATCTCGGACGTGGTGGCGCAGCTTCCTGGCCATCAGGGTGTGCTGCCACTGAACGCTGTGACCGCGCTGATCGGCGCGCCGGTGCTGGCCTGGGTGGTCTTGCGCCGGCGGGGTGAGGAGCCGTGGTCATGAGCGCTGCTCTTCGCACCCACACGCGATCGCTGCTGCGTGCCCGCGGCCTGGTGGTTGGCCACGCGCGCGTCCGGCGGCGGCGGACGGTGATCGAGGACCTCGACCTGTCGCTTCGCGCGGGCGAGCTGGTGTGCTTGCTCGGCCGCAACGGCAGCAGCAAGTCGACGCTGCTGCGCACCCTCACCGGGCTGCTGCCGCCGCTCGCTGGCCAGGTCGAGCTTCAGGGGCGAGACCTCGCACGCTGTAGCCCGCGGCAACGGGCGCGGCGGCTGGCCGCGGTGGGTCCTGCGCCAGCGCCCATCGGTCCGATCACCGTGGCGGAGACCGTGGCGCTCGGTCGCTACCCATACACCCGTTGGCATGGCCGTTTGACCCCGGTGGACCGGCGTGCGGTGGCCGCGGCGATGGCCTCGGTGGGCATCGAAGCGCTCGTGCAAAGGCGGGTCGAGACGCTTTCCGACGGCGAGCGGCAGAAGACGATGGTCGCCCGCGCCCTGGCCCAGGAAGCCGAGATCCTGGTGCTCGACGAGCCCACGGCCTTTCTCGATATCACCGCCCGCGCCGAGCTGATGCTGACCCTCGCCGCGCTCGCCGCGCGCGGCAGGGCGGTGGTCGCCTCGAGCCATGACCTTGATCTGGCGTTGCGCCATGCGGGCATCCTGTGGCTGATCGATCGCGGCCGCTTGCAAGTTGGCGCGCCGCGAGCGTTGCTCCAAGACGGCAGCCTTGAGCGTGCCTTCGGTGCCGGAGTTGCACCGCGCGCGGACGCGCTGGCGTAAACTCGGACGAGGAGAGCGACCTGTGTACAGTCAAGGACCCCGCATGCGCCAGACTTTCTCGTTCGGTTCCGGCCGCTCCGCGCCGCCGCCGCGCGATGTCGTGATCATTCTGGCGGCGCTTTTCGTCACCTTCTCCTTGCGCTTTTTCGCCACCACGAGGCTGATCCCAGCCCTGCTCGAGCTGACTCCGTGGGTGTGGGCGCGCGGCTGGCTGTGGCAACTGGCGAGCTACCCCTTTGTCGGCTCATCGGCCGGCGGCCTGTGGTTCCTGATCGAACTACTGATCCTTTTCTGGTTCTTGCGCGACGTCTATGCCTACCTGGGCCGCAGCGCCTTTTGGCGCCTGCTCGCCTGGTCGTGCCTGCCCGCCGCCATGGTGGCGGTGGCGCTCGATTGGCTGATGGCCCTCAGCGGTGCCTCGTCCCCCCTGGCGTTCCAGCTCATGCAGGGTCAACGCATGCTGCTGGCGGTGGCGATCGCCGCCTTTGCCTGTACCTTCCGGGACGCCACCATTTACCTTTTTTTCGTGCTACCGGTCCAGGCCCGCTGGTTCATCGCCATCGAGATCCTGCTCGCCTTCATGGGTTTTCTCTCCACCAAGGATCTGGCGGGCTTCGCCGGTATCGTCACCGCGGTGGGCCTGGCCTGGGGCATGCTCTCGGGCGGTGTGCTCCGCAACCTACGGCGCCTTCGCCTGCGAGCGCTGCAGCTCTTTTACCGCGCGCGTTTGGCCGTGGGACGCCGGCGGCGCGGCTTGCGGGTGGTGCGTGGCTCGGGCCGAGGCGGTGCTGGCGGTGGCAGCGACGGCCGGGGCGGTAGCGGTCCGCACCGCGGTCCATGGGTGAACTGAAGCCTGCCGAGGGCGGGCTCGGCCTATTTCATCCGCTGATTCAGACCTGGTTTCGGGAAACCTTCGGTGCGCCGACGGCGATCCAGACGGCGGTCTGGCCGCAGATTGCGGCCGGCGAACACGTGCTGGCCGCCGCGCCGACCGGCAGCGGCAAGACGCTGGCCGCCTTCTTGTGGGCCCTCGATCGTCTGCTCACCGGCGCCTGGGAGCCCGGGCGTGTGCGTGTGCTTTACGTCTCGCCGCTGCGCGCGCTGAACACCGACATCCGACGCAATCTCGACGCGCCGCTCGAGGCGCTCCGCGCGCGCTTCGCCGCGTCTGGGGTCGGCGCGCCGGCCATCGAGGTGGCGACGCGCAGCGGCGACACACCGCAATCCGCTCGTCAGCGCATGCTGCGGCGACCGCCAGAGATCCTGGTCACCACCCCGGAGAGCCTCAACATCCTGCTCACCTCGAAGCGCGGGCGCGGGCTTTTGACCGGTCTCGAGACGGTGATTCTCGACGAGATCCACGCACTGGCCGGCAGCAAGCGGGGCGTGCACCTGATCACAGCCGTCGACCGCTTGGTGCCGCTCGCTGGTGACTTCCGCCGCATCGCCCTGTCGGCCACGGTGGAGCCTCTGCCGGCGATTGCTGCATGGGTCGGCGGCTTGCTCCGCGAGACGGTGGCGGGTGCCGTGCGCTTCGTGCCGCGGCCGGTGCGCGCGCTGCGGATCCGAGGGTCGAAGCGCTATGCACTGAGCGTCTGCTGTCCGTGGCTTGCGGATTCCGATCCAGCCCCCGGACCAGGCGCCGGGGAGCGGGCGCGCACGGGGCATGGCAGCGACCATTTCTGGCGACGGCTGGCAGTAGCGCTGCGCGAGCGGATCCTCGCCCACGATTCGACGCTGGTGTTCGCCAACAGCCGCCGGATGACCGAACGCCTGACCCACCTGATCAACGAAGACGCCGATACCCCGCTCGCTTATGCCCACCATGGCTCGCTGTCGCGGGCGGTGCGGACCGAGGTCGAGCGGCGTCTCAAGCGCGGAGAGCTTCGCGCCATCGTGGCCACCAACTCGCTCGAGCTGGGTATCGACATCGGCAGCCTCGATCAGGTGTTGATGGTACAGACGCCGCCCTCGGTGTCCTCGGCGGTGCAGCGAGTGGGGCGCGCGGGCCATGGCGTGGGGGAAAGCAGCCGCGGCCTGTTTTGCCCCGTTCATCCGCGCGACGTGCTGGACGCCGCGGTGGTGGCGCGCGGCGTACAAGCACAGTGGATCGAGCAGCTCCGGCCGGTGGACATGCCGCTCGATGTATTGGCGCAGGTCATCTTGTCGATCATCGCGCAGGAGCCTGTCGAGCTCGACACGCTCTTCGATCTGCTGCGCAGCAGTTGGCCCTACCGCAACCTCGGCCGCCGAACCCTCGATCTGGTGCTCGAGATGCTCGCCGGGCGCTACGGTGACAGCCGCGTGCGCGCATTGCGCCCGTGCCTGCGCATCGATCGCCTGCGCGGCACGGTGCACGCGCGCCCAGGCGTTGCGCGGCGCGTCTATCAATCGGGTGGCACCATTCCAGATCGCGGGAACTACACCTTGCGTCTTGCCGATACGGGCGCAAAGCTCGGCGAGCTCGACGAGGAATTCGTCTGGGAGCGGCGCGTGGGCGACCACTTCACCCTCGGTACCCAGAGCTGGCAGATCCACGCGATCACCCACAGCGACGTCTTGGTAACGCCGCGCCTGGGGCGCGCGGCGTTGGCGCCGTTTTGGCGGGCGGAGGCGCGCGACCGCGACTTCGCGCTCGCCGAGCGCATCGGGCGCTTCCTGGCGCGCGCGGAGTCGCAGCTTGGCGATCGGGCCTTTGCTGGCGAGCTTCGCGACGCGCACTTCCTGGCCCCGGAGGCTGTGGTCGCGCTGCTCGGCGTGCTGCGTGAGCAGATGGCAGCCACCGGCTGCTTGCCGCATCGCCGGCGGTTGGTGGTCGAACGGGTAACAGCCCACGGCACCACCGGCGCGGATCAGCAGGGCGAGGCCGTGGTGCTGCACACGCTGTGGGGCGGACGGGTCAACCGGCCCTTTGCCATGGCGCTCGAGGCCGCCTGGCAGGAACGCTTCGACACCGAGCTGCGGACCGAGGTCGATGACGCTGGCGTGCTGCTGCGTGCGCCGCAGGCGGTGGACACCGCCACCTTGCTCGGGCTGGTTTCGGCCGAGCGCTTGGAGACGCTGCTGCGCCAGCGGCTCGAAGGTACAGGGTTTTTCGGCGCCCAATTTCGCATCAACGCCCAGACCGCGCTGCTTTTGCCGCGCGCCGGCATGCGCCACCGAACGCCGCTTTGGTTGTCACGCCAGCGGGCCAAGAAGCTGCTGGCGGCGGTCGCCGAGCACGAGGACTTCCCGATCGTGATCGAGACCTGGCGCAGTTGCCTGCGCGATGCCTTCGATCTCGAGGCGCTCGCGCGCGTGCTCGGTGAGCTGGCCGATGGCGCGATCGTCGTCTCCGAGGCGCGGACCACGGTGCCCTCACCGTTCGCTGGCGGCCTGGCCTGGGTCGAGACCAACCGTCTGATGTACGAGGACGACCAGCCCGAGCATGGCGGCGGCTCCAAGATCCGTCCCGATCTGCTCGATGAGCTGGTTTTCGCGCCCCATCTGCGGCCCGCACTGCCGCCGGCAGTGGTGGCCGCGGTGGTCGCCAAGATCGCGCGTCTGGCGCCGGGCTACGCGCCCCGGCCAGGCGACGATCTCGCCGATTGGGTGGCCGAGCGCGGGTTGATTCCAGCCGATGCGTGGCACGAGCTGTGCGCAGCCGTAGCGCGCGACCACAGCCTGGACGCCGAAGCCGTGGCCGCCAGCGCAGCGGGGCGCTTGCTGTGGCTGACACCGCCCGGAGCAGAACTCGCCTCCGTGGCGACCGCCGAAGGCGCGGCGCGGCTGGCGCGCCAGCTCGGTGTGACCATCGCCGATCTCTCTGTGACCCCCGTGGCGGTCGCCGACCCGGCCGCGGTCGCTGCCCTCGATGTCCGGCTGGCGGCCGCTGTCAGGGCTGGCGCATCGGCGGCTGTCGCGGCCGCGGTTGGTGTCGAGGACCCAGTCGCTGCCCCTGCCATCGGCCATTGGCTGCGCTACCAGGGACCGGTGGGCGAGTCACGACTGCGGCAGGTCTTCGGTCTAGACACCACGGCGCTCCGGGCGGTGCTTGCGCGCCTCGAGCGCCAGCGGACCGTGGTTCGTGGCACCTTCACCGCCGGCGCCGCAGCGCCAGAGGTCTGCGATACCGAGAACCTCGAGCGCCTGCTGCGTGGCCTGCGCCGCAGCCTGCGGCCTGAAACGCGGGTGCGGCCGCTGTCGGAGCTGGCGCTTTTTCTCGCTGCCCACCAGGGCCTCACCAGTCCGGGCGAGGATCTCGAGGACCTGGAATCCCGCCTACAGAAGCTGATCGGATGGCGCGCGCCGGCCGCGGCGTGGGAGACCAACATCCTGCCGGCCCGGCTCGACCCCTACCAACCCGCCTGGCTCGATGCCTTGCTGCACCAAAGCGAGCTGCTGTGGTTGGGCACGGGTCGTGCCCGGCTGACCTTCGCCTATCCGGGCGACGCCGACCTGTTTGCCCCCGACGTCGCGGCTGGCGATACCCCAGCGCGCACTCCGGGAGCGTTCGCCGCCGGTGGCGCGATCGAAGCCGAGGACGGGCTGCCAGGCGTCTGCGCGCTCTTTCCCGACACCGAGGGCCGCTATCGCCTGTCCGCATTGGTCGCGCGCAGCGGCAGGACACCGGCTGCGCTCGAGCGTGCGCTGTGGACGTGGGCCTGGCGTGGCGAGGTGACCAACGACACCTTCCTGGCCGTTCGGCGAGCTGCGGCGCGCCACTTTCGACCGCCCGAGGGGCAGCTTCGAGCGCCCGGTCGCGGATCGCTGTGGGGGAGCCAGCCACCGCGGGGCCTGCGCTCTGCCGCGCGCCGCCGCACGGCCGCACCGTTCCCCGGCACCTGGCGCTGTTTGCCAGCCCGGGTGGCCGCCGCGGACGCGCTCGAACGCGAGCTGCGCGACAAGGAACGGGCGCGCCTGCTGCTCGAACGCTACGGCATGGTCTGTCGCCAACTTCTGGCCCGTGAGCTGCCAGCCCTCGGCTGGTCGCGGGTGTTTCGCGCCCTGCGACTCATGGAGCTCTCGGGCGAGGTGCTCACGGGTCGTTTCTTCGGGGGGATCGATGGTCTGCAGTTCATGTCAAAAGAAGCTTGGGGAATGCTCCAAGATGGCCTTCCTACCGATGCGATCTTTGCCCTGGCTGCGGACGATCCGGCCTCGCTCGCGGGCGTCGTGCCCGCCCCTGCCAGCGGCGATCGCCTGCCGGCACGGCGCTCGTCGACCTGGCTGGTTTACCAAGGCGCCGCGCTGGTGCTCATCGCCCGGCGCCGCGGGCGCATCCTCGAGCTGCGAGTTCCGCCCGATCATCCGCGTCTCAGCGATCACCTCACCGCCCTCGGCCGCATGCTCACCCGCAGCGTGGCGCCGCTGGCCTCGCTGCGGGTCGAGACCATCGGCGCGCTGTCGGCCAGTGACAGCCCCTACTTGCCAGCGTTCCAGCGGGTCTTCCGGGTGGTTCGCGAAGGCGGGCCGGTGCGCCTGTTCAAGCGCTACCGAAGGGCACTGGACGCGGGTCCGGGAAGCTTCGGATGAGGGCCCGTGGCCGCCAGCGCGCCGCCGCCCGGTGCGCGCCGCTGTGGTAGCGTCGCGGGCGCCCACAAGAGCGAGCACCATGGTGGAATTCGATCACGCGACGCAGCCCTGGGTCGACCGCGACTCCTTCGCCCAAGAGGCCGCGGCACGGCAGGCGGCAGGACGCTTGGCGGACACGGGACGCGCGCGGCTCGAGGCCTGGCGGCGCGAGGGCTTTGTGGCCTTGCGCGGTGCTGTGGCGCCGGACTTGGTCGCGCGGCTGCTCGCCGACTACGAACGCGCCTGGCACCAGCGCCCGCCATTGCGCGTGCTGGTGGAAGGACGGGGTGAGCAAGCCTTCCCCGAGGTCGCACCAAGGGACACGCTCAGCCATCACCACTACCGCGTGATGGACTTTCACGAGATCTCCGAAGCCGGTCGTCAGATCGTGTTTCACGACGCGATCACCAGCACCTTGGCCGAGATCTTCGACGCGCCGCCCGTGGCCATGCAAAGCCTGCTTTTCGAATACGGCAGCGAGCAGAGGATCCACCAAGACTTTCCCTACGTGCAAGCGCGCATCCCCTCGCATCTGATCGGTTGTTGGGTGGCGCTCGAGGATGTCGACGAGGGGAACGGGCCGCTTTTTTATCTGCCGGGATCGCATCGCCTGCCGCTCTTTGATTGGGGCGCTGGCAACCTGGTGTACGACGGGGGCGATGACCAGCGCGTGACCGCCTTCGAAGCGCATCTCGAGCGCATCTGTGCCGAGGCCGGCCTGGTGCGCACCGTGCTCACCGCCCGCCAGGGCGATGTGCTCTTGTGGCATGCAGCCCTCGCCCATGGCGGCTCACCCGTGCGCGATCCCGCACGCAGCCGCAAGTCCTTCGTCATCCACTACTCGACGCGCGAAGCCTACCCGCGCGATCGCCGCTGGCCGGATCGCGAGCCGCGGGTCGAGGCGGTCGGCGGCGGTTTGCGTTACTGCGAGCCACAGATGCCGCGACCCGGACTGCTGCGGCGGGCGTGGTCCAAGCTCGGACGCCGGTTCACCTGAGCACCCCGGGTCGCGTATGCTCGACGCAGAAGTCGCCGCTCGCATCCGCTCGCTGCCCGACCGACCCGGGATCTACATCTTCCGCGGCGACGATCAGAGGCCGCTTTATGTAGGCAAGGCGAAGTCGCTGCGCAAGCGCACCGCCAGCTACCTGCGTCCGCTGCCCGACGCGCGGCTGATGCGCATGTTGGCGGATGCGCGCGAGCTCGACTTTCTGATCGCCGACAGCGAGGCCGAGGCCCTGGCGCTCGAAAACAGTTGGATCAAGCGCGAAAAACCGCGCTACAACATCCGCCTGCGCGACGACAAGACCTACCCGTACTTGAAGCTCACGGCCGAAGCCTATCCGCGCGTGGTATTCACCCGGCGCATCCGCAAGGACGGCGCCGACTACTTCGGCCCCTACCTGCCCGCGGGCGTGGCGCGACGCGCCATCAAGCTGGTGCAAAAACTGTTTCAGGTGCGCGTGTGCCGGATCGCCATCGATGGCTCATTGCCGCGTCCGTGCTTGTATCACGACATGCGCCGCTGCCTCGGTCCGTGCGTGGCCGGGCTGACCAGCGACGCTGCCTACGGCGAAGCCGTGGGCCAGGCACGGCTCTTTCTCGCCGGCAAGAACCGGCTGCTGCTGCGCCGCCTCGAGCGGGCCATGGGGCAAGCGGCCGAGCGACTCGACTTCGAGCAGGCAGCGCGCTTGCGCGACCTGATTCAAGAGGTGGAAGCGATCGGTGCACGGCGTACCGTGGCTTCCACCCGTGGCGAGGACGTCGACATCTACGGCGTGTATCGCGCGGCCGGAAGCGCGGCGCTCACCGCCCTGGTGATGCGCGGCGGACAGGTGCTCGATCGCCGCGAGCTGTTTTTCGAGCAGGATGCCGATGTCGAGCCCGCGACCCTGTTGGGCGAGGTGTTGCCGCAGATCTACGATCGCACCACCTTCATTCCCAAGGAGATCCACCTGCCGGTGGCGATCGAGGATGAGGAGACGCTGGTCTCCTGGCTGAGCGAGAAAAAGGATGAGCGCGTCTACCTGCGCATGCCAGCGCGTGGGGTGAAGGCTGACCGTGTGGCGCTCGCCATGCGCAACGCCGAGATGGCCTACCGCCGGCGCTTCCGGGCCGGCGGCGGCACCTTGGTCAGCCGGGGCGCGGTGGCGGCACGTGCCATCGCCCACCAGCTCGGCCTGCCGGAGGCCCCCGAGCGCATCGAGGGCTTTGACATCTCGACCTTCCACGGCAGTGACATGGTCGCGTCGATGGTGGTCTGGGAGGCCGGCCGCATGCGCAAGGGCGCCTACCGGTCATTCAACATCACCGGCCTCGAGCAAACCGACGACTTCGCGGCCATGCACCAGGCGGTGCACCGTCGCTACCGCCGGGTGCTCGAGGAGACCGGCGCGCTGCCCGATTTGATCCTGATCGATGGCGGTCGTGGCCAGCTCGGCGCTGCCCACCAGGCGTTGGTCGAGCTGGGTGTGGAGGAAACGCCGTTGGTGGCGCTCGCCAAGCGCGAGGAGGAGCTTTTCTTGCTGGCACGTCCGGAGCCACTGTGCCTCGAGCGCGATGATCCGGCGTTGATGACGCTCCAGCAGGTACGCGACGAAGCCCATCGTTTCGCCGTGGATCGTCACCGCCGCCGCCGTAAGAAGCGCACCTTCAGCAGCCGACTCGACAAGCTCGATGGCATCGGTTCTGTGCGCCGGCGCCTGCTCCTGCGCAGCTTCGGCAGTGCGGCCGGGGTCGCCGCCGCCAGCCCCGAGCAGCTTTGCGCGGTGCTCGGACCGCGTCTCGGTGCCTCGATCCACGCGCAGCTTCGGGTCCAAGACGCTGAAGCGGAGGGCATCGCGATCGCGTCGCCGATCCGGTAAGCTCCGCCGGTTCCATGTTGGATTGGGATTTGTCGTGGCACTACTTTTTCCTCTGCTGAATGCCCACTTCTGCACGGCTGAGCCCGCCTGCTTGGTGGTCGATGGTTTGGCCATGCGGCTCGAAGACGGGAGTTTGTCGCTGGCGCGGGATGATCCCCGTGCCCAGGCCGTGGATGCCGCTCCGGCCGAGGCGGTCGAGACCCGTTTGCGAGCACTCGCCCGCGAGCTAGCGGGACGCAGTGCCGAGCGGCTCGAAGCAGGTTCGGATGGCGCCTGGCTGGGCCCGTTCCCTGCGGCCTTCGTGGTCATGGAGCTGGCGCTGTTCGGAGTCCGGCCGATGCGTCTCGAGGCCCGCCTCAAGGGTAGGGAGGCGCTGCTGCACTCGGTGGTGCCGGCGGTGTCTTTGGGCATCACCCTGCCGCCGACCTCGCTGCCCTGGATCGTGCGCCTGAATCGACCCGCGCGGCTGGCGGATGTGCTCGCCGAGGCCGGCGAGCAGCGTAAGGAGCAGGCGCTGGCTGAGCTCGCGGTGCTGCACGCGCTCGGTGTGGTGCGGCCGCTGGCCGCGTCGGCCGCGCAGCCGGCGAGAGATCCTCTGGCCGAGCGTCTGGGTGCCCGCGTCGCCCGCCGGCTGGCCCGCGAAGCGCCGCGCATCTCGGCTGATGAGCAGCGCTCGGCCATCGCCGCGCTGTGGCGGCGGCTGGACACGCTCGATCACTACACGCTGCTCGCGGTGCCGCGCGATGCCGACGCGAGCGCGATCACGGACGGCTTCAACCGCCTCGCCATGCGGGTCCATCCCGACAATGCAGCCCGGCTTGGTCTGCCGGCGAACGATGCCATGCTCTCGACACTTTTCGAGCGCGCGGTCGACGCCTACCGCACCTTGATCGACCCCCAACTCCGCTGGGCCTACCACCAGTTGTCTGGGGCTGCCCAGCCGGCCGAGAAGGTCGATGCGACGCAGCGCCAGCAGGAAAAGGGCGCGCTGGCCGCCGAGCATGTCCGGCGTGCGCTGCGTGACCTCGAGCAGCAAGAGGTCTCCTGTGCCGTCGACCTGCTGAAAGAAGCCGCCCGCCTCGATCCCAGCCCGGACACCTGGGCCTTGCTCGCACGCGCCCAGGCGCGCAACCCAGGCTGGCGCCGCTACGCGGCCCAAAGCTGGCGAGAGGTGCTGCGGCTACGCCCGGATTGGGCGGAGGCCCATCGCTGCTTGGCCACGGTGCTCGAAGCGATGGGCGACGCCCGGGGCGCTGCCGAGCACTACCGCAAGACCCTGGCGCTGGTCCCGGGCGATGCCGAAGCCCAAGGCGCTCTGGTGCGCCTCGGCGCCGCGCCCTGACCCGCATCGCGCGCTCCGTGGCCTGTGGCCCGGGGCTGTCTTGGAGCCGTCGGCCAGCCGGGGGGTCAGCGCCGTGGCTGGCGCGAGGGCACCTGCACCATGCGATTTTGATCCTGGCACCAGGCGCTCAGCGGGCCGCCGTAGACACAGCCAGAGTCCAGCCCCAGGGTGCGCGCGCCGCGGTAGTGGCCGCGGGTGGCCCAATGGCCGTGCACCACCAAGGTGTCACCGCGGTACAGCGTGTCCCAGCCCACCGTACCCGCCGCGCAGGTCGGGCCACTGCCGCGCACAGCAGCGCCATCACGCGAGCAGCAACGGACGGTCGCGGCGTAGCCGACATCTGGATCTTCCAGCCACGCGTAGGCCGCGTCTCGACAGTTGAGACGCGCGGCCACTGCCGGCAGATCGCACCAGCGAGGATGCACACCAGCGTGTACCAGCCAAACATCCGGCCCGAGGCCACCGCTGGCCAAGAAGACCAGACTCGGGCAGGCGGCCAGGCGCTCGAGCAGTGCTTCGCGGTCCTCGGCTGCGAACAAGGCATCGAGCGTGTCGCGGGTGCGCGGCCGGCGACCCTGCCAGGTGGCCAGGGCATAGAGGTCATGGTTGCCGAGCACGGCATGGGCGCCGAGCGCTTGCCAACGGCGCAGGGTCGCGAGCGATGCGGGCCCGCGGTTGACCAGGTCGCCGGCGATCCACAGCTCGTCGCGCGTGGCGTCGAAGTCGATGGCGACCAGCAGGTCGTCGAATTCTGCTGCGCAGCCTTGCAGGTCGCCCACGATCCAGCGCATGCGTCCGAGCATAGTCGATCCCATGCGCGTCGATCCCATGCGCGTCGATCCCATGCGCGTCGATCCCATGCGTGTCGATCCGCGGCCACCGTGTCCGACACCCGGGGAGAGGCTGGGGGAGGCGACCTCTTCAGGCTGGCTCCGCTCGCTGTGCTGGCTCTGCCGGCCAGAAGCATCTCTCTTGCCCGATCACCGGGGCGCATAACTTCTATATTTTGGTGGTTGTGCATGCGATCACTCTATGCTAGAAAAGAGGGGCGATCCCGAACCTGTCTCCGGACGCTCTACACCACGAAGTACACACCAGGAACGTGAATGGAGGTTCAGATGAAACGGAAGGTTACAATTCTCGCGCTGGCAGCGGTCCTCGCGACCGGAAGCCTCGCGCTCATCACACTCGCAACACCGCAAGATGTTGACGCCATCGGAGGCTGCCGCTGTCTGGCTCAACAGACCACGGCTCAGGTCATCGGCTTTGGCAACGGAAGCTGTGCCGCCGCCCAGGCGGATTTGCTCAACAAGTTGCTGGCCGCTGCCGGCTGCGACTCGTTCTGCAGCTACAGCGTCGTTTACACCAACGCCTGCTACCAGGATGAGCCAAACGCACCCACGTGGTACAAGTCCAAGAGCTACTTGCAGTACCAATGTGAGGTTTGCCTTGAACTGCCACCACTCTGATCGGCATCCGATCTCCCAGGAAGGATCCCTTCAACCCTTCGGCCCTGATCGCTAGGGCCTAGCGCACCGACCCCCAACCCACAGGTGGTGGAATCGCAACGGGAGGCCATTGCGGCCTCCCGTTTGGTCCTTGTTAGCTACAGCCGGAGGTGGTACCGCAGACCGGACACATGTAGCAGGTCCCGCTGCGCACCATGATCCAGCCGCAGACATGGCAGGCGGGTGCATCTCGTTGATCCGGCAGCGGAGGGCTCGGCGTGTCTGGCACGGCCGCCACCGGGTTGTGTGTGCCAGTCGTTGGCATCTTGCCCTCGCGCTGGACCAGCCCGAGGCTGCGCTGTGCCTCGGCGTCGAGAAACTTCGAGGCCAACCAGCGAAAGATGTAGTCCGCGAGTGATTTGGCGTAGGGGATCTGAGGGTTGTGGGTAAAGCCCGCGGGTTCGAAGCGGGTGTGGACGAATTTTTCGACCAGGGTAGCCAGCGGCACACCCGATTGCAGCGCGATCGACACGGTGGTGGCAAAGGCGTCCATCAGACCGGAGATGGTCGAGCCCTGCTTGGCCATCACGATGAAGATCTCGCCCGGTTGGCCGTTGTCGAACAGGCCGGCGGTAACGTAACCCTCGTGTTGGCCGATCGAAAACTTGTGGGTGATCGCCGGACGTTCCGCCGGCAAGCGCTGGCGTGTCGCGGACCACGACAGCCGCGGGCGCGGCGGCTTCGATGCCACATCGAGCGGCTGGCTTCCCTTCGAGCCGTCACGGTATATCGCCACCGCCTTGAGCCCGATCCGCCACGCTTGCAGGTAGGCAGCTTCGATTTCTACGGGAGTGGCGTCGCTCGGCATGTTGATGGTCTTGCTGATCGCGCCGGAGAGAAAAGGTTGAACTGCCGCCAGCATGTTCAAGTGTCCGCGAACGTCGATCGAACGAGTGCCATGGGGTGGACGAAGGGCGCAATCGAACACCGACAGGTGCTTCTCGGCGAGATCGACGGCGCCCTCGACGGTTCCCTTCTGCTCGAGGTGCTCGAGGATGCGTCGTGTAGCCTCAGCATCATAGCCCAGCTCGGCGAGGGCCATCGGCAGCGTGCGGTTGGCGATCTTGATCCTGCCGCCCCCGACCAGTTTCTTATGCTTGATCAACGCGACGTCGGGCTCGATGCCCGTGGTGTCGCAGTCCATCATCAACGCGATGGTGCCGGTGGGTGCCAGCGCTGAAACCTGGCTGTTGCGCACACCGAAGCGTTCGCCCAATGCCAGGGCCTGGTTCCAGGCGCGGTGGGCGGCAGCCAGGGCGCGTGCCGGCGCCAGCTCGGCGTCGATACCTTCGAGTGCGTCGCGATGCTTGGCGAGCACCGCGATCAACGAGGTTCGGTTCTTTTCGAAGCTGGCAAAGGGCCCGCGTCCTGCTGCGAGCCGCGCCGACTGGGCGTAGGCGGTGCCTGTCATCAGCGCGGTGACAGCGGCCGCTAGAGCGCGTCCGGCCGCCGAGTCATAGGCCAGGCCACTGGCCATCAGCAGGGCACCGAGGTTGGCGTAGCCGAGGCCGAGCGGACGGAGTGTACGCGAGCGTTGCTCGATGATCGGCGTCGGGTAGCCAGCGTGATCGATCAGGATGTCTTGGGCGGTGATCATGATCTCGCAGGTATGCTGAAATCCTTCGACGTCGAAGCCGCGACCGGGGTGGTAAAAACGCAAAAGATTCAGCGACGCCAGGTTGCACGCCGAGTTGTCTACGAACATGAACTCGCTGCACGGATTGCTGGCGTCGATCCGGCCGCTCGCAGGGCAGGTATGCCAGGCATTGATGGTGGTGTCGAACTGGATGCCCGGATCACCGCAAGTCCAAGCGGCGCGTGCGAGGGTGCGAAACAGCTCGCGTGCCGGGTACTCGGCGACGGGCCGGCCGTCGGTGACCGCGCGGGTATGCCACACGCCGTCGTCGACCACGGCCTGCATGAAGGTATCATAAACGCGGACCGTGTGGTTGGCGTTTTGGAAGCACACGGAGTCGTAGGCGCCACCCGTGTGGTCGTAGCTTGCCGAGTAGTTCGCGGCGATCAGCGCCTGTGCCTTGCCTTCCTCGAGCTCCTTGGAACGGATGAAATCCACGATGTCTGGGTGGGCGATGTCGAGGATCACCATCTTGGCTGCGCGGCGGGTCTTGCCACCGCTCTTGATGGCACCGGCGAAGGCGTCCAAACCCTTCATGAACGACACCGGACCCGAGGGCGTGCCGCCGCCCGACAGGGGCTCTGAAGACGAGCGGATTTTGGATAGGTTGCTGCCGGCGCCCGAGCCGTACTTAAATAGCATGCCCTCGGTCTTGACCAGGTCGAGAATGGAAGGGAGGGAGTCTTCGACCGCGACGATGAAGCAGGCGGAGCATTGCGGTCGTGGCTCGATGCCGATGTTGAACCACACCGGTGAGTTGAAGCACGCCATCTGGTGCAGCAGGATGTGTTGCAGCTCGGCCCTGAACGTAGCGGCATCGCTGTCGTCTTCGAAGTAGCCGTCCGCGCGACCCCACGCGCTCACCGTTTCGACCACCCGGTCGATCGGCTGGCGAACGCTGGTCTCGCGCCGGTCACTGCCGAGCGCGCCTCGGAAGTACTTGCTGGCCATCACGTTGGCAGCGAGCTCAGACCATTCGGCTGGCACCTCGATGCAGCGTTGCTCGAACACCGCCTGGCCCGCGACGTCCTCGATTCGTGCATCGCAGCGCTGCCAGTCCACGGCTGCCATGGGATCCGTGCCGGGCTGGGTGTGATGCCGCTCGAGGTGTAGGCCGCAGCCAGCCACCCGTTGCTCGTCCTCGGCGCCCTCTGCGCCTTCTTCACACCGTGGTTCGCAGCGCCGGGTTTGGGGTCGGCTCGCTACGGTGGTGGTCTGGGGCATGTCCTCGACGCGTGGGGTGCTCGCCATGTTCCTGCTCCTGGTGCTGGGGGGCCGGTATGAAGGCCGGTAGCAGAGATGCGCCCGATCCTTCCGGTGCGATCGGCTCATGTGTGGGGGGATGTGCCGGCAGCGGGAGCCTAGCGGCAGCGAAGTGCTCTCCGTATGACCGTTGTCATATGGCCCCGGATGCGCATGCCCTATCCTGCGCCAGCGGTTCCCAGGGGGCCGGGCATAAAGAATCAGTGGACCACTGGTGCCAGACCCCGGACCCGAGGCGATTATGACCACCACACTCCCATCGTCCAAGCCTCACACCCCCACGCCGGTGAGGACACGGACGCCGGTCGCCGGCCTCCGCTTCCACCATATCGGGGTCGCGGTGAAGAGCCTGGAGGAGGCGCTTCGAAACTACACCGGGCTGTTTGGCATGCGCCAGATCTCCTTGCCGGTGGTGGTGCCCGGCGAACATGTCAGGGTGTGCTTCGTCGAGGCCCCCCCGGGGGTATTGATCGAGCTGGTCGAAGGCCTCGGTCAGCACTCACCAGTGGCGGCCATTGTCGCGCGCACCGGCGCCGGCCCGTACCACATTTGCTACCAAGTCCCCGATCTTGACCAGGCGGTCGTTCAGCTTCGCAGGCAAGGTTGCCTGAGGCTCAAGCGCTTTGCGTGCCCGGGGCTCGACCCGCTTCGATTCGCCTTTCTGCTGACCCCCGATCGCCAGTTGTTCGAGCTGTGCGAGGCGGAGAATGACAAGGACAACGCATGAGCGATTCGAAACGCACCTACACCTTCAATACGCTCTTCTTCGAAGCCACACGGCGTTGCAACCTTTCGTGTCCAATGTGCATGGCCTCGAGCAACAATCGACCGCTCGTGAAGCGCAGCAAGCAGCGCGAGCTAACCACCGACGAGATCGAGCGACACATCTTGGCCACCGCGCACGACATCGGCATCCGCATCATCACCTGGAGCGGTGGCGAGTTTGTCCTGCGTCCCGACGCGAGCGAGTTGCTGCGGCGCGCCACGCGTCATGGCTATGAGTCGACCGTGTGCTCCAATGCCACGCTGATGACCCGCGAGCGGCTGGAAGCCCTGAACGAAGCGAGCGGTGGCACATTGGTGATTGCGGTCGGCATCAACTCGATCGAAAACGAGAGCGCCTGGACGCGCGACGCTGGCTGCGATCCGACCATCGAGGTGCTCGAGCGCTGCTTGGAGCTGGGCATCCGGCGGCATGTGGTGGTCAACGTAGGACAACACAATCTCAAGTCCCTTGATCGCACATTTCAATGGCTTGAAGATCATGATATCCCATTCAACCGCTCGCCGTACACAGCCCGGGGCAGCGGTCGTGACTTTTGGGACCAGCTCCACGTTCGTCGCGAGGACATGGAGTCCACCATCCACCCGGCGCTGCGCAAGCGCCCGAGCGGCTACATCAGCTACACGCCGCTTTTCCTCTCCCCCGAGCTTCACCAGCAGGTTTCGGGCGGCGTCGCCAATCAAACCGTGCCACAAAACCCGTCGATCGGCTGCTGGTGTGGTTCCTGGTTGGCGGTCAACACCGAAGGCGATGTCTCACCCTGCGGGATTTTGCTCGACGAGGTGCGTGGCGGCAACGTTCGCGACCAAACGCTGTTCGAGATCGTCGATCAAAGTATGGCTTTTCGTCAGGTGCTCGACCGCACCCAGCTTAAAGGCAGGTGCGGACGTTGTCGCTACAAGCGCACCTTCGGCGGCTGCCGAGCCATGGCCTACTTTGACAGCGGCGATCTGATGGGTGAGGACCCGACATGTTTCTTCGAGCCCGAGGATGAGACTACGGTGTCAGAGCACGAAGACGAGACCAACCGCATGTTCCGGCGCTACGCCTTCATGGTCCGGCTCGCCGAGCGCAAGCGGCGCCAGGCTGCCGCTGAGGCCGGGGAGAACCACGATCATCGGCTGACCCCAGGAGGCCAAGCATGAACGCACGACAGGAAAAAGCACTCGATATCGTCGCCCGGCTGGCAGGCTGCGATCGGCAAGCGGTGAGACCGGAAATGGATCTGGTCGCCGATCTCGGGATCGACAGTCCCAAGGCCCTAGCCTTGATCTGTGACATCGAGGAAGACTGCGGGATCGAAGTGCCCGACGACGTATTCGACGAGATTCACACCGTCCAGGACCTGCTCGCCATCGTGCGGGCCGGCCGCGCGCGCGTCGCCGTCTGATCCGCTGGCAGGTCCTCGGCAGCGGGGCCTGTGGGGCGGACGCCTCGGTGGGTTGGCGAGGTGTGGCTGTGCCGCCATCTCGGGTCGATTCAAGGGGCAGCCAGCTCGCCGAGACGGGTGCGATCACGGATCAGGAAGCCGTCCTTGCGTGTCTCCACCATCGCCGCCTTGGCCCACCGACTCATAATCCGGATGCAGGTCTCGATGGTGGTGCCGGTCATGTCGGCAAGCTCCTGGCGAGAGAAGGCGATGGGGACGAGGGTGCCCGTCGCCTGTTCGACGCCGACGCTGCCGGCGAGCTTGAGCAGCAGGCCCGCGAGGCGTCGTTCCACCCGATAGCAACTCAGCTCGACGATGCAGTTGGTGCACTCGGCCAGGCGCTGGGTGAGGGCCGGTAGCAGCTCGCCGAGCAGCTCGGGGCGGCGCCGGAGCAGCGCGAAAAGATCCTCGCGGCGCACGGCGGCGCACAGAGACGGTGCGTGCGCCACCATCGAAGCGTCGCACGCCTGGCCCGCGAGGGCGGACACCGTGCCAAACAAATCACCGGGTCCGAACAGCGCCAAGGTCAAGGTGCGGCCGTCGGGCAGCGAGCGGCACATGGTGACCCGGCCGCTGAGCAAGATATAAAAGCCGCTGGGCCGCGTACCTTTCGCAAGAATCTCCTGTCCGGCGCGAAACGGCGCCAAGGTCGCCAGCTCGGCAACCGCTTGCAGGCAGTCCGCAGACAGCTCGGCAAAGGCCGCAGCCTGGCGCAAACGCGCGACGAGTTGCTGTGCCGTGGGGCGCATGGGATCAACGAAAAAGCCGGGTCACAGCCTCGCGGCCGCAGCGGGCAAACCCGGTGAGTGATCGGGTCAAGAGGCGGCTGGCGCGATCCTCCAGCGGACCGCGCCAGCCGACGGCCGCAGGCTATCAGCTCCTGGTTTGCGGGTTGAGGATCGCTCGTAGTGCAGCGTGACGATTGCTGCGTGCCTGCGAGGCGGCGTTGTCGGTGAGCGTCGCTGCCTCGCCCGTCGCCCTTTCTTTGGCCTGTGTGCCCAGCATCATCAGCGTTGAGGTGCCTTCGAAAGCCAGCCCGATGGCACGGCCGGTGCTGGCAGCCGCCCCTGTGTCGCCAGTGGGGTCACGAAATCGTAGCTGATGGCTACAAATCCGGTACCCCCATCGCGGTGTGGTCACAAAAACCATGCCCAGAGCATCGTTTCCGGGGGTCGGTCGCACAGGTGCCAGACACCTTTGGGTCCAGGGGTGTGGCGGCAGAGGTGCCAGACACCTTTGGCGTTCACCTTTGGCGTCCAGAGACGCCTGTTCGCAACAGGGTGGCACCTG
>Ga0114931_10000571_pt1 | contig 44753 bp, 43 predicted proteins | sample 2SBtaG_FD_89579 | JGI IMG/M metagenome (GOLD analysis project Ga0114931, IMG submission 89579) | Deep subsurface microbial communities from Kolumbo volcano to uncover new lineages of life (NeLLi) - 2SBTROV14_V59a metaG | ecosystem: Environmental > Aquatic > Marine > Volcanic | place: Kolumbo... | reverse complement strand
CCGCTCGACGGCCAGGCCGCTCCGGCGTCGCCGGCCAGCTCACGCAGGGTCTGCCGGCTCACGACCTGCCGCTCGGCCCACCGCTGCATCGCCGGGTCCACGCCGACCCGGGAGGCGAAGCGCGCCTGCCCCTCGGCCCAGGCCAGAAGGGGCGCCACCTCGGCCGCCCGCTCGGGCTCTGGGTTGCCCTCCAGCCGGACCCCGTGCCGAAGGTGCCCGCGTCGCGCGGGTCGTAGCGCAGCAGCGCGTAGGCCCGGCACTCGACGGCGGCGTGCGCCTGGGCCGTTCAGACCAACTGGTTGACTAGACCAACCGGTTGGTTATGTGGCCGACCATGACCGAAGAGTCCGCCCACACCCGCATCCTCGACGCCGCCGAGCAGGCCTTCGCCGACGCGGGCCTCGCCGGGGCCCGAGTGGCCGCCATCGCCGAGCAGGCGGGCGTCAACAAGGCGATGCTCTACTACTACTTCGACAGCAAGGACGCGCTCTACCAGGCGGTCCTGGAGCGGGTCTTCGATCAGATCCTGCAGATGGCCACCGAGGTCGGTCAGGACGGCGAGGGTCCGATCCAGGCTACCCTCGAGCGGTTCCTCGCGGGATACCGGCAGATCCTGGTGGCCCATCCCGCCTTCGTGCGGCTGATGATCCGCGGCGCCCTCGATGGCGGGCGCGACGTGATCCCCATCGCCCGCCCGCGCTTCGAGCAGATCCTGTCACTGATCAGCGGGATGATTTCCCGAGGTCAGGCCGAGGGCGTGCTCAACGACCAGGCCGTCGCGCCGCTGGTCCCCCCGATGCTCGTCGCCACCATGGTGTTCTTCGCGGTCGCCAAGCCGCTGCTCACCGAGGTCACCGGCCTGCCGCCCGAGACGCTCGACGCGCTCTGGCAGCGCAACAGCATGGAGATCGTGATGAACGGATTGCTCGCTCGAAACGGGGAGGACGAATGATCGCACTGCTGATCCTTTCCCTGGCCGGCTGCGGCGGCCTGCACACCCAGGCGTCGCCCTACACGGGCACCATCGAGGTCACCGAGGTCGAGATCTCCAGCGTACTGCCGGGCCGCCTGGTCGAGGTGAACTTCGACCAGGGCGACGAGGTGAAGGCCGGAGACGTCGTCTTCACCCTCGACGACGCGACGCTCCAGGCGCAGCGCGACGCGCGGGCCGCCGGGGTCGAGGCGGCCTCCGCGGGCATCGACACCGCAAAGAAGCAGGTGATCGCCGTCGATGCGCAGGTCACGTACCTCGAGCGCGAGCTGGCCCGCGTGAAGAAGATGCAGGCCGCCGGCGTGGGGACCTCGCAGCAGCGCTCCACCTTCGAGGGGCAGCTCGCGGTGGCGCGGGCCCAGTCGGGTGCGGCGCGGCAGATGGTCGCCCAGGCCGAGGCCGGAAAGGCCCAGGCCGAAGCGGCGTTGAAGGCGGCCGACGAACAGCTCGGCGACGCGACGGTCGCCGCCGGCGTCGACGGTGTGGTGATCTCGCGCAACCACGAGCCGGGGGAGGTCGTCGGGCCTGGGTCGAGTGTCCTGACCCTGGGTGATCTCGCACATCCCAAGCTCCGGGTCTACGTCCCCCTCGAGAAGGTCGAGGCCCTCTCGGTGGGCGACCCGGCGCAGGTCACCATCGATGCCCGCCCCGATCAGCCGTACTCCGGCAAGATCGACAAGGTCGCCACCGAGGCCGAGTTCACCCCGCGGGACATCCTCACCCCCGAGGAACGGGTCAAGCGCGTGTTCGCCGTCGACATCCTGCTCGACCCGGCTCCGGGGCTGCTCCCGGGCATCCCCGCCGAGGCGTCGTTCCAACCATGAGCGCGCCCGCGGTCACCGCCAGCGGACTGGTCCACCACTTCGGCCCGGTGAAGGCCGTCGATGGGGTCGACCTCGAGGTCCGCGAGAACGAGCTGTTCGGGGTGGTCGGTCCCGACGCGGCGGGCAAGACGACGCTGCTGCGTCTGCTCGTCGGCGTGCTCGTCCCCGACGCAGGCCACGCGACCATCCACGGCCTCGATCTGGTGAAGGACCGGCGCAAGACGCGGCTGCTGCTCGGGTATATGTCCCAGAACTTCAGCCTGTACCAGGACCTCACGATCCACGAGAACATTCGGTTCTTCGGGTCGCTGCGCGGCGTGTCCGCGAAGGACCGCGAGGCCCGCGCGAGCCGCCTGCTGCAGGCCACCGGCCTCGCCGACTTCGTCAAGCGGCAGGCCGGGAAGCTCTCGGGTGGGATGAAGCAGAAGCTCGGGTTGGTGTGCACGCTGGTGCACGAGCCGAAGGTGCTGTTCCTCGACGAGCCGACCAATGGGGTCGATCCCGTGAGCCGGCGCGAGTTCTGGACGATCCTCGGGGAGCTGCGCGAGCGGATCACGGTGATCGTGACCACCCCCTCGCTCGACGAGGCGGAGCGGTGCGACCGCGTCGCGCTCATGGACCAGGGCAAGATATTCACCGTCGATACGCCCCAGCGCCTGCGCGACCGGGTGACCCGCCCGGTGTGGGAGGTGGAGGTCGACGACCCGTTCCACGCCGCCGAGGCGCTGGACGTCAAGCTCCCGAACGCCTCGGTCCAGCTCTTCGGCGATCGGCTGCACGTCGTGTGCGACATCGAGGCCGACGCGCTCGTGGCGCTGCTCGGCGAGCAGGGGCTGAAGGCCAGCGCGAGCCGGATCGCCCCGTCGCTCGAGGACGCCTACGTCAAGCTCGTGAGCGAGCAGGTAGCGGCGGCATGAGCGAGGTCGCCGTGCGGGCGCGGGGCCTCGTGCGCAAGTTCGGGGCGTTCACCGCGGTGGACGGCATCGACCTCGAGGTGCCGCGGGGCGCGATCTTCGGGTTCCTCGGGGCCAACGGCGCCGGCAAGACCACGGCGATCCGGATGCTGTGCGGTCTGCTCGCGCCCACGTCGGGCGAGGCGACGGTCGACGGGGTCGACATCGTGCACCGCCCCGAGGAGGTCAAGCAGCGCATCGGGTACATGGCGCAGAAGTTCTCGCTGTACGACGACCTCACCATCGACGAGAACATCCGGTTCTTCGCCGACGCCTACCTGGTCCCCCGCGGCAAGGTGAAGGCGCGGCGCGACGAGGTGCTGCAGAGCCTCGGACTGCTCGACCAGGCGCGGACCGTCACCAAGACGCTCCCCGTCGGGATCAAGCAGCGCCTGGCGCTCGCCTGCGCGCTGGTGCACGAGCCGCGCATCCTGTTCCTCGACGAGCCCACCGCCGGCGTCGACCCACTCTCCCGCCGGGCCTTCTGGCGGCAGATCCACCGGCTGCGCGAGCGCGGGGTCACCGCCTTCGTGACCACCCACCACCTCGACGAGGCCGAGAACTGCACCGAGGTGATGTTCATGCAGCGCGGGCGCTCCGTGGGGCTCGGGCCGCCGCGCCGCCTGCGCGAGCAGGCCGACCGGGGCGACCTCGTCCGGGTCGAGGGCGCGACCCTCGAGGGCCTGCGCGCCTCCTCGCTGATCCGCGACTTCACGCCGATGGGCTCGGCGTGGCACGTACGCCTGCGCCGCGCCGAGGATCTGCAGTCCCTCTCCGCGGAGCTGGGCGCCCAGGTCACCCGGATCAAGCCGTCGCTCGAGGACGTGTTCCTCGAGGCGAGCCAGCGCGAGGGGACGGCGGTATGAGCGCGCTGTGGCCGGTGATGTACAAGGAGTTCCTGCACATCGTGCGGGACCAGCGCTCGCTGCTGGCGATCCTCGCGCTGCCGCTGCTGCAGCTGCTGCTCTTCGGCTACGCGATCAGCTTCGACATCTCCTACATCGACTTGGCGGTGGCCGATCAGGACCACACCCAGGCGTCCCGGGCGCTCGTGCAGGCGCTCACCGCGGACGGCACGGTGCGGGTGGTGCAGCGGGTCGACGGCGACGTGGCGCTCGGCCGGGCGCTGGACGACGGGCGCGCTCGCCTCGGGCTGCTGATCCCGCCGGACTATGCTGCCGACCTCGCGAGCGGGCAGGACGTCCCGGTGCAGCTTCTCGTGGACGGCACCGACGCCACCTTCGCCGGGCAGGCGCTCCAGCAGGTCGCCGGGAGCCTGCAGACGCGGATCGGCCGTGACGTGCAGACGATGCTGCGCACCCACGGGCGCCCGGGCGACCCACCGGGGCTGGTCACCCGACCCCGGGTGCTGTTCAACGAGTCGCTGGACAGCCACTGGTTCATCATCCCCGGCCTGATCGCGGTGATCGTGAGCATGCTCGCGGCGATGGTGACCAGCCAGTGCATCGCCCGGGAGTACGAGCAGGGCACCATCGAGCAGATCCTCGTCTCGCCGATCAGCGGGCCGGCGATGATGCTCGGAAAGCTCGTCCCCTACGTGGGGATCGGGGTCATCCAGGTCGTCTCGGTCACCCTGGCGAGCCGGTTCCTGTTCGGGGTGCCCATCCGCGGCTCGCTGTGGCTGCTCTCCATCGGCACGCTGCTGTACCTCGTGGGCTCGATGGCCTTCGGGCTGATGATCTCGGCGCTGCTCAAGAGCCAGCAGGTCGCGATGCAGGTCTCGCTCATCGCCACCATGCTCCCCTCGCTGCTCCTGTCCGGGTTCATCTTCCCGATCTCGAACATGCCCCTGGCGCTGCAGGGGCTGAGCTATGTCGTCGCGGCCCGGTACTACATCGTCATCGCGCGCGGGCTGTTCCTGAAGGGGGTCGGGCTCGCCGCGCTGTGGCCGCAGTTCGTGGCGATGGTGATCTACGCGGCGGTGCTGGTGCTCGCGGCCATCTCGCGGTTCCGGAGGTCGGTGTGATCTTCTCCTTCCGCCGGATGTTCGCGGTGGCGCGCAAGGAGCTCCGGCACCTCGCGCGGGACAAGCGGATGCGCCCGGTGATCTTCGTGGTCCCGGTGATCCAGCTCGTGCTCCTCGGTCTCGCGGCGAACCTCGACGTGGTCGACGTCCCGACGGTGGTGGTCGACCACGACCACACGCCGCTCAGCCGCGAGATCGCCGGTCGGATCGACGCGACCGCCGCCTTTCAGGTCGTCGCGGTGACCGACGACGAGCACCGCGCCGAGGCGTCCATCGACAACGGGACGGCCGAGGTCGTGGTCGTCGTGCCGCCCCACGCCCAGCGCGACCTCGCCCGGCTCGACCCGGTGCCGATCCCGGTGTGGATCGACGGCACCGACACCAACCGCGGGCTGCTCGCCCAGAGCTACCTCGAGCAGGTGCTGGCCCAGGAGTCCGCCGACCGCCTCGCCGGCGCGGTCCCCCTGGCGCTGCCCCCCCACCCCGATCTGCGGGTGCGGGTGCTGTACAACCCGGCGCTCGAGAGCCAGTGGTTCATGCTCCCAGCGCTGGTCGTGATGGTGCTCACGATCATCACGATGCTCCTGTCGGCCATCGCCATCGTCAAGGAGCGCGAGAACGGCACCATCGAGCAGCTCGTGGTCACCCCCATCAAGTCGTCGGAGCTTGTGATCGGCAAGCTGCTGCCCTTCGTGGGCGTCGGTGCGATCGTCGCGACCTTCGTGACCCTGGCGGCGATCTTCGTGTTCGGGCTGCCCTTCCGCGGCAATCCGCTCGTGCTCGTGGGCATGTCGCTCGTGTTCATCATGTCGACGCTCGGGTTCGGGCTGCTCGCCTCGACCGTGAGCCAGACCCAGCAGCAGGCGATGCTGTCGGCCTTCCTGATCCTCATGCCGAGCTTCCTGCTCGGCGGGGTGTTCTACCCGATCACCAATATGCCCACCTGGGCCCAGCGCATCGCGGACATCTCGCCGGTTCGGTACTTCGTGGTGATGGCGCGCGCGGTGTTCCTCAAGGGCGTCGGCTTCGGTCCCTTTGCGTGGGAGATGTCGATGCTCGCCGGGCTCGGCGTGATCGTGCTGACCATCGCGATGCTGCGTTTCCGAAAGAGGAGTGCGTGATGTTGTGGCTTGCCCTGCTCGGATCCGCGCTGGCGATGAGCCCCAAGGAGGCCATCGACGCCGCGGTGGCCCGGGCCCCGATGCTCGACCTGTCCCAGGCGCGGGTGACCGAGGCGGAGGCGGCGGTGCGCGAGGTCCGCGGTCGGATGCTGCCGACCGTCGCCCTGACCGGGGCCGCGCTCGCGCAGACCAAGGTCGAGGTGAACATCGCCGACCAGCTCCCCGCGGGGCTGCCCATCGACCCGAACAGCGTCGAGCCGCTGCTCGTGATGCCGCAGTACCAGCTCCAGGGCGGGGCGCAGGTGATCGCGCCCCTGGTGGTGCCCCAGGCGTGGGCCGGGCAGAAGGCGGCCCGCGAGGGGGCGGCGCTCGCCCACGCCCAGCGCGACGCCGACCGCACCCAGGTGGTCCAGCAGACGGTCGACGCCTGGCACGCCTCCGCCGAGGCCCACACGCTGCTCGACGACGCGAAGCGCGCCGAGGGGCTGGCCTCGCGCCTGCTCGACAAGGGGCACAAGCTCGCGGAGCTCGGGGTGGTCGCCGACGACCAGGTGCTCCCCTTCGAGCGCGCCGAGGCGACGGCCCGGGCGAACGTGGCGGTGGCGACCGAGGCCGTGGCCACCACCGATGGCGTGCTGCAGTACCTCACCGGCCTGTCCGGCAGCGCCGACCCGATCACCGTGCCCTCCTCGGTGCCCGACCTGCAGTCCGAGCTGTCCGCCATCGACCGCCCCGATCTGCGGGCGGCCACGCAGCGCACCGACGCGGCGACCAGCCTGGTCGCGGTGCAGCGCAACGGCCTGTACCCGACGCTTGCGCTCGTCGGGGGCATCGCGGCGATGACCCCGGTGCCCGACTTCGGCAAGGGCTTCACCTGGCGGGTCGGGGTGAACGCGACCGTGCCTCTGTTCCAGGGCGGCGTGGTCGGGAGCAAGGTCGACGAGGCCCAGGCGAAGGTGCAGCAGGCCCAGGCGGGCGAGCGCCTGGCCCGCCAGGGCGCGGAGCTGCAGGTGCGGCTCGCCCACGGGACCCTGTCGCGGGCGGTCGCCTCCCTGGAGGAGCAGCAGGACGCGGTGCGGCTCGCCCGGGCGGCGGTCACCGCAGCGGAGGCCCGGGTCGATCACGGCGCCGGCAGCCTGCTCCAGCTCCAGCAGGCTCAGCTCGAGCAGGTCGCGGCCGAGGTCGCGCTCAGCCGCGCCCGCGCCCAGGCGAGCCGAGCATCCGACGCCCTGCAGCTCGTGGTGCACGGCAGCCTGCGGTAGCGGCGCGGCCCCGGGGGCCTCCACCCGGCCCGCCGGGCATCGGGCCGATCGGGTCGCGGCGGCCTCCATGTAGGATGGATCCCGGCCCGGTTCCTGACGCAACCTGGAGCCCGTGCTGCGCGAGGCGGCGACGCACTACCCGGTGGTGACCCTCACCGGGCCCCGCCAGTCCGGGAAGACGACCCCGCACAGGGCCGGCGGATCGAGCGCTTCCTCGTGTACGCAGGCGACGAGCGCCAGCACCGCGCCGCCGGCGAGGTCGTCTCGTGCTCGGCGCTCTCCGATCTGGACTGGAGCGAAGGGTAGGCCACCAGCGGCGTACGTGGGACGAAGGGGCTCTACCGGAGGGCGGCGAGCTCGGCGTCGGTGAGCGCGATGTCCAGCGCCGCCCGGTTCTCGCGCACGTGGTCGAGGGAGCGCGTCCCGGGGATCGGCAGCATCACCGGCGAGCGGTGGAGCAGCCACGCGAGCGCGATCTGCGCGGTGGTCGCCCCGTGTCGGGTGGCGATCTCCCGGACGGCGGGTGCGTCGTGCCCGGACAGGGGGAAGTACGGTGCGCAGACTCTTCAGGCTCTGCTCGATCTCCCGGCGCAGCACCTCCGGACGGCCCTGGCCCGGCCCGCCGTAGCCCCCCTTGGTCGCCACGAGGACGCTCGGCGGCACCGGCGACAGGGCGGCGCCGACCGCCTTCTCGCTGTCCCCGCCGGTGTACAGGTGGGCGGTGTCGATCATCTGGATGCCCGCGTCCACCGCGGCCCGGACGAAGGCGATCCCGTCTCGGGTGTCGCGGAGGCGGTTCGTGCCGAGGCCGATGCGGGTCACGTCGAGGGGGCCGAACTTCATGGTGCTCCGTGGCTCGATGCGCGTGGGTGAACGAGGGGGACTCAGTCGATCGGCCGCGCGTCGCCGAGCACGATGCAGGCGCGACGCAGGGCCTCGACCTGTCGTAGCCGGCGCTCGACGGCCGCGGGGCTGTAGTCGACCTTCGGGTGCAGCCGGCGATCGGCACGCAGATCCGTCTGGCGCACGACCTCGCTCAGTCTCGCTTCGATGGCGTCTGGGGTGTAGTCGGTCACCGATCGTCCCCTTCCAGCCGCGCGATGTCGGCGAGATCCTGGGGTCGGCCCGCCCACGCCTTCATCTGGATCAGCGCGTCTCGCCCGATCACCGACAGCTCGGTGCCGAGCGCCTCGTAGCGGGCACGCGAGTCCCAGGCGCCGCGCAGGTCTTCGCTGACCAGCAGGAGGTCCAGGGTGAGCAGCTCGGTGCCGTCGATCTTGCTCACCCGCTGGATGCGCATGCCCTCGGGAAAGTGCATCGGCATCGCCTCGGGGCGAAAGCCGAGGGGGGCCACCGCGTCCAGCACGCGAGGGACGTCTTCGGCGAGGACGAGCACGTCGATGTCGGTCGTGGCGCGGGCCGCGCCGTGCACGGCGAGCGCCCAGCCCCCCGCGAGCGCGTAGGGGATGTCGGCCGTGTCGAGGGCGGCCACGATCCGGGTCAGCTCGTGCAGGAGGTCCATGGCCTGGAGCCTATCCCGCGTCCGGGGCGCCGGGCGCCATCAGGGACAGTAAGGCGCTCGCCGCGGGCGGTGGCGCCCGGTCGGCGCGCCAGGCCACGGCCAGGGTGCGGGTCAGGTCGCCGGCGCCCTCGGCGGGCACCAGTCCGGCGTCCGGCGCGGGGAGCGCGAAGCGGCTGACGAAGGCAGCGCCGATGCCCTGGTCCACCATCCGCTTGATCGACTCGATGGAGCGCAGCTCCATGACGATCTCGGGGCTCACGCCCCGGGCGTCGAGCGCCGCGTCGATCACCCGCCGCACCGCGGTCCCGCCCTCGAAGAGGACCAGCGGCTGCCCGTCGAGATCGGACCAGGCGAAGGTCGACTGCCCGTGCAGGGGGTGCTCGGGCGGGAGTACCAGCCGGAGGTCGTCGGCGACCCACGGGGTGATCGCGAGGGCGTCGGCCACCGCCGGGTCCACGGGCAGGGTGACGACACCCAGATCGAGGCTCCCCGCGAGCAGCGCGTCGACCACCGCGGTGCTGCCCTGCTCCCGGACGTACAGGCGCACCCCCGGGTAGTGCTCGTGGAACTCGCGGAGCAGCGGCGGGAGCAGGTAGGTGGTCGCCGTCTCGCCGCCGCCGACGCTCAGGGTGCCGCGCCCGAGCCCCTGCAGCGCATCGACCGCGTCGCGGCCGTCCTCGAGCCACACGACGGCGCGCTCGACGTAGCGCTGGAACAGGGCGCCGGCGGCGGTCAGCTCCATCCCGCGCGGGCCGCGGTGGAACAGCGACGTGCCCAGCTCCTCCTCGAGGCGCGCGATCTGCGCGGAGACGGCGGGCTGCGACAGGTGTAGGTGCCGCGCGGCGCGGGTCATGTGCCCCTCGCGGGCGACCGCGAGAAAGCTCCGTAGCGGGGCCAGCTCCATCGGTCCTCCGATAGATGATGCTTATCGCAATGATTCAAAGAATCCATTTTCGCGATGAAAGCCGGCCCGATAGCCCTGGGGACGAGACGCACACCGGAGGTCGACATGGCACGCAAGGACCCGTTCAACGCCCGCACCACCCTCGAGGTCGGAGGAGAGCGCTACGCGATCTACGCGCTCGACGCCCTCGGCGAGCTGTCCACCCTGCCCTACTCGATCAAGGTGCTCCTCGAGAGCTGCCTGCGGAACGCCGACGGCGAGATCGTCCCCGACGCGCACGTGCAGGCGCTCGCGTCCTACGACGCCCAGCACGTCGGCGACCAGGAGATCGCGTTCCTGCCGGGTCGGGTCGTGCTCCAGGACTTCACCGGCGTGCCCGCGGTCGTCGACTTCGCGGCACTGCGCAGCGCCATGGACCGCATGGGCGGCGATGTCGACAAGGTGAACCCGCTGATCCGCGCCGATCTGGTCATCGACCACTCGGTGCAGGTCGACGCCTTCGGGTTTGCCAACGCGATGAAGCGGAACACCGAGCTCGAGTTCGAGCGCAACCGCGAGCGCTACGAGTTCCTCAAGTGGGGCAAGGGCGCCTTCGACAACCTCGGCGTGATCCCGCCGGACACGGGCATCGTGCACCAGGTCAACCTCGAGTACCTCGCGGGCTGCGTGCTCTCCGAAGACGAGGACGGCACCACGGTGCTGTTCCCCGACAGCCTCGTCGGCACCGACAGCCACACCACGATGATCAACGGGCTGGGCGTCGTCGGCTGGGGCGTGGGCGGCATCGAGGCCGAGGCGTGCATGCTCGGCCAGCCCATCTACATGCGGATCCCCGAGGTCGTCGGCTTCGAGCTGACCGGGTCCCTCACCGAGGGCACCACCGCGACCGATCTCGTGCTCACGGTCACCCAGATCCTCCGCGAGCACGGCGTGGTCGGCAAGTACGTCGAGTTCTGGGGCGACGGGCTCGACCACCTCACCCTCGCCGACCGCGCGACCGTCGCGAACATGGCGCCCGAGTACGGCGCGACCATGGGCTTCTTCCCCATCGACCACCGCACCCTCGAGTACCTGCGGATGACCAACCGGTCCGACGAGCAGGTCGCCCGGGTCGAGGCCTACTGCAAGCGCCAGGGCCTGTGGCGCGACCCGTCCCGCAGGGCCACCTACAGCTCCGAGGCGCACCTCGACCTGTCGACCGTCGAGCCGAGCCTCGCCGGCCCGAAGCGCCCGCAGGACCGCATCGCCCTGTCGAACATGCAGGCGAAGTGGCAGCAGACCCGCACCGAGCTCGGCCACGCCGAGCCCGAGGGTGCGCAGACCACCTACGAGGGCCAGACCTTCGAGCTGGACGACGGTGACGTGGTGATCGCGGCGATCACCTCGTGCACGAACACCTCGAACCCGGCGGTGATGATCGGCGCCGGGCTCGTCGCCAAGAAGGCCGCCGAGCGCGGGATGAAGGCCAAGCCGTGGGTCAAGACCTCGCTCGCTCCGGGCAGCCGCGTGGTCACCGACTACCTCGACCGCGCCGGCCTGACCGATCCCCTGCAGGAGATCGGGTTCTACCTGGTCGGCTACGGCTGCACGACCTGCATCGGCAACTCCGGCCCGCTCCCCGACCCGATCCGGGAGCAGGTCGAGGACGCCGGGCTGCTCGTGACCAGCGTGCTCTCCGGCAACCGGAACTTCGAGGGGCGGGTGAGCCCGCAGACCCGTGGCAACTACCTCGCGAGCCCGCCCCTCGTGGTCGCCTACGCGCTCACCGGCACGGTCGACATCGACCTGGCGAACGACCCGATCGGCACCGATCGCGAGGGCAACGACGTGTTCCTCGCCGACCTGTGGCCCACGAGCGGCGAGATCCACGCGCTCGTGCAGGAGGCGGTGCACGAGAAGCAGTTCGAGGAGCGCTACGCCGATCTCTCCGGCCCGCCGGAGTGGCAGGCACTCCCCGCGCCGACCGGCCAGATCTACGACTGGAAGGAGGAGTCGACCTACATCCAGGAGCCGCCCTTCTTCGTTGGGCTGGGCACCGAGCCCGACCCGATCCGACCGATCCACGGAGCGAAGGTGCTCGTGAAGGTCGGCGACAGCGTGACCACCGACCACATCAGCCCCGCGGGCGCCATCCCCGTCGACTCGCCGGCCGCGGACTACCTGCGCGCCCACGGCGTCGAGCGCAAGCATTGGAACAGCTTCGGTTCCCGGCGCGGCAACGACCGGGTCATGACCCGCGGCACCTTCGGGAACATCCGCCTGAAGAACCAGCTCGCGCCGGGCACCGAGGGCGGGTACACGACCTACCTCGGTCCCGACGAGACGCCGGACGGGCCCTTCCCGTGGCTCACCTACGACTCCGACAAGGACCCGAAGCACGGGGACGTCGGGTTCATCTACGACGCCGCGGTGAAGTACCAGAAGCACCGGATCCCGCTCGTGGTGCTCGCCGGCGACGACTACGGCATGGGCTCGAGTCGCGACTGGGCCGCGAAGGGCGCGTGGCTGGTCGGGGTGCGCGCGGTGCTCGCGACGAGCTTCGAGCGCATCCACCGCTCCAACCTCGTCGGCATGGGCGTGCTGCCCCTGGAGTTCGAGGGCGCGGACGTCCTGCACCTGACCGGCCACGAGACCTTCGACATCGCGATCGACGACGACCTGCAGCCCATGCAGAACGTGAAGGTCACCGCGAACTCCGAGGACGGCACGGTCAAGGAGTTCACCGCCAAGGCGCGGATCGATACCCCGGTGGAGGTCGAGTACTTCCGCAACGGCGGCATCCTGCACACGGTGCTCCGCCGCCTCGCGCGCGGCTGAGCTCCGGCCGGATCGTGGGTGACTAGAGGAAAGGTACGCCCGAGCGTCGACTTCGGAGGCACGCATGATCCTGTGGCTCGCCATCGCCGTGGCCCACGCCGTCTCCCCCGAGACGTTGCTCCAGCGGGTGGCCGAGGCCCAGGAACTGCGCTCGATCCGGCTGGACAGCGAGGCCCCGATGCACCCGACCGAGACCTACCGGGCCCTTCTCGAAAGAGGGCGGCCTCTCAGCGGCCTCACCGCGGGCCAGGGCGACGGGCCGCCCCAGGCGTGGGGTCTCGGCATGTTCGACGTGTCGATCGGCAGGTACTGGGCCGCCATCTCGGACGACATTGGCAAGGTCGCCTATTCCCGTACCGCGTACGCGGAGATCCTCGCGGGCACCCGGTGCGGCTCGCCCCGCAGGGTGTTCCAGTTCGTCCACGTGCCCTGGATCCGGGACCGGTGGTGGGTCAACGACACCTGGGCCAACGCGCGGCTCGCGGAGCGGTCCGGAGGCCGCGTGCGGGAGCAGTTCTGGGCCACGGACGGGGACTTCACGGTGGGTTCGCCGCAGGCCCGGGTGTGGGCCGCCAAGGGCATCCATCCCGTCAGCACGCAAGGGTCCTGGCTCCTCGTGGACCTCGACGGCACCCACACCCTGGTCGAGTACGCCACCACCTCCGACCCCGGGGGAGGCATTCCCGACAAGCTGGCGGCGACCTTCGCCGCCCGGGGCATCCCGGACCTGCTCAGGAGCATGGCCTCGGCGGCCGTGTCGGGACTCTCCGTTTGCCCGGTGTGGTGAGCACGGGCCGATCCGCTCTGCGACGGTCAGAAGCTCCACCCGACCAGGACCCGCGGGCCGAGGCCGGCCTGGGTCTCCGTGCCCCCCGGGTCGGGGGAGCGGAAGGCGGTCTGCACGTCCGCCCGCAGGGTGGTCCGGTCCTTCGCGATGTCCGAGAAGGTGTAGCGGACGACGACCGGCGCGCCCGTGGTCGAAGTGGCCCTGCAGCGCGCTGGACGTCGCCACGGGCTTCTTCGGGGCGGCGTGGGCCTCGGGGGACGGGCAGGCGGGTTGCGCGGCTGCGGCCTCGCTCGCCGCGGCCGCGCTCAGCAGCAAGGTCGCGATCATCGGCTTTTTCCGGGCACCTCCCGGAGCGGTCCTACCAGGCGCCGGGCGCGGGCTACTCCGCGTGCAGGCGGAAGGGGTGCAGCAGCTGCCCGAAGAAGCCCGCGGGGACCGAGCCGTCGGTCACGCCGTAGCGCACGGGGGGCCGATCGGGCAGGTAGAAGGTACCGAAGAGCAGGTCCCACACCGGCAGCAGCCCGGCGAAGTTGCGGTCGAGGCCCTGTTCCTCGGCGGTGTGGTGCCAGCGGTGGAAGGCGGGCGTGGCCACGACGTAGCGCAGCGGGCCGAGGTCCATGCGGACGTTCGCGTGCAGGAAGACCGCGTACAGGGTGAGGATGGGCACCACCCCGGCGAGCACGGCGGGCGAGAACCCGAGGCTGATCGCCACGAGCGCCCTGGTCGCCAGGTGCAAGGCGTCGTCGACGGGGTGGACGCGCACCGCCGAGAGCCAGGTGAGCCGCTCGGAGCTGTGGTGCACGGCGTGGGCCCGCCACAGCCAGCCCAGATGGGCCAGTCGGTGGGTCCAGTACCCGGCGAAGTCGAGCACCCCGAGCAGCGCCACGGCCTGCAGCCAGGCGGGCTGGGCACCGAGCGGGCCGAAGCCCTCGACCAGCGAGTGGTTCAGGGGCCATCCCATGCGCACCGCCAGGCCGAGGACCGCGAGGAAGGTGACGAGCCGTGCGAAGGGCTTCGACACGAGGGGGCCGAGCAGGCCCCAGGCGAGGTCGACCCCGGTGTCGCGCCAGGGCTTGCGCAGGCCGCGGTTCGCGGGCCGGAGCGCCTGCACGGTGCCGAAGACCACGGCGAGCAGCAGCAGGACGAGGAGCGGTCGGTGCATGGGTCCCTTCTGAACACCTTGTTCGACCCGCGAGCCCGCCGCGACCGAAAAGCGGATCGGGTGGGTGCCTCTCCCGAGGCGCGGAAACAGCGCTCGATCGTGCTACGTTCCGCCCATGCCGGTGGACATCGACCAGACCGTGGCGCACCTGCGCGCCCGCGATGCGGCGCGGCGGGAGCGGGCCGCGCGGCGAGCCAAGGGGCTGCGCGCGTTGATCCCCGAGGCGGCTCGCATGGTGCGGGACCGGTTCGGTGCGAAGCGCGTGTGGGTGTTCGGGTCGCTCGCGACCGGTGAGGTGCACGAGGCGTCCGATGTGGACCTCGCGGTGGAGCGGATGGTGGCGGCGGTCTACTTCGAGGCGCTCTCGTCCCTGATGCAGCACTTCCCCTGCGACGTCGATCTCGTTCGTCTCGAGGAGGCCCCCGACTCGCTGCGAGACCGGGTGCGCGAGCAGGGAGTGGCCGCGTGACGGGCCGGATCCAGCGCTTGAGGGCCGAAGTCGCCAGCGACCGGGCGTCGCTGTTCGCGCACCTGGACGTCCTCCAAGGGCTCTCCGTGGGAGATGGCACCGACCCGGCCATCCTGGCTCGAGCCTGAAGCAGATCGAGGGGTGGCTCGCCGAGCGGGCTGCGGCGCTCGATCAGTAGGAGCAGGCCGGCGCCCCGACGAGCGGTGGATAGGGGATATGGAGATCCTGGTGCGCTTGGGAGGTCGGGATGTCCGTGTGGAGCGACGAGGTCGAGGGGCTCTACGTGCAGAACGCCGAGGATCTGGCTCGGATCGAGCAGATCCCCTTCGAGCGGCTCACCGAGGCGCGTAGCGTCTACGAGCTGCTGCAGCGGCACGCCGCGGAGCACCCCGACTGGCCAGCGATCGTGTTCATGGCCACCGGGGACCCGGACGGGCCGAGCGTGACCCTGTCCTACGGCGACCTGTTCCGGCAGGTCACCCAGTCCGCGAACCTGTTCGAGGCGCTGAGCGGCGGGCAGCCCCCGGTGGTCGCCTCGATGCTCCCGGTGCTCCCCCAGGCCCACGTCGCGCTGTGGGGCGGGGCGGCGGCGGGGGTGGCGATGCCGCTGAACTTCCTGCTCGGCACCAAGGACCTGGCGGGCCTGCTGAACGCGGCGAAGGCGACGGTGCTCGTGGCGCTGGGGCCGCACCCGGGGCTCGACATCTGGGAAAAGGCGCTCGCGGTGCGCGAGCAGGTGCCGACCCTGCGGGCGATCCTGCAGGTCGGCGGCGAGGTCGACGGTTCGCTGGAGGGTGTTCAGGGCTACGACGCCGCGGTGGCCGCCCAGCGCGGCGACCGACTCCTGAGCGGTCGCAGCTTCGCGCTCGACGACATCGCCGCCTACTTCCACACCGGCGGGACCACCGGGCTGCCCAAGCTCGCGCGGCACGCCAACGGCAACCACCTCGCGATGGCCTTCGCGGTGGGGCGGTCCTGGGGCTTTCGCCCGCAGGAGGGCGTGATGAACGGGCTGCCGATCTTCCACGTCGGCGGCGCGCTCGACCTCGGGCTCGCCGTGCTCGGCGCCGGTGGGTTCACGCTACTCGTCACCCCGGCGGGGCTCCGGAACCCCCAGGTGGTGCAGAACGTGTGGCGCATCGCCGAGAAGTTCCGCCTGGGCGTCGTGGGCGGGGTCCCGACCTCGATCCTGTCGATGCTCCAGGTCCCGGTGGGCGACGCGGACATCTCCAGCGTGAAGATCGCGATCACCGGCGGATCGCCACTTCCGCCCGAGCCGACCCGTGCCTTCGAGGAGACCTTCGGGCTCACCCTGCACGAGGTGTACGGGATGACCGAGACCTGCGGCAACGCGGCGGTCACCCCGCGCGAGTCGAGGCGCGTCCAGGGCTCGGCGGGGCTGCGCACCCCCTACACCGAGGTGCGGGTGGTGCGGGTGCAGGACGACGGCTCCTTCGGCCCGGACTGTGCGCCGGGCGAGCCGGGCGTGATCCTGCTGCGCGGGCCGACGGTGACCCCCGGCTACACCGATCCCCGACTGAACGAGGGCGTCCTGCTCGACGGCGGGTGGCTGGTCACCGGCGATCTCGGGCGGCTCGAGGGCGACCGGCTGTTCATCACCGGCCGCGCGAAGGACCTGATCATCCGCAGCGGCCACAACCTCGACCCGGCGCTGATCGAGGAGGCCATCGAGGATCACCCGGCCGTGCTGCACACCGCCGCGGTCGGGCTGCCCGACGAGTACGCCGGGGAGCTGCCGATGCTCTTCGTCGAGCTCGCGCCCGGTGCCGCGGCGACTCCGGAGGAGCTGCTCGCGTGGGTCGAGGAGCGGATCGCCGAGCGGCCCGCGATGCCGAAGGAGATCCGGATCGTCCAGCAGATGCCGCTCACCGCGGTCGGCAAGATCTTCAAGCCCGCCCTGCGCGCGATGCTGGTGCAGGACGTGTACGCGGATCGCCTCGCCGACGTCGCCAGGCGCCACGGGGTGCAGATCGCGGTGGAGGCGGTCATCGAGCCGGGCGCGGGGATCGTGGCGACCGTGCGGGTCGAGGGGCCGGCGAACGCGCGGGAGCCGGTAGGGGCCGAGGTCTCCGAGCGACTGGCCGACTTCTCGCTGTACAGCTACCGCCTCTCCTGGGAGGGGGATTGAGCGCAGCGATCGAGGTCCGGGGCCTGGCCAGGCGCTACGGTGACCTGCAGGCCGTGGACGGGATCGAACTCACCGTGCACCGGGCGGCAGATCCGCGACGAGCAGAGCGAGGACGGCGCCATGCGCCAGATGATGCGGCGGCGGGCGAACCGATGACCCCCGACGTCCTGTACGCGCTGTGGCGGCGCGACGTGGTGAAGTTCCTCCGGGACCGGCAGAGCCTGGCCGGTGTGCTGGCGCGGCCCCCGCTGTGGCTGCTCGCCTTCGGCTTCGGCCTGCGCGGCTCCTTCCGGGGCGCCGGCTCGACGGACTACGTCACCTTCCTCGTGCCGGGGTTGGCGGCGATGACCGCTGGGCGCGGTCTCCGGGCTCGGGGCCGCGGCCGGCGCGCCCGTCGCCCGTCGACTCGTGGCGGGGGCGCGATACGGCCTTGTCCATGCACCTCGGAGGTCCTCTCGTGCACCTGTTCGACCCCCTGACCCTGCGCGGGCGCACCCTGCGCAACCGGATCGCCGTCTCCCCCATGTGCCAGTACTCGAGCGAGGACGGGTTCGCGACGGACTGGCACCTCGTTCACCTCGGCAGCCGCGCGGTGGGCGGCGCGGGGCTCGTGTTCACCGAGGCAACCGCGGTGAACCCCGTGGGCCGGATCTCCCTCGAGGACCTCGGGCTGTGGAAGGACGCGCACGTGCCCAAGCTTCGGCAGATCGCCGGGTTCGTGAAGGAACACGGCGCGCGGGTCGGGGTCCAGCTCGCCCACGCCGGGCGCAAGGCGAGCACCGCGCGGCCCTGGGACGGCGGCGCGTGGATCCCGCCCGGGGAACGCGGGTGGCAGACGGTCGGCCCGAGCGCGGTGCCCTTCGACGCGGAGCACGGCACCCCCCGGGCGCTCGACGAGGCCGGGATCCAGGGCGTGATCGACGACTTCGTCGCCGCGACCGCCCGCTCGCTGGAGGCGGGCTTCGACGTGGTCGAGATCCACGGCGCCCACGGGTACCTGATCCACGAGTTCCTCTCGCCGCTCTCCAACAAGCGCGAGGACCGGTGGGGCGGCTCCTTCGCCGCCCGGTGCCGCCTGCTGGAGACCATCGTGACCCGGGTGCGCGACGCCTGGCCCGAGGAGCGGCCGCTCTTCGTGCGCGTCTCGGCGAGCGACTGGACCGACGGCGGGTGGACCGCGGACGACACGGTCGACCTCGCGCGGCGGCTGAAGGGGCTCGGCGTCGACCTGCTCGACTGTTCCTCGGCGGGCAACGTCCCGGTGCGGCCGCCGGCAGGCCCCGGGTTCCAGGTGCCCTTCGCCGAGCGGGTCCGGCGCAAGGCCGAGCTTGCGAGCGGTGCGGTCGGGATGATCACCACCCCCGAGCAGGCCGACGCGATCGTGCGCGAAGGACGTGCGGACATCGTGCTCCTCGCCCGCGAGATGCTGCGCGACCCGTACTTCCCCCGCCGGGCCGCCGCAGCGCTGGGACACGACATCGCCGCGCCGCCGCAATACGCCCGCGCCTGGTGAGCCGCCCGCGCTAAGCTGGCCGCATGGCGAGTCTCGATCGGGTGCGGGTCTTCGACCTGGGGGCGTGGGGCTACGACACCATGACCCGGCAGGTCTGGTGGTCGAACCAGGTCGGCACCGTGGAGACCTTCCTCCCGGTGGGGCGACCGGTTCGCTGGGTGCTCGATCTGGGCTGTGGTCCGGGCGGCAGCGCCTTCGCCCTCGCCGATCTGCTCGGTGCCGACGTGGAGATCACCGGGATCGACATCTCGGAGCGGATGCTGGAGCGCGCCCGGATCCGCCAGGCGGCGCTCCACCCCGAGCTGACCTCGGTGCGGTTCCTCCACGCCGATGCGACCCAGCTCGACTTTCCCGACGATTCCTTCGATCTCGCGGTCGGCCACAGCTTTCTGTACCTGGTGCCCGACCGGCTCGGGGTGCTGCGCGAGGTGCGGCGGGTGCTCGCTCCGGGCGGCACGCTGGTCTGCATGGAGCCACGCGCGGCGGGCTCCCTGCTGAAGGCGAGCGCCCACGCCCTGCGCCGCCCGCGACGATGGCTCGGGCACCCGGTGCAGAGCGGGATGTTCGCCATGTCGATGGCCCTGTGGCGCGTGTCCAGCGGCATCGCGGGCCGGATGACCCCCGAGCTGGGCACACGGCTGCTGCAGGAGGGCGGGTTCCACGACGTGCGCGCCGTGCCGACCCTCGCGGGCCTCGGGCTGCACCTCGCGGGCACGGCCTGACGCGGCGGTCGAGGCGCGCTCTGCCGCGCTCGGGTCGGAGGAGATGGCACCGGATCGCCCCGACCTCGTGAGTCCTCCGGGATCTACAGGGCGAGCAGGCTCCCGAAGCCGTGCACCATCATGGCGAGCACGCCCAGTGCCATGATCCGAAACTCCAGCTCCGCGGCGCGCTCGGCCGAGTCGTCGGCGACCTCGCGGATGGGAGCGAACGCGGACCAGGCCATGTCCAGCATCGGGTGGGCGGTGGCTCCGGTAGTCGAGGAACGCATGATGTCCTCCTTGGGAGGATCCAATCGCTCCGAGACCGGGGGCCTTCAATCGGCCCGGGGACGGAGATCCGCTGTCATTCCTCTGTCAGTCCGGCCTCGCAGGTCGCCACCAGGGCGGCCTCGACCAAGGCTACTCGCCCAGCCGCTGCAGCTCGTCCAGCCCGATCCGCGCGACGTGGACCCCCACGCGCGCGCCGACCCGCGCGCGGCCGCGAAGGGCCGGGTCGGGACCGGACAGGTACTCGTCGGCGAGGACCTGGCGCAGGTGGGGGATGCCGGCGAGTCGATCGTCTTCCCGGGAGACGACGACCCACGTGGGCAGTGTGGGCAAGCGGGCCTTGTGCGGAGAGGGCTGAGTCCTACCCCGCCATATGCCACGGGGCGCCTGTCAATCCACCCACTCTCGGGCGTTGAGGAACAGCCGCATCCACGGCCCCTGTTTGCCCCAGTCCTCGGGGTGCCAGGCGTTGGTGACCGTCCGGAAGACCCGCTCGGGGTGCGGCATGCACACGGTGACTCGACCGTCGGTGGTGGTGAGCGCGGTGATCCCGCCCGGCGAGCCGTTGGGATTGAGCGGGTAGCGGGCCGTGGGCTCTCCGCGGTTGTCGACGTAGCGCATCGCCACGAGCCCGGCGTCCTGTACCGCGGCGAGCGCCTGCGGGGTGGGCCACACCGCGCGACCCTCGCCGTGGGCCACCGCGATCGGCAGCCGCGCGCCCTGCATCCCGCGCAGCAGGATCGACGGCGAGGGCTCGATGCGCACGGTGCACACCCGCCCCTCGAAGACCTCGGACCGGTTGCGGACGAAGCGCGGCCAGTGGCTCGCCCCCGGGATCAGGGGCGCGAGCTGCGACAGCATCTGGCAGCCGTTGCACACTCCGAGAGAGAAGGCGTCCTCGCGGGCGAAGAACGCGGCGAAGGCGGCGCGCAGCTCGGCGTGGTGCAGGATCGTCTTCGCCCACCCGCCGCCGGCCCCGAGCACGTCCCCGTAGGAGAACCCGCCGCAGGCGACGAGCCCGGTGAACTCGTCGAGCCCGGTGCGTCCCTGCACGAGGTCGCTCATGTGCACGTCGACCGCGGCGAATCCCGCGCGGTCGAAGGCGGCGGCCATCTCGATCTGCCCGTTCACGCCCTGCTCGCGGAGGATCGCGACCCGTGGGCGGCGCGCTGAGGGCGCCGGTCCGGGCGCCACCTCGAAGGGCACGACGGGGGTGATCCCCGGGTCGTCCTCGTCGAGGATCCGGTCGTACTCCTCGCGGGCGCAGGTCGGGTCGTCGCGCAGGGACTGCATCCGGAAGGTGGTCTCGGACCACAGACGGTGCCAGGCGACCCGCCGCTCCTGCAGCACCACCTGCTCGCCGTGGCGGAAGCGGAGCGCGCCGTCGCCGGTGACGTGGCCCAGCGCGTGGACGAAGGGCGCGAGCCCGTGGGTGCCCAGCACCGCGTGCACCGCGTCGAGGTCGGCGGTGCGCACCTGGAGCACGCCGCCGAGCTCCTCGGCGAAGAGCGCGGCCAGCGGGTCGTCCCCGGGCAGGGCGACGTCCAGACCGCACCGGCTGGCGAAAGCCATCTCGCACAGGGTGGCGAACAGCCCGCCGTCGGAGCGGTCGTGCCACGCGAGGGCGAGGCCCTGCGCGTTCAGCGCCTGGATCGCGTTCCACAGCCCGACGAGCCGTGCCGGATCATCGAGATCGGGGGGCTCGTCACCGAGCTGGCCGAAGACCTGGGCCAGCGCGGAGGCGCCGAGGCGGTTCCGGTCTCCGCCGAGGTCGAGCAGGAGCAGGGTCGTGTCGCCGTCGGTGCGCAGCAGCGGGGTGAGCACCGCGCGCGCGTCGGTGCACGGCGCGAAGGCGCTGACCACGAGCGACAGGGGCGCGACCACCTGCCGCTGGGCGCCCTCCTGCTCCCACACCGTGCGCATGGACATGCTGTCCTTGCCCACCGGGACGCAGATCCCGAGCGCCGGACACAGCTCCAGGCCCACGGTCCGCACCGTGTCGTACAGCTTCGCGTCCTCGCCGGGGTGCCCGGCGGCGACCATCCAGTTGCAGGAGAGCGCCACCTGCCCGAGCCGCGCGATCGGCGCCGCGACCAGGTTCGTGAGCGCCTCGCCGATCGCCATCCGCGCCGAGGCCGGGCCGTCGAGGATCGCCACCGGGGTCCGCTCGCCGACGGCGAAGGCCTCGCCGGCGTGGGTGTCGAAGCTGGCGGTGGTCGCGGCGACGTCGGCCACGGGCACCTGCCAGGGGCCGACCATCGGGTCGCGGGCCACGAGTCCGGTGATCGAGCGGTCGCCGATGGTCACGAGGAAGGTCTTGTCGGCCACCGCGGGGAGCAGGAGCACCCGCCGTGCCGCCTCTTCGAGGCTCACCGCGTGCAGGTCCAGGGGCAGGGTGTCGATCCGCCGGTGGGCGACCTCGCGGTGCATCTTCGGGGGGTTGCCGAAGAGCACCGGCATCGGCAGGTCGATGGCGCGGGTCTTCAGCTCCGAGTCGTCCAGCACGAGGCGCTGCTCGGCGGTCACCGTGCCGACCACCGCGTAGGGCGCGCGCTCCCGCTTGCACAGCCTCTCGAAGCGCGGCAGGTCGGCCGCCCGGATGGTCAGGACGTACCGCTCCTGCGCCTCGTTGCACCAGATCTCCAGCGGGCTCATCCCGCGCTCGGCGTTCGGGACGGCACGCAGCTCGAAGCGCCCGCCGCGCGCGGTGTCGTGCAGGATCTCCGGGAAGGCGTTCGACAGCCCGCCCGCGCCCACGTCGTGGATCGCGAGGATCGGGTTGCGCCGCCCCATCTGCCAGCAGCGGTCGATCACCTCCTGGCACCGGCGCTCGACCTCGGGGTTCGCCCGCTGCACGCTCGCGAAGTCCAGATCCGCGTCGCTCTCGCCCTGGGCCTTGGAGCTGGCCGCGCCGCCCCCGATCCCGATCCGCATCGCGGGGCCGCCGAGGACGACCAGCGCCGCGCCCGGGGGCGCGTCCTGCTTGCGCACGTGCTCGTGCTCGATGTTCCCGAGGCCGCCCGCGAGCATGATCGGCTTGTGGTACCCGCGCACCTCGACGCCGTCGGGGCCGGGGACCTCCTGGGTGTAGGTGCGGAAGTAGCCGGTCAGGTTGGGCCGCCCGAACTCGTTGTTGTAGGCGGCGCCGCCGATGGGGCCGTGGAGCATGATCTCCAGCGGCGAGGCGATGCGGTCGGGTCGGCCGACCTCGACCTCCCACGGGCGCGGCGCGCCAGGCAGGTGCAGGTCGGACACGCTGAACCCCACCAGCCCCGCCTTGGGCTTGCCGCCGCGCCCGGTGGCGCCCTCGTCGCGGATCTCGCCGCCGTTGCCGGTGGCCGCGCCCGGGTCGGGGCTGATCGCGGTGGGGTGGTTGTGGGTCTCGACCTTCACGAGCACGTGCAGATCGGTCGGGTGGGTGCCGTACTCCCGGGTCTCCGGGTCGGGGTAGAGCCGCCCGCCGGGCACCCCGCGGATCACCGCCGCGTTGTCGGCATAGGCGGTGATCACCTCGCCGGGGTGGGTCCGGTGGGTGTGCCGGATCATGTCGAACAGCGAGTGCTCCTGGAGCACCCCATCGACCGTCCACCGGGCGTTGAAGATCTTGTGCCGGCAGTGCTCGGAGTTCGCCTGGGCGAACATCATCAGCTCCACGTCCGTCGGGTCGCGGGCCAGGGAGGTGAAGGCGCCGAGCAGGTAGCTGATCTCGTCGTCGGACAGGGCCAGACCGAGGCTGTCGTTCGCCTCGTGCACGGCGTCTTCACCCTGGTCGAGGACGGGCACGGTGGCCAGGCGCGCCGGGCGCCCGGTGCGGAACAGGCGCTGCGCCTGCTGCAGGTCGTGCAGCACCACCTGGGTCATCCGGTCGTGGAGCAGGGGGGCGACCGCGCGACGGGCGTCCGCGTCCAGCGCGGGCGTGTCCAGGGTGTACAGCGTTCCGCGCTCGATGCGCAGCACGCTCGTGAGGCCGCAGTTGCGCGCGATGTCCGTCGCCTTGCTCGACCACGGCGAGATCGTCCCGAGGCGAGGCACCACGAGCAGGCGCACCCCGTCGCAGGCGGGCGCCAGCGGCTCCACCTTCGGGGTGATCGCGACGCCCTCGCCCTGCTCGACGGTGCCGTAGGCGAGGAGTGCGTGCAGGGTCGCGCGCTCGGTGGGGCTCGGGGGGATGCGCGCCTCGACGAGGTGCACGTGCTCGGCGTCGAGATCGGCGACCGCCGGCACGCGCTCGGCCACCGCCGCGCGCAGCCGGTCGAGGCGGGAGGCGGACAGGGCGGGACCGCCACGGAGGATCAGCATCGGCAGGGCTCCTTCAGGGGGCGTCGAGCTCGGGGTAGTGGCGGAAGATCCCGTCCTCGTTGAAGGGGATCCGGCGATCGGAGGCGAGGTAGGCGGCGATCCGCGGCAGCGCCCGCACGCGCTCGCGGATCGCGAGCAGCCCCTCGATCGAGCCAGAGACGCGCTCCAGCCCGTGTGGGAAGGCGTAGGCGAGGCCCTCGAGCACCTGGAACAGCGACAGGTCGACGTAGGACCGCTGCTCGCCGAGGAGCCACGGCCCGTCGTGGCGCGCGCGGACCCGCTCGAAGTAGCCGAGGAACTTGCCGATCCGGTGCTTCGCGAAGCCCGCGGCGCGGCGCCGGGCCTCGGCCTGCTGGTCCTGGTAGTACAGGTGCGAGCCGACGGGGTGGTGGGTGTCGTGGGCCTCGGCGACGAGGTCGGCGAGGGTCAGGGCGTGCTGCAGCGCCTCGATTCGCGCCGTCTCGTCGTCTGGGACGAGGCCGTGGCGGGTGGCGACGAAGTGGCAGACGTGCGCGGCCTGGGCGATCACGAGATCGCCGACGACGAGGAAGGGCGGGGCGAAGGGGAGCGCACCGGGGCACTCGCCGCTCAGGAAGGCGCGCAGTGCGGGCACGCCGCCGCCCTCGTCGACCGGCTGCCGCGCGACGTCGTCGTAGTCGACCCCCGCCTCCTCCAGGGCGAGGCGGACGAACTCGCCGCGTCCCTGGATCCCGGGCCAGTAGTACAGCGCGTAGCGGTCGGTCACGGTCACCTCCCGAGGCACTCCCACCTAACGGGCGCTCGCGGTGGGGGCGCTCGGTCGGGCACCGCGGCCCACGGCGGGCTACACGGGCGGGCGTATGCTGTGGTTGCTCGCCGGCCTGGGGATCGCCGTCTCGTGGGGTGCGGACGTGTGGCACGTCACGCCGGGCCGCCACGCGCGCCCGGTGCTCGTCGTGCAGACCCCGGGCGTCGCGCGCCCCGCGATGCTCCCGCTGCTCCAGGCGCTCGCCAGCCAGGGCGACGACGTGCACCTGGTGACCCTTCCCTGCGACGCCGACGACACGACGGCCCTCGCGGGGCAGGTCGCCCAGGCGGTGCGCGCGCTGGGTCCGAAGACGGTGGTGGTCGCCCACGGCCTCGGCGCGACCCTCGCCCTGCGCGCGGCCCCCGACGCACCCGCCCGCGGCTACGTGCTGCTCGCGCCGGTGCTGGACCTGTGGCCCGAGCAGGCGACCACCTTCCTCGCCGGGCGGACCGTGGGCGGCGCCGTCGATCTGCGCCAGCCCCTGCCGTGGGCGGGGCACGAGCTGCGCACCGTGCTCCTCGGCGACCCGCTCCCGCCCCTGTCCTGCGTGGCGAGCGGGCTCGCCACCGACGTGCAGGCGTGGATCCGCGCGGCCCACGTGCCGCTGGACCTGTCGGCGGTGAAGGCCCCGGCGTGGGTCGGGGTGAGCCTCGGCGACGAGGTCGCCACCCTCGAGGCGGTGCTGCCCGCGGCGCGGCGCCTGCCGGAGCACGCGGTGGTGCGCCTCGGGATCGACCGCCTCGATCCTCAGGACTACGACCACGCCCAGATGCTGGGCGACGCGGTCCCGGTGCGGGTGGCGGTGAAGGCGGCGTGCCGGCTCGTGCGCCGCGGCCGGCTCCGCCACCCCGAGACGGCTCGGAGCGGGCTATGACCCGGGCGATGCCGATCCTGCTCACGCTGCTCCTGCTGCTCGCCGCACCGTCCCGGGCCGTCCCGCCCGCCGCGGGCCCGGACGACGCGCCGGTCACCTGGATCGACACCGCCGACGGCGCCGAGGTCGCGGTGCAGCACCTGGCCACCCCGGGCGGTCCGGCGGTGGTGCTCTGCCACGGGATCTCGTCCAACCACGCCTTCTGGAACCTGATGCCCGGCCGGAGCCTCGCGCGGTTCCTCCAGGCGCGCGGCTACGACGTGTACAACCTCGACCTGCGCGGGCACGGGTTCGCCGTCCGCGACCGGGACGGGCATCGCCAGCACGCCGGGTGGAGCGTCGACGACTACGGCCGCTACGACCTGCCGGCGGTCTTCGACCGGGTCCGCGCGTGGACGGGCCAGGACGAGGTGTCCTACGTCGGGCACTCCCTGGGCGGGATGGTGCTCGCCGTCTACCTCGCGACCCACCCCGATCCGGGGCTGCACTCGGCGGTGGTCGTCGCCTCGCCGCTCGACTTCCGGGACCCGAGCGTCGTCACCCGCGCCCTGCTCCGCCACGCGTGGATCGGGCGGATCCTGCCGTTCCTCCCGACGCCGGCGGGCGCCTCGCTGCTCGCGGTCCTCGGTGATCGGGCGCCGCTGCACCTCGACGACCTGCTGTTCAACCCCGCTGACATCGCCGATCCGGCCGTCCGCAAGGTGATGCTCCGGCAGGTGGTCTCGCCGCTCTCCCGGGGCGAGGCGCGGCAGCTCGGGCTCGCGGCGAAGGGGGGGGAGTTCCGGTCGGCCGATGGCACGGTCGCCTACCGGAAGGCACTGGGCGACGTGCAGGTCCCGATGCTGTTCTTCGCCGGGCGCGCCGACCGGGTGGTGAACCCCGACCGGGTGCGCGCCTACTACGAGGCGGTCGAAAGCCCCCACAAGAAGCTGGTCGTCGCCTCGGTCGCCAACGGCTTCGCCGCCGACTACGGCCACCTCGACTACGGCGACGGCGACCATGCGCAGGACGAGGTCTTTCCCCGCATCGCCGCCTGGCTCGACCGATGGCGCTGACCCCCGTCTTCCGGCACGACGGGCTGTCGGTGCACTGGGTCGGGGGGGGGCTCTACCTGCAGGCGCCAGGCGAGGGGCTGCTGATCGACGCGCCGGTCGCGTGTGTCGAGGCCCTGCAGGCCCTCGGCGCGCTGCCGGTGCTCCACTCGATCCTGCTCGCCAGCGGCCGCCCACGCGCCGTGGCCGGGATCGTGCCGCTGTTGTGCGCGCTCGAGCCCCACCGGCGCACGGATACGCCGCTGTGCCTCCGGTCGTGCTTGCAGGAGGAGCGCGGGGTGGGGCTGGCGAGCGCGTGGAGCACCGCCTGGTCCGATCGCTACCCGCTGCTGCTGGACGGCATCGCCCCCGGGGAGTCCTTCGAGACCGGCCCCTTCGAGGTGGTCACCGTGCCGGTGCGTCACGGTGAGCCACGGTGGAATCCGGAGCCCGCGGTGGAGGCCGCGAAGGGTGTCGCGGTGCGGGTGCGGGCCCTCGGCGCCGAGATCGCCTGGGTGCCGGGCGCGGCCCCGGGACCCCCGGTCCGCCGCGTGTGCAGGGGCGCCGATCTCGCGGTGGTCGAGGTGGGGGTGGAGCGCTGGCCGTCGGACGGCCAGCAGTGGCGGATGACCGTCGAGGATGCGGTGCGGGAGGCCACGGAGGCCACCGAGGTGTGGCTGGTGGGTGACGACGGGCGTTTCGGGATCCCGGGGCACCTCGATCCGCAGTGAGAGGCTGCGGCCGACGCGGAGGATCGCGTATGGTTTCGGCTGAGAGCGGTTCGCGGGTCCAACGGAGTGACCCCACAGCTCGGAGGCTGACATGCACGCCCTTCTACCCCTCGCCCTGCTCGCCGCCCTGCCCGCCTGTACCGGGCCGGTGCCCGCACAGTACGCCCGGGTGCTCCCCGACGATCGCCTCGAGGTCAACCTTCCCGAAGCCGGCGCGCGCCGCGACGAGGACGTGTCGCAGTACTACCTGATGACCCGCCAGGTCACCGACGGGGTGAACGGCCTGATCGGCGGCGTGCTCGGCACCGTCGACCAGATCACCGAGCTGCCGCCCTCCTGGTCCAACGACGAGGCCGCCACCGCGGTGTGGGGTCCCTGGAGCCAGCCGCTCGACGCGGTCCAGACGCTGCTCACCGTGCACCACGATCTGGATGCCGACACCTGGACCTGGGCGATCGTGGAGCGCCCGAAGGCCTCGACCCACGACGCCGACTGGGTGCCGATCGTGGCGGGCCAGGTGGACGCGGGGGCGACGGAGGTCTCGAGCAGCGAGTTCTTCGCGATCGACTTCGACCAGGCGGCCGCGCTGGACCCGGCGCAGACCGCATCGGGCACCTTCGCCACCGAGTACTCGTTGTTCCCGGACGGGGCCGAGGCCACCGCCGGGTTCCAGGACTACTCGGACGGCAACCAGACGGTGAACGCCTACTACCACTACGCGCAGGTTCCCGCGTCCGTCGGCCAGATGGACCTCGCCTTCCCCCTCGACGTCAACGGCAACGGCACCGACGAGAGCGAGTACGTGCGCTCCCGCTGGGTCGACACCGGCGCGGGCCGCGCCGATGCCTACGTCACCGGCGGCGATCTGGGCAGCCTGGTGGCCAACGCCACCGAGTGCTGGGACACGAGCTTCGCCTCCGTCTACTACACGGACAACTTCGGCGGCACCACCACCGGCGATCCGAACGCGTGTGTCTACGACCAGCCCGACTACACCGACGAGGGGCCGTGATCGGCGACGGCGGGCACCGGCTCGGGCGTCCACGCCGGTAGCTCCCCGCGCTCGGCGAGCGACACCCAGCGCGTCCCGGCCACGACGAGGTGGTCGAGGAGCGCGATGCCGAGGATCCGCCCAGCGGCCCCCACCCGCCGGGTGACCTCGCGGTCCTGGGCGCTCGGGGTGGGGTCGCCGCTCGGGTGGTTGTGGGCGAGTACCAGCGCGTGAGCGCGAAAGGCCACCGCTGGGCGGAACACCTGGCGCGGGTCGACCACCGTGAACCCGTCGTTGCCGCGGGTGAGGCGGCGGTGCCCACACGGTCGCCGTCGCCGGTCGAGGTACAGCGCGTGGAGCTCCTCGGCGTCGAGGGGTCCCAGGAGCGGGCCGAGGTGCTCCCAGGCGTCTCGTGGAGTGCACACCGGTCGCTCGAGGTCGACACGCCCCGCCGCCGAGCGCCGCCCGGCCTGGAGCGCCGCGTGGAGCTGTACCGCGCGCGCCGGGCCGATCCCAACCTGGCGCGCGAGGGCCTCGACCGGCGCCTCCGCGACCCCGGCGAGGTCGCCGTGCCGGTCGAGCAGCCCCGCGGCGATCCCGAGGGCCGAGCACCCGCCCGCGCCGGTGCCCAGCACCAGGGCGAGCAGCTCCGCGTCGCCGAAGGACGCCGGTCCGTGGTGCCGGTAGCGTTCCCGTGGTCGCATCCCACCTCCCGGGTCGGCCCGGAGCACGGATCGTGCCGGGTGGTTGTCGGCGTTCGCCCGTGAATGTGACGAAGGTCGGGTGACGGAGGTCCGTCAGGCGCGCCGGCGCCGGACGAAGGCCAGCGCCGGGAGCCACAGCAGCCACGCGGCGGAGGCGGGCGAGCCCGTGGCGCACCCGCACGCGATCGGTGGGAGCTCGCCGGTGTCGGAGCCCGTGTCCGACCCGGTGTCGGTCGTGCCGGTGTCCGACCCGGTGTCGGTCGTGCCGGTGTCGGTCGCGCCGGTGTCGGTGGTGCCCGTGTCCGTCCCGGTGTCGGCGGGGAACCACGGGGTGTCGAGCTGGGGCAGGCCCCACCCGAAGGCGTTGTCCGGGCCCGGGTCACCGAAGTCGGTGGCCTGGTCGATCAGCCACTGGACGAGCTGCGGGCGACTGACCCCGTGGCCGCGGGCGTCTTGCACGACGAGCGCGGCGAGGCCCGCCACCTGCGGGGTGGCCGCGCTCGTGCCACCGAAGGCGGGCCAACTCGACGTGTCGACCGCCGACGGGCCCATCAGGTCGGGCTTGATCCGCCCGTCGTCGGTGGGGCCGCGGCCGCTGTAGACCCGGACGCCGAGGTCGTTGATGCCCACGGCGCCCACGGTGAGCGCCTTCCGCGCGTCGCCCGGGGTCGCGATGCTCCGCTGGTTGGTCCACCAGCTCGGGTCGAGGCCCTTGTAGTTCACGAGCCACACCCGGTGCCCGGTCGGGTCGCCCCCCTGCACCTTCAGCTCGAGCGCGAAGGTGACCGCGGTGCTCGGGCACAGGGCGTCGATCTCCTCCCACGGGATGTCGTTCGCTCCGCCGCTCTGGACGTCGTCGCCGGTGTAGCTGGACCACGAGCAGGTGGCGTCGTTGCCGTTCGCGTTCTTCGCCACGAGCACGAGGTCGATGTCGTCGCTCGCCTCGCCCCACGGGTCGTCCCACCGCAGGTCGGCCCACGCCTCCTTGTCGCCGTTGCCGAGGTCCCACACGAGGATCGGGATCTCCTCCTGGCCGTCCATCTCGAGCCACCCGTCGTGGTCGGTGTCGGTCACGAGCCCCGTCCAGGCGGCGACGTTCTCGTTGCCCGCCGCCTGGAACCACAGGGTGCCGGTCTGGTCGACCACCTGGTCGACCTTCGAGGCGAACTGTGCGGTCCCGTCGCCGGGGAGCCAGTTTCCGAACCCGATGCTGCACGTGACCACGTCGTAGCCGCCCTGGGCGATGGCGTCGGCGGCGGCCAGCCACTCCGAGCCGTACAGGGCGCCGAACAGGTCGATCTGCGCGTCGGGGGCGAAGTCGTGGACCAGCTCCGCGACCGCGGTGCCGTGGGCGCTGCTCAGGCAGTCCGAGTCGGCGCGGTGGCAGTGCAAGCCGACGGAGCTCGGGAGCTCCGTGCCGAGCAGGGTCTGGTAGCCCTGGAATCCGGCGTCGAGCACGGCGATCTTGACGCCCTGGCCGGTCAGCCCCAGCGCGTGCCAGTCCTGGAGCAGCATCAGGTCGACGCCCTGGGAGGTCACGTCGAAGGCGTGGGCCGCGAAGGGCGGGCGCGCGCGGCGGAGGCCCGGCAGCGCGGTGAGGGCGGGGATCGCGGTGGGTGGGGCGGTGAGCTGCACCTGGCCCCGCACGGCGACCTCGACGTGCACCCCCGGCACCGCGCGGGCCTGGCGCGCGAGCGCCCGGGCGTCCTCGCCCTCGAGCACGATCCGCATCGGCTGGGAACCGACCGCGCGGCGGAGGGGGGCATCCACGCGCGGGGAGCCCGGGGCGGCGGGTGTCGGCGAGGCCAGCGCCCCGAGGATGGCGAGCAGCCAGATCATGTGCGGATCAGCATGCCCCGACGGGGGCGTCCTGGCCAGCTCCGGGGACTAATGTTCGGTGGTCGTGGTGGCGGGTCGAGGCGTGTCGGTGCGTCGATCGGGCACGAGGTCGAAGGCGATCTGGACCTTCACCGTGCCGCCCGCGTAGGCCGAAGGCTGGGGGATCTCGGTGACCATGCCCAGGGTGCGCAGGTCGTCGCCGAAGGGCGCCAGCGCGCTGCTCGGGAGCTCGACCGTGTAGCTGGCGCCGGGCTGCAGGGCGCCCTGGACCGGCCTGCCCTTCGCGTCGAGGACCTGGCCGCGGTACCGGGCGGCGATGCGCTGGAGCTTCGCGAGCGCGTCGGTGTCGCCGGTGAGGATCTGGTAGGCGTAGACCGCGCCGGGGGCGGGCTGGGGGGCCTGGGCGGTGCCCGATCCGGTCGCGTCCACCGCGGCGGTGCCGTCCCCGCCGATGCTCGAGGCACCCGACGCGTTCTGGGCCGGCTGCTGTACGGCGCTCGGTACCGCCGTCGCGGGAGCGGCCTTCGCCCCGGGCTCGGCCCGGTCGTCGGCCTGCTCCTTCGGCGAGGACGACGGTGCGGCGCGCTCCTCGCGGCTGACGAACCCGTAGGGGTCGGCGGCGAGGTCCTTGACCTGGGTGGCGGGCTTGTGCAGCCCCAGCGGCAGCGCGACGATGAGCACGAGCGCGGCCGCGAGCGCGATGGCGAGCCCCTCGATGGGCAGGCCGAAAGGGCGCCGTAGCCAGCGCCACCATCCACCCGGCATCGGCTCGTCCTGCACCGCCGCGAGCACCTTGTCGCGGAAGTCGGGCGGTGCCTGGATCGGGCCGTGGGTGCGCAGGAAGGTGACCGCGGCCTCGATCTGCTCGAGCTCCGAGCGCAGCGACGGATCCTGGGCGAGCTGCGCTTCGAGCGCGGCCCGTTCGGCGTCGGTGAGCTCTCCGTCCAGGTAGGTGGACAGCTGCTCGCTGGCTTCGGCATGGGTCACTACAGCACGTCCTCCGTCTCGATTCGTCGGGACAGCACCTGCGCGAGCTGCGCCCGCGCGCGGTGCAGCCTGCTCTTCACCGTACCTCGGGGAATGTCCATGATCTCCCCGATCTCCTCGTAGGACAGGTCCTCGATGTCGCGCAACACGATGACCTGCCGCTGGATCTGGTCGAGCTGGGCCAGGCCCTCGCGGACGAGCACCTCGGCCTCGGTCTGGTGGACGCCGGCGTCGGGCAGCGGCCCGTCGTGGGGGAGCTGTCGCGCCGGCCCGTCGTCGTCGTCGCGCTTGCCGTCGAGTGCCTCGTGGCGGTCCATCTTGCGCCGCTTGCGGTACAGGCGGCGGTTCTTGCAGTGGTTGACGACGACCCGGTAGATCCAGGTCGACAGCTTGGCGTCGCCGCGGAACCCGCCCAGCGCGCGGAAGAGCGCGATGAACACGTCCTGGGCCACCTCCTCGGCGATCGCCGGGTCGGACATCCACCGCAGGGCGAGCCCGTAGACGCGGTGCTGGTAGCGGCGGACGATCTCTTCATAGGCGAGGCGATCTCCTTCCTTGAACCGCCGGACGAGCTCTGTGTCCGACGCCCCGATGGCCATGGCGAGCAGCCAGGGGAGCCTCATCTGTTGCTCCCGACCACTCGGACCACGGACCTCCGGGAAGGTTCCCGGACGGCGGGTTCCCGGACGGCGTGATGGAGATCGGGGGAGGCGACGGTCACTCGTCTTGCACCCGGGCCATCCGGATCTTCTTGCCGGTGCGCACGCTCTCCAACACCTCGGGGAGCAGCGCGCGACTCTGGGGGAAGATCGCCTTCTTCACCTTGGCGCCGCGGAAGGTGGCGCCGTCGAGATTCGCGAAGTCGAAGTCGGTCTCCTCGAGGATCGCGCCGTCGAAGATCGCGTCCTTGCACTCGGCGCTCCACAGAGACGCCGCCACCAGGTTCGCCTGCCGGAAGCTCGCGCGCGAGAGGTTGGCCTCGGCGAGCTTGGTGCGGGCGAGATCGGCCCCGTCGAAGTTCACGCCGGACAGGTCGACCCCCCGCAGGTCCATGTCGGACAGGGGCAGCCGTCGTGAGAGCAGGTCGAGCACCTGCTTCTTGGTCAGGGAACGTGGTGAGCCCATGAATCGATCTCCGCGAAGAGAGGGCTCGCAGGCGCCTGATCTTCCAGTCGGGCGATCACCAGGTCGGCGAGCCGGGAGCCGGACAACCGGTCGGCATGGACGGTGCCGCCGGGATTGAGGGCGTTGATCTCGGTGATCGATGCCCCGATGACATCCAGTCCAGCGAACCGCACCCCGGTTGCCAGCAACAATGGCGACAGGCGGTTGACGAGGCTCCTCTCCTGATCCGTGATCTGTGCGAGGGCGGCAGTACCACCCCGCTTGAGGTTGTGCCGGAAGTCCCCCGGCGCGCGGCGGCGTAAGTAGCCTCCGACGATCTCCCCGTCCAGCCAGAGAAGTCGCTTCTCCCCGTCCTCCGCCTGCGGGAGGTAGGACTGGAGCACGACGTAGCCGTCGCCGACCTCTCGGGCGGCCTCGAAGGCGCGAACGAGCGCGCGGCTGTCCCGATGCCGCACGAAGGACACCGCGCGCCCGCCGCTGCCGCGAACCGGCTTGATCACCACGCCGTGGCGCTCCTGGCCGTGGAAGATCCCGGCGGTGCCGAGGCTGCGGGTCACCAGGGTGGGCGGCGTGGGCACGCCCGGCTGGGCCGCGAGCCAGGCCTTGCTGGAGACCCGGCTCGCGCCCTCGGGATCGTTGACCACCCGCACGCCCCGGTCGCGCGCGAGGGTGGCGAAGGTGAGCACCGCCGGGTCGAGGGGGGCCTGGCGGAGCATCAGCAGGTCGAGGCGTTCCACGTCGATCGAGCGGCGCGGCGCGTTGCCCCGGGCCAGGGCGGCGGCGAGATCCTCGGGGCTCGCCGGCGCCTGGTCGAAGATCAGCGCGCGCGCCACGAGCCGCCCCGACGGGTCCAGCTCGAAGCCCTGACGCTCGATGAACCGCAGCAGGTGGCCGCGCTCGAGGGCGGCCTGGGCCAGGTGTACCGTGGTCCAGGACGCGTCGAGCGACGCCGCGCGATGGATCGCGATCCCGATGCGCATCCGGCCCTCTCCTGCCCGGCGGGGCTCCCGTCGGGCGTTCTCCCTGGTAACGTGGAGGGCCACAGGGGGAACGCATGTCCATCCCGTGCACCGTGCTCGGCGCTGGTTCCTGGGGCACCGCCCTCGCGACCCAGCTCGCGCGCCTCGGCCACGACGTCGCGATCTGGAGCCACGATCCGGCCGTCGTCCAGGGGATCAACGAGCAACACTGCAACCCGCGCTACCTCAAGGACGTCGCGCTGCCCGAGAACCTTCGGGCGACGATGGAGCTGCACGTCTCGGTGGCGCGCGCGCGGCTCCTCGTGCCGGCGGTGCCGTCCCACGCCCTGCGCGAGGTGATGACGGCCTGCGGGAGCGAGGTGACCTCGGACACCGTGGTGTGCTGTGCCACCAAGGGCATCGAGAACGAGTCCCTCGACACGATGGCCGACGTGCTGGACCACACCCTGCCCGAGCGCGTGCACGAAGCGATCACCATCCTGTCCGGCCCGTCCTTCGCCCTCGAGGTGGCGCGCGGCCTGCCGACCGCGGTGGCCATCGCCGGGCACGGCGAGCACGCCCACTTCGCCGCCGAGGCGTTCCACGGCGACGCCTTCCGCTGCTACACGACCGAGGACGTCACGGGCGTGTGCATCGGCGGATCCCTGAAGAACGTGATGGCGATCGCCTGTGGCGTGAGCGACGGCATCGGCCTGGGGCTGAACGCGCGCGCGGCGATCATCACCCGCGGCCTGGCCGAGCTGACCCGACTGGCCACGGCGATGGGCGCGAACCCCATGACGATGATGGGGCTGGCCGGGGTGGGCGACCTCGTGCTCACGTGCACGGGCGACCTGTCGCGCAACCGGCGCGTGGGGCTGGCGCTGGGTCGGGGGCAGAAGCTGGACGAGATCCTCGAAGAGCTGGGCGAGGTGGCGGAGGGCGTGAAGACGGCGCGGTCGGCGCGGGACCTCGGGCAGCGGGTCGGGGTGGAGCTGCCGATCACCGAGCAGGTGTACGAGCTGATCTACGAGGACAAGCCGGCGGCGATCGGGATGATGCAGCTGCTGCAGCGGGCGCGAAAGGAAGAGCGCGGGTAGGTCGACGAGGCGAGCGGGGGCGGCGAGCGAGGGCACGCACGGGGTGGAGCGATGGAGGCTCCGGATGGCCGGGCGATCGCGGGCGCTGGCCCGGTTCTCCCCGACCGGTGCCCGGACGGGCATACGTCGGCTTCGGCGGGCGTCCAGCGGGGCCTCCCCGGCCTGCGCCGACCACGCTGCTGGCCGTGCCCCGGTCGGGGGGAACCGGGCCCGCCCGGAGGCCGGCGGACAGGCCGAGCCGGATCGAGCGCGCAGATAGGTCCGGGGGGCGGCTCACCAGGCGAAGAGTGCGCAAGCCGTAGGCGGCTCCGGGCAACTGGGGCGGATCTGAGCCTCCAGACTGGACCGGATTGCCCGGAGCGGGCAAGAACGCCGGGTCTACCTGCCCAGGGTGGTGGTTGTTGCCCGGAGCGGGCAAGAACGCGGGGTCTACCTGTCCAGGGTGGCCGTAGTTGCCCGGAGCGGGCGAGAACGCCAGGTCTACCTGCCCAGGGTGGCGGTTGTTGCCCGAGACGGTCCATCCTGGTTCCCTGTCCCGGGTTCTCGGGCAGGTCCGATCCTCCCCGACCGCGCCGGGCCCCGGTCGGGGAGGGGCGGATCGGCACGTGCGCTCGCCCGACCACCCGGAGTCTCCTCCCAGCCATCCTCCCGAGCACCGCCGCGCGCCTGGTCACCCGGAGTCTCCCCTCGGCGATCCTCCCGGGCGCCCGCGCTCGCCCAGGAGTCTTCCTGACCCGACCGGTCCCCCTACGGAAGCGCCCGCGTCACCGCGTGGTCGAACCCCCCGTACATCGGGTTCGGGATCACGAAGGTCCGTACCCCCAGGTTCTCCGCCGCCGCTCCGTCCTCCCCGTCCTCGGGCAGGTCGTGCATCGCATCACCCAGGTACGCGAGCACCGTCACCGGCGTGCCGTCCCAGGCGCATGGGCCCTTGCCCGAGCGCAGCTCCGTCCGTCGCACCTTCTTCGTGTAGGCGTCGTCGTCGGACAGGGTGCACATCACGTCCGAGTCCGACCACAGCCCGTTGTTCGCCAGGTCGTCGATGGTCGCCTGCCGGGTCCCCGGGTGGCGGTTCGTGATCCACGCGACCCGGCCGCCCTCCGCTCGCACGCCCTCGATGAACTTCACCACCCCGGGCACCGGGGGCGCGTCGCGGCGCTCGGTCCAGGCGTCCCAGGAGGGCCAGTCGAAGCGCAAGCGGTAGGCGGCGCGGTCGAGCATGTACTCCGAGGTGTCCAGCGTCGTGTCGTCCACGTCGAGCACCACCGTCCACACCGTCCTCTTCTTCAGGTGCGCCGCCTGGTCGCGGACCGAGGCGCCGGCGTCCTTGTAGATCTGCCGGGTGAGCGCCTGGTACTCGGCGCTGTCTCGCACCCACTTGATCTCGAGGTGCGCGGTGTCCGTGGTCTCGAAGGCGAAGGCGGGCGCATGCAGGGCGAGCGCGAGCGCGAGGAGCATGCTGACCTCCCGCTCCCCCATACCACGCCCTACAGGCCCAGTCCCGCCGCGGCCTGCTGCAGCTCGGGGTAGCGGGTGTCCGCGGTGTGCAGGAGCTGCTCGAGCGCCTGCAGGAAGGTGTGCATCCCCAGGCCGTCTGCGGTGGGGAGCTCCACGGACAGGAGCACCTCGCCCGTCTCGGGGTCGACCTGCAGCTTGCCCGAGAGCAGCTCGTAGTTCAGCGCCGCGATCTGCACGAGCAGCAGCACGAGGCTCTCGGAGTTGCTCGCGGCGTCCAGGTGCAGGTAGTCGTCGGTCGCCAGCAGCACGATCCGCGCCGAGGCGAAGACCTGCATGGTCACCCCGAAGCTCGCGTTCTTGCCCGCATAGTCGAGGTGGATCCGGGTCGCATCCGGAGTCCAGTCGTCGTGGTAGCCACCCTTGTCGAGAAAGCCGTGCAGATCCTTCGGGGTCGGATCCCTCACCCAGGTCTCCGGCGGCGGCATCCGCCGCTCCAGCTCGTGCACCCGCTGCTGGAGCGTGTCGTTCTGCTGGCGAAGCAGCCCGTTCTCGAGCCGCAGCACCCGGTGCGACACGCACCCGGCGAGCAGCGCCAGCGCTAGCATCGGCCAAGACCTCGGCATGGTCGCGAGTATAGGCGGTGCGGGGCGCCTACAGGCCGGCGTCGCGCGAGGTGCGGTCCGCCTGCGCGGTGCCCGAGATCGCGATGAACTGGCTCGCGGGGCCCCCGTCGAAGGAGACGTCGAGGGTGCCGTCGTCGGGATCGAGGGTGCCCTGGGCGGGGAACTGCAGCCCGCTGAACCCGAACAGGTCGAGCGCGGCGGTGCCGTCGAGCGCTCCCGAGGCGTTGGTCAGGTCGAAGGTGTAGTGGACCTGGGTGCTGTTGCCGAGGAGCGAGGCCACGCAGGTGGCGTCTCCGGTGCTCGACCGGCCGTAGGGGTCGACGATCAGGGTGACCGTGCCCGAGCAGTTCGCCTGGGCCTGCTGAAAGCCGATCTGCGTGTCGAACAGGCCCGAGTAGGTGCCGGCGTAGCGGCTCTGGAGCAGGATGCCCCCCACGGTGTGCGCGAGGCGGTCGCCGTTGGGGAGCACCACCTCGGCGGTGATGTCGTGTAGGCCGACGTCGAGGCTGTCGTCGGTGAAGCTCGCGCCCTGGCGGCTCCAGCTCGATTCGACCGAGGAGGTCCACTCGATGTCCAGGCCGTCGGTGGACAGCTCCGTGCCGTTCGCCGCGGTGAGCGTCGCGAGGAACTCGTGGCTGTCCTCGAGCTCGAGGAAGCTGCCGCTCGCGGGCTGCTGGATGCGCAGGGTCGCGTCCGCCCATGGGTCGTTCGGCTCGTCGACGACGCCCACGGTGGTGCACGCGGAGATCAGCGGCAGGAGCAGGAGCCAGCGGGACATGACGGCCTCCGGAAGCGAGGCCGTCTGGAATAGCACCCGAAGATGGCCGACCGCCACCGTTCCGGGTCAATCCTCGCTCGGATCCTCCTCGCGCCGGCGACCCCACACAAGCAGTAGCAGACCGAGGGGCCACAGGGGTAGTCCGGACCCGGGCGTGCTCGTGCAGCCGCAGCTGTGGGGACCGGACAGGTAGTCGGTCGGGATCTCGCACAGGTCGCCGACGCCGTTTTGGTCCCGGTCGGCCTGGTCGGGGTTGGCGATCATCGGGCAGTTGTCCTGCTCGTTCGACACGCCGTCGCCGTCCGTGTCCCCGTCACAGGCGTCGCCGACGCCGTTGCCGTCGGTGTCGACCTGGTCGGGGTTCGCCACGATCCGGCAGTTGTCGACGCTGTCGGGCACGCCGTCGTCGTCGCTGTCGGTGTCCTGATAGTCGGGGATGCCGTCCTGGTCGGTGTCGATCGGCGGCGTGTCGAGGCTGGTGTCGCCGGCCTCCTCGGCGTCGGGGATCCCGTCGCCGTCGCTGTCGGTGTCGAGCGCGTCGATGGTGCCGTCGCTGTCGGTGTCGGGCGGGTTGGACGGGTCGCTGCCCATCTCGTCGCCGTCGGTGATCCCGTCGTGGTCGGAGTCGACGTCGTAGGGGTCGGTGCCGGCGGAGTTCTCGTCGACGTCGCTCACGCCGTCGTTGTCGCCATCGGTGTCGCAGGCATCGCCGATCCCGTCCGCGTCGTAGTCGGCCTGGTCGGCATTGGACACACCCGGACAGTTGTCGGTGGCGTCGGGCACGCCGTCGCTGTCGCCGTCGGGCACGCAGTGGGTGGGCTCGCTGTCGTCGCACAGGAAGCCCGCGTCGAAGGTGCAGTTCGTGCACCCGTCGTCGGCGATGTCGTTGTGGTCGTCGCACGCCTCGTCGCCGCGCAGCAGGCCGTCCCCGCAGATCGGCGCGCACGCGCCCTCGGGGTTGGCCGAGCAGTCCCAGCCGGTCTCGGTCTGGCAGGTGGCGTCGCAGCCGTCGCCCCCGCCGGTGTTGCCGTCGTCGCAGGTCTCGTAGGTCGGCGAGACGACGCCGTCGCCGCACACGACCTCGCAGGCGTGGGTGTTCCCGTTGCACACGAGCGAGATGCAGTCGCTCACGACGTCACAGGTCTGGCCGTTGTCGCACCCGCCGCAGCTCGTCCCGCCGCAGTCCACCGCGGTCTCGTCCTGGTTCTGCACCCCGTCGGTGCAGGTCCCGGGCACCACGAGGTCGAAGCTCTGGGTGGCGGTGCCGCCGTCGCCGTCACTCACCTTCACGGTCACCGTGTTCGTCTGCTCGGCGTAGTCGACGGTGGGCGTCCAGGTGATCTGGCCCGTGCTCGGGTCGATGCTCATCCCGCTCGGATCGGGGGTGTCGATCAGCGACCAGGTGAGGGTGTCCGAGCCCGGATCCGAGGCGTTCGCGTCATAGCTCCACTGCTCGCCCTGGTTCGCGGTGAGCGTGGGCGAGGTGGTGATCGTCGGCGGGACGTTGGCGACCTCCCAGGTCGCGGTGCCGCTGTCGGTGCCGGGCGTCGGGGCGTTGTCGCGCACCTCGACCTTCACGGTGCCGGTGCCGTTGTTGTCGTAGGTGTGGTCGACGGTGTTCGTCGCCAGCCACGAGGTGTCCCAGGTGCCGTTGTCGTCGAAGTCCCAGCGGTACTCGAAGGTGTCGAGCACGCCCGGGTCGGTGGCCGAGGCGGTGAAGGTGACGGGGGAGCCCTCGTCCCCCAGGAACGGCCCGCTGATCGAGATCGTCGGGGGCAGGTTGGCGATCACTGCGCTCACGGTCGAGGTGAGATCGGGGTTCCCGGGGTCGGTGGACAGCGACACCGGGTAGGTGCCGTCGTCCTTGTAGGTGTGGGTGTGACAGAAGGTCTGGTTGGTCGGCTGGGTCTCGGCGAGCTCCGCACCATCGCCCCATTTCCACGTGATGCTGGCGTTGGGTTGGCTGTCGTCGCCGACCGAGCCGCACAGGGTGATCTGCTCGCCCTCGTGCGCCTCGATCGTGTCGGGCTGGGCCGGCTGGTTGTAGGTGATGCACATCGGCTTGGACGGATCGAGCGCGTGGTTGGTGCCCGACGCGAAGTAGTAGGCCCAGTCGGTGATCCCCTTGAACTGCTCGACGCTCGCGCAGATCTTCCAGTCCTGGTCGAGCGGGATCTGCTGGATGCTCCCCCCGTCCGTGTTCTGGCCGAAGTTCCACTTGCCGCACCACGTGCTCGAGTCGGGGTTCGTGGCGATCCCGGTGCACAGGCCGGCGCTGCTGGTGTAGCTGTCGAACTCGCCCGGGTCGTCGGAGCTGGCGAGGGATGCCGAGGTCGGCACCCCGTCCAGCGCCATGTGCACCTCGAGGTTGGTCTGCGGGTTGTTGTCGGCCGAGGTGGTCCGGTAGCACCAGCGCGTGTCGCCTTGGCCCGAGGGGTCCGGCAGCACGCACGGGTTCGGGCAGCTGTTGGCGTCGAGGGCGGTGATGTCCTTGCCGTGGGTGATCAGCAGATCGATGGTGTTGTCGTTCGCGGTCAGGTCGCGATGCAGGAAGATCAGGCTCAGCCCGGCCTTCTCGAAGCCGGTGTGCGAGGAGGCGGAGCAGTAGTCGTACAGGTCTGCCGCGGTGGTGAAGGTCTCGACGGCGGGCGCGATGAACGACTCCGAGCCCGGCTGGCTCACGGTGTAGATCTCGGTGCCGAGCCGCACCACGACCGGGTTGGCAGCGCGGGCCGCCGGCGCGAACACGGCGGCGAGCAAGGGGGCCACGAGCGTGATTCCGTGTAGCTTCATCGGAGGTTCCTTCACGACAAGCCTGGGGGGGCGGCCCCAGGATAGCCCAAGGGGGCCGCGGGTGGCTCGGGCCACTGATGGAGCTCGATGTGGCAAATGCCACGACCCCGGGCACCCAATCGCGCACGGAGGCTTTCCGGCCTTCCGGACCGAGTCCCCGAGCGGCTCGGTAGCGGGAGCTGCGGGAGCCGGAGGCGGCCGGCGATGGCACGCTCGGTGCGTCTCCTGGAAGCTGGAAGGGTAGGGCAAGGCGCAGCCCACGTCGCGGACCCGCCGGCTACCAGGGCGGGTTGAGCCGGAGCTGGAGCCCGACGGGGATCGAGCCGTCGATGGGCTGCTCGTTCAGGCGGACCGCGACGTCCAGCCGGATCTGTCCGAGGGGCGAGGGCACCGCCCCGGAGAGCCCGACGTCCCACAGCAGCTGGTCGAAGGTCACCTGGCTCCAGCGTTCCCACACCCGGCCGGTGTCGGCGAAGGCGGCGAGGGTCAGGTCGCGGTGCACGTGCCAGCGCAGGGTGAGGTTGCCGTAGGTCACGAGGTTCCCACCCGGGCGCAGGTCGTAGGGGTCGCCGGGGTAGCCGGGCGGCATCACCTCGCGGCGTCCCCAGCCGCGCATGTCGACGACCCCGAGGTAGAAGCGCTCCCCGAGGAGTCCGCGGCCGGTCGGGTCCTCCCAGTCGAGCCCCCCGGCCCGCCCCTTCACGGCCAGGGTCCACCGCTCGCCAGCCAGGGGCGCGAAGGCCCGGACGTCCAGCTCCGCGCGGTAGAAGGGCGCGGTGGCGGCCAAGCCGAAGGGGGTGGTGTGCAGCGCGATCCGCACGCCGCGGCGCGGGTCCACGCGGCGGTCGGTGGTGTCGAGGACCGCGGCCAGGTCCAGGTGCGCGTAGGTGTAGGTGGGCGCGAACTGGCGCTGGTCGGGGGACAGGGGTGTGCCCCCGAACCACGGATCGTAGGCGTCCCGCTGGGGGGGCCACGCCCAGGAGGTCCACAGGCCCCCGCGCAGGGCCGCCTCCAGGGTCAGGGCGTGCTTGGCGTTCCACCGCAGGCCAAAGCGCCCCGAGGGCTCCGCCTCGTTCACCGCGGGCCACAGGTCGGTGCGGCCGCGGACCTCGGCGAAGGTCTCGACGTCGCCGCCGATGCCGCGCGACCAGCCGGCGCGGAGGTCCGACCACAGGCCGAGGTTGCCGTGGAACCGGATGGGCAGCACGTGCAGGCCCTCGGCCCGCACCTCGGGGAAGGCGCGAAAGCCGACCTCGCCGTGGAACAGGAGCGCGTTCGGACGCGCCACCTCGCGCTGGCGCCATTCCGCGTAAACCCCGCCGTAGACTGACAGGGCGGTGCCCCGGCCGAGCGCGGAGACGACGGGCTGCACGTCCCACCCGTGCGGGGGGGCGGGCTTGGCGAGGCTGCGGTGCCAGGTCGGGTCCCGGGGGCCGGGGACCACGACGAAGTCGACGTCGCGCACCTTCGGTCCGTGTCCGGGGGAGAGCTTCCAGGTGGCGGCCGCCTGGTGCCACCCGTGCTCGTGGAACCAGGTCGCGAGGCGGGTGGCGTCGGCGTCGAGCACGTCCGGGGCGATGGTGTGCGGTGGGCGAAACAGGCGAACCAGCGCGATCCGCTGGTACCAGGCGCCGGGGCGGGTGCGCAGCGCCTCGGCGGCGTCCCAGGCCAGCTCCCGGTCGGCCGCCGGGGACCGATCGGTCAGTGCCGGATCCCAGCTCGGGCCGTCGCCGCTGGCTTCGGGGCCTTCGACGCGCACCTTGCCCGGCCAGGGCGTCGGAGCGACCGCGAGCGCGGCGGTCATCAGCAACAGGAGCAGGGCCGTCACCGGCCGCACCTATCCGCCGGACGGCCCCCACGCAGGCGAAAGGTGACGTGCGTCGGAGCGGGGCCCGTCCTATCGTCGGTCCAGGAGGGAGCGGCGGCATGGGGGACAGCGCCACACCGGCGGACCTCGTGGTGGGCACCGCGGGGCACATCGACCACGGCAAGACCGCGCTGGTGCGCGTGCTCACCGGGATCGATCTCGACGCGCTGCCCGAGGAGCAGGAGCGCGGGATCACCATCGCGCTGGGCTTCGCGCCCTTCGACCTGCCCGACGGTCGCCGGGTCGCCTTCGTCGACGTGCCGGGCCACGAGCGGCTGGTGCGCACGATGGTCGCCGGCGCCACCGGGGTGGACGCGGTGCTCCTGTGCGTCTCGGCGGTCGACGGCGTGATGCCCCAGACCCGCGAGCACCTCGCGATCCTGGAGCTGCTCGGGGTGCACCGCGGTGCGGTCGTCCTCACCATGGCCGATCTCGTCGACGAGGAGCTGCTGGAGTTGGCCGCCGAGGACGTCCGCGACGTGGTCGCGGGCACCTTCCTGCAGGACGCGCCGATCGTGCCCTTCTCTGCGGTCACCGGGCGCGGTCGCGAGGCGGTGGTGAGCGCCCTCGCCCGCTTCGACCGCCAGAGTCGATCGGTGGAGGGGCCCTTTCGGCTTCCGGTCGACCGGAGCTTCGTCCGCGCCGGCTTCGGGACCATCGTGACCGGCACCGTCTGGTCCGGCCGCGTGCGGGAGGGCGCGAGCCTCCGGCTGCTGCCCGGAGACGTCGCGGTGCGGGTCCGCGGGATCCAGGTGCACAATGTGCCCAGCGCCGAGGCGCGCGCCGGGTGGCGGGCCGCGCTCAACCTCGCGGGGGTCGACCAGGACGAGGTCCCCCGGGGCACCCTGGTCACCGACGCCCCGGTCCCGACCCCGCACGTGATCGACGTGCGCTACCGGCACCTCGCCCGCGCCGAGCCCCTGCGCACCGGCGCCCCGGTCCGGATGCTGCTCGGTACCGCCGAGGCCCTCGGGCGCATCCACCTCGCCGGCGACCGCGACCTCGCGCGCCCGGGGCGCGCGGTCTTCGCCCAGGTACGCCTGGACGCGCCCCTGCCCGTGCTGCCCGGCGATCGGTTCGTGATCCGGCGACCGTCCCCCGAGACCACCCTCGGCGGCGGCGAGGTGCTCGACCCGTGGGCCCCCAGGATGAAGCGCCGCGACCGGGAGGTGGTGGCCCGGCAGCTGAAGCGCCTCGCCGGGGGCGCCGTCGAGGTGTGGCTGGAGCGGGCGGGCGAGCAGGGCGTGCCCCCAGCGGACTGGGCCTTCCGCGCCCCGGGCTCGACTAGGGGCGTGCCGCTGGGCGACCGAGTCTACGCCGCGAGCGTGGTGGGCCGGCTCGAAGGGCGGCTCCTGGAGGCCCTGCGGCACTACCACGAGGCCAATCCGCTCGCCCTCGGTGCCCACCGCCGGGAGCTGCGCCGCGGACGGCTGGGCCACCTGACCGACCGGGTCTTCGACGGCCTCGTGGACCGGCTCGCCGAGACGGGCGCGGTGGTCGTGAAGGGGCCGATCGTGCGACTCGCCAGCTTCGAGATCGCCCTCTCCGAGGCCGAGGCGGCCCTGAGCGACCGCATCGTCGCCACCCTGGACGCTGCGGGGGTGGGCGGCATCGCGTCCCAGGCCCTGCACGAGGCCCACCCGGAGCCGGAGACCGCCGCGCTGGTGCACCTGCTCGACAAGCGCGGAGCGGCGGTGTCGATCCCGTTGGTCGGCTGGGTGGCCGCTACGGCCCTGGACGACCTCGCCGCTCGCCTGCGCGCCTGGTTCCTCGAGCACGACCGCCTGAGTCCGGGCGACTTCAAGGAGCTGACCGGACTCTCGCGCCGCACCGCCATCCCGCTCCTCGAGTGGCTCGACAAGCAGAAGTGGACCCGCCGCACCGGCGACGCGCGCGCGGTGGGGCCGGACCTCCCGGACTGACGGAGGCGGCCTCGGACGGGCATAGTGGTCGCCCATCCCGATCTTTCCACTGACATCGACGCGGTGGCTCGGTGGGCTTGGGCTGGGCATTTGACGACGGGCCGATCCCCAGGGCGAGGCCGCCGCGGCGCTGGCCGCCACTGGACGGACTGGAACGCGGGGTGGATGACCTCGAGCAACGTCAGCGTGGTCGGGCCCTTCGATCAGCCGCACCTGCAGGCGTCCGTCCACGCCGACCTGTCCTCGCCGATCGAGGCGTACCTGAACGGCCACGGGTACAACGGGTTCTTCTTCGTCGGGACCGTGCCGACCGGCGGCGAGGCGGCCGATGGGCTGGGCGCCCGCTACCCGGTGCAGACCCTGGTGCCCTGCTCCTACGGCTACGTCGGGAACTCGCGGCAGAGCGCCCGCATCCAACTCTGGCTGAAGTAGCGG